>JABAHR010003126.1_pt3 | contig 16994 bp, 18 predicted proteins | sample 7062101 | NCBI WGS metagenome assembly JABAHR01 (sample SAMN14534553, study PRJNA622989) | marine sediment metagenome | biome: marine biome [ENVO:00000428]; feature: marine pelagic biome [ENVO:01000023]; material: deep marine sediment [ENVO:00002113] | place: India: Gulf of Kutch | collected... | reverse complement strand
CAGATGGCGCGGCTGCTGCGGCTTGTCGGCTGGGCGCAGCAGAGCTCATCGCTAAGGCCGTGGATCCTCAAGACGCCGCAGCACATGATGGACCTGCCGACCTTGCTGGAGGTCTTCCCCGATGCACGGCTGGTGTTCACCCATCGCGATCCGATGGCGGTGGTCGGCAGTGCCGCCTCTCTCGCCTGGAACCAGACGATCCTGTTCTCCGACCATGTCGATGCCGAGAAGATCGGGGCTGAATGGCTGCGCAAGACGCGGGTGCTGATCGAGCGCATGAGGCTGGCCCGAGATGCCATTCCCGCAGGCCGCATGATCGACGTGCATTTCGACGAGATGGACCGCGACTGGCGCGGCGTCATGGGCCGCGTCTATGATTTCCTCGGCCTCGATATCGAACCGGCCCTGCCGGCGATGGAGGCCTACCAGCAGCGCACTTCCGGATCGAAGCGCGGGCGGCACGAATACAGCCTCGAGGAGTTCGGCCTCACCGCAGGGCAGGTGAGCGAACAGCTCGGCGATTACGTCAAGACCTATGGCATCGTCGAGGAGCGAGGCCGTCGGGCCAGCGCCTGACCTATTTGCCGCAGGTGTTGAGCCCGACCAGCGAATAGAGCGGGCAGGTCTTGAACAGGCCTGTGACCAGCGGGATCACGCCGATCCAGCCCCAGGTTGTCTGCGGTCCGACGAAGACCAGTGCGATCAGCACGATTCCCAGGACGATGCGCAGCACGCGATCGATGGAGCCGACATTGGTTGCGAACATTTGGTTTCTCCTTCTCTGCGGCAATGCCTTCCTCGCGCAGGGCGAAGCATTGACGGGCGTCAAAAGACCGCCCGCTGCTGGCTGACGAAGGGGTGGAGAATGGTGGGCGCGGCAAGGATTGAACTTGCGACCCCACCCGTGTGAAGGGTGTGCTCTACCACTGAGCTACGCGCCCGCCGGAGCTGCAATCACGGCTGCAATCACGGCAGGGGCGCGCCTTTGCCACGACCTTGCCCCAATGACAAGCGCCCAATGCCTGCCGGCCAGGTCAATTGCCGATAAGGCGTGCGGCCAGGGCGGAAATCCAGCTGCTGCTTGCGCGCGCGGCCGGAGAGTGTCCGAGCGGCTCATAGGGCATGCACTCGAGGCAGCGTGCCTGCACGCCGTGGGAGGACAGCAGGCGATCGAGATCGCTGACAACACGCGTGGTTAGTTGCTGCTCCTGCCGGGCGAACAGGGCCGAGACGCTGACCAGTGCCTGCTCCGGGGCCTCGGCATCGCCGAGCAGGGATTGCACCATCTGGGCATAGGGATCAGGCGGGCTCTCCAGATATCGCGCATGCCATTTGCCTTCCTCGAGACCGGCCTCGGCGGCAGCCCATTCGAGCGCGGCATCGACATCGCCGAACTGGTCCACCAGCCCCAGCTGGCGGGCGGTGCCGCCGGTCCACACGCGGCCCTGGCCCAGCTCGTCCACGCGCTCGGGCGTGAGGCCGCGCGATTCGGCGACGAGGCTGAGGAAACGGTCGTAGATGGCTTCGGTCTCGCCCTGCAGCAGGGCTTCGGTTTCCGGCGTGAAACCGGCGAACAGGTCTGGCTGGCCCGACAGCGGAGTCGTCTGCACGCCGTCAGAGGAGATTCCGTATTCGGCCAGCAAATCCTCAAATGTCGGGATCACCATGAACACTCCGATCGATCCGGTCAGCGTCTCCGGCTCGGCAAAGATGCGGTTCGCAGGGGTCGAGATCCAGTAGCCGCCACTGGCCGCGTAATTGCCCATGGATACGGCAATCGGAATGCCGGCATCCTTGTGCCGCAGGATCGCGCGGCGGATCAGTTCCGAGCCGGTGACCGTACCGCCGGGCGAATCGACCCGCACAACCAGCGCGGCGAGGTCGTCATCCAGCGCGTCGTCGAGCAAGCCCACGATCCGCTCCGCGCCGGCCGAGCCCGGTCCGGCATTGCCGTCGGTGATTTCACCGGCAATGGTGATCACTCCGATCGCGCGCGAACTGCTCGTAAGGCTGCGCGTGCCATCGCCAGGCTCTCCCATATCCGCCAGGTAAGGCGCTAGGTCCGTGGAGGCGAAGGAACCGGGCCGATCTTTCCAGCGGTCTTCGCCCGCGATCTCGGCCACCCGTGCGCCCCATTCGTCGCGCGTGCCCATGTGATCGGCAAAGCCGGTGGCCATAGCGATTTCGGCAAGATTGCCGCCGTGCTCTTCCAGCAAGGGAACGAGGTTCTCGGTTACCGCCGTGATGTCCGCGGCTGCGCGCGCCTGGATGACATGGGCCTGCCATTCCTCCCACAGGGCGGCGATCATCGCCTCGGCATTCTCGCGCGCAGGTTCGGACATGCCGGTTTCGGTATAGGGCTCGACCGCGCTCTTGTAGGTTCCCACGCGATAGACCCGGGCATTGATGTCGAAGCGGTCGAGTGCGTCGGAATAATAGAGGCGGTAGCCGCCCGGACCCTGGACGGCGACGCCGCCCAGGGGGTCGATCCAGATCTCGTCGGCATGGGCGGCGAGCAGGATGGCATCGTCCGTATAGGCCACGCCATAGGCGATGATCGGCTTGTCGGTGGTGCGAAACCGCGCCAGCGCGTCGCCCACTTCCTGCAGGTGCACCTGGCCGCCGCCGGTAAAGGTCGCAAGGTCAAGCGCTATGGCCTTGATCCGTTCGTCGCGGGCGGCCTCGTCAATGGCTCGCACCAGGTCTCGCGCGGCATATTCGCGGCTTGGCACGCTGCCCGAGACCAGCGCGCCCAGTGCATCGATAGGCGCTTCTTCCTCGACGACAGAACCGTCCAGCTGGATCAGCAGGGCCCCGTCGCGCACGATCCCGGGATTGGGCCGGCTGCCGAGCGCTGCAAACAGCAGCGAAAAGAACAGCAGCAGAAAGATGAGCGCGAGCGCATCCTTGATGCCGACCAGAAGACGCCAAACCTTGCCTGCGAAACCCATGCAAACTGCCTCGAAAAACCGGATATGGCGACAATCTAGGCGCTGGTCCGGCATTGTGCCAGTTGAAACGGCTTGAGCAGCGCCGACAGCTCGACTAAGGGCTTGGCTTTAATGACATCGCCGAACGACTCATCGCCGCAGGGCCGCTTTCCGGTCGGTGCGCGGGCCTTCCCGCACCGCAACCTGATTTCCATCGCCACGCTGGAAACCCACGAAATCCTGTTCCTCCTCGCCGAGGCGGAACAGTGGGTGGAGCTTAACCGCCAGGCCAGCAAGCACAGCGACGCGCTGGCCGGCCTGACCATCATCAACGCCTTCTTCGAGAACTCCACGCGCACGCTGCTGAGCTTCGAGATCGCCGGCAAGAGGCTGGGCGCGGATGTGGTCAACATGCATGCGGCGCAAAGCTCGGTGAAGAAAGGCGAGACGCTGATCGATACGGCGGTCACGCTCAACGCCATGCGCGCCGATGCCATCGTTATCCGTCACGGGTCTTCCGGCGCAGTGGGGTTGATCGCCGGCAAGGTCGACTGCCCAGTTCTCAATGCCGGTGACGGGCAGCACGAACATCCGACCCAGGCGCTGCTCGACGCCCTGGCGCTCAGGCACAAGCTGCAGCAGCAGGGCAGGGCCAGCGAAGACGGCATGCTGGTTGGCCTCACCGTGACCATCTGCGGCGATATCCTGCACAGCCGGGTGGCGCGATCGAACATCCTCTGCCTGCAAGCGCTCGGGGCAAGGGTTCGCGTCTGCTCGCCGCCGGCACTGATGCCGCGCGAGATCGAGGCCATGGGGGTGGAGACGTTCCACGATTTCGATGCTGCGTTGGCCGGCAGCGACGTGGTGATGATGCTGCGCCTGCAGAACGAGCGGATGGACGGGCAATATATTCCTTCGCCGCGCGAATACCGCCACCTCTACGGCTTGACGCAGGAGCGCCTCGCCTTGGCCGGACCCGATGCCATCGTCATGCATCCCGGCCCGATGAACCGCGGGGTCGAGATCGACAGCGATGTCGCCGACATGAAAGGCCGCTCGATCATTACCGACCAGGTGGAAATGGGCGTGGCGATCCGCATGGCCTGCCTCGACCTTCTGACTCGCAAGGCGCGGCAGGTCCCCGGCTGGAGTACGGCGGAAGGAGAATGGGCATGAAGCAGGCCAAGCCCATTGTCATCACCGGCGGCAGGCTGGTGACGCCCGGCGGAGTGGTCGCAGGCAGCCTGCGGCTGGAAGCGGGGCAGATTGCCGCGCTCGGTGACGTCGCTCCGTCCGCTGGCGATGAGCAGGTCGACGCCGCCAGCATGCTGGTGGCACCGGGCCTGGTCGATCTCGGCGTCTTCGCCATCGACAAGCCGGCCTTCCATTTCGGAGGCATTACCCGCGCTGCACTGATGCCCGACCAGTCGCCGCCGCTCGACCATCCGGCCAGCGTGCGTTTCGCCGCGCAGAGCGGCAAGCCCGATTTCTGGGTCCATCCCCTGGCTGCGGCAACCATCGGCCTCGAAGGCAGCCAGCTCGCCGAGCTTGCCCTCATGCGCGATGCCGGGGCAAGGGCCATCGCCACCGGCAGGAGCTGGATCGCCGATAGCGGGGTGATGCTGCGGCTGATGCAATATGCCTCCATGCTTGACATGGTCGTCGTCAGCCATGCCGAGGATGGCGGAATTACCGGCAAGGCGGCGGCCACGGCGGGCGAGATGGCCACCCGGCTGGGACTGCCGAGCGCGCCATCCGAAGCCGAGAGCCTCGCGGTTGCCCGCGACATCGCGCTATCCGAAATGAGCGGCGCACGGCTGCATCTGCGGCAGGTGACCACTGCCGGAGCGCTCGAACTGGTGCGCGCGGCCAAGGCTCGCGGAGTTCCGGTCACTGCTGGTGTCACGCCGGCCCACTTCATGCTCTCGGATCTTGCGCTGGCAGAGTTCCGCACGTTTGCTCGCCTGTCCCCGCCCTTGCGCTGCGAGAGTGACCGCCAGGCGGTGATCGAGGCCATAGCCGACGGTACGATCGACGTGGTGGCCTCGGGCCACGATCCGCGCGGGCCTGAAGACAAGAACCTGCCATTCGCCGATGCCGAGCCGGGCATGGCAGGCGCTGAGACCCTGCTCGCCCTCGTCCTGACCCTCGTGCGCGACGAGGTGATCGACCTGGCTCGTGCCTTCGACCTCATCGCTCGGACGCCGGCACGATTGCTCGGCGTCGAGGCAGGCGTCCTCGCCGAAGGGCTGGAGGCGGATGTGGCTCTGATCGATCCGGACAAGCCGTGGATCGTCAATTCCACCGGCACGGCGGCGGCAGGCAATACGCCGTTCGATCGCCAGCCGATGCAGGGCCGTGTCACCGCGCTGTGGAAGGGTGGGGTGTCCATTGCCCTGTGACTTTTCCGGCAAGACCGCCCTTGTCACCGGCGCTGCCTCGGGGATCGGCGCTGCCTGTGTCCGGCAACTGACTGCATCAGGGGTGGCCGGGATCATTGCCGTCGATCGCGATGCGGGAGGGCTGGAGGCGCTTTCGGCCGACTGCCCGCTTGCCATTCATGCCGGCGATGTGACCGACGAGGCGCTGTGGCAGCGGATCGAGGCCGACGAGGGTCCGATTGACCTTGCCGTGCTCAACGCCGGGATCGCCACCGGCAGACCGATTGCGGATTCCTCCTTCGCCGAATGGCGGGAGGTGCTGGGCGTCAATCTCGACGGCATGTTCCTGTCCTTGCGCTGCGCCTTGCGGCTGGCGCGCGATGGAGCTGCCGTGGTGCTTACCGCATCGGTCAGCGGTTTCCGGGCGGAACCGGGCGTGGCCGCCTATGGCGCGTCCAAGGCCGGTGTGATCCAGCTGGCCAAGACGGCGGCCAAGGAAGCGGCAGGGCGGGGCATTCGTGTCAACGCCATCGCACCCGGCGGGGTCGATACGCCGATCTGGGAACAGACCGAATTCTTCCGCGACCTGGTGACCCAGCATGGCGGGAATCGCGCCGACGCCATCGAAGCGCTGGCGCAGATGGGAACGCCGTTGCAGCGTTTTGCCAGCGCGCAGGAGATTGCCGGGCAGATCCTCTTCCTGCTGTCGGACGATGCGGCGAATATCACCGGGACCGTGCTTGTCAGCGATGGCGGCCTGACCGCCTGATTCGCTTGCGGCAAAAGAAAACCCTCCCCGCATGGGGGAGGGTATCAGGTGCTTCGGGAGAGAAGCAGGAAATCAGCGACGAGCGAGCTGGATATCCGTCTCGATGGCGCCGGGCAGCGGGCTTCCTTCGGCCCAGGCGATGCAGCCTTCGCCGGCATTGGCATTGCGGCTGGCGCACATGCTGCGGCTGTCCTCGCGGCTGAAGCCGGCGGCGGACACGCGATAGTAGCGCTTGCCGCGAACGATGGCCTCGCTGATCACCATCTGGTGTTCGGCAAGTTGCGGATAACTGCTGACGTAAATGCCCCAGGCGCGGCGAGCCCCCTGTTCGCTGGCGAAGCTCCCGAGTTGCACCAGGTGGGTGCCGCCAGCGGGGCTGGCTGCGAGCCTGGCCATCGAGTCCGCCTGGCGCTGCCCTACTTCGCTGGAGCTGGTGATGGTTGCGTTCTGCGCTGCCGCACCGCCGGGGATGGCGCGCTGGGCGATCGGTCGCGTGCCTTCGCTGACCCGGCCGGCAACGCGCGGCTGCGGAGCCGCGCCATAGCGGACGGGGAGGGTCTGGACCACGGGTTCGCTGACAAAGCGCATGGTATCCTGCGCGACCTGCGCCATGGATCCGCCGGCTGGCGCTTCGGTGGCGAATGCCTGCGAAACTTCGGTCGGGCGTTCGGTCGAAGGCGACCGGTAGCTGTTGACGGCGATCTGCGGCTGTCCGGCAGGAGCTCCGGCGTCGGAAACGGGAGTGACCTCGCCCGGCATTGCGGTGCTGGTGTCGGCCTGCGCCAGCTCGATCCCGTCCAGTTCGGCAACGTCGACCTGGTCTGCATCGGCGGCCGCGACATAGGCGCTCGCCTCAGCAGCAAGCTGCTCGACGGCCGGGTGATTTGCCAGCGCCAGCTGGACCGGCTGTCCGTTGTCACGCGCGCCAGCGGGCACGCCCAGCAGGCCGGCAACGCGGTGCTGGTAGGCGGCGGGATGAACCATCTCGCCCCACCGTGCCATGCGCTCGCCGACCTGGTCGGCCGGAACGTCCTGCGAGACCATGATTCGCGCATCGCGCCAGCGTCCGGCCAGCGCATAGGCATAGGCCAGGTTCTGGCGCATCTTGACGGTGTTCTCGCCGCCGCGGATGCCGTTCGTCATCAGGTGGATGCCGCGCTGCGGCTGGCCGGCCAATGCCAGCGCCAGGCCGAGGTCGGCAGTGGCGATCTGTCCTTCCCAATCGTTGAGCAGGGCGGCGGCTTCGGAATATTTCGCCTGCGCGGTCAGGGCGAGGGCAAGGCTGAGTGCGGTGCGCGGAGAGTTGTCGCCCAGCGCCATTGCGTCGTTGAAGCTGGTTTCCGCCGAGGCAAAGCGCCCGGCATCGAGATAGGACTGGCCCAGCACGGCGCGATAGGAGGCGTTGCGCGGTTCGGCGAGAACGGCGGCTTCGGCATGGTCGATGGCGCGCTCGTGGCGGCCCTGCGCCATCGCTTCCTGCGCTTCCATCACCGAAACATCGGCGCGCGGCGCGACACTGGCAGCGCAGCCTGAAAGCAGTACGCCGGCCATTGCAGTGGTGACTGCCAGGCCGATCATGCGAGTGCTCTTGTCTGTCGAGTACATGCTTTGCTGGCCCTCCTTAGGCCTTCTTGCCGCCGCGCCTGACCTGCGCAGCGAGCGTTTCGATTTCCGGCATCTCTTCCAGCAGCAGGTCGAGAGCTTCGGTGACGAGCTGTTGCGCGCTGACACCCTTGATGGTGCTGGCGAGCTTCAGCTTGAGATGGCGTTGCTGGTCGAGGCGCAGGGTGAAGGCGGCGCGGCCCTTCTTGCTGCTGGCCTTGCCCTTTGCCTTGCCGCGATGGGCAGCAAGCCGGGTGATCGCTGCGCTGTTGGAATCGGCGACCGAATGCAGCAGTCTTTTCTGCTGGCGCTTCACGTCCGGCTCTTCGTGAAGGGCATCGAGATCGATGAAGTCCTCGTCATTGGCCGAATCATGCATCAGGCCCTTGAGCCTGGAGTCCTCGGCCGGTTTCGCTGCGCCTTTGCGAGCAAGGAGCAGCGGACCGAGCGAGGCGAAGTTCCTGGATCCGCTCATGGTCTGCTCCCACACCCTATTGCGCGACCCGGCGGCCGAAACCGCCCTGCTGGAGATTCGCGCCATGGCCATTTGCTGCCTTGCTGCCCGGGGCGGCGAAGACGGTGCGGCGGAAGTTCTTTTCCAGCCTGTCGGCGACGTAATGCCAAAGGGCGACGATTTCCTGCGCGCTGCGGCCCTCGGGCTCGACTTCCATGACCGTGCGGCCATCGATCATCGATGCGGCGAAATCGGTGCGGTGGTGAATGGTGATGGGGGCGACGGTGCCATGCTGCGAAAGAGCCACGGCTGCTTCGGAGGTGATCTTGGCCTTGGGGGTGGCGGCGTTGATGACGAAGATCAGCGGCTTGCCGGCGCGCTCGCACAGGTCGACCGTGGCACCCACGGCGCGCAGGTCATGCGGGCTGGGGCGGGTCGGAACGACCATCAGTTCGGCTACGGAGATGACCGACTGGATGGCCATGGTAATGGCGGGCGGCGTGTCGATCACGGCCAGCTTGAATCCCTGCTGGCGCAGGATCGCGAGGTCGTTCGCCAGGCGGGCGACGGTGGTCTGCGCAAAGGCCGGATATTCCGCCTCGCGCTCGTTCCACCAGTCTGCCAGCGATCCCTGCGGATCGATATCGATCAGGACGACGGGTCCGGCGCCGGCACGCTGTGCCTGCACGGCCAGGTGTCCCGACAGAGTGGTCTTGCCGGAGCCGCCCTTCTGAGATGCCAATGCCAATACGCGCACGGCCACTTCCCCCTCAATTACTGGACCGAAAGAGAGGCTTTTCCGGTCCTTCCGAAGACGGGCTTCGCAGATCACCCTTTATTTTGAGTTAATGCGAAGAGGCCGTTCCGAAGCATTGCCGGGGCGGTCTGCGGGCAGCTGCTTGTAGCTGTGGCAGCCCGCAGGCTATCCTTGGGCTTCGCGCCACACGCAATTTTCGGGACAAAATAGTGGCGGTGATAAAGGATTTGCTAAAGTGTTGTTTACTATGGAGTGCGTGAGAAACCGCTGAACACGAGGTCCAAGGGATGCCGATCAAGGGTAATCGCTGGCTGTTTGCTGCTGCTGTTCTGGGCACGTCGCTGCTCGCCATTCCGGCCTCGGCCGACGTGCGCGATGGCGTGGATGCCTGGAGCCGCGGAGATTATTTGCTGGCCGTCAGCGAATGGGAGGGTCCGGCTTCTGCCGGAGACCCCGATGCCATGTTCAACCTTGGCCAGGCCTATCGTCTCGGGCGCGGAGTCGCGCGCGACGAGGCGCGGGCGGAGGACCTCTATCGGCGCGCGGCCGAGGCCGGACATGTGCAGGCGGCTGATACCTATGGCTTGATGCTGTTCCAGGATGGAAGGCGCGAGGAAGCGCTTCCCTTTGTCCAGAGCGCAGCCCGCCGCGGCGATCCGCGCTTGCAATATCTGCTGGGCGTTGCCCATTTCAACGGCGATCTCGTCGATCGCGACTGGGTCCGTGCCTATGCGCTGTTGACCCTGGCCAACAGCGAGGGCCTGCCGCAGGCGGTGCCGGCGATTGCGCAGATGGACGACTACATTCCCTTGCAGCAACGGCAGGAGGCCGCCGTGCTCGCCACCCAGCTGCGGGCCGAAGCCGATCAGGCGCGTGCGGTGGAACTGGCGGCGGCCGATCTCGGCGCGCAGGTGAGCGACGAACCGCCACAGGCGACGCCGCGCGTTCCCCGCCCGATCGCCACCACTGCCGTTTCGCCTTCCGTTGCCGCGGCGCAATCCGCCATTGACGACGCCCGCCGCGCGACCGGGACCGAGAGCCCGGTGCAGGCTGGCGCCACCTACGTCCGCGTTGCCGGGGCTACGGCCACTGCCAGCCCGCCGCCAGCGGCTCCGCCAAGGCCGGTGGCGCAAACCAGCCCCGCGCCAGCACCTGCGTCGCCACCGGCCAGCGGGCCCTGGCGCGTGCAGCTTGGCGCCTTTGGCGTTGCCGGCAATGCCGAACGCCTGTGGGCGCGCCTCAGCGGCCGTGCAGAACTGGCAGGGCGCCAGCGCCTGCTGGTTCCGGCCGGCAATGTGACCAAGCTGCAGGCTGGCGGATATGCCACCAGGGATGAAGCCCAGCGCGCCTGCAACTCGTTGCGCGCGGATGGGCAGGATTGTCTTGTGACGCGCTGACAAGCGGCTAGAACCTGCCGGGCGGAGGGCGCTTGGCAGCTGAGATTCAACCCGAGAATGGTCCGGTAACAGGGAAGCAGCGCATCGTCGCGCTCGACCTGATGCGCGGCATTGCCGTGCTCGGGATCCTGCTCGCCAACATCACCGCCTTTGCCCATGTCGACCTTGCCTATTACTGGCCGCCGGCCCTGCCGGGCGGGGCGAACGAGGGAGACAAGCTCGTCTGGCTGGCGCAGTTCGTGCTGGTCGACGGCAAGTTCCGCGGTCTGTTCTCGATCCTGTTCGGGGCTGGCCTGGCGCTGTTCGTCGAACGCGCCGGGCGCTTCGACAGGGCCGTGTGGCTGCAGGCGCGCAGGCTGTTCTGGCTGGCCCTGTTCGGGCTGGCGCATTTCACCTTGCTGTTCAATGGCGACATATTGTTTGCCTATGCCACTGGCGGACTCGTCGCCTTGCTGTTCCTGCTGCTCGACGGTCGCCGCCTGCTTTCCATCGGCATTGCCTGGGCCTTGCTGGGCGGGGGGATGATGGTGCTCTCCTATGAAGGTATAGCGCGGGCCGAGCTGGGCGCCGGAAATGTGCCGGCTGAAGCGATCCAGTACTACAAGGACTTCTGGGACAACCGCCTCGCCATGGCCGCCTTGCAGGAGCAGCTGGTGTCGACGGGCAGCTATTGGGACATCTTGCGCTATCGCGTGTTGGGCGAAAGCGCGGGTCTTGGCTCGCAATTCACCACCAATCTCTACGAGACGGTACCGCTGATGCTGATGGGCATGGGCTTCTATCGGCTCGGCCTGTTCCGTCCTGCGCCCGAGACGCCGCATTGGCAGGGGCTGGCGCTCGCCGCCGTGGCGCTCGGGCTTGCCGGCAATCTTGCCACCGGCCTGTTCGTCTACTGGCACGATTTCCCACCGTTCACGACGCAGCTGGGCTTTTTCGGCTTCTCGCTGTTGTTCAACGTACCCATGCTGGCTGGCGGGATACCGCTGCTGGCGCGTTGGGCGGGGCGCAGCCGCGAGGGGTGGCTGCAGCGCCGGCTGGCCGCCGCCGGACGCATGGCCTTTTCCAACTATGTCGGCACGTCGCTGGTGATGATGCTGGTCTTCCACGGCTGGGCCGGCGGGTTGTTCGGGACCTTGCACCGGGTCGAGCTGTTTCCCGTCGTATTGCTGGGCTGGGCGCTGATGCTGTTGTGGTCGCAGCCGTGGCTGGCGCGCTTCCGCCATGGTCCGCTGGAATATCTCTGGCGCTGCCTCACCTATTGGCGGGCCTTTCCCTTCCTGCGGCGCGAAGGGGGTTGAGCGAAACAGGACGGGGCTTGCTATTGCAATCAATTCGCATTAACAAGCAGAACGAGCCAAGGAGGATTCTCGCCTCATGTATGTCTGCATCTGCAATGCGATCCGCGAAAAGGATTTTCGCGAAGCGGCGCGCCATACGACATGCGGAGCCGAAGGAGTCTATGCCGCGCTGGGCAAGCTGCCCGATTGCGCGAACTGCCTGGAAGAGGCGGAGGATATCCTGGCCGAAGAGCGCCGGAACCGCCCGTCGCGCATCTTTGCCGCCTGAACGCCAATCCTGATCCGCATTCGCAAGAGCGCCTGTTCCGGCGCTTTTTTTGTGCCCATGGACCGTCCTGCCCTTGCCAAGCGCCCCCGCGAGGGCGCTAATAGCCGCACGGACCGAACAGGAGACATGCGATGAAGGGTGACGACAAGGTCATCGATTACCTCAACAAGGCTCTCACCAACGAGCTGACGGCGATCAACCAGTACTGGCTCCATTATCGCGTGCTCAAGGACTGGGGCGTGCACAAGCTCGCGGAGAAGGAACGCGAGGAATCGATCGACGAGATGAAGCACGCCGACGAGTTGGCCGAACGCATACTGTTCCTCGAAGGCCTGCCCAACTTCCAGGCCATTCACAAGCTCAAGGTCGGCGAGAATGTCGAGGAGATCCTCAAGACGGACCTGGCGCTGGAGATGGAAGCCATCCCGCTGCTGCGCGATGCCATCGAATATTGCGAGAGCGTGCGCGACTACACCAGTCGCGACCTCTTTGCCGGCATCCTCGAGAGCGAGGAAGAGCATGTCGATTTCCTCGAGACCCAGTTCGACCAGATCGAGCGCATGGGTCTGGAGAATTACACCCAGCTCAACGCTCAAGCCGCCGACGAAGGCGAGTAGATCATGGCTGCGCCTGGAAGGATCGCAGTTTCAGGCCTTGCCACTGTCGGCACATTGACCCTGCTTCTGGCACCGGGCGGCACTCGCCTGTCCGCACAGGATGCATCCGATCGGCTTGAGCCGACAGAAGAATCGGACTTTGACTTCGACAGCCTCGGCGAAGGGGAGGATGACTGTGGGTCGCTTTCGGACGCAGCCTCGTGTTTTGATGACGGTGGGAACCAGGTCGCCTGCGGGCCTGACATGCCCCGTGCGACCGAGCTCTCGCAATTGCAATTGTCGGGTCGCTGGGTCGGTCTCAACTATGGCTGCGACGGTCAGAGTTTTCGAGAAACGATACGTATCGACCAGAGCGGGTTGAACATAATCGCCACCAAGGAGACCGGCGATGCCTGTGTTCCGGCGGGTAATGTCACCTTTTACGGAAGGCTCGGTGGCAGCATCACCTGCATCACGGGCTCGCCGGAAAGCCCTGCCAGCAGTTTCTATGCCGACAGCTGGTCCTTTGAGGCCACGAACGACGAATTCGAGATTTGCGGCGTTACCTTCAAGCCGACAAGGGCGTTTCCCTACATGCGCTGACGCGCGGCAGGCAGGATCGTCCTAACTCCTGCTGCCGCTATATTTGCCGCCCCCGCCGGCATTGTCGTCATACGGGTTCTTCGGGCTTTTCAGCGTCAGCCGCACCGGCACTGCGCCGAAGCCCAGCTCGCGCCTGATGCCGTTGAGCAGGTAGCGCTCATAGCTTGTCGGCAGGTCGAACAGCCGGGTTCCGAAAATGACGAAGCGGGGCGGGCGGGTGCCGACCTGGGTGATATAGCGCAGCTTGATCCGCCTGCCGCCGGGCGCGGGTGGGGGATTGGCGGCCAGCGCATCGTCGAACCAACGGTTGAGCGCCGAGGTCGGTACGCGGCGGCTCCAGGCCTCGCGCAGTTCGAAGGCTGCAGACAGCATGGCGTCGAGGCCCTTGCCGGTCTTGGCCGAGACCGCCAGCACCGGCACGCCCTTCAGCTGCGAGAGGCCTTCATCGAGCGCGGCGCGAATGCCGTTGAATAGCGCGCTCGGATCCTCGGCGACGTCCCACTTGTTGATCGCCACCATCAGCGCGCGGCCTTCGTCGATCGCGATATTGGCGATCTTTAGGTCCTGCACTTCCAGTCCGCGCGTGGCATCGAGCAGCAGCACCACCACTTCGGCGTAATCGACCGCGCGCCTGGCATCGGCGACGGAGAGCCTCTCGAGCTTGTCCTGCACCTTGGCGCGCTTGCGCATGCCGGCGGTATCGACCAGCTTTACCTGCCGCATCTCGCCCGATTTCGGATCCTGCCATTCCCAGTCGACGGCGATGGAATCGCGGGTGATGCCGGCCTCCGGCCCGGTCAGCAGCCGGTCCTCGCCGACCAGGCGGTTGATCAGCGTCGACTTGCCGGCATTGGGCCGGCCGACAATCGCGAGGCTGAGCGGCGCAGTCGGGTCATGCTCTTCCTCTTCGCCGAGGTCGGCGGCAATGGCGGCGGCCTGTTCTGCCTCCAGTTCCAACTGCTCGGCCCTGTCGCCGATCAGTGGGATCAGCGCGGCGTAGAGATCGGCCACGCCTTCGCCATGCTCGGCCGAGATCGGCACCGGATCGCCAAGACCGAGCGAATAGCATTCGAGTATGCCGCTCTCGCCGGCATTGCCTTCGGCCTTGTTGGCGACCAGCACCACCGGCACTTCCTGCTCGCGCAGCCAGCGGCCAATCTCCTCGTCGAGCGGTGTCAGCCCGGCGCGGCTGTCGATCACGAAAAGCGCGGCATCGGCGCCTTTCAGCGAGACCTGCGTCTGCGCGCGCATGCGGCCCGGCAGGCTGGCTTCGTCCTCATCCTCCCAGCCGGCGGTATCGACCGCTTCGAATTCGAGACCAAGCAGCCCGGCCTCGCCCATGCGGCGGTCGCGCGTGACTCCGGGCTGGTCGTCGACCAGTGCCAGCTTCTTGCCGATCAGCCTGTTGAACAGGGTCGACTTGCCGACATTGGGGCGGCCGATGATGACCACCTGGGGGAGCTTTTTGTGTGCCATAGGCCGCGTCAGGTGGCGTCACTCGCCGTACTTGGCAAGCGCCAAGTCACCAGCTGCCGATATTCTCCATGCTCGCCCAGGGTTCCCTTGGCGCCAGCGCGCCGCCTTTCTGCAGCAATTCGATGGAAATGCCGTCCGGCGAGCGGACGAAGGCCATGTGCCCGTCGCGCGGCGGGCGATTGATCGTCACGCCGGCATCGGCAAGCTTCTGGCACAGCGCATAGATATCATCCACCTCATAGGCGAGGTGGCCGAAATTGCGGCCGCCGTCGTATTCCTCGGCGGCGCTGCCGTCTTCCGGTGGCCAGTTATAGGTCAGCTCGACTTCGGCAACATCCGCCTGTCCCGGCGCGGCGAGAAAGACCAATGTGAAGCGTGCGGGCTCGACCACCTTGCGCCGTACTTCCTCCAGGCCGAGCAGCGAGAAGAACGCCAGCGTCGCGTCGAGATCGGTGACGCGGATCATGGTGTGAAGATATTTGATCATTCCTGTCGAACTCCATTCATCGCTATTCAAACACGGTTCATCGCTGATGTTACACGGTCTCACACGGTCCAGTGCGCACAGAGAGGAACCCCCCGATGACCCAGAATAGCGAGAACTCCGGCCAAACTGCCACACCTTTCTGGCAGCGCCCTTCGGCGCAGGTGATGATTGCCGGCGCGGCCATACTGGCGGTGGGCATGAGTTCCGGCGGCTATCTCCTCGGTGACGGGCTGACGCGGGCGCGCATGGCGGAACGGTCGGTGACCGTACGCGGACTTGCCGAGCGGGAAGTGATGGCGGACCTCGCCACCTGGACCATCTCCTATTCGGCGACCGCGACCAACATGACCAGCGCCCAGGCCAGCGTCGATTGCGACACGCAGAACATCCGCGATTTTTTCGACGAGCTGGGATTTCCCGAAGACGCGCTGCAGCCGACCGGCGTCAACGTTTCCAGCTATGTCCGCGACGGGATTCCGCAATTTACCGTGCGCCAGCGCATCACCCTGCGCACCAATGACATCGAACGCGCCCAGCGCGCCGTGCGCCAGCAGTTCGAGCTGGTGCGCCGCGGGGTGATGCTGGAGGAGGGGTCGGGCATGGCCTACACCTTTACCCGGCTCAACGAGATCAAGCCGGAGATGGTGGCTGCGGCAACGCGCGATGCGCGGGCAGCGGCGGAACAGTTTGCCGAGGATTCAGGCGCCGATGTCGGTGGCATCAAGCAGGCCACGCAGGGCTACTTCACCATTTCCGCGCGCGACGGAGATGGCGGTGGCTGGGGCGTGGCGGACACGCCCTACAAGCAGGTCCGCGTGGTCACCACGATCGACTTCTACCTCAGCTGAGCGGACTGCAAGGCGCAACGGAAAAGGCCCGCACCGTCGCCGGTGCGGGCCTTCCCGTTCCTCGCTGTTTTAGCGATTAGAAGCTGGCAGCCAGGGTCACGACCACGGCGTCGTCGGTGAAGACGCCGCCCGGATCGACCACGCCGTCGCCTTCGACGCCGACGTAGGCCACGCCAACGCTGACGATTTCGCCGAGGGCGACTTCAGCGCCGATCGACCAGTCGATGGCCTTGCTGTCCGTGGTGAAGGTCAGGAAGCCGTCGGTGTAGCCGAGGTGGGCCGAAAGGGAGATCGGGGTGTTGGGGACGCCGNNGTTGGGGACGCCGACACCGAGATCGGTATAGATGTAGAAGTTATCGGTACCGCCGAGCGAATCCTGGTCGGGCGCGTAGGCAACGCCGACCGAGGCTTCGGCCGGGCCGAAAGCGAAGCCGACCGAGCTGTAGAACTCGACGTAGTCAAAGTCACCCGGTCCGGCATTCGGATAGAGATAGGCGATCACGCCGATATCGAACGACACGGTGTCGCTGATGTCGGTCGACCAGCCACCGTAGATGTCGAGCTCGGTGTGGCCGTAGCCGACCGTGGTTTCGTCGATCGACGAACCCCAGGTGCCGACATAGAAGCCGCCAATGGCAGCATCGACGCCGCCCTGGATGGCGATGTCACCACCCGACAGGTCGACACCGCGGAAGCGGTATTCGCTGACGATAGCGGCGTTTGCGGAAAGCTCGACGGAGACGTCCTGCGCGGCAGCAGGAGCTGCGACGAAAGCGGTACCGGCGAGAACAGTTGCAGCCATCAGGCTGCGGACGGACGTAAGCATGGGCAATTTCCTCAATTGCTGGTTGAACTAATGCCTCGTCCCACCTGCGTCCCACGATCCGACCTCTTTGACGGGCCAGTTGTCGCGGTAACGAGGTAAACCTGCACATCCATGCTGCATTGCACAAGGGGGTGGGCACCGTTTTCCGCGATCAGGCCGAAAGTGTGGATTTTTTGCACCACATTCAGGCTGCGCTCATGCTAATCGGCAACTTTGCTGCGGATCAACGAGCCTACTTGCGCGCTTGTGCGTTGTGAGTAGAGGACCATCTTCAACCTATGCTGCGATTTTTCAGATCGATC
>JABAHR010000638.1_pt1 | contig 16998 bp, 19 predicted proteins | sample 7062101 | NCBI WGS metagenome assembly JABAHR01 (sample SAMN14534553, study PRJNA622989) | marine sediment metagenome | biome: marine biome [ENVO:00000428]; feature: marine pelagic biome [ENVO:01000023]; material: deep marine sediment [ENVO:00002113] | place: India: Gulf of Kutch | collected... | reverse complement strand
TCGAGCATCATGCCGGGCAAGGTCAATCCGGTGATTCCGGAAGCGGTCACGATGGTGGCGGCGCAGGTGATTGGCAACGATGCCACGATCGCCATGGGCGGACAGTCCGGGAATTTCCAGCTCAACGTGATGCTGCCGGTGGTAGCGCACAACCTGTTGCAGAGCATCGAAATCCTGGCTAACGCCTGCACTGTGCTGGCGGACAAGGCCATCGCCGGATTCACGGTCAACCATGACAATATCAGTGAAGCGCTCGGCCGCAATCCCATTCTGGTAACGGCGCTCAACCCCGTGATCGGCTACGAGCTCGGCGCAGCGGTAGCGAAGAAAGCCTACGCGGAGGGCCGCCCCGTGAAAGAAGTTGCCCGGGAAATGACTGATTTGAGTGACGAGGAACTGGACCGCCTGCTGGATCCGGCTGCGCTGACCGGGGGCGGCATCAAGCACTAGGGATGGTGACCGCCGCTCAATTGCGCGAGAGTTTTGCGACGACACGAGCTCCCGTCGATCTACTCGATGTCGTCATGCCCCCGGGCGCCGAGCGCTGGCCGGACGGCATGCGCGAACGATTGTCGTCGACGCTGAAGCCGGCGGCCGTACTCATACCGCTGGTTGAGCGGGGCGTGGCGGACCTGAACCTGTTGCTAACGCAGCGTTCGGCGGAGCTCAAGACCCACGCCGGCCAGGTCAGCTTCCCGGGAGGCCGAATGGAGCCGGGCGATGCGGATATTGCCGGCACGGCGCTCAGGGAAACGGAGGAGGAGGTCGGTATCCGGCAATCCGGCGTCTCGGTCATTGGTTTTCTCGATCCGATGCCGACCATAACCGGCTATGCCGTCACCTCCGTCGTAGGGATCGTCGAAGCCGACTACCAGCTCGATATCGACCGGACCGAGGTGGAATACGTCTTCGAGGTGCCGCTGAGCTTCCTGATGGACTCCAGCAACCGCAGGCTCGTCGACCGGGAGTACCTGGACAGCAGCTTCAAAATGGTCGAGTACCACTACAAGGATGAGCGCATCTGGGGGGCCACCGCGTTCATCATCGAAAAATTCATAGAAATTATTAGAAAACAATAAATTGTGACTAATATTGAGAAATTACTTGAAGTAATGGCGAGCCTCAGGGATCCCGAATCCGGCTGCCCCTGGGACGTGAAACAGGATTTCTCGACGATCGCGCCCTACACGGTCGAGGAGGCATATGAGGTTGCCGATGCCATATCCAGGGATGACATGCCGGGCCTCAGGGATGAGTTGGGCGACCTCCTGCTGCAGGTCGTATTTCATGCGCGCATGGCCGAGGAAGCCGGTTTTTTCGACTTCGAGGACGTTGCCGGGGCAATCGGCGACAAGCTGATCCGCCGGCATCCGCACGTTTTCGGGACCGACGAGGAGCGCGCCGCCGGCCCGGTTGCCGGCAGTTGGGCGAGGATCAAGGCCGAGGAGAGGCAGGGAAACGGCGATGACAGCGCGCTTGCGGGCGTCGCGAAAGCCTTGCCCGCGCTGAAGCGGGCGCAGAAACTCGGCAAACGTGCCGGAGGCGTCGGCTTCGACTGGCCGGACCGCAAGGGGGTCCGGGTCAAGATCCAGGAGGAACTGGACGAACTGGAGCAGGCGGTGGGCGCGGAAAGCCAGACCGGCATCGAGGAGGAGGTTGGCGACTTGCTGTTCGCGGTCGTCAATCTCGCGCGGCACCTCGATATCGATCCGGAAAAAGCGCTCACGGGGGCAAATCTCAAGTTCGAGAGCCGTTTCCGGGAGATGGAAGCGGCGCTCGAAGCGCAGGGCAAGCGCCTTGGCGATCTCTCCCTGGAAACCATGGACAGGGAATGGCGCGCCGCCAAGAAACGCGTGGGTTAAGGCGGCATTCAGATTACATTCAGCACCTGTTCATTGCCTGAAGACTAGTCTTGTACACAGGCTGGCAAAAGGCCGGTCGTTGTCAATCAAAGGACAGGACTATGAACAGCAAGCGCGTAATTACCGGATTTGCGGCAGCGGCGATGTTGTTGGGTTTTTCCAGCGCCGCATTTGCCGATCACCCCCGATATAGCCGGGGTGCTTACGACTACGCCCAGGTCATCAGCGCGACTCCGATCATTCGCTACGTCACCGTCAAACAGCCGGTACGCGAATGCTGGGAGGACGTGGAAAATTACTCCGTGTATCACGCTCCTCGCGGCAGGGCCGGCAGCACGCTGCTTGGTGCGGTCATTGGCGGTGTCATCGGGCATCAGTTCGGCAGCGGGCGTGGTAACGACGCGGCGACCGTTGCCGGCAGCATGATCGGTGCGGCCATAGGCAGCGAGTCGGGCCGCAAGCGCTATGGTTCGGGCTACACGACCGAGCATTCGCGGCCGGTTAGGCGTTGCGAAACGCGCTATCGCTCGCATCGTGAGGAGCGCATTGACGGCTACGACGTTCTGTACCGCTACAAGGGACAGAAATACCGGACGCGCATGCCGTACGATCCGGGGCGCAAACTCAAGGTGCGGGTGGATATCCGTCCGGCCGGGTGAGACCGACGTCATTGCGCCTTTGACCGCTGTGTGACAAGTTAACGATATGCGAATTCTGTCCATCATTCTGCTGAGCGCCGGGCTCGCCATGACGCCCGGCGCCAGCTATTCGCTCGACCTTGGCGAACCTGTTATGCGGGTCGCGCAGAACAACGGTGGCATGAGCCTTTCGCAAGCTATCGAGCAGGTGCGGCGCCAGACCGGGGGACAGATTCTCAGCGCCACGACCAAGGTCAAGGGCAACCGCGAGGTGCACCACATCAAAGTGCTGACCAGGGATGGCAAGGTCCGCACGGTCAAGGTGCCGGGGCGGCGCAGGGGCGGCTGAACATGCGTCTGCTCGTAATCGAAGACGACGCGACTCTGAGGGAGTCGCTCGCGGCCAAGCTCGCAGAGGGCGGGTTCGCCGTAGAGCAGGCCGCCGACGGCAAAGAGGGCCTGTATTTCGCCCTCGAATACCCCATCGATCTTGCGATCGTCGACCTGGGACTTCCCGAAATGTCCGGGCTCGACATCATTCGCGAAGCGCGTCGCAAGGGAAAGACATTTCCGATCCTGATNNGACTATGTCGTCAAACCGTTCCAGTTCGAGGAAGTGACCGCCCGGGTTAATGCGTTGCTGCGGCGAAGCGGCGGCTGGGCCTCTTCGGTGATGTCGGCCGGACCCGTATCGCTCGACATGTCCCGTCAGGAGCTCACGGTCAACGATGAGCAAATCGATCTGACGAGCTTCGAATACAAGATCATCGAGTATCTGATGATTCGTGCGGGGCAGGTCATTTCGAAGACGGAGCTGACCGAGAGACTTTACGACCAGGACTACGAACGCGACAGCAACGTCATCGAGGTTTTCATCGGCAGGCTGCGCAAGAAGATGGATCCCGATAACATCATCAAGCCGATCGAGACACTGCGCGGGCGTGGCTACCGCTTTGCGCTGGAGCGAGGCCAGGACGGCTGACGGGCGGGATGTCCTCACTCAGCGCCCGACTTCTGATATCCGTCAGCGTATTGCTGCTGTTCTTCCTTGGCGTCACCGGGGCCGTGCTCGACACCGCATTTCGCAAAGCCGCGGAACAGGCACGGGAAGACATCCTCGACGGCCATCTCATGGCCATTCTTGCCGCAGCCGAAGCGACCGAAGACGGTGAGCTGATGATGCCGCCGGATCTGCAGGAGCCCAGGTTCGGAGCGATCGGTTCGGGTCTTTATGCCGAGATCCGGGACAGCGAAGGCAGCCCGGTCTGGCGATCACGCTCGGCTCTGGGCCTGATCATCCCGTTCGGCGTGATATCCCAGGACGGCAGCCGCCTGTTTCGGGAAGAAGAACTGGACGACGGTACGCCGTTGCTCACACTGAGTATCGCGGTGCAGTGGGAGTTTCCCGACGGTCAGCTTCGACCGTATATTTTCAAGGTCGCCGAGAGCCTGGAGTCATTCAATGCCCAGGTGGCGCGGTTTCGCCAGCAGCTGTTCGGCTGGTTCGCCGCCGTGGCAGTGATCATGCTTATCACGATCGCCGCCCTGCTGGGCGGCCTGCTGCGGCCTTTACGGCAGATAGAGGCGCAGATCGGCGAGATCGAGGCGGGTAGCCGACATTCGCTGTCCGGGGAATTCCCGACCGAACTCCAGGGCGTGGCGCGTAACATGAACCTGCTGATCGATAGCGAACGCGCGCGGTCAGAGCGTTACAAGCAGACGCTCGCCAACCTCGCTCATAGCCTGAAGACTCCGCTGGCGGCCATGCGCGCGCTGACTACACAGACGAAGCGCCTGAAACATGCCGACCGTTTCAACGAACAGATCGATCGCATGGATGAAATTGTGCGTTATCAGCTCCGCAAACCGGCGACGAGTGGCGTGACGAGTTCGCTGATGTCGATGGTGCCCGTTAAACCCGAGGTGGACCGTCTCGTCGAGGGACTCCGCAAGGTCTACCACGACAAGGAACCGGAGATTCAGGCCGATATCGGCGAAAACGCGCAATTCCGCGGTGACAAGGGCGATTTCCTCGAGGTGGCAGGAAACCTGCTGGACAATGCCTGCAAGTGGTGTGAGCGACGCGTCAGGATCGCCGTGCAGCACACGGGCGACGCACTCTTGCTGATAGTGTCCGACGATGGGCCCGGCATCCCCGACGATGCAGCCGACGCGCTGCAACAGCGCGGAACGCGGCTCGATGAATCGACGCCGGGCCACGGCATCGGGCTAGCCGTCGTAAAGGACATCGCCAGGTCTTACGGCGGGGACCTGAAGATCAGAAGATCGGAATTCGGCGGCGCCGAAATCCGGGTGACCTTGCCCTCCGTTTAGGACTCTTTCCTGTTTTTGCCGATCAAGTGCATGATCGGCTCTACGAACTCGAGAGGCATCGGGAAGATCACCGTGTTCGTCTTTTCGTTGGCAATTTCCTTGAGCGTCTGCAGATAGCGCAATTGCAGTGCCTGTTCTTCCTGGGCGAGCGTGTTCGCTGCCTCGGCAATCATCTTCGCTGCCTGCTTTTCGCCCTCGGCATTGATGACCTTTGCGCGCCGGGCGCGCTCGGCTTCGGCCTGCTGCGCGATTGCGCGGATCATGCTCTCGTCGAGGTCGACGTGCTTGATTTCGACGTTGGCGACCTTGATGCCCCAGTTATCGGTCCGCTGATCGAGAATGGCCTGAATATCGGCATTGAGCTTATCTCGCTCGGCAAGCATATCGTCGAGTTCGTGCTGGCCGAGGACAGATCGCAATGTCGTCTGCGAAAGCTGGCTGGTTGCCTCGAAAACATTGGCGACACGAATAATGGCTTTCTCCGGGTCGACGATGCGGAAATAGATAACCGCATTGACATGAACCGAGACATTGTCACGCGAGATCACGTCCTGGGTCGGCACGTCGAGGACCATGACGCGCAAATCGACTTTGGTCATCTTCTGGACGAACGGGATCAGGATGATGAGGCCGGGGCCTTTTACTTTATAGAAACGGCCAAGCAGGAACACGACGCCACGTTCGTACTCCTTGAGGATCTTGATCGTGTTATAGAGGATGACGATGACGAGCGCTGCAATGATTCCGCTGTAAGTAAATGTCATGTTGAATGTCCTCTCGACTGATTGGGATCAGGTTTGCACCTGAGCATCTTTGTGGACCTGTTCGTTGAATGGCGCGACCTCGAGTATGAGGCCGTCCATCGACTTGACGACGACAGCCTGGTTCTTGGTAACCGGGACGGCAGAGTGTGCCGCCCAGGATTCGCCCTCGAGCCAGATTTTGCCATCGCCCGTGAAATCCTGTAGCGCAGTTCCGATACCGCCGACGATCGATTCCGCACCCGATACCGCGCCGCGTTTGCGTAGTCTTATGATGAACGTCATCAGCCAGATCAGGAATAACGCCGCAACGACGGCAAGCGATACGACAAAGGTGATCGAAATGCCGAAACCCGGTACGTCAGTACCAAACATGATAATCGCACCGAAAACGAACGCGGCAATGCCGCCGAGTCCCAGCGCCCCAAAGCTCGGGGCAAATGCCTCCGCAGTCATTAGCGCAAGGCCGACAATAATCAATGCAAGCCCGGCGTAATTAACCGGCAATACCTGCAGCGCATACGCGGCCAACAGCAGGCAGATGATGCCGACGACACCGGGAATAACCGCGCCCGGATTGGAAGCTTCGTAAATAAGACCGTAAATACCGATCATCCCGAGAAGCAAAACGATCTCGGGATTGGCGATGGTGGAGAGGATCTTGATGCGCCAGTCCGGCTCGAATTCTTCGACGACGACGCTGGTCGTGTCGAGTGCCACGGTATCCGAGTCGATTTTGACCTCGTAGCCATTGAGCTGTTTCAGGAGGTCGGCGCGGTCTTCGGCGATGAACTCGATGACATTCATCTGCAGCGCCTCCGTTGCCGTCAGCGTTGCGGCGCTGACGACGGCGTCCTCCGCCCAGTCAGCGTTGCGGCCGTGACGCTCGGCAAGACCGCGGATATAAGCGATAGCATCGTTGAGTATCTTGCGCTCCATTGCCGTGCCTGCGGTCGGTTCCTTGTCCGCCTCGTCTGCCGACTCCTGCTCGGACGGCTCCGGCGTTGCGTCCTCTCCGGTCATCTGCACCGGCGTTGCGGCGCCCAGATGGGTTGTCGGAGCCATGGCGGCAATATGGCTGGCCAGCAGGATATAAGTTCCGGCACTGTCGGCGCGGGCACCCGCCGGATTCACATAGGTCGCGACAGGCACCTGCGAGGCCAGGATGGCCTGCACGATGTCGCGCATCGATTTATCGAGCCCGCCGGGCGTGTCCATGTTGATGATGACGAGCCGGGCGCCGGTTTCCTCTGCGTGTGCGATGCCACTGAGAACGTATTCCTTGGTCGCGACTCCGATTCCGCCTTTTATTTCGAGCTCAACGACCTGGCCGGCGGCGAACGCCGGTGGAAACAGGAGGGCCAGAATCAGGCCCGAGACAATGGCACAATACCTCATGATTCGATAATAGCAGGGCTCAGCACGGCATGTTCATTCGGTTTATCACTACAGGCGGCACGATCGACAAGATCTACTTCGACGACCTCAGCCAGTACGAGGTCGGCGAATCGCAGGTGCAGCAAATCCTCCATGAGGGTCTCGCTGAGTTTGACTACGACGTGGTGCCTTTGTTGCACAAGGACAGCCTCGAAATGACCGACGAAGACAGGAAGCTGCTGCACGACTATATCGCCGATGACGACGGTGACCGCTATGTGATCACCCACGGTACCGACACGATGGTGGAAACGGCGAATGTCTTGATGGATGTGGCCGGCAAGACGATGGTGCTCACCGGCGCCCTGACACCCGCGCGATTCCGCACGACGGACGCCGTGTTCAATGTCGGCATGGCGGTCGCGACTGCGCAGGTTGCGCCGCCGGGCGTCTATATCGCCATGAGCGGCCAGGTGTTCCCGGCCGGACGTGTAACGAAGAACCGGGCCGAAAACCGCTTCGAATCTACAGATCGAAATTGATCCCCTGAGCCAGCGGCAGGTCCGAGCCCCAGTTGATCGTATTCGTCTGCCGGCGCATGTAGGCCTTCCAGGAGTCCGAGCCGGCCTCGCGGCCGCCGCCGGTTTCCTTCTCGCCGCCGAACGCGCCGCCGATCTCGGCGCCCGAGGTGCCGATGTTCACGTTGGCGATGCCGCAGTCGGAGCCGGCAGCCGACAGGAAGGTTTCGGCGTTCTGCAGGTTGTCCGTGAAAATAGCCGACGACAGCCCTTGCACGACGCCGTTTTGCATCGCGATCGCCTCATCCAGGCTGTTGTAAGGAATCAGGTACAGGATCGGGCCGAAGGTCTCGGTCTGCACGATGTCCCAGTCATTCTCGGCGACCGCGATTGCCGGCGTGATGAAGTTACCCGGCCCTTCGATGCGTTCGCCGCCACACAGGACCTCGCCGCCTGCGTCGCGCACGGCCGCGCAGGCGGCTTCGACGCGCTCGACGGCCGACGGATCAATCAGCGGGCCCATCAGCGTATTGTCGTCGAGCGGGTTACCTATCCGAACCTGCCCGTATGCGCTGACCAGCTTGCTCTTCAATTCCTCGAACCGCGATTCCTGAACAATGACACGACGTGTCGTCGTGCAGCGCTGTCCGGCAGTGCCGACGGATCCGAAGACGATTGCCGGTATCGCGAGCTCCATGTTGGCATGCTCGTCGACGATGATGGCGTTGTTGCCGCCGAGTTCGAGCAGGGCCTTGCCCATACGTGCCGATACGCGCTGGCCCACCTTCTTGCCGACGGTGCATGAGCCTGTGAACGACACGAGGTTGATGCGTTCGTCGTCGACGAACTGTTGCGCCAGCGTGTTATCGCCATCATTGAACAGGAAGAACACCGGTGGCAGGTCCTGGTCCGCCAGCGCCTGGTTGATGATTTTCTGCACCGCGACACCGCAAAGCGGGGTCTTTGGAGACGGTTTCCAGATAGTGATGTTGCCGCAGATCGCCGAAATGAAGGCATTCCACGAGTACACCGCAACGGGGAAATTGAACGCCGAAATCGTGCCGACGATGCCAAGCGGTTGCCACTGCTCGTACATGCGATGTTTCGGACGCTCCGAATGCATCGTCTTGCCGTACAGCATGCGCGACTGGCCGACAGCGAAGTCCGCAATGTCGATCATCTCCTGGACCTCGCCCACGCCCTCAGCCTTGATTTTGCCCATCTCCATGCTCACGAGGCTGCCAAGAGCATAGAGATTATCCCGGAGTGCATCTCCGGCGAGCCGAACGGCATTGCCCCGCACGGGAGCTGGAATCGCACGCCACTCGAGGAACGCCGCCTGCGCTTTTTGTACGAGCGCGTCATATTCGGCGGGCGTCGTTGAACGCACGCTTGCGATCACTTCGTCGGTGGCAGGGTTGACAGACTCTATCAAAGCCGCCGAGGCGTCCTCGCTGCTTTCCGCGCCATGCCAAGTTCCCGGGTTGGTAGCCTCCAGGCCCAGGCTGTCCAGAATTGTCTTCATGGGGAGATCTTCCGAAAAACGAAAAAACCGCCGGGTGTGCGGCGGGAGCAAGGCGCATTGTGCCAATCTCGCTGTTTGCTTTCCACACCCTCCTAAGCGTCTGATTACGCGAGAAACTTTTGGAGTATTGCTTTGCAGCATGGCATAGTTCACCGTTCCCTTGTATGGCGGCGATACGCGCGTGAGCAGAACGATTGCAAAAACCGACTGGCACCCGGCAAGCTGGCAGGCCAAACCGGCTGCTCAGCAGGCTGGCTATCCGGACGCTGCAGAGCTCGATCGCACCGTGAGCGATCTCAGTCGCCTGCCGCCGCTGGTTACGTCGTGGGAAGTCGATTCGCTCAGGGACCTGATCGCGAAGGCGCAACGCGGTGATGCATTCGTGCTGCAGGGCGGCGACTGCGCAGAGACCTTTGACGAGTGCACTTCCGAGAATATCGTCGCAAAACTCAAGATTTTGCTGCAAATGAGCCTCGTGATGCTCTACGGGCTCAAGAAGCCCGTCGTCAGGATAGGGCGCATGGCCGGGCAGTACGCCAAACCGCGTTCGGCCGATATCGAAACACGGGGCGATCAAGCGCTGCCGAGTTTCCGCGGTGATCTCGTCAACCGTAGCCCGTTCACGGCCGAAGACCGGACCCCCGATCCGCAAATGATTCTTCGCGGTTACGAGCGCGCCGCACTGACATTGAACTTCGTTCGCTCGTTGATCGACGGTGGTTTTGCCGACCTGCATCACCCGGAGTACTGGGATCTGGACTGGGTAGGGCATTCGCCCATGGCGAACGAATACCATGAAATCGTGAAATCGATTTCGAACTCGCTGGACTTCCTGGAGACGATATCGGGCGAGAAGGTCCACAAGACGCAGCGCGCGGATATCTATTCTGCGCACGAAGGCCTGCACCTGCATTACGAACAGGCGCAGACCCGGTTTCTGGATCGCCGGGAGCGCTGGTACAACCTGACCACCCATTTTCCGTGGGTTGGCATGCGCACAGCGGCAGTCGACGGGGCGCACATCGAGTATTTTCGCGGTATCGCCAACCCGATAGGGGTCAAGGTCGGGCCCGGGATGACGCGCGAGTGGCTGCAGGAACTGATCGGTGTCCTCAACCCGAATAACGAGCCGGGCCGCCTCACGTTGATTCACCGGTTCGGCGCAAAGTCGATCGAGGAATGTTTGCCCGAGCTTATCGCAGCCGTGAAGGAAACCGGTTCCCCCGTGCTCTGGGTTTGCGATCCGATGCATGGCAATACCGAGAGCACGGCCGACGGGACCAAGACACGGCGCTTTGACAGTATCGTCAAGGAACTCGAGTCTGCTTTTCGGGTACACGAGGCATCAGGCAGCTATCTCGGCGGCGTTCACCTCGAATTGACGGGCGAAAACGTCACTGAATGCACGGGTGGCGCACGCGGCCTGACCGACGGCGATCTCGCCCGCGCCTACAAGTCCACGGTGGACCCGCGCCTGAACTACGAGCAGTCGATGGAAGTGGCGATGCGCATCGCCGGACTGCATGACGGGAATGGCCGTAAAATCACTGCGGGTTGACACTCTCCAGGCAGCGCTGGGGATCGAACGTATCCTGGATGACCACCAGGGACCGGTCGAAGAGGTCGTGATCGACCACGACGGGTTTCTCTTCGATCTCATCCGGACGCACCGCGACAAGCCGGAATTCGTCCTGCCCGACCGGGCCGACATGACGCGAACCACGCACTGCCTGCGGTCTTTTTCGAGGCGCGTCGAGAAGGCATGCAAGGATCGGGGTATACGCGTCTCCGGCGATCTCGCGCCGCCAGTCGAGACCTATGGCCATCCAGTGGTCGAGTCCGATTTGCTGCTCGTGCCCAAGGGAAGAATCACGGAGCGGGGCATTCGCGAGAATATTCGCACCTACCTGCACAAACGCGGTTCCGCGGCGCAACTGGCGTGGGCGCAGCTCTGGCAATGGGTTCATCACGCCACCGGTGTCCTCGATGAGGGCCGTATCGTCACTGAGGACCTGCTGCGGAAGCTGATCGACGAGGAAGTCGGCGCGGCCGCCTCGGCTGAGGCCACGGCGCGCGGGTGCGAACTGACCACGATCGTGCTTGAGGAATCCTTTACAATGCCGGCGGCATGAAATACGACAGAATTGATGTGCCCGCCGATGCTGCGGCGATTACCGCGAATCCCGATCATTCATTGAATGTGCCAGACTTTCCAGTCGTTCCCTTCATAGAAGGTGACGGCATAGGAATCGACGTCACCCCGGTGATGCTGGACGTGGTCAATGCGGCCGTCGAGCAAGCCTATGGCGAGAGTCGGAAGATCCGCTGGATGCAGGTGTATGCCGGCCAGGCGGCCGCGGACCTGTATGGCGGCGACACGTACATGCCGGACGAGACGCTGCATGCGTTGACGCACTACGTCGTCTCGATCAAAGGTCCCCTGCAAACACCGATCGGCGGCGGCATCCGTTCTCTGAACGTCACGATCCGGCAGACGCTGGATCTGTATGCCTGCGTTCGGCCGATCCGTTATTTCCCGGGTGTGCAGACGCCCATGATCCAGTCGGACCTCGTCGACATGACCGTGTTTCGCGAGAACACCGAGGACATCTACGCCGGCATCGAGTACCCGACCGGGTCGCAGGAAGTGCAGAAGCTGATTCACTTCCTGCAGACCGAACTCGGCGTCAACAAGATTCGTTTCCCTGCCAGTTCCGGCATCGGCATCAAACCCGTATCGCGCGAGGGCTCGGAACGGCTGGTGCGCAAGGCGATCCAGTATTGCATCGANNGGCAACATCATGAAGTTCACCGAGGGCGCCTTTTGCCAATGGGGCTACGAGGTTGCGCGCAAGGAGTTCGGCGCGACGGAAAAAGACGGCGGTCCCTGGCATGCCTTCAAAAACCCGGTCACGGGCCGCGAAATCATCATCAAGGATGTGATCGCGGACAATTTCCTGCAGCAGATCCTGATGCGGCCCGAGGATTACGATGTCATCGCGACATTGAACCTCAACGGTGACTATATTTCGGATGCGCTTGCCGCCCAGGTGGGCGGCATCGGCATCGCGCCCGGCGCCAACATCGGCGATGCCGTGGCCGTTTTCGAGGCGACGCACGGCACGGCGCCCGGGTTTGCCGGCAAGGATCGCGTCAATCCGGGATCGCTCATCCTGTCCGCCGAGATGATGCTGCGCTACATGGGCTGGACCGAAGCGGCGGATAACATCATGGCCGGCGTCGCTGCGACGATCGCCAACGGCGAGCTGACCTTCGACCTGGCGCGCCTGCGCGAGGCCATCCACCGCCCGATTCGCAAAGAGCGGCCGCACGACAAGGAAGACGTGGAGCAGGAACTGGAGCAACTGGTCCCGGGCGCGACGCTGGTCGGAACGCGCGGTTTCGGGGATGCCGTCATTCGGCACATGCGAGAGCTGTGACCGTCTACGACAGCAACTGTCGAGCCTGCCCGCGGCTGGCAAATTTCCTCGACGACGTCAACGAGCGCTACCCGGATTATTTCTGCCGGCCCGTGCCGCCTTTCGGTGACCGGCAGGCGCGGTTTCTCATCGTCGGACTGGCGCCCGGCATGCACGGCGCCAATCGAACCGGGCGGCCGTTCACGGGCGATCACGCCGGCATCCTGTTGTACCGGATGCTTCACAAGTTCGGATTTTCGACGCACGAGGAATCCACGGCGGCCGATGACGACCTGAAACTCGATAATTGCCGCATCACGAATGCCGTGAAGTGCCTGCCGCCGGACAACAAGCCGGTCGGGGCCGAGATCAACACCTGCAATGCCTTTCTTGCTAATGAGCTTTCGAGTCTGCCGCGCGCGTCCGTGGTGCTAGCGCTTGGCGGCATTGCCCATCGAGCCGTCATAAAGGCAGTTGGCGGGCGCCAGGCGGATTTCAAGTTCGCCCACGCAGCTGTGCATGTGCTGGAGCCATTTCGCCTGCTCGATTCCTACCATTGCAGCCGCTACAACACGAACACGGGCCGGCTGACCACCGAGATGTTCGACGGGATATTTGCGCAGGCACGGGAGTTGCTGCAAAACTCCTAGCGTGACCGCCGAACGCGCATTCGATGTGAAGTCCTATCTGCGCAGCCTGACGCACAGGCCGGGCGTGTATCGCATGCTCGATGCGAAACACAAGGTGATCTATGTCGGCAAGGCGCGCGACCTCAAGAAGCGCGTATCGAGCTACTTTCATCGCAGTCACGATTCGGTCAAGACTGCCGCGATGATGGAACTCGTGGCCGACGTCGAAGTGACAGTTACCAATACCGAAGCCGAAGCCTTGATCCTCGAATACAACCTGATCAAGCAGCACAAACCGCGTTTCAACGTCATCCTGCGCGATGACAAGAGTTACCCGTATATATATGTGTCGACCAGCCATCGATTTCCGCGACTGCAATTTCACCGTGGGCCGAGGAAGGGAAAAGGTCGCTACTTCGGGCCATACCCGAATTCGAGGGCGGTGCGTCAGACGCTGAATGACCTGCAGAAGTTGTTTCAGATTCGGCAATGCCAGGACAGTTATTTCCGCAACCGGACGCGGCCGTGCCTTCAGTACCAGATCAAGCGCTGCACGGCGCCGTGCGTCGATCTCATTTCCGAGGAGCAGTATGCCCGGGACGTGAACGCGGCGATCGAATTTCTCGAGGGCAGGAACCAGAACGTCATTGACACGTTTGTCGAGCGCATGGAGGAGGCGTCGCACAAGCAGCACTATGAACATGCTGCCCGTTTTCGCGACCAGATCAGCCGGCTGAAAGAAATCGAGGCGCGTCAGCTGGTGTCGCGTACCTCCAGCAAGGACCTCGACATCCTCGGCTTTGCTTCGAACGGCGCAATTCATTGCGTAACGGTGCTGTTTATTCGCAATGGCGCCATTATTGGCAGCCGCGATCATTTTCCGAAGCTGTCCGGCGAGACGGACCGCGCAAAGATACTTAACGGCTTCGTGACGCAGTATTACCTGGGTCGCGATGCGCCTTCGGAGATCGTGCTGGACTGCGACATCGAGGACCAGGAGCTGGTCGCAGCAGAATTGAGCGAGCGCATGGGCCGAAAGGTGGCGATCAGGAATCGCGTGCGCGGCGATCGCGCGCGATGGCTGCAGATGGCGACGACCAACGCGGAACAGGGTTTGAAGCTCCAGGTCGCCAGCAACGCGACCATCCGGCGCCAGTTTGCGGCACTCGCCGAGGCGCTGGAACTGGAGGAAGCGCCCGAGCGGCTCGAATGTTTCGATGTCAGCCACACGTCCGGCGAGGCCACGGTGGCCTCGTGCGTGGTGTTCAATATGGCGGGGCCGCTCAAGAGCGACTACCGCCGGTTCAATCTCAAGCCGGATTCGGCCGGCGACGACTACGGCGCCATGTCTGAGGCACTGAAGCGACGCTACGCGCGCGTCAAAAAAGGCGAAGTCCCGATGCCGGATGTGTTGTTTGTGGACGGCGGCAAGGGGCAGCTGGCCGAAGCGATGACGGTACTCGACGAACTCGAGCTCGGCTGGCTCAAAGTCGTTGCCGTCGCCAAGGGCAGGGCGCGCAAGCCGGGCGCCGAACGCCTGTTCGTAGCAGGGCGGAAGCAGCCAATTCAGCTGCCGTCCGACTCCCCGGCACTGTTACTGATCCAGCAAATTCGCGACGAAGCGCACCGTTTCGCGATAACCGGTCACCGGCAGCAGCGCGCCAAGGCCCGCAGCACGTCGCGGCTGGAACGCATCCCTGGCCTCGGGCCGAAGAAACGCCGCGAGCTGCTGCGCCAGTTTGGCGGTCTGCAGGGCGTCATGGGCGCAGGCGTCGACGATTTGGTCAAAGTGCGGGGTATTAGCCGCAAACTCGCCGAATCCATATACAATGACCTGCATCTGGACGGGCAAAACTAGACAAGAAACCGGTCTGTGAAACTGAATCTCGCCATCCTGCTGACAATGTTCCGCATTGCGGCGATTCCGCTCGTCGTGATCCTGTTCTACAGCACGATGCCCAATGCGCGGCCGATTGCGGCCATTTTGTTCGGCATTGCTGCGATAACCGACTGGCTGGACGGATGGGTGGCCCGGCGCTTCGGTCAGTCGTCCCGATTCGGCGAATTCCTCGATCCCGTGGCAGACAAGCTCATGGTGGCCATCGTCCTCGTGATGCTGGTTCAGGCTGACCCGCACTGGCACGTGGATATCATCGCGATGATCATCATCGGTCGCGAAATCACGGTTTCGGCGCTGCGCGAGTGGATGGCGACGATCGGCGAGCGGGCCAACGTGAAAGTGAGCTGGGCAGGCAAGATCAAGACTGTATTCCAGATGTTCGGCATCGGCTTCATGGTGTTCCAGAGGGAGCTGCTGGGGCTTGATATCTACGGGATCGGCTTCATTTTACTGGTCATTGCCGCCGGCATGACGATCTGGTCGATGGCGATTTACCTCCGCGCTGCCTGGCCCGCGATCAAGGCCGGGGCCGACGGAGACTAAATAGCCCGAATTCCGGCCGGATTGCCTTGACAGGCAGCCCCTACAGGCTACAATTTCGGCCCCACGCGGGAATAGCTCAGTTGGTAGAGCGCAACCTTGCCAAGGTTGAGGTCGCGAGTTCGAACCTCGTTTCCCGCTCCAAATATTTCAATGATTTAGGCCGCTTTTGTTAGCGGCCTTTTTCATTTGTACGCTACTCGTACGCTATATCGTTTCAAGACGGCTCGGAAGCCGCCAGGATCGACCACGCCAGCGCCGCTAGGACGTCCGAAATCAGCCCGCAAGGCCAGGCTTCCCAAACCATATCGGCGGCGTCAGGGCCGACTAATAGTGCAATTACGTAGTGATTCACGAGCATCAAATATGATTGACTCGGTTGATCCGGCGAAGCATGTCTTGACGCTGCCCGTCGCGCCCTTAAACGCCGAAATTGCCGAAGTTGAAGTCTGGTTCCATGGTGACTATCTGACCGCAACTTATATCCGGAGCGGTTTATCGCAGTTGTGGGTGTTCGAAGACAGGTTGTACGTCAAAGTCAATCCCGATTTCGATGCTCAATACTGGGATTTTCGCGGCGCAGAAGAAGGCGAAGAGCGGAGGCCAGACGCCGTATTTGAGTGTAATAAACGGAGTTAAGTGGCCGCTCTGCTTGCCCAAAATTGCCCACCAGCCGTGCCTCCGTGAGCGAGAAATCGACGAACGCCGCCAGGCAAGGGTGTCGGCACCCCCGGACTTTCGTGCCTGAAAAGCCCAATTTGCTAATCTCTTGGTTCACAGCGAACCTCGGGATGCGACTGCGTTGGAAGCGCTCGCCTTACTAATCATTGCCCTGTTTGTCCTGCTTATTTCGAGCAGGGCTTACCGCAGATCACCTACAACGAAGGGTGCGCGAGGCGAGAGCCGAGTCAATTCGGTCCTTCACCAAAACTTGCCACCGCGTGAATACAAAGTATTTCACGACATTATTCTGGACACGGGGTGGGGACTGACACAGATTGACCACATCGTCGTATCCAGATACGGCATATTTGTGATCGAGACAAAGAATTTCTCGGGATGGATTTTCGGGGATGCCAAATCAAAGCAATGGACGCAGATCATCTACCGAAATAAGAGTCGCTTTCAGAATCCACTGCACCAGAATTACAAGCACGCGAAGGCGGTTGAGTCGTTCCTTTCACTCGGCCGAAGGTACGTCCATTCCGTGGTTGTATTTGCCGGCAACGCCAAGTTCAAAACCGATCTACCCGACAATGTAATTCACCTTCACGACCTGTGCCCCTATGTCCTCTCGTATCAAGATTTGATACTGGGAACAAACCGGGTCAGGGAGATTGCGGCAATCCTGACCGATCACGACGAAGGCCGAGAGGTGCGGTAGTCGCCGACACCGAGTCATTGCCCTAGGGGCGGCGCGAGGGGCCGCTTTCCCCCGGAAACCGGCCGTTCGCCTGGTTTGGGCTACAATGGCCGCTACTGACCCAAAGCGGAC
>JABAHR010002392.1_pt9 | contig 17000 bp, 16 predicted proteins | sample 7062101 | NCBI WGS metagenome assembly JABAHR01 (sample SAMN14534553, study PRJNA622989) | marine sediment metagenome | biome: marine biome [ENVO:00000428]; feature: marine pelagic biome [ENVO:01000023]; material: deep marine sediment [ENVO:00002113] | place: India: Gulf of Kutch | collected... | reverse complement strand
CCTCGTCCCATGCGTTCTCGCGAACGGCCGCACCCAGCGCGTCGGCAGCCTGCAGGTAATGCCCGGCCAGAGCAGCCTGTCCGAAGCGCTCCTCCAGCTCGGCCGCGCGGCGCAGGGCATAGGCGTACTGCAGCGTCAGGGCCGCCGAATGGCTATCTTGCGAACCGGGCGCCATGCCTCTGGTGAATTCGGGACTCCAGTCGAGGAAGTTCCACCATGGCATGGGGCCGAGCATGCCAGTCTCGTCGACATGCCGCTCATACCATGACAGCACGCCGCGAATGCCGGGAAGGAAGCCGGCAACGAATTCCGGATCGTCGCGCAGCATCCAGTAGTCGTGGACCATCGATACCCACCACAAGGAAAAAGGCGGGATGTTCTGGCGCATGCTCGAGGGATAGCGGCTGGCGGTGATGCCATCCGGCGTGCGCGACTGGTCGTAAAGCTCGATGGCGTTGCGCATCAGCCTGTCATCGCCCGAATTGTAGAGCGAGATCAGCGATTCCATCCGCGTATCGCCGACATATTGCAGCTGCTCGTAATAGGGCGTGTCCATGAAGGTGTCGAAAGCGGAAAGCCGCAGGATGCGCCAGTCGATCTCCCAGATCGGGGCGATCCATTCGGCATCGCTGCCAAAGCTGGCGTTGAGCTCGAAAGGATAGGCGGTGAAGATGCCGTGCAGGTCGTGCAGCACCAGCGGCTCGTCGGCAGTCTCGATATCGACCTGGACATAGCGCCAGGTCCGCCACCACAGGCTCTGGAAGCGCCGGTCCTCGCCACCGTCGAAGGTAAAGCGGTCGCTTAGTCCGCGAATGGTCTTGCCCTCGATGGCATTGCGGTCGCCCTTGTTGCCGTCGGCGTCGAAAAGCGATTCCGCATAGGTGAGACTGACGCTCGCGCCGGCGCCGCCGCTCCCGCGCAGGACCGGATAGGCGTTGGTCAGCTGGCGCTGGTCGAGCAGGAAGCTGGCGCGGCTGTTGGCCGGAACGGTGAAATCCGCCTCGCCGGTGAGCAGGCCCTCGGGAGGTTCGGCGCCTTCATGGCGGCGGATCGCGGCAAAGCGGATGAGGCCTTCCTCCATCTCCGGAAGCGGGCTTGGCACCAATTGCCATTGTCCGACGGCGCCGAACATGTTTGCGCCGCGAGACTCTGCGGGGAAGAAGCTGGCCCGGGCCTGCTGCCAGTCGAGCTGCGATGCCTCGTCATCCATCCAGCCCCATGGATGGGCATTGCCATCGAAAACCTCTTCGGGCGCGGCAGCATAGTATCCGCCCAGGGCCTGGCCATCGACCGGCTGGAAGGAATAGGCGGGATCGCGCAGGACCTGCCAGTCCGTGCCGCTGTCCACCAGCTCGGCAGCTTCGCCTTCGCCTTGCAGGAGAAAGCCCGTGCGATGGCTCATCTGCGCCACCGGGGCCTGCTCTCCCCAGTTCCAGACGGTGGCCGCGAGCACATTGGTGCCGGCGCGGAGAAAGGGCGCGAGATCAACGGCCTGGTAGCGCCAGTGCATGACGTCGCTTCGCGCAGGGCCGACGCTGACCGACTGTCCGTTCACGAACAGGCGATAGCGATTGTCAGCCGAGACCCGCACGAGCAAGCTCTCCGGTAACTCGGCAAGTTCGAAATCTCTGCGAAAATGGAAGACGCCGGCTTCCTGCGCGCCCGCTTCTGGGTGGCTTATCCAGCGTGCGGTCCAGCTATCGTTGCTCACGGTGATCGGCAAATCCTGTGCTGACGCGACAGCGGTGGAGAAGAGGGCGCCAAGCGCGGCGAGAAGGATCGAAAAAATAGTTCTCATGATATGTATTTTGCACTCGCCCGATCCTGCTGGCAAGCGCGATTACCAAGTCTCTACCGGCGTTTCCATGGTCAGCGGGCGGGCATAGGTCGGATCGGACTTGTCGCGCGCGCTCTTGATCATGCCGAAAGCCTTAAACGGTTCGCTCTGCATGATTGCACTGTCGCCAACCAGCACTACGTCCACCGTGCAGCGGCGCAAGGCAATGCGCCATTTGCCGTCGCGCCGCTCGAGCCGGTCGAGATAGCGCCCGTTGAGCAGGCGGCAGGTCACTCCGTCCTTGTTGAGCATGGCGCCCATCACATAGGTCTCGGCATGGGCGACATCGCCATCGATCTCGCACGTATGGGTGCCCAGATTGTGCAGCGAGAGGATCGAGCCACCGTCGTGCACCTTGTTGATGAACTCGGGGTATTCCTTTGCCGGCGTGCGCGCCCAGGTGCCGTGATCGTCGAAGCCGTCCTCGTGGAAGGCGGCGCCGACTTCCTCGACGTCGAAACGGTCCGTCCCGCGCGAAAGCGTGTGGATCACGTCGAGTATTTCCTGGCGGTCCTTGAGGTGGCGGATATCCGCTTCGAGTGCGGCCAGGCGATCATCGGTAGTGCTCATGTCAGGGTCCTTTCGGATCAGCGGAAGGCGAGGCCGGGATTGCCCGCCTCAAGGGGAACGCGCAGCGCGTTCTGGAAGAAGGCGACGGTGGTGAACTGTCCCACCAGCACCAGCAGCTCGAAGATCTGCTCGACGGAAAACTCGGCAGCGAGCGCGTCATAGGTCGCATCCGACAGCATGGCATCGGCGTGCAGTTCCTCGCAGGCGCGCAGCACAGCGGCCTCGTGCGGCGTCCAGCAGGCGGCGCTGGAGCCTTCTGCGGCGACCGTTTCCAGCTCTTCGGCGGTAAATCCCATGGCGCGGGCCTGCTTGCCATGCTCGCCCCATTCATAGGGCGCCTGCAGCAGCCAGCCGGTCCTCAGGATGGCCAGCTTCTGCTCGCGCCGCGGCAGGGTGGCGGCAGGGCCGAGCAACTGCATGGACATGGCCATCAGCCGTTCCCATACCTTGCCGAAGGGCTGCATGGTGAACATGATCTCGGGGATCTGCTCGTCGCTCAGTTCCGGCGCGCCGGGAAACAGGTCGGCCCGCAGGCGGGAAGTGGCATCGCGTACTTCCTCCAGCACCGCCTGCTTGTCGATGTCGGGCAGGCGCGTTGGCTGGCCAGTGATGCGCGCTTCTCGCGCGCCGATCGATTCCGCGCTCATCGAATCACCGTGTCGTATTGCTGGAATGGCGCAACGCCATGGGTGGTGCGGTATGATGGTGGTTTTCTGCCGCCTTCGTCCACAAGGCCATAATGCTCGGCCAGTTCCGCTCCGATCAGAGTCTCGCCATTGTGGCTGGCCAGTTCCGGATCGTTGAACAGGGCCCAGATCACGTGGCCGGTAAACTCAGGTGTCTCCACGATCTTGTCGATATAGCCGTATTTCGCGCGGTCGGATTCGATCAGCGCCTTCAGGCGATCGGTCAGCAGCGCTCCCATCCAGATCGACAGGGCGGTGACGCCCGTGCCCTTGAGGTCCACGCCCATATCGAAAGCCATCTTGTCGACGCCTGCCTTGTGCGCGCCATAGCCCGGGCCATAGACATAATGCACTGCGCCAGAGGCCGAGGTCATGGCGATCAGCCCGCATGCCTGCGGCACCATGATCTGCGCCGCGTGCCAGCTGGCGACGTAGGAGCTGCGGATGCCGACATTGACGATGTCGGCCAGCTTGAGCGGCTTTTCCCAGAAATTGCCCGGCGTGGTCAGCTCGTCATAGATGGCAGCGGCATTGTTGACGCAGATGTCGAGCCTGCCCTGTTCCTTGCGGATTTGTGCGAACAGTGCTTCCACCTGTGCGTCGTCGGCATGGTCGCAGCGCACGGCGATTCCCTTGCCTCCTGCAGCCGTGACGGCTTCGGCAGTCTCGTAGATCGTGCCGGGCAGGGCATGGTCGCCGGTCTTCTCCGAACGGCCCGTGACATAGACGGTCGCCCCATGGGCGCCGAGCGCGCGGGCGATGCCGGCCCCGGCTCCGCGACTGGCACCGGTAACAAGGGCAATCGGTGTCTTGGTTTCCATCCCGAACCTCCCAGGCCGTGAAAGACCCGATCCAACAGCAATTCCGGCCAAGAAGCGAGGGCAGGGCGGGTCCACGGGCAACTGACCGCCGTGGCGATGGCCTGCCCGACAGGCGACACCTTGGCAGGCGCGATTGCCTTGGCGCAGCAAAGCGGAATGCTCTAGAAGCGCCGGCAGGGGTTCGTGTCGAGCAGGGGCATTGCAGGTGAGTGAAGCGCAGGAGAGCGGGGAACCGGGTCGCGAGACGACCGTCTTCTTCAGCTATTCGCGTGCCGACAAGGCGCGCGCCCTGCCGATCATCCACATGCTCGAACAGGCGGGCTTTGCCGTGTGGTGGGACGGCGTGCTCGAAGCCGGCGTGCGCTTTGTCGAGATTAGCGAAGATGCGCTGGACAGCGCGCGGGCGGTGATCGTCCTGTGGTCGCAGAACTCGGTCAATTCCAACTGGGTGCGCGACGAGGCGACGGTCGGGCGCGATCTTTCCCGCCTGCTGCCGATCTCGCTCGATGGCTCCCTTCCGCCGCTCGGTTTCCGCCAGTTCCAGGCGCTCGACTTCTCCGGCTGGAAAGGCAATGCGGATGCGCCGGTAGCGCAGGAGCTGCTGCGCGCCACCAGGGCGCTGCACGAAGGCAGGTCGCGACCACCGGTAGAGGCCCGCCCGCAAGCGCTGGTTTCCACGACCCGCCGCGGCCTGCTCTATCTCGGGCTCGGCGGGGCCGTGACGCTTGGCGGCACCTATGCGCTGGTGACCTATCTGGCCGATGGATCAGCCACCCAGCCGGACAATTCCATCGCCGTCATGCCGTTTCGCAACGATAGCCAGGACGGCGAACTCGACTACCTCGCCAACGGGATCGCGACCGAACTGCGTTCCGTGCTGGCGCGCAACCCGGCGCTGCGGGTGATTGCCCGCTCGACTTCGGAAGCGATGGAGCAAAGCGGGCAGGATGCCCTCTCCATCGCCCGCGAACTGGGTGTCGCCTTCATTGTCGAAGGGGCGGTGCGCACCAGCGGCGAGATCTTGCGCGTCTCTTCCGACCTGATCGAGGGAGACAGCGGCACCGGCCGCTGGTCGCACACCTATGACCAGCCGATGGACGAGCTGATCGACCTGCAGGAACGGCTGGCGAATGCGATCTCCACCCAGTTGTCGCTCGAAGTGACCGAGGCCGAGGGGCAGCTGCAGCTGGGCGCGGCCACCAATCCGGCGTCCTATGACGAATATCTGCGCGCCTAGCAGCTCTACGTCGCGGGCAGCGACCACTCATCATACCAGGGCGTGCTAGCCCGGTTCGACAATGCTATCCGCCTCGATCCCGGCTTTGCCGGCGCCTGGGCCGGCAAGGCGGCGGCGCTGACCGCACTTGGCAATACCGCCTTCAGCGCCGCGGACGCCGGGACATATTATGGCGAGGCGGTGGAAGCGGCAGAAGAAGCTGTGCGACTGGGGCCGGACCTGGGCGAGGCCCATTCCTGGCTCGCCACCATTCTCTTCGTTGCCCGGCTGGATGCGCGAGGCGCGCGCGAACCCTATGAACGTTCGGTCCAGCTCGACGGCGGATCTTCGACGGTGCAGGCCCGATTCGCCCAGTTTGCCGCTTTGACCGGGCGCGACGAGGAGGCGCAGCGCGCGGTTGAGGCGGCAATGGATCTCGATCCGCTCAACCCGATGATCTTCAAGGATGCCGGCCTCGTTCATTACGCGGCCGGGCGCTACGACAGCGCCATCGAGCATTACCGCCATTCGCTCGAGCTCGATCCCGATATCACCGGCTCCCATAGCCGGATCGGCAGCGCGCTGATGCTCCAGGGGGATGTGGGCGCGGGGATCGAGGAATGCCTGCTCGAACTTTCCGTCCTGTTGCGCGAACCCTGCCTTGCCATCGGCCATTTCCGCGATGGCAATGCGCAGGCGGCGCGCGAGGCCATGGCGCGGCTGGTGGAAACCTATGGCGATGCCGGGCTCTACCAGCAGGCGCAGGTACAGGCGCAGTGGGGGTAAGAAGATGCCGCCATGCAGACCCTGCGCCATGCCGTGGAACTGGGCGATGCGGGCCTCAATTACCTCGGCACGGACCCGATGCTCGACCCCCTGCGTACGCGCGCGGATTTTATTAGCTTGCGCGAATCCCTGGGTTTCACCTAACTTCCTTGTCCGGAAGGGAGGGAAGTATGAAAGATTATAGAACCAATCCAGTTTTCGCACGTCCGCTCGGGATCATCCTGGCGGCTTGCGGCGTAGCTGCACTCTCGGCCTGCAGCCCGGCAGCATCCGATGACGCAGCAGACGATGCTGCGGCTACGGAAGAGGCCGCACCTGCAGAAGAGGCGGCGGCCAATGAAGCTGCGGACGCGGATGCGGGCGATGCCGAAGACGCCGCACCCAGCGGCGAGGAAGGCGCGGAAGGCGACGATGAATCGCAGGGCCGCGAGGTTGTCACCGGCGGTGGTGGCTAAGCACCCACCACTTCAGTACGTTTCCTGATCCAGCGTGACCGAGGCCTCTTCGGGAGCGCAGACGTCCGCGTAATCCAGCGGATCGTCAGCATATTCTGCCGCTCCCGGCGGAGCCTGGTTGCGCATCACGTTTGCGCCCGTATGGGCGTAGATCCAGTCGGAATACTCGGAGATCCTGGCGTAGACGCCGGGCTCTCCGGTTCCGCTGCATTCCGACTTGCCCCAGCTGACCACGCCGACCAGCGTATTGCCCTGCACCACCGGGCCGCCGCTGTCGCCGCGGCAGGTCTTCTGGTATTCATCACGGGCGCAGAAAACCCCCGGATTGATGCGTTCTCTCGCCTCGCCGCCCGATGAGGGGGCGATGGTGCCCATGCCCTCCAGCTCGGCGCAGGCCAGGTTGTCGAGCACTTCAAGCTGCACCGTCATCAGGCTGGCGTAAGGCAGGAAGCCGGGTTCCGGCACGGTCTTGCCCCAGCCAAAGATAGTGACCGCGCTGCCCGGTTCGAGCGCGTAGTCCGCTGCCGCTATATCGAGATAGCGAATCTCTGCCGGCTGCACCTCCCGCTCGCTGGCCGGAGGAGCCAGAGGCGAGCCGGGAGGAAACCGTGCGAGGTCGAAGATCATGGCGATCTGCTGGTCGGCGATTGCGGTCACGCGCGCGGTGCCATCATCGCTCCATGACAGGACCTCGTTCTCGCCGGGCAGGTAGACGGCGCCATTGAGCACGCCTTCATGGTAGATGCGCAGGTCCTCCACGCCGCTGGCGATGTTCCACACGCGCGCCGTGGCATCCTGCCCCCAGGTGAGCACGCGGGTCTCGTCCGTCGAAAGCGTCGCCCCGTCCATGTCGCGCAAATGGTCGAAGCGCGCCAGTTCCTCGCCGCTGTTCAGGTCCCACACGCTGACGCCGACGCTGTCGCGCGCGACCGCCTTGTTCTCCTCGTCGTAGAAGGTCACTTCGAGGATCGGCAGGCGTTGGGCCATCTGCGAGAGCTCCTCGCCGCTGGCGACATCCCACAGGCGCAGCGTGCCATACTGCGTCCAGCTGAAGAGCTTGCGCCCCTCGTCCAGCAGCACGGCACCATCGGCAAACTCGCCCAGCAGTTCGTCGTCATGGGCAAAGCGCTGGAGGACCTCCCCGGAAGACATGTCCCACAGCCAGACATCGGATTCGCCATAGCGAAGCGTGGCGGTGATGAGCTTTGAGGCATCCGCCGACAGCGTGCCGTAGGTGACGAAATTGCGCGCGCCGGCATCCTCGCCCTGGCCCTGCAGGCTCTGCCACGAGGGGCTGCGCGGATGGCGGAAGCTGGCCTGGCTCTCGCCGTTTCGCGGATCGAGAATCACCAGCTCGTCCGCTTCNNTCTCCCAGCAGCAAGGCACCCTCTCGCGGATCGAGGATCATCTGCCGCTGGCGGAACGAAATGATATCCGTGACTTCGCGGACGGGAACGAAGTCGCGCGACCACAGGTGGCGCATGTTCCGCGCATTCCAGCCATTGAAGCGATAACCAGACGTGGCGTTGAGGGTGACGAAATAGCGCTCGTTGGCAGCCACGCGCAGGTCCATGATCGTCCGCATGCACTGCATGGTCAGTGTGGCGCGGTCCTCCTCGCGCGCCGCCAGTGCCAGCAAATCGTTCGCCTCCGGACATTGCTGGCCATCGCCATTCTGCCAGGTCAGGCCCGCTTGACCGNNTGTCATAGAGCCTTGTCCCGGCAGGCTGGAGGATGGGCAGGCTGCCCGCGCGCCGCGGCCGTGCCGGATGGATCTGTTCGGGCACTCCCTCCTGGCGGTACAGTTCCTCGCCGCTGTCGAGGTCCCATTCGCGGACCGTCCGGTCCTCGCTCCAGGTCGTCAGATCGTCGCCATCGGGGGAGAGCGCGATTTCCTCGACACCGACGTACTCGAAAAACGAGGGATCGGGTGCGTAGGCGAGGTCGGACGGCCCGCTGACGAAATGCACCAAAGCGATATCGTCCTCGTAAAGCACGGGGTCGCGCGTCTCCCCGCTGCAATATTCCTCGCGGAAGCAGACGATGCGGTCGATCGGGAAGGCGCGTCCGTTGCCTAGAGCGAGGTTGCTCATGCCCAGCCGCACGCGAAAGCCGCGTTCGATCAGGCTGTCGTGGACACAATGGGCAGCCGTGACGACCTAGCCGGGCGCGATCAGGCTGGCACCGCAGAAATGCCGCGCTTCCCAGTCTCCGGCGGCGATGACATTGCCATTGCCATCCACGTAATCGGCGGGCGGTGTGATCTGCGCCTGGAACGGGGCCGATCCGCGCAGGGCAGGATAGGCGTGGGCGGGGTAGACGAGGTTGCAATCCTGCGATCCCGGCGGGCAGTTGCGATAGAACCGTTCGTCGGCGGCGACGAGTTCCTGGAACTCGGCAATGCGGATGCTGCGGAAATCCGAAATCTCTTCCTGCAGGGCGCCGGGCCGGTCGGTTCCGGCCGGCACGTCCTCGCCGCAGGCGGCCAGGGCGAGCAGTGCAAAAAGGGGCAGCAGCAGGCCGGTTACGCGCATCGGCACCTTACCCCCTTTCCCAATTCATCGCCCGAGGGTGTTATGCCGCCTGCCGGGGATTTGGCAAACACCTGTTTGTGCAGGGGCTTAACCGGGCGGTCGGGCGCATAGATGGTTGTGCCATCGCGCATGGCGCAGCTATGGGTTTGTTCAACGCGGCCCGCTGTCGGGTCATGGACGGGGACAGGGAACGCATGGACGTGCAGGCGATCATGGCCGGATGAGCATCGCGCCGCCCAATCCCTTCAAGCCCCATTTGGCGCTTGGCGTCACCGGCCATCGCATGAGCAATGCCGCCTTGCGCGAGAACGAGGCGGCCGTACGGCAGGCGGTCGGCAGTCTGTTTGCGATGATCGACGACATGCTGGAGGCGCTGGGGCAGGATTGCGGCCCCGTTCGTTTTCACAGCCTGCTGGTGGACGGGGTCGACCAGTTTACCGCCGAGCTGGCGCTCGAACGGGGCTGGGAACTGGTGGCACCGCTGCCTTACGGGCAGCAGCTCAACCTCGCCATCAATGCCCAGCCCGGCAATTCCGCCGATGCAAGCAGGCTGATGGCCGGTGGCAGGGCAGAGGATCGCAAGGTGGAGGCGCACGCCGAGGCCATTCGCCGTATCACGGCACAGGCGAGACTGTTCGAACTGGCCGATCGCGACGAGGCCATAACCGAGCTTTACCTTGCAGCGCTCGATGCGCCGGAGGACTTCGAGAAACTGCGCGACTTCGAGATCCAGAGCTCTGACCAGGTCGCCGTGGCCGGGCAGGCCATGCTGGAGCGCTGCGACCTGCTGATTGCGGTGTGGGACGGCAAGGTAGCGAACCTGCGCGGCGGCACCGGCCATACGGTGGTCAAGGCGCTGGAGATGGGTACGCCCGTGCTGATCATGGATCCCGCCAACCCCGACGCATGGAGCGTCCATACAAGGCCCGAGGAACTGGCCGTGCGCGGCGGGCACGATCCCGCCCGGCTCGAAGCGGTGATAGCCACGGCCATCGGCAGCGAGGCGGAGGCGGCGGAGGTGCTCGGCAGCGAACACTGGCCCGACCACAGCAACCGCATCTGGGCCTTCTACCGCCGGATAGAGGCGCTGTTCGGCGGCGATCCGCGCCCGTTTCGCAGCCTCGTCCAGCGCTACGAGACCCCGCAGGAAGTGGCCGGGGGTAGCGGGGCGAAGATCGTCGAAGAGGCGGCATCCCTGCCGGGCGTTGACAGCGCGCATATACAGGCGATCTCCGGCACGATCCTGCCGCATTTCGCCTGGGCGGACGGTATCTCCGCCTGGCTGTCCGATGCATACCGCAGCGGCATGTGCTTCAACTTCGTGCTGTCGGCGCTGGCGGTGATCATCGGCGCTGCCTATTTGCCGTTGGACCTGTCGGAGCAGAAATGGATCTTCGCCACGGTCGAATTGCTGCTGCTGCTGATGATCGTGGGCATGACCGTGATCGGTGGCCGGCGGCGCTGGCACACGCGCTGGTTCGAGACGCGGCGGGTGGCCGAATATCTGCGCCACGGGCCGATCATGCTGCTTCTCGGCGTATTCCGCCCGGCGGGGCGCTGGCCGCGTGGCACGGGAATGGAATGGCCCGAAGCCCATGCCCGCCATTGCCTGCGCTCGACCGGCCTGCCGCAGGTGTCGCTGAGCAAGGCCTATCTGCGCGCAGCGCTCTCCGGCCTGCTCCTCGATCATGTCCGCAGCCAGCGCGATTATCATCGCGGCAAGGCCGTGCGGCTGCACAACGTCCATCACCGGCTGGACCGGCTGGCGGGCCTGTCGTTCTTTCTCGCCATATTGTCCGTCTCGGCTTACCTCATGCTCAAGCTAGGCGGCGGTTTCGGGCTGGTGCCGGTCGAATGGTCCAGCGACCTGTCGAAGGCCTTCACCTTCCTCGGCATTGCCTTCCCCACAATTGGCGCGAGCATCGCCGGCATACGTTTCTTCGGCGATTTCGAACGATTTGCCGCGATCTCGCAGGTTACAGCGGCGAAGCTCGACGAAGTCGAGACGCGGATCGAACTGCTGCTGGCCGGGCCTGACGAGGCGATCACCTATCGCTCGACGGCGGAAATGGCCCATGCGATCGACGAGATCGTGATCGACGAGATCGAGAACTGGCAGGCGGTGTTCGGCGGCAAGCATATCAGCCTGCCGGCCTAGGCATCCTTCCTATTTGCGGACCTTGATCCGGGCCGCCTTGCGCGGTGCATTGCCGTAATCGAGCGTTCCGAACATCCAGTCATACAGCAGCGAGATGGTGGCGAAGTTCCCGCCGGTAAAACGGGCGTGGTGGTTGTGGTGCATCTTCGCGGCATGGTTCAGGTACTTGAATGGGAAGCGGTCCGCCTCCCACAGGTCGTGATTGTGCAGGTTGATCTCCGAGAAGGCGATCCAGGTAACCACGATGGTAGCGACATGGAAATCGCCCATGACGAAGGAGAGGGCGAACACCGTGCCGACATAGAGGCCGAGCCCGATGGCCACCTCCAAGGGATGGATGAAGCTGGAATCCCCGCGGCACGGGTTGTGCTGGCGGTGGTGCACGGAATGGACCCACAGCAACGGCCCGCCGAAGAATCCCTCGTCGTGGAACAGGAAACGATGGGCGAGGTAATAGAAGAAATCATAGACCATCAGGATGACGAAGGTGTCGAGCAGTATCTGCCACCACGGCAGTGGCTCTAGCGTCAGGCAGAAAGGCAGGATACCGCCGAAGATCACGACATAGAAGATCAGTCCCCACTTGCGGTTCCAGCGCTGGTTGGCGGCGTATTTCTCCTTCTGCATCTTCGTTTCATAGGCTTCGCGATTGGCCTTGCTGGCGGCACGGATCGTCGGCACCAGGCGCAGCAGCACCTGCTTGGCGACGAAGGTCACCGCGAAAATCGAGACGAGAGTCAGCAGCGAGAGGTGCCACTGATAGGCACTGGCGGCATCGGGTAGGGGGAGCCCGTTTAGCATGGTCTTAGGTATCCTGTAGTCTGGTGATCAATCCTGGTCCGAGGCAATTACGCCTCGGCCAGTTCCTTGGCGCGGCGTTCCGCATGGTCCTGGAACATCTGCATCACGTCGCCCGAGGTGACCGGGCGATCATCGGTCAGCGGCACTGCGCCGCCAGACGACTTGGGCGCGGTGTCGACGCCCTTGGCCTCGGCCCGCGCGTGGCAGGCGCCGACGGTCATGTCCTCGCGGCTGTTGTGTTCGAACAGCGAATCGTGGCGCAGCCATTTGATCGCATTCTCATGGGTGATCTTGTCGATCACCTCGTCCGACAGGTCCTTGACCTGCTCCCACAAAAGCTCGGCGGCATCGGGCCACAGCGCGTCGGAGTGCGGATAGTCGACCTCGTAGGTGACATTCTCCAGCCCGACCTCGTCGAGGTTCTTGAGGCCATAGGGGTCCCACAGGAAGCAGTGGCAGAAATGCCGCTTCATCAGCTCGCTCGGCTTGATGTCCTGGAAACGTGACTTGGTCCACGCCTTGTGCCGCCAGTTGGAGAAATCGGCTCGCTCCATCAGATAGGGGACCCAGCCGATCGCGCCTTCCGAGACAATGATCCGCATGTCGGGATACTGGTGCAGCTCTTCCAGCTGCAGCCAGTCGGCCACGCCCTGGGCGACCGACAGCGGCATGGTGGAAATCCATGCCTCGATGGGGGTTTCCATGCTGGCATGGGGCGCCGGGTTGCCCGAGCCGATATGCAGGGCGATGGCCATGTCGTTGTCGACGATCGCCTTGTAGACCGGGTCCCAGTATTCGTTGTGGATGCTGGGCAGGTCCTGCGCTGTCGGGTTCTCGTTCATCGAGACGACGCGGAAGCCCTTCTTCGCCAGCCGGTTGACTTCATCGACGGTGGCCTGCTGGTCCCAGGTCGGCAGGATGCCGAGCGGAATGAAGCGGCCGGGATAGGCCATGCACCATTCCTCGTAATGCCAGTCATTGTAGGCCTGCATGTGGCGCAGGGCGAGTTTCTTGTCTGCCGCCTTGTGGAACGTCTGGCCGTCGAAGGCGATCGAATTGCCGAAGCACATGGAGGCAGCGATGCCGTTGACGTCCATGTCGTCGATCCGCGCGTGAACGTCCCAGCAGCCGTCGCGCAGCTGGTCGAGCGAAGTCGGCTCCATGCCATATTCCTCGAACGGGCGGCCGACCACGGCGTTGAGGCCGACGGATGCCTTCACCTGCCCCTGGTATTCCCAGTAATTCTTGCCGCGCGGATCGGTGCGCAGCTTGGGCGCGCTTTCGAGCAATTCGCCCGACAGCTGGTTGTCGAACAGGTTCGGCGGTTCGCAGATGTGGTCGTCCGTGCTGATGACCACCATGTCGTTCTTCTGCATGTGATGTACTCCTCGTCTCGGTGTTCGGTTGCGGGTACGGACCCGGATTCAGGAAAATGCCTCCTCGCCCAGCAGGATCGTTCGCCGCAACAGGCGACCGCAATCGGGGTCGTACGGCATGGCCCGGTGGAGCGTGCCGGTATTGTCCCACATCACGGCATCGCCGACTTCCCACTCGTGGGCCTAGTGATAGGGTTCGCTGGTCGCATGTTCGCGCAGGCCGTGAAGAATGCGGGCGCTTTCCTCGAAGTCCTTGCCCACCACGTTGCGCGCCGTGTTGCCGAGCACCAGGCTCCTGCGGCCGGACTTGTGCTGCCACACCAGCGGCAGCTCCTGTTCGCCCTTGGACTGCCAGTCCTCCAGCTGCGCCAGCGTCGGTTCGGGGCAATGGTAGAGCTGCGAGACCCACATCGCGTGGACCACGCGCAGATCGTCGATCTCGGCCTTGGTCGCATCCGGCAGGTCGTCATAGGCGGCATAGCAATTGGCGAATTCGGTGTTCCCGCCCCAGGTCGGCAGGACCTTTGAAGAAAGGATCGAACCGCGGATCGGCACCGGGTGTTACTGGTCCCGTCGACATGCCAGAACAGCGAGCCCTTGAGGTATTCGATCACGCTCGGATCGTTCTCCTTCTCGTCGAGCGAGATCGAGAACACCGCCCCGCCGCTAACTCCGATCTCCGTGGCATTGCCTCCCAGCGAGTTGGTAAACTGGACCTGCTCCTCATCGGTGAAATGGATCTGCTTGAACACCAGCACGCCGCGCTGTTCGAGCAGGTCGTTGATCTCGTCGGAGAGCTCGCCCGAGAGCAGTTCCTCCTTGGTGTTGAGGATGCGGCTGCCGATCCGGTCCTTGATCGTCTCGGTCCGCAGGCGGGCCATGGTGCTGACTGTCATCTGCAATCCTTTCCGACGCCTTCGTGACTGTGCGCCCGTGCAGCCAGACGCTGTCACCCGCTTGCCGAATGGACTTTGACTTCGCGCAAAATCGCCCGCGCATCCCCATGGCGATCGCGTTCATCGCACCGGCGATTGCGCGGAGGGCAGTTGCTTGGCCAGTTCGGCACTGGTTCGGCTTGTTACTCACTCATCAAGGGAGAAATTGATTAATCCCTCCCGCCGTGAAAGAGAGGGGCGAAAGACGAGCGAGGATCCGGGGGAATCATGACAATCTACGGTGTGGCCTTGCTGGCCGCCTGCACCATTGCCGGTGCGATACTGGGGCGACTGCTGGGGCTGGCAATCGGCATCGATGCCAATGTCGGCGGCGTTGGGATCGCCATGTTGCTGCTGCTGGCGCTGACCAGTGCGGGCCATGCGCGCTTCCAGCTGAAGCCGGTTTCCGCCGGCGGGATTACCTTCTTTGCCGCCATGTATATCCCTATCGTGGTGGCCATGGCGGGCAGCCAGAACGTGGTTGGCGCCCTCTCCGGCGGGTGGATGGCGATCCTCGCCGGGCTGGCCGCGGTTGGTGCCAGCTTCGTCCTCATTCCGCTGCTTTCGCGGCTGGTGCGCTGACATGCTGTGGGAGACCATCTCTGCCGTCATCGACAAGAACGGCCTGCTGGCAGCGTTCGCCTTCGTCGGCGTGCTGGTCTATCTCTCCTATGTCCTCTCCGACCGGCTGACGCAGGGGCGGCTGCACGGTTCGGCCATCGCTATCGCCCTCGGCCTGGTGCTGGCCTATCTCGCCGGGCGCTATACCGGCGGGACCAAGGGGCTGGCGGATATCCCGGTGCTTGCCGGAATCGGCATCATGGGCGGGGCCATGCTGCGCGACTTTGCCATCGTCTCGACCGCTTTCGGCGCGGACCTTGGCGCGCTCAGGAAGGCCGGCCTGGCCGGCGGACTCTCGGTCGTCATCGGCGTGGTCCTGTCCTTCGTCATGGGCGCGCTGGTGGCGCTTGGCTTCGGCTATGACGATCCGGTCGAAGTGACCACGATCGGCGCCGGAGCCGCGACCTATATCGTCGGCCCGGTGACCGGCACCGCCCTCAATGCATCAAGCGAGATCATTGCTCTCAGCGTCGCTGCCGGCCTCGTCAAATCGGTGGTGGTGATGATTGGAACGCCGCTCGTCGCGCGCTTCATCGGGCTTGATAACCCCGGCACGGCAATGATCTATGGCGGGCTCATGGGCACCACCAGCGGGGTTGCCGCCGGCCTTGCCGCGACCGACGAGAAACTGGTGCCCTATGGCGCCATGACCGCCACATTCTACACCGGCGTCGGCTGCCTGCTGGCGCCATCCGTGCTTTACCTCTGCATTGCCACGATCCTGGGATGACGATGAACTACTTTTCCTCAATCGAAGACGTACTTGCCCAGTCCCCCGAGCGGGAATTGCTGACCACGGTGGATGGCGAGCTCTATACGCGCGAGGACATCCGCCGCCGCGTGGCGCAGATGGCCAATGCCATCGCCTCGCTCGGTGCGCAGCCGGGGGACCGGATCAGCGTCCAGGTGGAGAAGTCCGTCGGTAATCTGTGCCTCTATCTCGCCTGCCTGCAGGGCGGCTTCGTGTTCCATCCGCTCAACCCGGCCTACCAGCGAGGGGAAGTGGAATATTTCCTCGGCAATGCGGAGCCGGCACTGGTCGTCTGCGATCCTGGCAAGCAGGCGATGATGGAGCAATTGGCGGGGCAATTCGGCATCGATCATCTCCATGTGATGGACGGCAAGGGCGGGGGCAGCTTTGCCGAGCTGGCCGATCGGCAGCAGGACAGTTTCAGCACGGTCGCGCGCGATGACGACGACCTTGCCAGCCTGCTCTATTCCTCCGGCACGACGGGCCTGCCCAAGGGCATCATGCTGACTCACCGCAACCTCCAGTCCAATGCCGAGATGCTGGTCGATTTCTGGGGCTTCACCGACGCGGACACTTTGTTCCACTGCCTGCCGATCTTCCACGTCCACGGCCTGTTCGTGGCGCTGGGTTGCGTGTTGCTGTCGGGTGCGAAGATGCGCTGGTCGCCTTCTTTCTCGCCCGCGCTTGCCAGGGCCCATCTGCCGCAATGCACGGTGATGATGGGCGTGCCGACCTATTACACCCGCCTGCTCGACGATCCCGCTTTCACGCAAGAGCATTGCCCCAACATGCGCCTGTTCATTTCCGGTTCCGCGCCATTGCTGGTGGAGACCTTCGAGGGCTTCGAGGATCGCACCGGGCACCGCATCCTCGAGCGCTACGGCATGACCGAGACGGGCATGAACACCTCCAACCCGCTCCATGGCGACAGGCGGCCGGGCACGGTCGGGCCGGCCCTGCCGGGCGTGGAGGTGCGCATTCTCGACGATGACGGCGCGTCGACGCCGCTCGGCGAAGTCGGCAACCTGCAGGTGCGCGGCGACAACGTGTTCAAGGCCTATTGGCGGATGCCGGAAAAGACCGCCGAAGATTTCCGCGAAGGGCGCTGGTTCAACACCGGTGACCAGGCGACGCTCGACGCGGACGGCTATGTCAGCATCGTCGGCCGCTCCAAGGACATGGTCATTTCAGGGGGCCTGAACGTCTATCCCAAGGAAGTCGAAAACGTCCTCAACGAGATAGACGGCGTACTGGAAAGCGCGGTGATCGGCGTGCCGCATGCCGATTTCGGGGAAGCCGTGGTCGCCGTGGTGGTGCCGGAAGAGGGTGCCAGCGTGCAGCCCGAAGACGTCATCGCCCATGCCAAGGCCGAGCTGGCCAATTTCAAGGTCCCCAAGCTGGTCCACGTGGCCAAGGCCCTGCCGCGCAACACCATGGGCAAGGTGCAGAAGAA
>JABAHR010005826.1_pt2 | contig 17006 bp, 13 predicted proteins | sample 7062101 | NCBI WGS metagenome assembly JABAHR01 (sample SAMN14534553, study PRJNA622989) | marine sediment metagenome | biome: marine biome [ENVO:00000428]; feature: marine pelagic biome [ENVO:01000023]; material: deep marine sediment [ENVO:00002113] | place: India: Gulf of Kutch | collected... | reverse complement strand
GCAGATGCTGAACATCCTCGAGAACTTCCCCATCGCCGAGCTCGGGTTCGGCAGCGCGGACGCTATCCATGTACTGGCGGAGACGGCGCGGCTGGCCTACGCCGATCGAAGCAAGCACCTCGGCGATCCGGATTACTATGACGTGCCGGGCGATTGGCTGATGAGCAAGGCCTATGCGCAGAGGCTAGCAGCGACCATCGATATGAAGCGGGCACGACCCTCGTCAGAAGTGGCGCCGGGTGTGCCGCCAGCCCGGGAGAGCCCCGACACTACCCACTTCTCGGTGATGGATCGCGAAGGCAACGTCGTTTCGAATACGACGACGCTGAACTTTTCCTTCGGTTCGGGGATAGCCGTCGCCGGCGCAGGCTTTCTGCTCAACAACGAGATGGACGATTTCTCCGCGAAGGCGGGCGTGCCGAATGCCTTCGGTCTGCTCGGCGGCGAGGCAAACGAGATCGAGAGCGGCAAACGTCCGCTGAGCTCGATGACGCCCGTCATCGTCCTCGACGACGGTGATGCATGGTTCGCGACCGGCAGCCCTGGAGGCAGCCGTATTATCACGACGGTTCTGCAGATGGTGGTCAACGTGATCGACCACGACATGAACATCGCGGAGGCCGAGGCTGCGCCGCGAATGCATCATCAATGGTATCCCGACCTGCTGCAGCTGGAGTCGGGATTCAGTCCGGACACGATCCGTATCCTCGAAGCGCGCGGTCACCAGATCGCAGCGACGCAGTGGTCGATGGGTAGCCTGCAGACGGTCGCTTACAAGGACGGCGTATTCCGTGGTTCCTCGGACCCGCGGCGGCCGAATGCGGCCAGCATTGCGCCGGCGCGCGACTAGCGCCGTAAAGGCCCTGGCCGCCTAGACCGAGCGCAGGTACCACTCGTAGTCGAGCGGGCTGACCGTATTGTGGAAAGCTGCGGATTCCGCGCGGCGATTACCCAGGAAGTACTTGCAGTAGTCCGTGCCCAGGTAGGCGGGCAGGATCTTGCTGCGCGAGAACTTGTCGAGCGCCGCGTCCCAGCGTACCGGGATTCGTGGTTGCAGCGAGACGAACTCGCCTTCCTCGATCATGCGGCCGGGGTCGCACCGATTCGTCAGACCGTGATGTACGCCGGCCGCGATAGCCGCCGTGACGAGATAGGGATTGGCGTCGGCACCGGCGACGCGGTGTTCGAAACGCAGGTTCTTCTGGTCCGACATGGGCACGCGCACGGCGACGGCGCGGTGATTCACGCCCCAGTTCGGTTCGACCGGCGCGAAACTCTCCGGCCGCAGGCGCCGGTAGGAATTCGCATTCGGCGCAAAGATCGCCGTGCTCTCGGGCATGGTCCGCAGCAGGCCGCCGATTGCATGCCGCAGCCTTGCCGAGAACGGAGGCAACGCCATATTTTCCTTGCCCTGGGAGAAGAAGTTGACGCCGTTCCTGTCGAGCACGCTCATATGCACGTGCAGCCCACAGCCGCTCTCTTGCTCGAAGGGCTTGGCCATGAAGGATGCGACGAAGCCGTGCTTGCGGGCGGCCGCCTTGATGATGCGCTTCAGCAGCACGGCGTGGTCGCAGGCCAGCACGGGATCGTCCACGTGGCGCAGGTTGACCTCGAACTGACCCGGCGCGTATTCCGAAATGGCCGATTCCGCGGGGATACGCTGCGCCTCGCACCAGTCGTAGACGTCGTTCAGAAATGCTTCGATTTCCCAGAGGTCGTCGTGGCTGTAGACCTGGGCGCCCGGCTGCGGAGCACCGATGGCCGGCACGCGCGGCGCTCCGGGCGTTGGCATGTCCGCGTTTGCGTCGAGCAGGTAGAACTCGAGTTCGGTCGCCATTACGACTTTCAGGCGTTTCTTGTAGAGCGGTTCGAGGGCTCTCTCGAGCACCGCACGGGGATCGGCAAAGAACGCCGTGCCGTCATCCTCGTAATACCGGAACATCGCCTGCGCCATCGGGCGTTCCGACCATGGCACCGGCGCAATGCTGCCCGGCACAAGGCGGCATTCCCTGTCAGGGTCGCCGTCGGCCTCTCCGAAGGGAAAACCGGGAATGGTGTAGCCCAGGCCATCCAGCAAAACGATGCCGGCGCACATTGCGAATCCCTTGCGGCAGACCTTGTCCATGTCGTCAGCCTGGATACGCTTGCCTTTAAGGAAGCCGTGCATGTCGGCGACCAGCAGTTCCATGGACACGGTGTCGGGCTGCGCCTTGAGCAGCCTGCGGAGTTCTGTCATGAGGGGCGTGGTTTGTCGTTGTGCCATGCGACGCATGGTACCATTCCGCACATTACAAGCGGCAGGAATAAGAACATCAAAATCAAGGACCTGTACGCCCGTCTCCGGGTCGCTATCAAATTGTTTGCGGGCTTTGTGCTGCTCGCCTGTCCAGCGGGTGCCGTGGCGCTCGAAGCCGAGGTTCCCGGCGTCGTTCTCGACGAGGTTCCTTTCGAGTTCGTCGTCAGCGGCGCACCCGCCGGCGCCAGGGTCGAGATCGAACTGAAGGGCCAGCGCTATTCGGCCGTGGCCGGCGACGATGGCAGGGCAACGGTGTCAGATGTCGTCGTGCGTTCCAGTGGCCGGCTGACGATAGGCTACTCGGCCGGTGCGGAATCCGGCACGGTCGAGCTGCGCGTGATGCCCGGCTGGGTCTCGCTGCTACCTGCGTTCACCGCGATTGCCGTCGCGCTGATCATCCGCAGCGTCGTGCCGGCGTTACTGCTCGGGATATGGCTCGGCGCAACTGCACTGCATTCGTTTTCGCTGAGAGGTGCAGGTGTTGGCTTGCTCGATTCCTTCCAGGTGTTTGTCGCCAATGCCGTCGCCGACGTCGATCATGCGGCCATCATCCTGTTCACGATGATGATCGGCGGCATGGTGGGCATCATCACGCGCAACGGCGGCATGATGAGCATCGTGAAGATGGTCGTGAGCCGTGCGCGGACGGCGATCGGCGCCCAGGTCGCCGCCTGGCTCATGGGGCTGATGATCTTCTTCGACGACTATGCGAATACGCTCGTCGTCGGCAACACGGCGCGGCCGATCACCGATCAGCTGAAGATTTCCCGGGAGAAACTCGCCTACATCGTCGATTCGACGGCCGCACCGGTCGTCAGCATCGCCCTTATCACAACCTGGATCGGCTACGAAGTTAGTCTCATCGACGAGGCCTTGCAGGATATCAGCGAACTTGCCGATGTTCCCGCTTATGCGATTTTCCTGCAGTCGATCCCCTACAGCTTCTACCCGATCCTCGCGATCGTCTTCGTGTTCATGGTTGCGGTAACGGGCCGCGACATGGGACCCATGTACACGGCGGAGGTACGCGCCCGTAAGGGCAACGTATTCTCCGCTGGCGATGACGGCGCGGATTCTTCGAGCGAGGAAGCGCTGGAGCCGAAACCGGACGTGCCACCCCGGCCGGTCAATGCGTTCATACCGATCATCGTCCTGGTCGTGGCGTTACTCGGTGGCCTGTATGCGACCGGCGAGGGCGATACGATCCGGGAGATCATCGGCGACGCGGATCCGTACAAGGCGATGATGTGGGCATCCTTCATCGGCGCGCTGACGGCGGCCGCGATGTCGATCGGGCAACGCATCCTGACGACCCACGAGACCGTCGATGCCTGGTACGGCGGTGCGCGTGCCACGCTGTTCGGCATGATCGTACTGGTGCTGGCATGGTCCATGTCCGACGTCACGACCGCACTCAATGCCAAGGGCTACCTGATAACGATTCTGGGTGATTCGTTGCCGGCCGCATGGGTACCCGCTGCGGTGTTCGTGCTCGCGGGCGTGACGGCGTTTGCGACCGGTACCAGCTGGGGCACCATGGGCATCCTGGTGCCGCTCGTCGTACCGCTGGCCTGGGCGGTGATGAGCGTGAACGGCATGACCGAGGCGGGCGATATGCATATCCTGTACTCGTCGGTTTCCTGCGTTCTCGCGGGTGCCGTCTGGGGCGACCACTGCTCGCCGATCTCGGATACCACGGTGCTGTCGTCGATTGCGTCCGGCTGCAACCACATCGAACACGTCCGCACCCAGCTGCCCTATGCTTTGCTCGTCGGACTCGTCGCGATCGTGATTGGCACGGTGCCGGGCGGTTACGGCGTGCCGCCGTGGGTCTCGCTGCTGGTCGGTGGCGTGGTTCTGTACATTGTGCTGCGCCTTCGGGGCCGCCGGGCCGACGCCGACGCACCCTCCTGACCGCGCGCCAGCCTATACTCGGCTGCGCTGCGTAGCGTATCCTTTAGGCCCCGGATCGCAGAGGAGTGCGGGGTTTGTCCCCATATGCGCCGAAAACCGATTATTGGAATTCCGGCTGACCGCCGTGTTCTCGAGCCCCACCCGTTTCACATGGCGGGCGAAAAATACCTGAAAGCCATTACCGAGGCCGCCAATGCGGTCCCGTTGATCATCCCTGTTCTCGCCGATGACCTTGCTCTCGACGAACTGGTCGATCAGGTCGACGGAGTCATGCTGACAGGCAGCCCGAGCGACATCGAACCGCACCATTACGGGAGCGAGTCCGACGACCCGGACGCCCTGCGCGATCCGCACCGCGACGCGATGACCTTGCCGATCGCCCGACACGCGCTGCAGACGGGTGTGCCGCTGTTCGCGATCTGCCGCGGTTTCCAGGAACTCAACGTGGTTCTGGGTGGCACGCTGCATCAGAAGGTCAGGGACGTGCCGGGTTATCACAACCACAAGGAGAACCCGCAGGACCCTGTCGAGGTGCAGTACGGCCCGGCCCATCCGGTCGTGCTCTCCGAAGGGGGTATGCTCTCGCGACTCGCCGGCGCCGGGGAAGTCATGGTGAATTCGCTCCACGGCCAGGGCATAAGGAAACTGGCGGCGGGCGTCACGGTCGAGGCGGTCGCGGACGACGGGTTGATAGAGGCCTTCACGGTCGACGACGCTGGGGCTTTCGCGCTTGCCGTGCAGTGGCACCCCGAGTGGAAGGTCAAGAGTAATGAATTTTCGAGCGCTATTTTCAGGGCATTTGGGGACGCCTGCAGGGAACGCGCCAGCAGAAGACGGGTGTAACGTGAACAAAAACGAGATTTTCCAACCGTGGCTCAAGCAGAGAGGAATCGAAGACGTCGAGGCGTTCGTGCCGGACATGGCCGGCTCCGCTCGCGGCAAGGTCGTGCCGGCCGACAAGTTCGGCAGCGGGCAGATGAAAATGCCCGAGGCCATATTCTCGCAGACCGTGTCCGGTAACTACATCGAAGATCCGAGGAATGTCGAGGACCGGGACATGCTGCTCGTGCCGGACCCGCACACGTTGCGGCCGGTACCGTGGGCTACGGATCCGGCGGCGTCAGTCTTCCTCGATTGTTTCCGCCGCGACATGACTAAGGTGCCGACGTCGCCACGTGGCGTTCTGCGGAACGTGCTCGAGAAGTACGCCGAACGCGGTTGGAGGCCCGTCGTTGCGCCCGAGGTGGAGTTCTACCTGCTCAGCCCGCAATCGGATCCGATGCAGGACGCGGAGCCGCCGGAGGGCCGCCTGGGCTGGAAGGAAGGCGCGCGGCAGCCGTTCAGCATCGACACGATGAACGACTTCGACCCGTTCATCAACGATGTCTACGCGTACTGCGAAGACCAGGGAATCCGCATCGACACCCTGTCGCAGGAAGCCGGCCCCGCCCAATTCGAGATCAATTTCCTGCATGGCGACGCTGTCGATCTCGCCGACCAGGTATTCCTGTTCAAGCGCACGGTCCGCGAGGCCGCCATCGAGCACGAGATGCGGGCGACGTTTCTCTCCAAGCCGATGTCCGGGGAGGCAGGAAGCGCACTGCATATCCACCAGAGCGTCGTGGACAAGGACGGCGCGAACATTTTCTCGACGGCCGAAGGGGAACCGAGCGACTTGTTCTACGGGTTCCTCGGCGGGCTGCAACGCTACATGCCCGAGGCCCTGCTGATATTTGCGCCTTACGTGAACTCGTTCCGCCGTTTTCTCAACCCGTTCGATTCGCCCGTCAATCTGGCCTGGGCAATCGATAACCGCACCGTCGGGCTGCGAGTGCCCGATGCGTCTCCCGAGGCGCGGCGCATCGAGAATCGGCTGGCGGGCTCCGATGTCAACCCGTACCTGGTGATCGCCGCGACGCTGGCATGCGGCTACCTCGGCATGGTCGAGGGGCTGCGCGCGACTGATCCCATCGAGGGCAGCGCCTACGGTAACGAATTCGGGCTGCACAGGCACATCTATTCGGCGGTCGAGGCATTGCGCGAAAGCATCGCAATGCGCAGCATGCTCGGCGACGACTTCGTCAGATTGTACTGCGCGCTCAAGGACGACGAGTACATGGAGTTCCAGGAAATCATTACGCCATGGGAGCGTGAGATCCTGATGTTCAACGTTTGATCGAGGTGATACATGGCGGCGATTGAAAAGCTTTCGCGAGAAGACTGGCAGGAACTCGATAAAGATCACCACCTGCATCCATTCACGGACCACAAGGCACTGCACGAGAAGCGTTCGCGGATCATCACGCGAGCCGAGGGCGCGTATATCTTCGACGCCGACGGCAACAGAATCCTCGACGGCATGTCGGGGCTCTGGTGCGTTAACGCCGGCTACGGCCAGCAGTCATTGATCGACGCGGCCACCAAACAGCTCAATGAACTGCCGTACTACAACAACTTCTTCCAGTGCGCGCACCCGCCGTCGATCGAACTCGCGGCGCTGCTTCAGGAAGTCAGCCCGCCGCAAATCAACCGGGTGTTCTTTGCGGGATCCGGCTCCGAGTCCAACGATACCGTGGTACGCATGGTCCGGACCTACTGGGACCTGATGGGACAGCCGCAGCGGCATACGATCATCAGCCGCAAGAACGCCTACCACGGATCGACGGTGGCGGCCGCCAGCCTCGGCGGCATGAAACCGATGCACCGCCAGAGCGGCCTGCCGATACCGGGCATCGAACACATCGATCAGCCCTACTGGTTCGGGAGCGATCGCAGCCTGTCGCCCGACGAATTCGGCCTGGTGACGGCGCGGGCGCTCGAGAAGAAGATCAACGAGATCGGCGTCGACAAGGTGGCCGCGTTCATCGGCGAGCCCGTGCAGGGTGCTGGCGGCGTCATCATTCCGCCCGATACCTACTGGCCGGAGATCCAGCGCATCTGCGACGAATACGGCATCCTGCTGATCTCCGATGAGGTCATCACCGGGTTCGGGCGCCTCGGGGCATGGTTCGGTGCCGACTACTACGGCACGCGGCCGGACCTGATGCCGTTTGCGAAGGGGGTCACGTCCGGATACCTGCCGCTGGGCGGCGTTCTCGTCGGCGACCGCGTGGCCGACGTGATGATCGACAAGGGCGGCGAGTTCTTCCACGGCTACACCTATTCCGGTCACCCGGTGGCCTGCGCGGTCGCGATTGCAAATATCCGCCTGATCCAGGAGCTGGGGCTGGTCGAGAGAGTCAGGAACGATATCGGCCCGTACCTGCAGCAACGCTGGCGGAAACTCGGCGAGCATCCGCTCGTCGGCGAGACACGCATGGTCGGACTGATGGGCGCGCTGGAACTCGTGGCTTGCAAGGACACGTTGGAGCGCTTCCCGGAGAAACGCGGCGCCGGCACGGTTTGCCGCGATATCTTCGTCGAGAACGGTCTCGTGCTGCGCGCCGTCGGGGACACCATGGTCTGCGCGCCGCCGCTGGTGCTGGCGCATGAAGAAGCCGACGAGCTCGTCGACAAGGCCTGGCAGTGCCTGGATCTGGCAGCCAGGGCCCTGGGTTGCTGAGTAGTCGAGGGGAGTAGTCGCTTGGACAAGAAGATTACCGACCACGCGATCGAACGCGCGGACCTGTACGGCACGACGGCAGAGCCCACCTACGGCGGCGTGCTGTCGTTCATGCGCCGCAAATACACGCGCGACATGAGCGGCGTGGACGTCGCGGTCATGGGCGTGCCGCTCGATACGGCGACGACCAACCGGCCGGGCGCGCGCTTCGGTCCCCGGGCAATCCGGGCCGCGTCGTCAATCATGGCCTGGGAGAGGCCGTACGGAATGGCGTTCGATCCGTTCGACCGGCTGGCCGTCGTCGACGCCGGCGATTGTTACTTCGATCATGGGCGGCCCGATGAGACGCCGGTGAAGATCGAGGAGTACGCGTTCAGCATCATCGATCAGGGGCCGGCGCTGTTGTCGCTGGGCGGCGATCACTTCGTTTCGTACCCGTTGTTGCGGGCCCACCAGCGCAAGCACGGCGGCCCGCTGTCGCTGCTGCATTTCGACGCGCACAGCGATACCTGGGCGGACGAGAACGATCGCATCGATCACGGCACGATGTTCTGGTGGGCAACCCGTCAGGGTCTCATCGATCCTGCCAGCTCCGTGCAGGTCGGCATACGAACGTCGAATCCGGACACGCTGGGTTTCAATATCATCGACGGGCCGGAGGTGCACGCATCGGGTATCGAGGCCGCCATCGGCCGTATCCGCGAGATCCTGGGCGACAGGCCCGTCTACCTCACCTTCGATATCGACTGCCTGGACCCCAGTTACGCGCCGGGAACGGGGACGCCGGTGTGCGGCGGCCTGACCACGCACCAGGCGATGAGCATCCTCCGGGGCCTGGCCGGCATCAACGTCGTCGGCATGGACGTCGTCGAAGTCGCGCCCGCCTATGATGTCGGCGAAATCACTGCGCTGGCGGGTGCGCACCTCGCGATGGAGATGCTGTACCTGTATGCGTGCCGTACGGCCGGCTGAGGGCGCAGCGGCGATTCAGGTGATGACTTTTCTGAGGCTGTTTTCGTAGTCGGATTTCGGCCGCACGCCGATGATGGTATCGACGATCTGGCCCTTGTCGAACAGCATGACGGTCGGGATCGAGCGAATGCCGTACTGCATGGCAACCTGCTGGCTCGAGTCGACGTCGACTTTCGCGACCTTGACCCGTCCTTCGTAATCCTGTGACAGGGACTCGATGACGGGACCGAGCACGCGGCAGGGGCCGCACCATTCGGCCCAGAAATCAACGAGTACCGGCGTGTCGGACTGCAGGACCTTGTCCGCGAAGTCATTGTCGGTGACGGATACCGGTTGCGTTGCTGATTCGTTCATAATGTCCTTCTCCGTTGGGACGGCCATGAGATCTGGGATCGCCGCCCGCGGTTTCAAGCGTTTGACCTTGCAGAGGGTGCCAGTACTCAGATGAATTCGCTATACGGGTATTCCGGATGGGCACGATCATGAATACAGAGAGCCTCGTCCGGTTTTTCGAAGTGCGCCGTGCACGTGGGGAACCGCTCGTGCTGGTCACCATCTACGAGACCAGCGGTTCGACCTACAGCAAGGCCGGAACACAGATGCTGATCGACGGCAACGGCGATTTCCATGGCATGTTGTCGGGTGGCTGTCTCGAGGGTGACCTCGCGCTGCGCGCGGCTGCCGTCATCGATTCGGGAACGCCGCAAGCCGTAACCTATGATCTCGCCCAGGACGACGAGCTCTGGGGTCTCGGCGTCGGCTGCGACGGGGTGATGCGCGTCTTCCTGCAGTCCCTGACTTCAGCGAACGGCTACGAGCCCTTCGGCGCCATCGTCGATGCAATGCGCGGCGACCGCCCGGCGCAGCTTGCGATCGTGATCGAGTCGGCGAATGCGAATGTTCCGCCCGGCGCAGCGGCTGTCGGCACGGGCACAAGGGCGCGGGGATTCGGTACCGCCGACGAGACAGCCGCGCGGCTTGTGCGGGACACGCGGCGTCCGGCATTCGAGTCTGTTGCGCTGGCTGGCGGCAGCGTGAACGTTCTGGCGACCGGGATACAACCGCCGCCGCGGCTCATCGTGCTGGGCGGGGGACCCGATGCGGAGCCGGTCGTGCGGTTTGCCGCGGAACTGGGCTGGCGCTGCACGGTCGTCGATCATCGCGACGCCTATATCGAGAGCGGCCGATTCGGCGTCGCGGAGAAGGTTCTCTGCCTGCCCGCCGAAGAGCTCGGCGAAAACCTCGAGCTGTCCGACTACGACGCGGCCGTCGTCATGAGCCATCACCTTGCGAGTGACCGGTCTTACCTCGAGCAGCTTGCCGCGACGGAGGTGCGTTACATCGGCCTGCTCGGGCCGGCTGCGCGGCGCAACCGCCTGCTCTCAGAACTGGGCGAGACCGGGCAAGCGCTGGAGGGCCGCCTGCACGGACCAGCCGGGATCGACCTGGGCGGCCGCGGTCCCGCGGCTATTGCCCTGTCGATCGTCGCCGAGGTCCAGGGCGTGCTGCAGGGGCGTATCAGCTGACACCCGCTTCCCCGGCCTCGTTGCCGGGCAGGAAGCAGCGAATGATCATGTCGGCGAGCTCGTCGAGCGAGCCTTCCGAGTCGAAGTCGATGTTGCTGGTGCCCTTGATCTCTTCCGAGAGCGCGAGCAGGCCGCCGGCCGATACCCGGATCATGTTGAACAGGATCGCCGGATCGCCAGGCGGCGCGATGCCGAGGTCCTGCAACTCGCGGAGGGACTTCACCACGATCTCGAACAGCGGTTTCAGGTGATGCTCGATGAGCCAGTTCAGCCGTGCAGACGGATGGCTGGACTCCTGCAGGATGAATTTGTGCAATGCGGGCTGACCGTGCGCGTATCGGACGTAGGTGCGAATGAATATTTCAGCGCGCGCCCGCGGCCTTGATTCCGGAATATCCGCCATTGCCTTGACGAGAGCCACGTTGAACTCTCGGAAAATGCGCTCAGCGGCAGCACGCCACAACTGATCCTTGTTCTTGAAATGGTAGGTGATCAGTGGGTGGTGAACGCCTGCCCGGTCGGCAATGTCGCGCGTGGACGTGCCCTTGAAGCCGCTCTCGGAAAAAGCCTGGACAGCTGCATCCAGCAATTTCTGCTGCGTGACGATACTGCGTTGTTGTTGTTTTCTCGCGGGACGCCCATTGCCCGCTGCCGCCTTGTCAGACACGTCAGCATTTCCCGGTGATTGGTTGTTGTCGGGGCATAGACTAGCGCCTGGACGCGAATTGGTCCAGAAAGGACAGTTTTTTGACAGGTGCGCGAGTTTCGGCTACTCGATCGCGAACATCATTCGTACGCCGGCGCGCTTATCGACGATCTGCCCATCCTCCACCACGGGCTCGAACTCCCATTTCTCGACGGCCCGAGTCGCGGATTCCACGAATATGTCGCCGGGTTCCGAACCGGCGACCTCGATGTCGGCCACGTTGCCGTCCGCCGTGACCGTGAACACCACGTCGACCCACCCGGAGATGTTCCGCCGCTCTGCGGACCTCGGGTAACGCGGGGCGACGTATTTCGTCCGCGTGAGCGTACTCGCGGCTACCGGTGTCTGCTGGCGTGTCGGCACAGCTTGTGCTGCCTCGGCCGCAGGTGGAGCCGCCGATTCCTGGGCGTCTGGCTCTGCGTCGTTCGTTGCGTCTGCACCGGCGTGGGCCGCACCCGTTTCCGGGGGTGTATCTGCCGCAGCCGCCGCAGCGGCCGCCGCAGCCGTCGCAGCTGCAGCAGCAGCTTCCGCGGCGCGGCGTTGTTCCGCTTCGCGCTCCGCCGCCTGCCGTTGAGCCTCAGCGCGCGCTTCCGCTTCCCTGAGTTCCTCCGCGGCACGCCGCTCACGCTCCGCGCGCAGGCGATCCTGCTCCACGCGCTCGCGCGCTTCCGCCAACGCCTTCGTCGACGCCGCGAGTTCGGCACTCTGGGGATCGAGTTCGCGCGCTTCTGCAAGCAAAGCCTCGGCGGTATTGAAGCGACTGCCGTCGATCTCTGCGCGCGCCTGCAGGACAATTTTGCTCGCGACGACGGTAAGGCCCGTCTGGGCGGCCGCGTTGTCGGGTTCATTGCTGAGCGCCAGCTGATAGTAGTAGCGCGCGTTGTCGTTAGCCGGCGAGGTCAGGGCTCCCTCTTCGAGCCGCTGTGCGGCCAGCGCGATGACTTCCTCCACGCGACGGGCATTGCGTGCGTTGACTAGTTCCTCCTCGACGACATCGATCTCGCCGTCGTCAGTGACGTCGAGTGCCTGCGCATCGACGATGGCCGCCGCCGCGTCCTCGAGCCGTTGCTCTCGGATTGCCGTCCTTGCCGAGTCGATGTGGTCGCGAAGCTGCATCTGCGATACCTGCGCACTAAGGAAGGGCAATCGCGAGTGATCCGGTTTCGCCTGCCGGACGCGCTCGAGCGCCTCGACCGCGTCGTCGGCACGCCGTTCCAGCAATGCTGTTTCTGCCATGCCCAGCGCTTCGTCGAGCGTGGCGTCGAGTTCCGCTGTGGCGTAAGCATTGTCAGGAGCCGCATTGACGGCAGCCACGTAGAGCTCGATCGCGTTATTGCCCGGCGGATTGAATAGCTGTCCCGCATCGCGCGCGAGACGCGCTTCTTCCAGCAGGTCGTCGATATAGACGGACGATTGCTCCTCGGTGCTATCGACCTGCGGTGGGCCTTCATTCACGGAGGATGTCGCCTCCGGTTGTGGTGTGCTGAGCGCGGATTCGTCCGAGCCGCCGAACAACCAGAAGCCGGCCGCTGCAATCGCCACGATGGCAACCGCACCGATGCCGAGCAGCTTCGGGCTGACCAACGACGAGGCGTCGCCGCTGTCCCCGGAATCTGCAAGCGACGGAGCAGCAACCTCGTTCTTGGTTTCGTCTTCCCTGTTCTTGCTCGAGATCGACTTGGTGATCGTCGAGACGATCCCGGTCATCGTTTCCGCGAGACTCGAATCGTTCGCGAAAGCGTCACCCAGGCTGCCGCTGCTTCCCCCGAGTGACTGGTCTTTGTTCACCTTGATCGAGACGGTCGCCGCCGCCGAATTCTTCGCGACGGGCTGCGGTCTTTTCGCAACCGGCCTCTGCGGTGAAGCTTTTGCAGCCTCTGGACGTTCTTTCGCTTTAGTCACCGCGGCTGCCGCTCTTCCGCTCGTCTTGAATGCAGAATCCGACGCTTCGAGATGGTGTTTGACCGACGCCTCGACGGCGAGCCGTGCCCGTCCCGGCGATACCGGCTTCAGCAGGAAGCGGTAGACCTTGCCGCGGTTGATCAGGTCCATGAGCATTTCGCCGTCGTCGCGGCGACCGGCAACGATGGATACGAGGCGTGGCGCTCCTGTTCGCAGATGGAGGGCCAGCTTCTCGACGTTGTCACCAACCATGGCAGCGTCGATAACGGCGACGCCGATCTTCTGCTTGCGAACAGCGTCGTCGGCCTGCTGCAGCGTATTTGCGTAAACGATGTTGTGCATGCCACGGGTGGATTCACGGATGGTGCCGAGGAATTCCTCGTCCTGCGTCAGAACCAGAACATCGACGGAGCGAGCGCCGACGTTTGCGGCGGCCGAGACTTTTTCGGGATCGAGTGCCGGCATGCGGCCGGTGCCGTCGGAAATGATGCTCGATCCGTTCTCCGACGTCTCCATGATGATGTGCTCGCCGGTCGGCTGATCGACACCGGCAGTCGTGTCATTGGCGGACTCGGCCAGTGCCATCAGGCGTGCTTGCTGCGTCGCGCCGTCAATCAGGCTCCGGAGCGAATCGCCCGTGACGTTGCCCCGGACGACCTGGAATACTTCCTGATCACCGACCAGGGCTTCGACATCGTCGTCGTCTGCAGCGAGAAGTATGCCGATGGTATCGGGGGAGCGTTTCTTCGCCTCGCGCAGGGCTTCCAGTCCGCTCATCCCCGGCAGTTCCTGTGCGGAGACGATGACATCGATTTCGGTCTCGCCGAGGGTGTTCAGGGCTTCCGACCCACTGGTCGCAAGATGCACCGTATAGCGGTCATTAAATCCCGAACTGAGACTGTCCAGGGTGCTCTGCTCGCTATGCAGCAACAATACTTGCTTTTTGAATTGTTCCAGCGACACGGTCGACCTCCGACGATTTATGTCTAATTGCCTACGCACTCCTTGCGTTGGCTGAGTATATCGTCGGACATTGAGTCAAATGTCGCCGGACGGCGACGGACTCTCGAATCTGTGACGCGGCGCACAGTCAAACTGTAGGCCGCGTCACACAACGCCTTCAGCGTCGTTCCCGGACCTCCTGAGCGAGTTCCGCGGCGACCTGTTCGAGCGGCAGGACGACCTGTTTTTTACTTCCCAGCCGCCGTACCGCCACGGTGCGTTCTTCGACCTCGCGCTGCCCGACTGCGAGCAGAACCGGGACTTTCGCCACGCTGTGTTCGCGGACTTTGTAGGAGATCTTTTCGTTGCGTATGTCGGTCTCGACGCGCAGGCCTGCGGACCGCAGTTCGCCGGCAACCTCGTTCGCATAATCGTCGGCGTCCGAAGTGATCGTCAAGACCTGCGCCTGTGTCGGCGAGATCCACAGCGGCAGCTTGCCTGCATGGTGTTCGATCAGGATGCCGATAAAGCGCTCGAGCGAGCCGAAGATCGCGCGATGCAACATGACGGGCAGGTGCTTGTTGCCGTCTTCGCCGACGTAGGTCGCGCCGAGGCGCCCCGGCATGTTCAGGTCGACCTGCAGCGTGCCGCATTGCCAGTCGCGTCCGATGGCGTCGCGCAACACGAACTCGAGCTTCGGTCCGTAGAAGGCGCCTTCTCCGGGGTTGTAGCTGTGTTCGAGGCCCGCAACTTCCAGCGCCTTCTTCAGCGCGGCTTCGGACTGGTCCCAGACTTCGTCCTCGCCGACGCGCACCTCCGGCCGGTCCGCGAACTTGATGCGCACGTCCTCGAAACCGAAATCGCGGTAGATGCCCAGGATCAGCTGACTTACCGCGATCGACTCCTCCGTGATCTGCTCAGGCGTGCAGAAAATGTGCGCGTCGTCCTGGGTGAATGCGCGGACCCGCATCATGCCGTGCAACGCACCGGACGGCTCGTAGCGATGGCACTTGCCGAACTCGGCGAGGCGCACCGGCAGGTCGCGGTAACTGGTGATGCCCTGTTTGAACACCTGCACGTGGCCGGGGCAGTTCATCGGCTTGATGGCGAAATGACGGCCGTCGACGGTCTCGGTCGTGAACATGTTCTCGCCGAACGCCTCGAGATGGCCCGACTTCTGCCACAGCGTCGTGCTCATGAGTTCGGGAGTATTGATCTCGCGGTAACCGGCGGCATTCTGCTTGTCCCGCATGTAGCCGATAAGGTTCTGGTACAGGGCCCAGCCCTTCGGATGCCAGAACACCGCGCCCGGCGCCTCTTCCTGGAAATGGAACAGGTCCATGACGCGGCCCAGCCGGCGGTGATCGCGTTTTTCGGCCTCCTCGAGCATGTGCAGGTACTGGCGCAGCTGCTTGTCGTTCGGCCAGGCCGTGCCGTAGACCCGCTGCAGCATCTCGTTCGACGAATCACCGCGCCAGTAGGCGCCGGAAACGTGCGTCAGCTTGAATGCCTTGCCGAGTTTGCCCGTCGAGGGCAGGTGCGGACCGCGGCATAGATCGATGAAGTCGCCCTGCCGATACAGGGTGATCGATTCACCGGCGGGGATGCTCGCGATGATCTCCGCCTTGTATTCTTCGCCGATGCCACGGAAAAACGCCACAGCCTCGTCACGGTCCCATACTTCACGCTCGATCGCTTCGTCGCGGTCGACGATCTCCTTCATGCGCGCTTCGATGACCTGCAGGTCGTCTTCCGTGAACGGCTCTTCGCGCGAGAAGTCGTAGTAGAAGCCGTTTTCGATCGCCGGTCCGATCGTCACCTGCGTATCCGGCCACAGTTCCTTGACCGCCTCCGCGAGCGCGTGCGCTGCGTCGTGGCGCAGCAGTTCGACGCCGTCATCGGATTCGCGCGTGATGATCTCGACAGCTGCGTCGTCCTCGATATCGCGAGTGAGGTCCCACAGCTCGCCGTTGACGCGCACGGCGACAGCGTCGCGCGCGAGGCTCTTGCCGATGCTGGCGGCGATTTCGGCGCCCCGCGTCGCAGCATCGAACTGCTTCTCGGAGCCGTCGGGTAGGGTAATTGTCGGCATGTCGGTCGTTGTCTTCATGTTGCCCGCGGGAACGGCGCGCCATTGTACAATTGGTTCCCCGTATAAGACACCCGTACCATCAATGCACGATGCCGAGGATCCATCGCCGCCCGCCGGCCACGACCATGACAGCTGCGTATCCGCCGCGATCGCCACGGCCGAGCAGCTGTGCCGTGAGCGAGGTCTGCGCTTCACGGCGCTGCGGCGCCGGGTGCTGACGCTGGTCTGGGACAGCCACAAGCCGATCGGCGCCTACGACATCCTCGACAAGCTCGGCGGGGAGGGCAAGGCGGCCGCGCCGCCGACGGTCTACCGGGCGCTCGACTTCCTGATCGAGGCCGGCCTGGTGCACCGGCTCGACTCGCTCAATGCCTTCATCGGCTGTCCCGACCCGGCACGCTCCCATGCAGGCCAGTTCCTGATCTGCCGCCGTTGCCGAACCGTGGTGGAGCTGGACGATCCGGAGATCGACTCGGTTGTGGCGAAGAAAGCCGAACGGCTCGGGTTCACGGCCGTGCACCAGATGCTCGAGGTCCAGGGTCTTTGCGCCAACTGCAGCGAAGCGGGCTAGGCTGGCTCGCGACTTCGCGTACAATAGCGCCCGGTCAAAAGCAGCGAATTGAATCGATGAGCGAAGCGCCGCGGGATTTTATCCGCCAGATCATCCACGACGACCTCGAGTCCGGGAAGCACGCTGAGATCGTCACGCGGTTTCCCCCGGAACCGAACGGTTACCTGCACATCGGCCACGTCATGTCGATCTGCCTCAATTTCGGCGTCACCGAAGAAACCGGTGGCCGCACCTACCTGCGATACGACGACACGAACCCGCACAAGGAAGACCAGGAATACGTCGACGCCATCGAGAAGGACGTGCACTGGCTCGGCTTCGACTGGGGCGACCGGCTGACCCACGCATCGGATTATTTCGACCAGCTGTACGCAGCGGCTGAAAATCTCGTCGAGATGGGGCTGGCATACGTCGATTCGCTGAGCGCGGAGGAGATCCGCGCGCACCGCGGCACCCTGACCGAGCCCGGCAGGAACAGCCCGTACCGCGATCGCAGTGTCGAGGAGAACATGGACCTGTTCCG
>JABAHR010008421.1_pt2 | contig 17013 bp, 16 predicted proteins | sample 7062101 | NCBI WGS metagenome assembly JABAHR01 (sample SAMN14534553, study PRJNA622989) | marine sediment metagenome | biome: marine biome [ENVO:00000428]; feature: marine pelagic biome [ENVO:01000023]; material: deep marine sediment [ENVO:00002113] | place: India: Gulf of Kutch | collected... | reverse complement strand
CCCGAGCGACATAGAGATGTCACCGAGTAGCTCAGCGAGCGGTTGCGCCGGCACGGCCGGGCCGTACTCGGGCGGCACGCTGGCCTCGAGCTCGACAGCCTCGTTGAGCAGCGCGAGCCCTTGCTCCGTGTGTCCGGCCTCGAGATCGATCTGCGCAGCGAGCCCGAGGTACAGCAGTCTCGGCACCATCGCGCGGCGGCTTCCCGAGGTCACGGGTTTGTCGCCACCGATCTTTGCGAGCGCCTCCTGAGCACCCTGCATATCGCCGGTCTTCAACGCGCGCACGCCCTGGATGTACTGGTCCGTTGCGACTACGCCCGAATTGATCCCGTCGTAGTCCACCTCGATCGATGCGAAGTGCCCGTCCCAGTCCTGTGTATCGACGAGGTAACCGGCGCGTGCGTTGATGAAGTTGCGTCGGTGCGCGGGGCCGTCATAGCGTTTGATCTGCTCTTCGATGAGCGCGAGCATCTCGGCTGCCTTGTCGTGCATGCCGTGCTGGGCATAGCCGTAGACCAGCCAGGTCAGTGAGTGATAAGCCTGGTTGCCGTACTCGCTGTCCGGTGACGGTTGACGAGANNACGAGACACGGCCTCGTTGAACGCGCGCAGATTACGCTCGAGTCCGAGCTCCCACATGCCGAGGGCGTAATAAATATGCGAGCCCATGTGCAGCGCGTGGACGGCCGACGGGGCGACGTCGGCATAGACTTCTGCGGCGCGTAGGCCCAGCGGCGCGTGAATCGGATCGTCGTAACTGTGAATGTTGTAGTGCAGCGCGCCCGGATGGCGTGGGTTCTTGGCGAGAATATCCTCGGTAATCGCCCCGGCACGCATGTAGTAGCCGAAGTCGCGTCCCCCGTGGCTCGTCGTCAGCACGGATAGCGCATAGAGCGCGGCGGCGTCGAGGTCCTCGGGATACTTCTCATACATCGCTTTGAGCGCCGCCGAGTAGGCGATCTCGCGTTCCTCGAGCGAGCCTTCGCCGAACAAGACCTCGAGTGAGCGGATGTAATCTTTCTCGCGCTCCGTCTGCGCTCGGGCAACGCGCTCCTCGGGTGTTGCGCCGAGCTTGGCGAGCGCGGCACGCGCCGAATCAGGGTCGTGCTGGCTCCAGAGCGGATGCTCGTGCGTCAGCGCCTCGCCCCAGTAGGCCATGACGAAGTCCGGGTCCTCGGCTTGCGCAGCCTGAAACGATGCGCGCGCGTCACCGTATTCGAAATTGTGCAGCTGCAGTAGCCCCTGTAGGAAGATTTCGTGGGCAGCGCGTGAGCCTGTCGCCTGAAAATCCGTGAAGCCGTAGGTCTCTTGAGCGGACAGATGGCCCGTAGGCGTCAGCACGAGTAGCGCGACGCCGATGGACAGTCGCAACGAGGAATTCCCAGTCATGTCTCTTGCTCCCCCGAATCCTGCAACCGTTGCGGTTGCGGTATCTTTCAGTTGGACTGAGTTTAGCAAAACCGGGGCTAGTTTGAGGCGCCCCGCGGGATAGCGACCGGCTAACGCACCGTATCGGCAGCGTAGAGCGCCTCGATCTGCGCATCACCGTAACCGAGCTGCGCGAGCACCTCGCGCGTATGCTCGCCGAGCATCGGCGGTCCCGTGCGCACGGTCGCGGGCGTTTCGCTGAACTTCACGGGAAAGCCGAGCGTTGGCACGCGACCGATCGTGCTGTGCTCGGATTCGACGACCATCTCACGCGCCTGCGTCTGTGCGTTTGCGAGCATCTCGCCGATGCTCAACACCGGTCCTGCCGGGACACCGGCCGTTGCGAGACGCTCGAGCCAATCCTCGGTCGATCGCTTTTTGAACTCCGCGGACAGCTCGGCAGCGAGCTCGCTGCGGTGAGCCATGCGGTCCTTGTTCAGCGTAAAGCGTGGATCCCCGAGCAGGTCCGGCCGGTCGAGCACGGGTGGCAGGCGCTGCCACGTCTCCTCATTGGAGGCACCCAGCGTGAGCCAGCCGTTTGCAGTTTCGAAGGCCTCGTAGGGCGCTGCGAGCGGATGGGCCGAGCCCAGCGGAGCGGGCGACTCACCCGTCGCAAGCGCGATCGCGGACTGCCAGAACGTCTGCGTAATACCGGCTTCGAACAGCGACGTGTCGACTCGCTGGCCCTTGCCGGTTTTCTGCCGCTCGACGACGGCCGCGAGCACGCCCATGGTTGCGAGCAAGCCAGCGGTGATATCGGTGATCGGCGCGCCGCACTTGACGGGTGGGCGTCCCGGACCCTCGCCCGTGATGCTCATGAGTCCGCTATAACCCTGGGTTACGAGATCGAAGCCGCCGAGACTCGCGTACGGACCCGTACGGCCGAACCCGGATATCTCGCAGTAAATGAGTCCGGCGTTTTCCGCCACGAGGGTTTCGTAGCCGAGTTGCAAGCGCTCCATCGTGCCCTTGCGGTAGTTCTCGATAACGACGTCGGCATCGGTCAGCAGCCGTCGCACGATTTCTTTGCCTTCGTCGTGCTTGAGATCGATAGCGATACCGCGTTTGTTCCGGTTGAGCATCATGAACGCTGCCGATTCGCCGTCGATGACCGGCGGCACGAAGCCGCGCGTCGGATCGCCGTGCGGCACGCGCTCGACCTTGATGACGTCGGCGCCCATGTCGGCGAGCATGCGGCCGCATACCGGGCCCGCCATGATGTGTGCGAGCTCGATGACTTTGAGTCCTGCGAGTGGGCCCGGGCTGCTCATGCGCTAGCGTCCTTTGAACTCAGGCTCGCGCTTGGCGAGAAACGCTTCACAGCCCATGCGATAGTCCTCGGTGTCGAAAGCCGCGTAGCCTTCGTCGAGCTCCGTGGCCGTCAGCGGTTCTGGTTTCAGCAGACGGCGCACGAACTTCTTATGCCAGCTATTAACGAGCGGGGCGCGCTCGGCAATGCTATGGGCGAGGGCATAGCTGTCCTCGAGCCAGCTCTGATCGGGCAGCACTCGACTCACTAGACCAAGCTCGTACGCACGCTGTGCGCCAAATAGCTCGCCGGCGATCAGGATCTCGAGCAGTGCGCCGCTACCGATAATGCCGATGAGCGTCTCGAGCTCGGCGTAGGACATCGTGAGCCCGAGCTTGTTGATCGGCGCGCCGAAGCGACTCGACTCGCCGCAAACGCGGATATCGCAGGCGCTCGACATCTCAAGGCCCCCGCCGACACACACACCGTTGATTGCAGCGATTACAGGGTGGCGGCAGCTCGAGATGGCCGCGAGGCTCGTTGCGAGCACGCCGCCGTACTCGCGGACTTGCTCCGGCGTGTTTCGGTTCGCCTCGAATCCGGCAATGTCCGCGCCGGCGGAAAATGCGCGGCTGTCGACGCCGCGTATGACGATACAGCGCAGCGAGTCGTCGGCGTCGAGCTCGTTCATGAAGTCGCCGATCCGCCGCCACTCGGGTAGATCCAGCGCGTTGAGCTTGTCGGGCCGGTTCAGAATGATGGAGGCCACGGCCCCGTCACGCTCGATGTAGATCGGTTCGGTCATCGTTGAGTCTCCCGGCGCACGCTGGCGCGCGCCTATATTACCGATAGCCGCTGCCGCGCGCCTCTCCGGCGAGTTACGCGCGTGCGGGCGGCTATGCTAACGTGTGGCGAAAACAGGAGCCGCACATGACGATGCCAAGAATTCTCGTGCTCTCGCTTGCCCTGGCACTCGCCGGTCTATCCACGGCCATGGCACAGGGGCCTAACCAGGCTTCACTCATGACGTTTTTCGTGACGAGCGAGCCGATCGGCGACGGCGGCAACCTCGGCGGCCTCGCCGGTGCCGATGCGCATTGCCAACGGCTCGCGACCGCTGTTGGCGCAGGCCAGCGCACGTGGCGCGCGTATTTGAGCACGCAGGATCGTCCCGGTCAGCCTGCGGTCAACGCTCGCGACCGAATAGGCACGGGACCGTGGCACAACGTGCGCGGCGAAATGATCGCTCGCGATGTCGCCCATCTGCACGGCGACACGATCGAGCAGGCGAGAATCGGCAACAATCTGACGAAGCTCTCAGCGCTGACGGAGAAAGGTGTGATCGTTCCCGGCCTTGGCGATTTCCCGAGTCCGCACTCACGGGACTGGGACTACGTCAGGACGACGCCCTACAGCAATCGGCACGAGATTCTGACGGGCAGTCAGCCCGACGGTACCGCATACCCGCCCGATACCGACTACACGTGTGATAACTGGANNACTGGACGAGCAATGCCGATCCTGCCGATGAAGGCGCGCCACGCCAATACGGCGGCGAGGGACGGCCGAATGCCCAGATCGGCTTCACGGATCGTATGGGTGGCGGCAACGGTTCCTGGAACTCCTCGCACGGTACGCGTGGCTGTAGCCAGTATGCGCTCGTTCGAACGCACGGCATCGGCCAGCTCTACTGCTTCGCCATCGATTGAGAGCGCCAATGATGAACCTATCCAAGTATCTTCTCGCTGCCGCTCTCGGTCTGGCCGCTGCATGCCCCGTGTACGCCCAGCGCCCCGACGCGCCCATGACGTTTTTCGTCACGAGCGAGCCGATCGGCGATGGCGGCAACCTCGGCGGCCTCGACGGGGCCGACGCACATTGCCAGCGACTCGCCGCTGCGGCCGGTGAGGGCGAGCGCACGTGGCGCGCCTACCTCAGCACGCAGGCCCGACCAGGGCAACCGGCCATCAACGCGCGTGATCGCATCGGCGAAGGCCCGTGGTACTCACCCGTCAACCGGATCGATCGGCCTCTCGTCAAGTCCGAGATTCATGGTGATACGCTGCTGGAGGCACAGCGCGGCAGTAACATGTTCAAGATTTACACGCTGACCGAGAAGGGCGACATCATCAACGGAATTGGCGACCCGTTGCCGCTGCAGCACGACATGCTCACGGGTTCTCGGGGCGACGGCACGGCTTTCCCACCGGACGTCGATCGTACGTGCAACAACTGGACGAGCAACGACGAGGGCGCCGCCCAAGTCGGCCACTCCGACCGTGTCGGTAGCGGCAACACGTCGTGGAACTCCGCACACGCGACTGACGGCTGCAGCCAGGACGATCTGGCGAGTTGGGGCGGCGCCGGGTTGTTCTACTGCTTCGCCATAGACTGACGCAGACAGCATAGCCGTCTAGTTTCCAGCGAGCGCTACCGAGATCGACTCCTGGCATAGCTCGACGGCCGCATCGAGCAGCGCCACCCTTGCCGCTGACTGAGCCGGATCGATCCCGCCGTTGCTCGCGAGTGACCGCAGCTGCCTGATGAGATCGGTCGCCTGGAGTCGGCCGAGACAGCGCCCGAGGGCCTCGTCGTGGTCCGCATGCTCGCCGAGATTTCCGCCCGACTCGCGAAGACTCGCGGCTGTGTTGACGAGCTGGGCGCTCGTGCCGTCTCTCCAGCCGGCGACGTATAACAACACGGCCATCGCCATGTTCTCATTCTCGGCGTTGCTGAGAAGTTGATCCGCCGTCATTAGCTCTTGGGCGGATAGCTGGCCGAGCGAAAGCGCTGCAACGGCTGCGATGACAGGTTTCATGAGCAGTGTCCGGATAGGAAATCGTGTCCGCATGACCCAGTAGACCGGTCGGTCGACCGGATTATTTCAGCGCTGCCGATATCGCAGTGATACGCTCGACCGGTCCAAGGCTTACCTCGGCGCCCTTATCGGGATATTCGGGCCGTCGTTCGGCTCACGATAGCGGTAAAGATAGTCGTACATCGTGATGATGTTTCGCTCGAGAAACTGCTCGAGGTTCGTGAAATGACCGAAATCGTCCATCGTCACGCGCTCGACGATCTCATCGAGCGAGCGTTCTGCCACGAGGTGATCCAGCACTCGCTCGCGAAGCGTACGTATGTAGTCGCGGTATTCGAAGAAATAGTCCTGGGTTGCGACGGGAGACATATGTCCCGGCACGACGATATCGACGTCCTCCATTCGCCCGAGAATGCCGAGCACTTCGATCGTGTTGTCGACATCGAGATCGCGAAAGTCCGGTAGCGCTAGCTGCCCGGGCGGCCGCGCCATATCCGGCGCAAAGAGCACGCCATCCTCTGGGACGTGGACGAAGATCAGGTTATCGCTGTGTGTCGGGCCGAAATAATAGAGCGTGATCTTCACGCCGCCGAGGTCGATGTCCAGAGAGTCCTCGAACGTGATCTGCGGAATGGCTGCGACGCGTCCCTCACGAATCAGATGCGGGGTAATGTTCTTGTGACCGATCGCAATGGCCGTATCGGTGAACGCAGCCGTGCCGCAGATGTGGCTCTGATGGTCGTGGCTTAACACGACATAGCGCACCGGAACGTCGTAGCGGCGCTCGAGCTCTTGCTTGATCCAGTTACTGTCTCCGGTTCCGCATGGTTGCACGGTACCGTCGATCAGAATGATCCCTTCGGATGTGGGCACGAATAGGGCGTTCATCGGGAAGTTCCCACCGCCACCCCAGCGGAATACGTGCTCGGAGATCTGCTGAATCGATTGCTCGGGACCCCATTCCGTCGCGTATTGGGCGCGTGACGCCTGTACGGCAAGCAGGGTCGTAAGCATTAAGCAGAAGGTCAAGGTTCGCATTCTGGTCGTCTCCTAAGCCGCTGCTCAGCGTATCGCTCTAGATCTCGCCTGCAAGCGCTTGGCCTTGCAGGGAATCGGGCGGATACTCCGAGAGCTCGATGCGCACGCCCTGCGGATCGAATATGTCCGAGAGGACTGCCTGCGTGCGACCTCGGCGCGTCTCCCCAGGCTCGGCGCCACGACTTTCGTACATGGCCTTGACCGAGTCCATGCCTTCGACCTGAATGCCGAAATGACTGAGCCCGGGCGGCGTATTATCGTTCGCCCGCGTCAGCTCGACGAACGTGTTCTCACTCACCCGTAGATAGACGAGACCCGGCTCGCCTGCGTCGTTCGTCACGCGGAACGCTTCCTCGTAACCCATCGTCTGCGTATAAAACGCGATGGATTCTTCCATGTCGGCGACTGCGACGCCGACGTGATTGAGCTGAACAACACCCGGGTTCATCTGGGCGATAGCCGTTTGAATCAGAAGCGCTACGAACGCACCGCTGACAAAAAAGATTGAGCCGCGCATGGTTTTCTCCCGTTCGGATATCGGTTGTCGGAAGCGGTCAGTATAGCGTCCACGGGCGTGAACGCCGTTCTGCGTCAACGCGCGGCGACGGGCAAGCTGGCTCGGTCGATCGCGTGCCGAGCCGGGGCTCGAGTGCTACGCGGCCTGTGCTCGGTTCTTCGTCAGCCAGCTGTCGACGAGCGAAACGGTTTCGTCGATGGTATCCGACTGCTTACCCTGCGCGGCAGCCAGCGACTGTACGAGCTTATCGACGCGCTCGATGTACGGGGCGCCTGCCGCCAGGGCTCGAGCGGCCGAGGATGGCTTTTGCAACGACAACGCCGCGTTGGCGTATTTCTCGAACGGCACGAGGTCTGCACGGTCGCCACCGAGGCTTTCGGTCAGATCGACGACCCAGTTGTAAACGGCCTCGGATGCGGCAAGATCCGAATGAACGGCTTCGCGGATCGGGCGCATTTCCTCCGCCTGCACGCAGCGATAATTGCCCGCACACAGCATCGACCATTTCGCGAGCGGTACGAACACCGAATCGTGCACGCGCAGTTTCACGGGTAGCTCCACTTCCTGTCCGTCGACCTCGTAGCGGACGTTCTGGATGTCTTCCTCGAGCTGACGGAGGATTGCCGTGTCTTCGTCCGACTCGAAACGCGCGGCCTTGAAGTTCGTCGGCAGACCGACCTGGAGCACGTTGCATTTCTCCTCGGGCGGGCGAAACGCTTGTGGATCCGGGCTGCACAGCGTTATGCGAGACGGATCGATGTTGTCCCACGCTGACGCATCCGCGTAACAGTCTTTGATCGATTCCGCATCGATCGTGGGGATGCGTTTCAAATAACTGAGCGGCGGCATGTTCATGATCGACATGCNNCCTACGCGATTCAAGAGGTCCTTCACGACCGCAACGCGGTATTGCGGCTCCTGCATGGCGAGCACGACGAGGTCGTAGTCGGCTGGATTGGCGTCCTCGGGCGCGCCGGCCGTGACCGTGCCGGGCATCGTCTTGGTGTTCAGCTCGACGGGTGCGTCGAGTCCGCGGACCGGCAGCCGAACGATCGCGCCTTCGCTATTGATGAGCTCTGCTTCCTCGGGCAGGCAGATGAGATGGGCCGAGTGACCGGCGAGCGCGGCCTTCGCGGCGAACAAGGACCCGTAGGAAGCGCCAAGAAAAAGAATGTTGAATTTGTTCGCCATCGCGGAACTCCAAACTCCTAGTTAATCAAATCAGACCGATTGCCCACATGATGCAGACAGCCATGAACGAGACGAGACCTCCGACCAGCGTCGCACCACCGTAGCCAAAGATGGCATCGTTGACCGGCAGGCGGCTCAGTGAGGTGCAGACCCAAAAGTAGCTCGAGTTGACGTACTTGATGATGACCGAGCCGCTCGCGCCCGCAAGCATGGCTGCTTCAGGGGACAAGCCGAGCGTGCCGAGCATGGGTGCTACGAGGGAGGCGGCCGTGATGACGCCGACGGTCGTCGAGCCCGTGATCATGTTGCCGATGATCCCGATGACGAACGGCAGCAAGATCGACGGCAGGCCGTAGGTTGCGAAGAAACCTGCGATGTAGTCAACAGCTGGCGTAGCTTTGAGGATCTCGCTCAACGATCCGCCGAGCCCGGTAACGACGAGGATCATCGCCGAGACTCTGAGTGCTTCCTCGACCCATGCGTTCTTCGCGTCTTTCCTGTGCTCTGGTGTTTTGACGTTGCGGTACGCGAGCCAGACGCCGACGCTGAGCGCGACGACGGGCCAACCGATATAGGCGAGGCCCGTGCGGATGATGTGGTCTTCGGCGAGAAATAGCCGCGAAACACTCTGGGCTGAGATCAACAGGATCGGAACGAGAATCGGTGCGTAGGAGGCGACGGGTCCGGGCAGCCCGCCCTCAGCTTCAACCTCGAGGAAATTTACGCCGGCGTATTCGTCCGAAGGCAGCGTCTTGATGCGCGGGCCGGCGATGTACTGCCCCCAGATCCAGCCTGCGAGCGAGCCCGCGAGGCACGCGATCGAGCCGAAGATAATCGTCGCGCCGATATCTGCGCCGACGAGCGCTGCGGCGGCCAGCGGTCCCGGCGTCGGTGGAACGATCGCGTGCGTCAACTGCAGCGAGCCCACGAGGCCGATCGACATGACGCCGACCGTTACGCCCATCATCTTCGCGGCCGAGTGGACGAGCGGGTTCAGAATCACGTAGGCGACGTCGGAGAAAATCGCAACGCCCAGAACGAATCCCGTCAGTGTCAGCGCAAGCGGCATGCGCTTGGAGCCGACGGCATTCACCATCGAACGCGTGATCGTCTGAATGGCGCCGGTGTGGCGCAACGCTTCTGCGATGATCGATCCGAGCACTATGACGACGCCGATCGATCCGAGTGTCGCGCCGAAGCCCGTCTCGAACGCATCGATGAAATTATTCTGTTCGACCCCGGGAATGACCCCGAACAGGATCAATGGCACTAACAGCGCAAGAAATACGTGCCACCGCCACTTGGCGATCAGGAACAGCAGGAGCGCGATGACCCCGAGGAATGCGAGCAGCGCGAGCAGCGGGCTCGTTGCGACGGCGGTCGACGGATCCATCGTTAGCTAGGCCTCCGCACCGGCCAGCCAGTCGAGGGCCACTTGCGTGCCGCCTGGCTCGTACGGAACGCCTGCGATCTTGAGCCCCATCTCGACGCCAGCCAGCGTGCCAGCCAGCATGAGGTCGTTGAACCATCCGAGATGACCGATGCGAAAGACCTTGCCCTTGACCTTGCCTAGCCCCGTGCCGAGCGTCATGTCGAATCGCTCGAGAATGATGTTTCTCAACCGATCGGCGTCATGTCCCTCGGGCATGAGCACGGCCGTCAGTATGTTGGAGTGCTCGCTCGGGTCCAGGGCGAGATTCTCGAGCCCCCATGCCTCAACGGCCCGCCGCGTCGCTTCGGCATGCCGTGCGTGGCGGGCGAAGACGTTGTCGAGCCCTTCCTCGAACAGCATATCGAGCGCCGCCTCGAGGCCGTAGAGCAGATTCGTAGCCGGCGTATACGGGAAATAACCTGTCTTATTGGACTCCAGGACCGCGTTCCAATCCCAATACGATTTCGCCAACGTCGCAGTTTTGGAGGCGTCGATCGCCTTTTCGCTGACGGCGTTGAAGCCGAGGCCCGGCGGCAGCATGAGTCCTTTCTGGGACCCTCCGACTGTCACGTCTACGCCCCACTCGGTGTGTCGGTAGTCGGCCGATCCGAGCGAGGAGATCGTGTCGACGAACAACAGCGCAGGGTGATTTGCCGCGTCGATGGCGTCCCTGACGGGTTTGATGTGACTGGTAACGCCGGTGGAGGTTTCGTTGTGAACGACGGCAACGGCTTTGATCGCGTGTCCGCTGTCGGCGGCGAGGCTCGCGGCGATCTTCTCGGCGTCAACACCATGGCGCCAGTCACCGGGAATGAACTCGACGTCGAGTCCGAGTCGCTCCGCAATGTCGCGCCAGAGCACGGCGAACTGACCGGTTTCGACCATGAGTATCTTGTCGCCCGGTGATAGCGTGTTGACGAGGGCCGACTCCCAAGCGCCCGACCCCGATGACGGAAAGATGACGACCGGGCCTTCGCATTTAAAGACTTTCTGCAATCCGGGCAGGAGCCTCAACGTCAACTCGGCGAAATCGGGTCCGCGGTGATCGATCGTCGGTCGGTCGATCGCGCGTAGGACGCGGTCGGGCACGTTACTCGGGCCGGGAATCTGTAGAAACTGACGGCCGCTTCGGGTGGGTCCGGACCCCTGTGCTTCGCTCATGCTGTTGGCGTTCTTCGTCTTATTCGAACGGGCGCCTATTAGACCATAACGCCCGGGCGTCGGCCTAGCGAGCATCGTGCGCAGCTCATTCCTCGGGTAGCCAGCGCTCGATGTCGGCGAGCGTCGCATCGAACTGATGGCCGAGCAACGAACCGCCCGTCACCGGGTCATAGACCATGTACTCTCCGTGATTGGCAGGTGGCGCGGCCCCTCGAGATTTGCGCATCTCAAAGCCGCGCGCGCGGACGCGCTCCTGCAACAGGCGTTCTCTTTCATTATTATCCATGTCCCTTAACCGCGACTGGCTCCTGCAACGGCGCTAGAATAGCAGGGCCTTCGGGCACGAAGACCAACAAGCTGGACTGGGGGGAGCGCTTGGCCGCAACAGCCGATCAACTCGAACGAGCCGACATCGCAGCACTCGAGAACACGCTGCGTCGTGAGCTCGAAGGCGAAATTCTATTCGACGACTTCAGCCGAGGCCGTTATGCGACCGATGCCTCGATGTATCAGGTGCTGCCGATCGGCGTCGTCATTCCGCGCAACACGGCGGACGCCCGCCGCGCCCTGGAGATCGCGCGTGAGCACCACGTGCCGGCGTTGCCGCGCGGCGGAGGCACGTCGCAAGCGGGTCAGACGATCGGACGTTCACTGGTCATCGATTCGAGCAAGTATTTGACGGAGATCTGCGCGCTCGATACCGACGCACGCACGGCCTCGGTCGAGCCAGGCATCGTCCTCGACGAGCTCAATCGCGTGCTCGCACCGAGCGGTTTGTTTTTTCCTGTGGACGTCTCGACGTCGAGTCGCGCGACGATCGGCGGAATGGCCGCCAACAACAGCGTCGGCTCGCGCTCGCTGCGTTACGGTCACATGGTCGACAACGTGCTCGGTATCGATGCCGTGCTCGCCGACGGCGAACGGCTGCATTTCGATGCGCACGCGTTCAACGGCACGACCAACGGTCGTCTCAAGGCTCTAGCCACTCGAATGACGGAGCTGTATGAGCGCGAGCGTGAAGAGTTCGCTCGGCGCTTGCCGCAAACCGCGCGCAACGTTGCGGGCTTCAATCTGGATCGGCTCGGCCGGGAGGACCGCAATCTCGCCGACATCCTCGTCGGTTCCGAAGGCACGCTCGCCTGGTTCGAGCAGGTCGACCTCAAGCTTTCACGCATTCCGCAGCACAAAGTGCTCGGTATCTGCCATTTCCCAACGTTCCTGTCGGCCATGGAGTCCGCCCAGCATCTCGTCAAGCTCGAGCCAACCGTGATTGAGCTCGTCGATAGCACCGTCATCAATCTAGCCCGGCAGCAAGCGCAGTTCCGCGCGACACTCGAGCGATTCGTGCGGGGTACGCCCGAGGCGCTCTATTTCATCGAGTTCGCCGGCGATGACCGCGATGCGCTTCTGCGCCAGCTCGATGATCTCGAGGAGGTCATGGGGACGCTCGGTTTCCCCGACGCAGTTGTGCGCGCCGAGGAACGTGAGGCACAGCAGTCGGTATGGAACGTGCGCAAGGCTGCGCTCAACATCGTGATGTCCGCTAAAGGGGACGGCAAGCCGGTCTCGTTCATCGAGGATTGCGCCGTGCCGTTACCCAAGCTCGGCGAATATACCGAACGCCTGACGGAAGTCTTTACGCGGCACGGCACGACGGGCACGTGGTATGCACACGCCGCAGTCGGCTGCCTGCACGTGCGCCCCATCCTGAATCTGAAGCTCGATACGGACCGCAAGAAGCTACGCACGATCGCCGAGGCGGCCCATGCGCTCGTGCGCGAGNNAATCGTCGATCCGTTGCCGATGGACGATCGCTCGATACTGAGATACCCGGATAGCTACGCGCCGGTAGAGATCGAAGAGTCGCTCGACTGGTCGGAATGGGGCGGTTTCTACCGCGCCGCGGAGATGTGCAACAACAACGGCGCGTGCCGTAAGCGCGATCCAGGTGTCATGTGTCCGTCGTATCGCGCGACGAACGACGAGCGCCACGTTACTCGCGGGCGAGCGAACAGCTTGCGCCTGGCGCTGACGGGTCAGCTCGGGCCCGATGCTCTGACGTCGGACGCGCTCTACGACACGATGTCGCTATGTGTCGGCTGTAAGGCCTGCAAGCGTGAGTGTCCGACGGGCGTAGACATGTACCGCATGAAAATCGAGTTCTTGAGCCAGTATCGCAAGCGCCACGGGCTGAAGCTGCGTGACCGGCTCGTGGCTTATCTGCCACGTTATGCACGTTGGGCGGCCAGGGCACGCTGGCTTCTGAACGCGCCGAATCACAGCTCGCTGCTCGGTAAGCTCCAGGAACACATGCTCGGCTTCACATCGCGCCGAAAAACACCAGCATGGCGGGGCGATGTGTTTACCGGAGAAGCGTGGGGTCCGGAGGACGGGCCTGAGGTCGTGCTGCTCGCCGATACGTTCAATACGAACTTCGAGCCCGAGACCGCGACGGCCGCAGCCAACGTGCTCGCTGCGGCGGGCTATCGCGTCGTGACGGCGAAGGCGGCCGACGGCAATCGACCGCTGTGCTGCGGTCGGACGTTCTTGAGCGTCGGTCTCGTCGAGGAAGGAAAGAAGGAAGCGCGTCGCACGATCGAGGCGCTCAAGCCGTTCGTCGAGCGCGGCGTGCCGATCGTCGGTCTCGAGCCGTCGTGTCTTTTGACGCTGCGCGATGAGTTTCTGTCCATGTTCCCGGATCAGGACACGCGCGTGTTGGCCGAGAACGCGTTCCTGTTCGAGGAGTTCATTGCTCGAGAGCACGATGCCGGCAAGCTCGACCTGACGCTCGAAGCCCTGCCGCAGCGCCGTGTGCTGCTGCACGGGCACTGCCACCAGAAAGCGTTTGGGCTCGTGCCGCCCGTGCACAAGGCGCTGGGTCTGATCCCTGATCTCTCCGTGGAGCTGATCGACTCGAGCTGTTGTGGCATGGCCGGCTCGTTCGGCTATGACGCCGAGCACTACGACGTGTCTATGAAGATGGCCGAGCGCTCGCTGCTGCCGAAGGTGCGCGAGGCTGACGCCGACACGCTGATCGCGGCTGATGGATTCAGTTGCCGGCATCAGATCAGCGACGGCACCGGGCGTGCCGGACTGCACGTCGCGAGAATTCTCGAGCAGGCGTTACCCCGCTAACGTCTGAGGAATCCTAGGCAGGGTCCCGGACTGGGCGCAGAAGCTTGTGCGAGATCGCGATGAGTGCCAGCGAAGTCGTCGGCATGACGACGGCGTAAAGAAGCGTCGTGATGGCGAGCGCCTGGCTACCGATGAGCGTGAGCGTCACGAGCAACGACAGCGAGATGTTCTGCACGCCGATCTCGTAGGTCAGCGTGACTTGCTGCTTCAACGGTAGCCCGAACGTTCTACCGAGTCCGAAGCCCATTCCCATCGAGAGCAGATTCAGCGCGACGACGAGCAGTCCAGCCGCGAGCAGATTTTCCCGAATGACCTCATAGCTCGAGATTGCCGCGGCGATGATCAATAGCATGAGGACGCCGACGGTGACTCGACGAAGCCGCTCTAGCAGGCTTTCCGCAAATGCCGGCCAGCGCCAGCGTACTGCCATACCCGTTGCGATCGGCACGATCGACAGCATGAAGAGCGTGCGAAAAATGTTGACGGTCGGTAAATCGGGTCGCTGCGCCGCATCCATGAACAACTGCATCGCGAGGAATGTCAGCAGCGGAATCGTGAAGACCGTGATCACGCTGGATATCGCCGTCAACGTGACGGACAAGGCGACATCGGCACGGGCGGCGAAAACATACGCGTTCGAGGTTACGCCGCCGGGACACGCGGCGAGGATGATCGCACCGACCGCAATCTCCGGTGATGGCGCGAGCAGGATCGCCAAAGCGAGCGCCAGCAGCGGCAGCGCGAGTAACTGGCCGACGAGGCCGATCGTCGCTGCTTTCGGTACGACGACGACGCGCTTGAGATCGGCGATCGTCAGCGAAAGCCCGAGCCCGGTCATCACCATGATGAGCAGCACGGGAATGACGCGCGTGTAGAGAATTTCGATAACGACGTCCATTCGGCCTAGCCTAATCCGGAAGTGGAATGAACTCGTCGTCGCCGGGTACATTCTCGAAGCGGTCGTTGCGCCAGTCGTCCTTGGCTTGCTCGATGCGCTCGCGTGAGCTGCTCACGAGGTTCCACCAGACGATGCGCTTACCTGACAGTGTCGCTCCGCCGAGGATCACGGCTTTGGTCTCGTCGAGTGCCTCGATCGTAACGGATGCATCGGGTCGCAGGACGGCCATGGTGCCGGGCGCAATCTGTTGGCCGCCTATGCGTAGTCCGCCGGTCACGACGTAAACCGCGCGCTCATCGACGCCGTCGGGAACCGCGAGCGTCGCGCCGGGCTGCATCTCCAGCGCCAGATAGAGTGTCTCGGACGTCGTCACGACGGGTGACGTTTCGCCGAAGGCGTTGCCGGCGACAATCTGAATGTTGACACCGGGCTGTGACACGACCGGTATCGCCTCGGCCGGGTAATGCACGAAGTTCGGATCGATCTCTTCGAGCTCGGTCGGCAGGGCGAGCCAGATCTGCAGACCATGTAGCTTCGAGCCGTTCTCGAAAAGGTCGGGCGGCGTGCGCTCGGAGTGGACGATGCCACGGCCGGCCGTCATCCAGTTCACGGCGCCGGGCTCGATGGGCTGAACGTAGCCTAGGCTGTCGCGATGCAAAATCGTGCCTTCGAACAGATAGGTCATCGTCGCAAGCCCGATATGAGGATGCGGTCTGACGGCGACGCCGCTGCCGGGCTGAAACTCGGCCGGACCCATATGATCGAAGAAAACGAACGGCCCGACGCGCTGGCGTTGCTTGGACGGTAGCGTTCGTCTGACGAAAAACTCTCCGAGATCCTTGGAATCGGATTCGATCAGGTGCTCGATCGGATCTGCATCGGTGAGCTCTAGGCGGCTTTGATCATTCATGGCCGTCATTCTGCATGCGTGGCCGGGGGGATTCCAGCAGGTTTTTTTAGGTTGCTGCCTCGAGCCGAGCTTACCCGCCGGCGCCGAATTGCAGCTCTGCCAACCGCGCGTACAGCGGGTTGCGTGCGACGAGCTCCGAGTGAGTGCCGATGTCGATGAGCCGTCCCTGATCCATGACGGCGATCCGATCGGCTTTGAGAACCGTCGCGAGACGGTGCGCGATAATCAGCGTCGTGCGACCGTGCATGAGGTGCTCGAGTGCTTCCTGAACCAGGCGCTCGCTCTCCGCATCCAGGGAGCTCGTGGCCTCGTCGAGCAACAGGATAGGCGGGTTGCGCAAGATCGCGCGTGCGATGGCAATGCGCTGGCGCTGACCCCCGGACAGGCGTGTTCCACGTTCGCCGAGAAACGTCTCGTAGCCTTCCGGCAGATGCGCAATGAAGTCCGCAGCTTCGGCTGCACGTGCGGCCGCTTCAATCTCGGCATCCGACGCGCCGGGGCGTCCGTAGCCAATGTTTTCACGGGCCGTCGTCGCAAACACGACGGTCTCCTGCGGAACGAGTCCCATGCGCTGGCGCAGTTCCTGCGGATCGGTCCGCTTGATATCGACGTCATCGATGAGAATTCGTCCCCGGGCAGGATCGTAGAACCGCAGCAGCAGCTGAAACAGAGTGGTCTTCCCGGCACCGGACGGGCCGACGATCGCGACGGTTTCTCCGGATTCGATCGAGAGGCTGAGATCGTCGAGTGCAAGCGTCTCCTGCCGCGACGGGTACGCGAACGTCAGATGCTCGATGACGATGCGCCCGGCGCCGTCGCGCGGAAAGGACTGCGCGTCGGACGGCGCCTGAATGAGCGGCTCGGCGCGCAGGAGTTCCACGAGACGCTCGGTCGCGCCGGCCGCTCTCTGTACCTCGCCCCACATCTCGCTGAGCGATGCTGCCGCGCCGGCTACGAACAGCGCGTAGAGCAAGAACTGGCCGAGCTCACCCCCGGTCATGCGATCGTCGAGCACCGCCTGCGAGCCGATCCAGAGCACGAGTGTGACGGCCGCGAAGATCGCAAAGATTGCAACGGCGATCAGCACCGCGCGCAGTCGAATTCGCTGCAACGCGGTCCCAAATGCCTGGTTTACAGCCTCACCGAAGCGTGCGCTCTGCAGGGGCTCGAGCGTGAAGGCTTGCACGGTCTGCACTGCGTTGAGCGTCTCGCCGGCGAGACCGCTCGTGTCGGCCAC
>JABAHR010000297.1_pt1 | contig 17049 bp, 14 predicted proteins | sample 7062101 | NCBI WGS metagenome assembly JABAHR01 (sample SAMN14534553, study PRJNA622989) | marine sediment metagenome | biome: marine biome [ENVO:00000428]; feature: marine pelagic biome [ENVO:01000023]; material: deep marine sediment [ENVO:00002113] | place: India: Gulf of Kutch | collected... | reverse complement strand
CAGCTGGAGCAGGCCAAGCAGCGCTTCGAGGTCGGCCTGATCGCAATTACCGACGTGCAGGAATCGCAGGCCGCTTACGACCAGGCGATCGCAGCGGAGATCCAGGCGAAACGCGAGCTGGCGACGGCGCGCGAATTTCTCCGTGAGATCACCGGCGAATATATCTCCGAACTGTCGGCGCCCAAGGAAAATTTTCCGCTCATCTCGCCGAACCCGGCCACGCCGGAGAGCTGGATCGACCTGGCGATGGATCAGAACCTGGCGCTGGTCTCGAGTCGCTTCGACGAGGAGATCGCGCGCGACGAAATCAAGTCCCGGCGTACCGGCCACTATCCGACAGTAGACCTGGTTGCCAACTACGACACCAACGAAGTCGATCTCAGTAACGTGACTTTTAACAATCTGAGTCAGCCGGACTTCGCCACAGACGGCACGCGGGACTCGATTGGAATTCAGTTCAGCCTGCCGATTTTCGCGGGCGGCCGCACGTCCTCGCGCGTTCGCGAGGCCGTCTATCTGCATCGCGCAAGCCGCGAGCAGCTGCAGCGCGTCTCCCGTGAAACGGAGCGCCAGGCGCGCGACGCTTTCCTGAGCGTCGAGTCCGAAATAAGCCGCGTGAACGCGCTGGCGCAGGCGGTGGAATCCAGCCGGACGGCGCTCGAGGCGACGGACGCGGGCTTCGAGGTCGGCACGCGTACGATCGTCGACGTGCTGAACTCGCAGCGCTCGCTGTACATCGCGATCACCAATTACGAGCAGGCGCGCTACACGTATATCGGTAACGTGCTGCGGCTGAAACTCGCGGCCGGCAGCCTGCGGGTGCAGGACCTCGAGGAGATCGACCGGAACCTGGTCGAGCGCCGGCCGCCCGAGGAAGTGATCGCCGAGGAAGAAGCGGCGCAGGCTAACCGGTAGTCTTGTCGACCAGCGGTTCGAGTAGCCGCAGGAGCCGATCGAGCGCGCCCCGGTTCTGTTGCACGATCTCGCGGCCACGGTTGCCGATATCGGCTGCAGTCTCCGGATCGGCGAACAGGTCGACGACGGCCGTGCCGAGCTGGCCGGCATTGTTGACCATGACAGAGGCGCCGAGCTTCTCGAACTTGTTGGCGATGTCCTGGGTATTGAACAGGTGCGGCCCGGTAACGACGGGCTTGCCGAGCGCTGCGGGCTCGAGGAGGTTGTGGCCGCCGACCGGCACGAGCGTGCCGCCGACGAAGGCAACGTTGGCGGCCGCGTAGAACAGCGGCACCTCGCCCATCGTATCCCCCAGGAACACCTCGACGTCCGACGTACAGGGCTGTCCGTCCGTCCGTGACAGGTACTGGAAACCGCTTTTGTGCAGCAGCGTACGGGCGGCCGCAAAGCGCTCCGGGTGACGCGGGATCAGTATGAGCAGCGCATCGGGAAACCGCTCGCGCACGATCGCGTGAGCGCGCAGCACCTGCTCCTCTTCGCGATCATGGGTGCTGGCCGCAACCCAAACATGGCGTTCCTCGAAATTGTTGCGCCTGAATTCGGCGCCGGCCGCCTCGAGTTCGTCGGGCAGTTCGATGTCGAACTTGATGTTGCCGGTCACCCAGGTGCGCGCCTCGGCCGCACCCAGCGACCTGAAGCGCTCGGCATCCATTTCCGACTGGGCGGCGATAACGATCCCGTGCGAGAGCGTCTCACGGAACAAGGGCAAAAATTTCCGATAATTTTCTACCGACTTCGGCGAGATCCGAGCGCTCACGAGGACCAGCGGAATATCCCGCTGACCGCATTCATGGTAGAGATTCGGCCAGATCTCCGTTTCCATGATCAGGGCGATCTGCGGATTGACCGAGTTGAAGAAACTGGTGACGGCGTTCGGCGTCTCGAAAGGGATATAGCAATGCTCGACAGAATCGTCGAACAAAAGCCTGACCCGTTCAGCGCCGGTAGGCGTCACCGTGGTCACCAGGATGTGGCGATGCGGGAATTTTTTCATCAGCGCGCGGATCAGGGGCACCGCTGCCTGCACCTCGCCGACTGACACGGCGTGTAACCAGATGCAGCCGGCCGGCAGTCGGGGATAGCCCCTGCCGAAGCGCTGGCCGAAACGATCCCAGTACGAACGATTGGTGATGCCGCGGAAGAACCAGTAGCCGGCGTATACGGGGAGCAGGAGGTAGGTGACCAGCAGGTAAGCGATTCTCATGTCAGCGTCCGGATCGGCGACATTGTGGCGGCAGCCTACTCGCTCAGTTTTTCAATGATCCTGCTGGAGGACTGGCCTTCGCGAAACGCGAGGATTCGAACTTCACCGCCGTTGGCGAGGACGTCGCGGGCGCCTGCAATATCCTCCGCTTTGTAGTCGCCTCCCTTGACCAGCACGTCAGGCAGTGCAGCGGCTATCAGCCGCTCCGGAGTGTCCTCCGAAAACGGCACCACCCAGTCTACGGAAGCGAGTCCGGCCAGCACGAGCATACGATCTTCCAGCTGGTTGATGGGTCGTGGCTGGCCTTTGAGCCTGCGCACGGAATCGTCGTCGTTGATCGCAACGACCAGGCGATCGCCGAGGCTCTTGGCTTCCTCGAGATAGGCAACGTGGCCGGCATGCAAAACGTCGAAGCAGCCATTGGTCATGATGACCCGTTCACCCCGCTCCCTCGCTTCGTCGAGCAAAGGCAACAACTGTTCTTCCGCAACGAGACCGCGACCGCCCTGCCCGCGCCGATGCAAGGCGACGCGCAGCTCCGACGGCGTGACCGATGCAACGCCAATCTTGCCGACGACGAGGCCCGCCGCGAGATTGGCGAGGGCCGCGGCGGAATCGAATCCGGCGCCTGCGGCGACCGCGGCAGCCAGCACTGCAATCACCGTGTCTCCGGCGCCCGTCACGTCGTAGACCTCGCGTGCGCGCGTCGTCAGGAAGCGGGGCTGGGCGTCGCCGTCAATCAGCAGCATGCCCTTTTCGCTGCGCGTGACCAGCAGTGCGGACAATTCAAGATCGTCCATCATCTGCCCGGCGCGACGCACCATGTCGTCGTCATCGTCGGGTGCACCGGCAACGGCATCGAACTCGCCCTGGTTGGGCGTAATCGCCGTCGCGCCCCGGTATTTCTCGAAATCGTTGCCCTTGGGGTCGACAAACACCGGAATATTCTTGGCATTGCAGGCTTCGATCATGGCCGCGACTTCGGCGAGACTGCCCTTGCCGTAGTCGGACAACACCACGGCGTCGGCCTGGTCGAGCTGCCCGTCGAGCGCCTTGACGAGTTCGGCGGTGTCCGCCGGCAGCGGCGCTTCGCGATCGATGCGAATCAGCTGCTGGCCGCGACTCTGGACGCGCGTCTTGGTAATGGTCGGCCAGCCGTCGACAGTCACGAACTCACAGTCGATGCCGTTTGCCTCGATCGCCGACCTGAGCGCCTCCGCTTCGTCATCATTGCCGACGATACCCAGCAACGACGTCGCAACACCCAGCCGGGCCAGGTTAGCCGCCACGTTGGCAGCGCCACCCGCCCGGTCGTCGTTCTTCTGCACATGCACGACCGGCACGGGCGCTTCCGGCGAGATCCTGCTGGTGCCGCCGAACAGGTAGCGATCCAGCATGACGTCGCCGACAACCAGCACCCTGGCCGCGGAGAAATCAGGTATGGATAAAGTCACGCCGGGAATTTACCACGATAAGGTCGGCGTCGCCCTGCATGATGCCAGGCCACGGATGCTCAATGCGCAGCCTGGGGCAGTGTCCAGCGGCTGCTATACCCCCGAAACTAGCCGCTCAGGTGCTAATATTCAGGAAGAATCGAGTGGCCGCTAATGACCCAAAGCGGAACTTTGGGCGTTCACAGACACCCTGTTTTAGAAGCTATCAATTCTCCTTATGAAGTTAAAACTTTCTGAGCTTGCCAACATTGCCGAAGTCATAGGTGCCTTTGCGGTTGTAGTGTCTCTTATTTACGTTGGCGTTCAGGTGAACGACAGCAATAGTGCGGTTCGATCATCGTCTGTCAACGATGCAAATGTTGCGGTTCAAGAGTGGTACATGCAGATCGGCTCGGATGAACAGACGAGCCGCCTGTTCTACAGCGCGCTGATGAGTGATGAGGCCAAGTCGAATGAGGATGAGTTTCAATTCATCATGATGTTTCATGGCGTGTTTCTGGCGTTCCAGAACAGCTATTTGATGGCCGAAGAGGGCACCATAGATTCGGAGTTGGTAAATGGGCTGACAGGCGCGATTCTCACAGTCAAGGACACGCCGGGCATGAAGCGCTATTGGCGGCAACGTCGCACTACATTGCACCCCCGATTCGTCCGCTATGTTGACGATCTGCTGCAGGAAGAAGGGGAGACTCCGATGGAGATCTATCGTGTTCCACGGGCCAACGAGACGAGCAATTAGGACAGCACCGCCCGTCCGCTCATGGTCGAGAGTGGCCGCTCAACTGACTTGAACTAAATTGGTCGGTAATGACCCAAAGCGGACTCTTGTTGAGTGGCTGCGTGACGCCTTTTATGGAGAATCTATATGCAAACTCCACGGTCGATTTTCGCCTTATTGGCGATTGCACTCGGTGGAACGATTGGCTGGGCGGCAGACGACGCGGAGACAATTCATTCCATTCGCATGCAATCAAACGACGCCATCGCCCGACATGACGTAGATGCTTTACAGTCCTTTTTGGACGAGGATTTCGTGATAACCATCAGCACGGGCGCCATAGAGCGTAGTCGTGATGAGCATGGCCGAAGTTTCGCGCTGCACTTTGCGCAATATCCAGACGTCGTGTACATCCGAACGCCTACGGAAATAACACTGAGCGAAGCGTATCCGTTGGCTATCGAGCATGGAACGTGGGTTGGATCCAGGACAGGTGACGGCGGAAGGCTTGAAAACGGTGGCCAGTACACTGCCGCATGGAGAAAGACCGACGGAGTCTGGCGTATCTATTCTGAATTGTTTGTTGGACTCTACTGCAATGGTGCCGGTTGTTAGGAAAACTGGCTGCTTTTGACCGAATATGGTCGCTCGCCTTGATTGCACGAGACAGGCTGTTGGCGACCGGATGCGGACATCGTGCCGCGAAGAAATTTTTCCAGCGTAAGGGTGCGGTATGTCAAAAACTGTGTCATGGAATCTACAGATGTCGGTCCGGGAAGGAAGCCTCGAGGCCGCCCGGGAACTGATGGAAGAGATGGTGTCGGCCACGAGGGAGGAGTCGGGAACGACAGGATACGAGTGGTTCCTCAGCGCAGACGGAACGGCCTGCCACATCAATGAGCGGTATGCCGACTCGGACGCGGTGCTGGCGCATCTCGGGAATTTCGGCGCCAGGTTCGCCGACCGTTTCCTGGCCTGCTTCGAGCCGGTTTCGATGTCGGTATATGGAGAACCTTCCGCCGAGGTGCTTGCCATCCTGGATGGATTCGGCGCCAGTTACCTCGAATGGTTCGGCGGTTTCAATCGATAACAGGGCGAGAGGCCGCTTCCGGGCGGAAGCGGCAACCGATCAGGAAGCAGTTAGCGTGTCGGGAAGACCGATCAGCGAGCGCCTACCCGCACTTGGATTCGCCGCACGACAAGCAGGTCATGCACCCGTCCATCATGACGACAGCGACGGTATTGCACTTGTTGCACAGCTGCGCGCCTTCCGGGTATTCGCTTGCTGAAAAAGCATCCTGCTGCTTCTGGCTTTCCTCGAACTGGGCGCGTTTCTCGGCGATCAGCTTTTTCTGGCCCTCGTCGAGTTCCGGCTGTGACAGCAGCCCGATCGAAATCAGGTGTTTCTCGACGATGTAGCCGAGCTCGGCGATGATCGACGGCATGAACTTGCCGCCCGGCTGCCAGTAGCCGCCGCGCGGGTCGAATACGGCCTTGAGTTCGTCGACCAGGAAGGTCACGTCGCCGCCCTTCCGGAACACGGCCGAGATGATGCGCGTCAATGCCACGATCCACTGATAGTGGTCCAGGTTCTTGGAATTGATGAAGATTTCGAACGGGCGCCGTTTCTCGTGCTCGGTGCCTTCATTCAGGATGATGTCATTGATCGTGACGTACATCGCGTGATCGGAAACCGGCGTCTTGACCTTGTAGGTCGACCCCACCAGCATCTCCGGCCGCTCGAGTTTCTCATGCATGCGAATGACTTCACCGCCACCCTCGAAGGCCTCACGCGGAAAATCCTGCCGCGGCGCCTCCACTGTGGGTTCTTCGGGCTTGGTCACCTGGTAGCCCACAATCTTCTTGTCGATCTTGGTTCTGCTCATCGCGCGTTTCCTCAATATTTTCGGCGCTTCATGCCGGCCTTGCGCTGGCTGGCGGGCGTCGCCGCGCTCGTTGCGCGGTCGCCGTCTTTCGACCTGATCCACGTAGTGGATTCAGTCCGATATTCTGTGGTCAGCCCGGCTGACCGTTTTTTCCATACCTGGCCCTGGTTCATGTCGTCAGGCGACCTCCTTTTCCCTGGCGGGAATCAAAACTTCCCGTAATAGCCTTCCTTGAGTGCGTCGAACAAATTCGCGGCGGTGTGTACTTCACCGTCGTACTCGATTTCCTCGTCACCCTTGAGATCGACCGTCGACCCGTCATCCAGCGTGAAGGTATAGGTCGTGTTCTTGAGGTCCTGCTCCTTGACCAGGACGCCCTGGAAGGCCTCCGGGTTGAAACGGAACGTCGTGCAGCCTTTCAGACCCTGCTCGTAGGCATACAGGTAAATATCCTTGAAATCTTCGTAGGGATATTCGGTCGGCACATTGGCTGTCTTGGAGATCGACGAGTCGATCCACTTCTGGGCCGCCGCCTGAATGTCCACATGGGCCGTCGGCGTAATGTCATCTGCAGTAATGAAATAGTCAGGCAGCCGGTTGCCGCCACCGGCCTCCGACCCATCCGACGCGGGCATTGCGTCAGCATTGATCATTTCCCGGTAGGCCAGCAGCTCGAACGAAAATACGTCGACCTTTTCTTTGGTCTTCTTGCCTTCCCGGATCACGTTGCGGAAATAGTGATGCGCAAAGCTCGGCTCGATGCCATTGCTGGCATTGTTGGCCAGCGACAGGGAAATCGTGCCGGTCGGCGCGATCGAGCTGTGGTGCGTGAAGCGCGCGCCGACTTTGGCCAGTTCGGCGACGAGTTCAGGCGCCTCTGTCGCGACCCGCTGCATGTACCGGCTGTAACGACTGTGCAAAATGCGGCCCGGGATCTTGTCGCCGACCTTGTAGCCGTCGGCCGCCATCTCCGGCCGCTTGGCCAGCATCTCGCGGGTCACTTCGAATTCTTCGCTCATGATCGGCGCCGGGCCTTTTTCGCGAGCCAGTTCCAGGGCCATTTCCCAACCCGCCAGGGCGAGCTGCTTCGCCACCTCCTCAGTGAAACGGACGGCATTGGGCTCGCCGTACTTCATCCTGAGCATCGTGATCGTCGATCCCAGTCCCAGGAAGCCCATGCCGTGCCGGCGTTTGCGATGAATCTCGTCACGCTGCAGCGGCAGCGGCAGACCGTTGATCTCGACGACATTGTCGAGCATGCGGGTGAAGACCTTGACGACCTTGCGGAACTCGTCCCAGTCGAAGCGCGCCTCGTCGGTGAACGGATCGACGACGAACTTCGTCAGGTTGACCGAGCCGAGCAGGCAGGACCCGTAGGGCGGCAGCGGCTGCTCGCCGCAGGGGTTGGTCGCGCGAATATTCTCGACGAACCAGTTATTGTTCATTTCATTGACCTTGTCGATCAGGACAAATCCCGGCTCGGCAAAGTCGTAGGTCGACGCCATGATCACGTCCCACACGCGCCTCGCAGGCAAGGTCTTGTAAATCTTGCAGCAGACCAGCCCTGCTTCGTTGCGCACGTAGTTGTCGGGCTCCGGCCATTCGCGCCAGACGAACTGGCTGGCGTCGTCGACGTCGAGGCCGTCCTGCTCCAGCTCCTTCGGCGTGATCGGGAAGGCGAGCTTCCAGTCGCTGTTCGTAATCACCGCCTGCATGAATTCGTCCGTTACCAACAATGACAGGTTGAACTGACGCAACCTGCCATCCTCGCGCTTGGCGCGAATGAATTCCATGACGTCCGGGTGGCCGACATCGAAGGTGCCCATCTGGGCGCCGCGACGGCCGCCGGCCGACGAGACCGTGAAGCACATCTTGTCGTAGATATCCATGAACGACAGCGGACCCGAGGTATACGCCCCGGCGCCCGTGACGTAGGCCCCTTTCGGCCGCAGAGTCGAAAATTCGTAACCGATGCCGCAACCCGCCTTCAGGGTCAGCCCGGCCTCGTGGACCTTGTTCAGGATGTTGTCCATCGAGTCGGCGACGGTGCCCGACACGGTGCAATTGATCGTGGACGTCGCCGGTTTGTGCTGCTGGGCGCCGGCATTGGAAATAATTCTGCCGGCCGGGATCGCGCCTGATCGCAATGCCCACAGAAACTGCTCGAAGCACTCCTCACGCAGCGACGCCGTCTCGACATCGGCAAGGGCGCGTGCAACCCGTCGGTACGTATCGTCGATAGTCTCGTCGATGACCTCGCCATCCTTGGCGCACAGCCTGTATTTGGTACCCCAGATGTCCAGGGACGCCGGTTGGAAAGTGATATCGGATACGGTATGCGCTGCAACGTGTACTGCGGACTTCATTTCGTCCATTACTCCCTAAATTCCCTCTAGGAGACCCCAGAATTGTCGACTCTCGCCCCTGAAAAAGAGCGAAACGTTCCCCCCTCGCGGATGCCCAAGTTCCAATCAGCGAGTGCCAAAAACGGCAATTTTTTTCGTATTGGCAGGCACAAGATGTTGTGCCGGCTAAGTGTCAAGATTATGCCCGTCAGCGCACACTGTCAAGGCTTTGTTGGTTTTTTCTTCTAGGCTTTTTATATATATTAATCAATGATTTAAAGTTTTTAATAGATGTAACGCATTAATTTTAGGTGAAAAAAAATTCCGCTGATGCGAAAAATCACATCCACTACATATTGTGGCATTAGGTCATATCAAAAACACCTCGTCATCGTTCCCCGGATAAGGGTATTGCACGGCATTCGCAGGCCTTGAAAGCCCTTTTTCAATCCCTATCTAAGCCGACAACAAGGCCGTCGAGACAGGGCTTTCGACGACAGAATTTGAAGCGAAATGAGGAGTTTGAAGCATGAATATCACCCGATTCGAACCGTGGAACCTGTTCGACATCATGCAGCGCGATTTCGATCGTGTGGCCAGTCGACGGTTGGCCTATCCCGGGCGTGACAGCAACGCCGAAGTGCTTGCCGACTGGGTGCCCGCAGTCGATATCGTCGAGGAGAAAGAGCGTTTCGTGCTGCGCGCCGACGTGCCTGGCGTCAAGCCGGAGGACATCGAGGTCAACATGGAAAATGGCGTGCTGACGGTATCCGGGCAGCGCGATGAGGAGACCAGCGAGGAGCACGAGGGCATGCGGCGCGTCGAGCGTATCAGCGGCCGCTTCTTCCGTCGTTTCTCGCTACCCGATACGGCGAACGCCGATTCAATATCGGCAACGAGCAAGAACGGGATTCTCGAAGTCGTGATCCCGAAGCAACCGGCGGTGCAGGCGCGCAGGATTTCTGTCGAGTCTGCCTGATCGGCGCCGTTGCGACGAAAACCGGCCTTCCCGCGCACTGCTCAGGATGCGGGAAGGCGCCTGCATGACAGGGAAAAAGGAACTTTCGAGGAACGACGTCGGTCACTTGCCAAACAGGCTATTATTTGATGCACCCGCATTTCAGCGGGCCGGGCTGTTCAATTAACGAGGAACTACCGATCGTGAGCACTAGGTTACGCATGGTATGGGCCACTCTGCTGCTGTCGCTGTTTGCTGCCGGGCATGCCGCCCTGCCACAGGAAATCGACGGCGAACCGCTGCCGAGCCTCGCACCGCTGGTCAAGCGGGTCGCGCCGGCAGTTGTCAACATTCGGGTCAGCCAGACTGTCGATACGCCGTCGCTCTATGGCGACGAGATGTTTCGCCGTTTCTTCGGCATCCCCGACGATCCGGGCGGGCGATCGCGCGAGGTCGCGAGCGCCGGGTCCGGCGTTATTGTCGACGCTGAGAACGGCTACATCCTGACCAATCACCATGTCGTCGAGAACGCCGATCAGATCCAGATTTCGCTGATCAGTGAGGAGACGCTCGATGCCGAGGTCATCGGCTCCGACGCCCTGACGGACATCGCGCTGCTCCAGGTCGACCCCGAGGGCCTGACCGAACTCCCCATCGGCGAATCGGACACGGTCGAAGTCGGTGATTTCGTCATCGCGATCGGCAATCCCTTCGGTCTGGGGCACACGGTGACTTCGGGCATCGTCAGCGCGCTTGGCCGAACCGGCATCAGCCGCAACGGCATCGAGGACTTCATCCAGACCGACGCTTCCATCAATCCGGGTAATTCCGGCGGCGCGCTGGTAAACATGCGCGGCGAACTCGTGGGCATCAACTCGGCCATCATCAGCCGCACCGGCGGCAACGTCGGCATCGGCTTCGCGGTGCCCTCGGAAATTGCGCGCTCGATCATGCGACAGATTCTCGATTTCGGCGAAGTCCGGCGCGGATTACTTGGCGTGACGATTCAAACGATCGACGAGGAGAGCGCCGAAGCGCTCGGCACCAAGGTCGATTATGGCGCGCTGATTACGGGCATCGAAGCGGGCTCGGCGGCGGAGAATGCGGGTCTGCAGGTCGACGACATCATCATCGGCGTCGACGATCGGCGCATCGACAACAACCGCGAGCTGGCCAACGCCATCGGACTCAAGGGCTCCGGGGACAAGGTTGAAATCGAGTATGTCAGGGACGGGCGTAATCGAACCGTGACCGCCGAGCTCGGGCAGCGCGTCGTCCAGGAGATTGGCGGCACCGATATCCATCCGGGACTCGAGGGCGCCCAGTTTGCGACGGCTGCAACCGCCGCTGCGAGCGGCATCGGGGTAACCGATGTCGTGGCCGGCAGCCCGGCTGCACAACGCGGTCTGCGTGCCGGCGACGTCATTACGGCCGTGAATCGTCAGCCCGTGCAGAACCTGCAACAGCTGCGTGAAATCGCGGCCAACAATCGCATCCTGTTCCTGCTGGTGCGGCGCGGCGACCGGCAACTGATGCTGCAGATTCGCTAAGCGCGCAGCCATGGAATCTAAGCAAACGCCCGGCTCCGGCGAGCCGGGCGTTTTTTGTTGCCTGCCTCGTTAGACGCCGCTATCGTTGGCTCATGTCCAAGCGAGCGGTTTCTCTGGCGCTGGTCTCGTTGGTCATCGGTGCATCGTTCGCGACAGCGGACGACCGGGTCCATGACGAGCAGCAATTCGTCGACTGGCGCGAATCGTTTCGCGCCGTGCATCCCGAGGCTGAGCGTGGCAACTGGACCCCGGCCGAGCAGGAACGTCCGGACCTCGAAAATTATGTGCTGTGGCCAGACCTCCGGGCCGCGTGGTTCCAGGCCAGGCTGGTCAACGCCGATCACCAAGCCGTGGAGGCGTTTCTCGACGAACATGGCATCCTGAAACCTGCTCGCGAGCTGCGCTACCGCTATGCACTGCACCTGGCCGACGAGGACCACCTCGCCGACTACCTCGGCATTTACCAGCAGTACTACCAGGGTCTCGACATTGCGAAACTCGACTGCCTCGCCCTGCAGGCCGAGATCGAGGCAGATCGCGAAGACCGGATCGTGTCGCGTGGACGCGAGCTGTGGCTGGTGGGCAAGAGCCAGGATGACGAATGCGATCCGGTATTTGCCAACCTGCGGCAGCGAAACCTGCTGACCGCGGACGACTATGCCGCGCGCTATGCGCTGGCGATCGAAAATGAGCGATTCACGCTGGCCCGATATCTCTCCCGACCGCTGGCGCCAGAGTATCGTGACCGGGCCACGAACTGGATCGCGGCGCAGAATTCGCCCGCGGAATTCCTGGCGGCAGCTGATGCGGGCCAGGACAGTGAGGTCTATCGTGACCAGCTCGCCTATGCCGCCCGCAGGCTGGCCTTCCGCGATCCTCTCGCCGCCTCGGTTCACTGGCAGTCGATAACGCGACAATTTGCCGTTGAGGCAGACCTCGATGCGGAGACTTCCCGGCACATCGCATTGTGGAGCGCGCGACTGCGCAATGGCGAGGCGGTGCGGATGCTGGCTGCCCTCGATGGGCTTGCGACCGATCCCGAGACCGGACGCTGGCTGGTGCGCGCGCACCTGCTCCGCCATGACTGGAGTGAAGTCGTCAGGAGCATCGACGCACTGCCGGCTGACGAAAGCGGCAAGGACGACTGGCAATACTGGAAGGCAATTGCGCTCGACGAACTCGGGGACGCGGAGACGGCAAACCTGATCCTCGAGACGGTATCCGAGCAACGCAGCTATTACGGGTTTCTTGCGGCCGACGCGCTCGACAAGCCCTATCGGCTGGAAAGCGAGTCGGTCGACGCGAACGATGAGCTTGCGCGCGAGCTGATTGCGAATCCGGAGCTGTTGCGTGCCCGCGAACTTTTTTTCGTTGGCCTCGAGGGGCGAGGACGCTCCGAGTGGGATGCCGCGGTCAGCACGATGACCGGCGAAGAGCAGCGCCAGGCGGCGCTGCTCGCCCACGACTGGGGTTGGCACTCGCGCGCCATTTCGGCCGTTGCCGCCGCGGGCGAATTCAATGTGCTCGAAATCCGCTACCCGCTGCCGTGGCGACAGGTCTTCAATGAGCATTCGAAATCCGCCGGCATCATCGACAGCTGGGCCTACGGCGTGGCGCGCAGTGAGTCATTGTTCATGCGCGACATTCGCTCGAGCGCCGGCGCAATCGGCGTCATGCAGCTGATGCCGGCGACCGGCAGACAGACGGCACGCGAACTCAACCTGCCATATTCGGGACTTGCCACCCTGACCGATTCGACCAGCAACATCCGGCTGGGCACCCATTACCTCGGCAAGATGTTCGATCGCTTCGACGGCAACCGGGTGCTCGCAACCGCCGCCTACAACGCGGGGCCGCATCGCGTCGACAGCTGGCTGCCGGATTCCGGTTCCCTCGACGCCAGGATCTGGATCGAGAATATCCCGTTCAACGAGACCCGCGGCTACGTCAAGAGAGTCCTGACCGACGAAGCCATCTTCCACTGGCGGATGACGGGTAGCCTGCGGCGCATATCCGCAGAGCTTCCCCATGTCGTCGCCGCGAGCAGCCGCGCGAGCAGCGACTAGCGGGCCAGCGACTCGCTCTTACCGGGTCAGGTCCGGTCGATGGTTCCGAGCGCATCGAGCGCCGCGCCGCGTTCTGCATACTCCATTTCGCTGATGGATTCCGCGCGCGCGTAGAAACAGGCCAGGTCCTGCTCGCAATCTCCGAGTAGCGCAAGGAACGCGCTTACCCTGCCCTCGTACAGGTTCGACGAAACCAGGCGCGCGTTGTTGAGCGGCGCAGCGAGCCAGTTGCGCGCGCCTCCGCCCTCCTCGTCAACCAGCCGCTGTGCAGCGGCCGACAGCGCGCCGAGCAGCGCCGTCTTCCGCCTGCGCATCTCACCCTCCGACACGTCGCTGCGGTAGAGCGAGTCGAGCGCCGAGCGCGTGTCCCGGACCAACGCAAACATCGAGCGACGTAATGCTTTCCTGGATGTGTATGCCTCCAGTCGATCGATTTCGCCTGCGTTATGCAACCAGCGTTCGATGCCGATATCCGCGACCGCCGTGGCAAACGATTCATTGAAAGCGCCGTCGCCTTTGACATAGAGCTTCTGGTGGGCGAGTTCGTGAAACATCGTTGCGATCAGGTCCACATCCGACCAGCGCATCATCGTGTTCAGAACGGGGTCCGCAAAGCGGCCGAGCGTCGAGTACGCGGCGACGCCGCCAACCCATACGTCGAAGCCATCTTCCTGCAGCCTCGCTTCCAGTTTGCGGGCGTTCTGCTCGTCGAAATAGCCGCGGTAAGCCACGCAGCCCGCGACCGGGTAACACCAGGTTTTCGCTTCCAGCGAGAATTCGGGCGCAGCGAAGACGTTCCAGACTACATAGTCGCGTTCGAGGTCCGCATAGGACCGGTAGCTGTCATTGTCCGGCAGGAAGAGTTCATTCACCGCAAAATCACGCGCTTCCTGTACGAGCGCCAGCCTTTGCTTCAGGGGCTCCGTGGAGGCGTCATCGTCGATCACCTCGGCGACGGGCCGCCGCCGATTCATCAGGTCCGTATGGCCGCGGATGGCCTGCATGTAGTAACACCCCTCGAGCAGCAGGACCGCCATACCAAGACTCGCGACGAGCGTGACACGCGCGGCCTTTCTGCGGACAGTGGCTATCAATCGGGGCATGCGGTCCCTGCACAGGATAGAATCATCGCCATGGAAGTTTACCTTGTCGGTGGCGCGGTTCGTGACGAGCTGCTCGGTTTGCCTGTGCAGGAACGGGACTGGTGCGTTGTGGGCGCGACACCCGACGAGCTCGAGTCATCCGGATACCGACCGGTCGGCAAGGACTTCCCGGTTTTTCTGCACCCGGAGACCGGCGAGGAATACGCGCTGGCGCGCACCGAGAGGAAAACAGCGGCCGGCTATCACGGGTTCCAGTTTCATGCCGACCCGGACGTCACCATCGAACAGGACCTGGGGCGCCGCGACCTTACCATTAACGCGATGGCGCGCGACGAAGCGGGTGAACTGATCGATCCCTTCGATGGCAGCGGCGATCTGCGGCGGCGGCTGCTTCGACATGTCTCTGACGCTTTTGCGGAGGATCCCGTGCGTATTCTGCGTGTCGCACGTTTCGCCGCGCGTTTTGCAGACGCCGGCTTCAGCGTCGCGCCCGAGACGTTCGAACTGATGCAGGACATGGTGGCGAGCGGCGAAGCCGGTGCGCTGGTCGCCGACAGGGTCTGGAAGGAAACGGAGCGCGCGCTGACCGAGCAGACGCCACAGGTGTTTTTCGAAACATTGAGAAGCTGCGGCGCGCTGCGCGTCGTTTTTCCCGAAATAGATGCGCTTTTCGGCGTGCCGCAACCCGAAAAATGGCATCCGGAGATTGACTGCGGGATACACACGATGATGGTTCTCGAGCAGGCTGCCAGGCTGTCAACCGACGTCGATGTGCGCTTCGCCGCCCTCGTCCACGACCTCGGAAAAGCGACGACCGCGCAAAAGGATCTGCCGAGGCACCCGGGGCACGAGCAGCGCAGCATTCGCCTGGTCAGGAAACTGGCGAAGCGGTTCCCCGTTCCCAATGAATGCCGGGATCTCGGCCTGCTGGCCGCCGAATTCCATACCCATTGTCACCGGGCATTCGAACTCAGGTCGTCGACGATTCTGAAAGTGCTCGAGCGCACGGATGCGTTTCGCAGGCCCGGGCGATTCGAGAAGTTCCTGCTGTCTTGCGAAGCGGATTCGCGCGGCCGTGCCGGGCTAGAGGATCGGGAATACCCGCAGGCGGATTTCCTGCGTGGCGCCTACGCGGCAGCATCGACAATCGACATCGACGATATCAAATCCGCCGGCCTCGATGGCGCAGTGATCGGCAAGGAGATCGGCAAGCGGCGGCTTGCCGCGATCAGCAGGTACAAGAAAAACTACGCGCCGCCGAAATAATAGAGAAAGAAGGAGAACGCCGTCGTCCGGCCGAACGTTTCGGATTCGTCCAGCGACAAGCGGAATTCCGCGTCGTAGCGATCGCTGATGGGCGTCAGGAAACCGATGCTGTAGGAATCGATCCTGCTGCCGTCGACGGCCGTCTGCCATTGCCCGGCCGTCAGGTCGAGGCTGCGCAGTCCGAAACGAAACTCGATGCCGCCATTGATGCGGTCGTCGATCAGGTTATTGACCATGCTGAGCCGCGACGTCGATATGAAAGCCAGCAGATCGATATCAGGCTGGACCCGAAGGTTGCGTGAATAATCGTAAGCCATGCCGCTGAGATACAGATTGACGTTCTCGCCCAGGGCCAGCCGCGACGACAACCCCCAGCCGTCGGCGCTGAATTCGACGGTCCGACCCCGCAGCAGATCGGACTGCAGGTCGAATTCGAAGCGGCGCTTCTCGTATTCGAGCGACAGCAGGCCTGGCTTGCCACGCGCATAGACCGCAACATTGACGTCCCGCGAATCGAGGATATCGGCATTGCCCCAGTAGCTGCTGCCGATCCTGACGCCGACGGGATCGAAATAGCGGTCGACGGATGCCCGGATGAGCCGGGTGTCGTTGTCCTGGATGATGCCCTGCGTCTCGGCCGTCGTGGCCGTTACGGAAAGCCAGGTATTGTCGGCCAGGCCGAAGTCGCCGAAAGCCGAGATAGCCCGTCCGTCAGCGGAATCGCCCTCGGCGCCGAAGCCCAGGACGTAGCCGTCCGCCGATACCGGCCCGGCGAGGACTACCAGGAAAACAGTGCTTGCCCATCTAGATGACCACATAGACGATCACACCAGCCAGCAGCAGGCGGTAGATCGCGAAGGGCATCAAGCCGATAACGCTGACCACCCGCATGAAAAATTCGATGCTGAGGTAGGCGACAATCGCCGACACCAGCGCCGCGAGAGCCAGATTATCCCACGCGACAGCCTCTTCGCCTGTGAACAGCATCACTACCTGGTAAAGCGTGGCCAGCAGGATCGCCGGTACTGACAGGAGGAATGAGAAGCGTGCGGCGTCCTGGCGGGCGATGCCGAGCAGGCGCCCGGTGGTGATCGTGATCCCCGACCGCGACGTGCCCGGAACCAGCGCCAGCGCCTGCGCCAGGCCGATGACGATCGCGTCCCGCAAGCGAATGTCGGTGATGTTCCGCGCGGATGGCGCGAGCCGATCGGCGACCGCCATCAGGATGCCGTAGGCGACCAGCGTCACGACGACGACCCTGGGGTCACGCAGATTGGTCGCGATCCACGATGCGAACAACAATCCGGCGAGCGCGACCGGGATGCTTCCGACCCCGAGCCGAACAGTCATCAAGGCATGCTCGCTGCGAAACTTGCCGGCGAGGAGGTCAAGCGCACCGCCCATCAGGGCGGCGATATCGTGGCGGAAATAAATACAGACGGCCAGCAATGATCCGAAATGCACGGCGACGTCGAATACGAGGCCCTGGTCTCTCCAGCCGAAGAGGCCGGGCACCAGCACGAG
>JABAHR010017313.1_pt4 | contig 17079 bp, 19 predicted proteins | sample 7062101 | NCBI WGS metagenome assembly JABAHR01 (sample SAMN14534553, study PRJNA622989) | marine sediment metagenome | biome: marine biome [ENVO:00000428]; feature: marine pelagic biome [ENVO:01000023]; material: deep marine sediment [ENVO:00002113] | place: India: Gulf of Kutch | collected... | reverse complement strand
TACAGAAGATGCAATTGTCCGACATGTTCGCCTCCCTCTTCCTCTTCGTTGCTCGTATTAACGTTATCCCCGTCCAGGGGGACCACATGCCAGCGCTCTTTGGCGGCACGTTTCCCAAGTTCCATGTTATGACTAAACAGAATCAGTTGTCCATCGGCCGCGGCCAGGTCAACAGTATTTAAAGCCTTGGTCAAGCGCTTGTGGTCAAGATGAACAAAAGGATCATCAAGCATCAGCGGCAAGGAGCGCCCATCGTCTCTGACTTTTGCCAGAGCAACACGTAAAGCCAGGTAGATTGCGTCAACCGTCCCACGACTGAAGCTGTCGACCGGCAGCCAGCGACGGCTGTCGACCCTGACAAATGGCAGCATATTCTCATCCAGCCTGATGTCCTTATAACGTCCGGAAGTGATTTTGCCAAAGACGCGTCCAGCTTCATCATTCAGCTTAACCAGATGCGATTGACCGAACTCCTCGACCGAGCCAGCCAAGAGATCAACGGCCGTCCTCAATATACCGATGCGCTCTTCAACACCCAACTTGCGCCTGTACAAGGCTCTAGCTTCGGAGGTAGAATGCGATTCATGATTATCGTCAATACTTTCCAACTGGTCTTTAAGTTTCTTTAGCCGTGTCTCTTTCTCCTCCAGCCCCCTGTAAAACTCCGCCAAGCGGGTTTCCATTTGCTGCAATTCATTCTCTTCTTCCGCAAACTCTACAAAATGTTCGACTTTGGGGGCATCTCCTGCAAGAGCATCAGACTCATTGACATTACTGACAACCTCATCCCTGTTTTGTTGACTCCCCTGCCAATAGCTCTCCAGCAACTCACGATGTGCGGCAACCAGTTTTTGCAACCGGACCAGATCAATCGGGGAGGATGGCAATCCATAAGCTTCACAACGCTCACTCAGCTCAGCCTGTTTTGTTTGTGCAGCATGCTTTCTCTGATCCAGGCGGGTTCTCTTCTGTTTACAATCAGCGAGCACTTTCTTTCTGGCAGCATGCCGCCATCCGCCCCACAAGAGAGCCACCACTGATGTGACACCGGCACCAACAGCAACCCACTGCAGGAAAAACGAGAACCACCAGGCGACAAGGGCTGCGGTTACACTTAACGAGACCACCGCGACCAGCCATACCCAGGGAACGGTGGGGGCCTTCTTTTNNGGGGCCTTTTTTTCTTTGTTGCTGAGCACGGAGTAAGGTTGCTGCAACTCGGCCATTTCCTGCCTGATTTCAGTCGCCTCCGCAAGCAAGTCCGGAAGCTCCACGGGAGGGTTCTCAGGCAAACCAACAGCGACCAATTGCTTGGCTATACTTTCACTGGCAACAATCTTTTTTTTATCTTCACGCCGAGAGACTTCAGGCAAAACTTCCTTTTGTTCATCATTCGATCCGGCAGACCGGGTCCGGACATGTTCAACATACCGCAGACCTTTCTCATATTCGAGTCGATCCTTCACCAGCTCAGTTGACAAGGCATCGATCTGGGCATGAACATCTTCGTCGTCAAGCTCAACAAAAACAGGGATCTTTCCGGTTTCACTTGCATCTTCGAGTTGAAGGCAGATTTTCTCATATTCACGAGCCTGCTTCTTATCACGTCCCCATGGGTTCTCAGATGTCAGGTTGAAATGCTCTTCAAGAAGATCGTCGAGGATGGCAGCATAATCTGCTTCAGCTGTTCCGCTCACCAGAGTTCTCAAGTTTTGGGCCAACTCATCACCGCTCCACTCCTGAGGGTGATGGCCGAAAAAATATGTCGCCCGAAACAGCTGATCATCGCCGACGCCTAACAGGGCAGCGACAAGTTCGCGATATTCACGACAGGACGCGCTTCGTCCTCGCAACGGCGCCTTACCGGAAAACTGCGAAAGGACATGGTACATATCGTCCTTTTCAACCAGTTCAACTTCGTCGGTCATCAGGTCGCGCCTGACCTGAATTGTTCGGCCTTTCCCTTCAAAGAAGAGGGATGCCGAACAGGCGTTACGTCCCCATGTTTTATATTTTTCAAGGTGAGCGGTACCGAAAAGAACCGCAGGGACCGCTTCCGCAAGAGTTGACTTGCCGGCTTCATTCGGGCCAATCACAAGGTTCATCCCGCGACGAAACTCGACCGTTTGGTTTTTGAAACGACCGAAACTTTCCAGTTCAACACTTCGCAGAATCATGAGCCCTGCCCCTCCATTTCCTGGAAGCGGCTCAGCAGTAATTGCAGGGCCTTCTCAAGACGACGCAACTCTTCACTGTCAGCTTCTTCTGCTGCTTTGAGAGTTCTTCGAACCAGGACACCACGCACGCTGTCTTCATTAACCAAAGACTGCACATGCTCACTATTAAGCAGACTACTCATTCAATGCCCCCGTAACCATTCTCCATGTAAAAAAATTCCGGATAATAGCAAACATTCTGATGGCATGCCGAGCCAAAGCGCTCACGATGGGCAGCCATCGCTTTTTTTCTGTACAATGAAAAACTTTCCGTTTCCGTAGCGAGACGGATGAAGTCACGAGTCAAATTAATGTTCCTGCACTTCTGCACCGCTGGTGCGCCACGACCGACCAGCTTCAAACCATGAATTCCGGCATTCAGCAGATGCGGAATCGCACAAAGGCCACAACCGTGTCGACGGTTGGTTGTTGACCAGCTCTTTTGACTCTTGAGAGCTGCAGTAAGAAACTTGTTTCCCGATCCATTTAACGGTTTGAGTTCATAAGGAATTTCACAGGGCCAGATCTTTTCAGGGCTGGAATGGTGAAACGTGCACAGGCCTTCAGTATTCGGACATTTGCCGACCATAAGAAAGGCATCAAAGCTCACCTGATTCACCTCTGCAACAATCGCAGACATCTCCGCAACGGTTAAATGACGGGGCAATACAACCCTTTCTATTCCCTGATCAGCCATGAACTTCACAGCCCCTGAATTGGTCAGATGTGCGAGCGTGCTGGCGTGGTACTCCAGATGAGCGTGGCGTTTCTTCAGGATACGCAACAGCCCGATATCAGCAAGAATCAGGCTGTCTATTCCAAGCGTGACCATGCGTTCAACATAGTCACATAACAAAGGGAGCTGTTCATCCGTGTAAAACGGCGCGTTCAGGGTTAAGGCGAAAGGAACGTCAGCATCGTGGGCAAGCTTGATAATCTCGATCAGTTCATCCTCGGAAGAGACTTGCGCTCCACTGAATGTTCGCTGATTCAATGATGCTGTCAGGCTGTAATCCCGCCACTCAGGCGGCAGATAACCACCATAAAGTTCACTGGCTCCTGCAGTCAGTAACGAGGGTGTTTCTTTGAGGTTGTCGACAGGCGAGATAATTTTCATCAGGCTTTATCCCTGTATTTCCAGATATTGTCCCGGCGGTAATCCCACCAGCCAGGATCGGCATCGGCGGTCAGACTCTCACCGACAAGCAGTAAAGTCAGTGCCGGTCGCGGGTTTGGATTATCCAGATTAAAGTAGTCACGATCACCGACTTTTGCCATGATCGTATCCAGACTGGCGGAGATAATCTCCTCTTCAGGCAAACCAACCTTGTGGGCCAGGACAAACGGCACATCTTTACCATAACCTGTTCGGAGCTGCGCCACCAACTCTGGGAGGGGGATATTGTTCATATAAATCAGCAACGTGACGCCCGGCTCTGCCAGGTCGCCCATGGTTGGTGCCTCCGGGCCGTCACCCAGAGTTCTTGGTGAAGCCAGAACCGCCCTGTTACAGACGCCAGGCAAGTCGAGTGTCTTTTTTACCAATGCAGAAGCGGCATTGGCGGCACCAACTCCAGGAACAACGACGGCTCGTTCACCCAAAGCGTCAACGATGGCCTGAAATGGTGAATAAAAGGTCAGGTCACCAGGCACCAGAAAAGCCACAGGACCCGTTTCTAGCTGCTGCATTATTTTTTCTACCAATTCATCAAAATAATACTCGAAAGGAACAAAAATCTCTTTGTTCCGCAAAAGCTTGGCGAAAGTCTGATCGTAGAGCGGAGGCACATAAGCGACCGGACACTCATCAAGAAGACGTTCGGCCCTACGTGTCAGCAAATCCGGGGCTCCAGGGCCGGCACCAAGAAAATACGCCAGATGAGTCATTCACCAGCCTCCAGCAACAAGTGGATCAAAAACTCACGATTCCCCTTGGGGCCAAGGATCGGGCTGTCACAAACTCCCAGAACACGACAACCAAGCCCTGCAGCCAGCTCCTTGATGCGAACCAGAACCTGTTCATGTTGATTGGGGTCACGCACGACCCCACCTTTGCCGACCTGGCCTTTGCCGACTTCGAATTGTGGTTTGATCAAGGCAAGTATCTCGCTGCCGGGCCTTAATAGAGTCAATGTCGGCGGCAGTACCTTTTCCAACGAGATAAATGAGGCATCAATGACGGCCAGGTCAGGGACAACATCGAGTCGTTCAGCATTGAGATGCCTGATGTTGGTCCGTTCCAGATTGACAACTCGCTTGTCCTCCCGTAGCTTCCAGGCAAGTTGGCCGTAGCCAACATCAACTGCAAATACCCTAGCGGCACCTTTTTGTAGTAGACAGTCGGTGAAACCACCTGTCGAGGCACCGACATCGATAGCAACTCGACCAGTGACATCAACGCTGAAAGATTTCAAGGCCTCGGCGATTTTCAAGCCGCCGCGCGACACAAAGGGAATGTCCTCTCCTTTGACCCTGATTTCAGAAGCCGAATCTATTTTTGTTCCAACTTTGTCAACGGGTCTCTCATTCACCAGAACTCGCCCCGCCATAATCAAGGCACGAGCCCTCTCGCGCGACCCGGCCAACTGCCGCTCGACCATCAGCTTATCAATGCGTTCCTTAACGGCCATCAAGCACAAGCCCCAAACTTTAAAATGTTGCCACTAGCCTTTGCCGATCTGGCGCAGCGTCAACCTGCTGGCATCTCGCAATGAAAAGACCAAAGACCTCAACCAGCCAATCAACCTGTTCAATCAAGGCATGCTGCGCCGGGACCATGTGCAAGATGGCCTTTTGAACGCGGGAGAACTTCAGAACACCCTCGAACGGGACAATATCATCATCCCATCCGTGGACAACCTCCAACTCTCTCGCCTTCGGTTTGACATCATGATTATCATATCCGGGCATATTTAATGCCGGCGCCATCAGGAACAAACCAACAGGGTTGATTCTCTGTGAGGCAACGGCGGTGACATAGCCTCCCATGCTGGAGCCCACGAGGACCACCGGGCCTTGCAACGATCCGGCTTCTTCAATCAATCTCGAGACACGCAACTCAGGGTCCTGGGTATCGCTGTCATCACGACTGACAACCTGACAACCAAAGCTCTCGGCAACCCTGGCCAGCGCCCTGATCTTGACGCCCCATGGACCGCTTTCTCGACCGTGAGCAAAAACAACTGTGATGTTTTGCATAAAATTCTCCTGCAAGAATTAATAGCGAACTATAGCACGATCGGCCCCCAAATCCCACTTTCTTGAAGCAGTTTTTCGCGGTCGATCAGTATTGAGAAAGCAGGCAGGCAGCGACAGATTCAGACCAGTAAGTCGGCCCCAAATTGCTGGCAGCAAAACCGCAATGGCCACCGTAATCAGTCATCAACAGTGCAACCTGATGGTTGCCATGGTCTGCATACTGCGGAAAGCATGAGGGCGCAAGAAACGGGTCGTTGAGAGCATTGATAATCCAAGCAGGACATCTTATTTCAGGAAGATATTTCAGGCAGCTACTTTCTTCCCAATAATGTGCCGCATTATCAAATCCATGTAAGGGCGCTGTATAACGATCATCAAAATCACGAAAGTTTTTCAAGCTAGCGTAATCACTACATGGAAAATGTTCTGGATAGCGAAGCGCCTGCTGTTTGACCTTTTTTCCCATCAGGCGCAGAAAACGCTTCATGTAGATGATGTTTGTCGTTTCCGCAAGGCGTTCGGACGCCGCAGCAAGATCACAGGGGACAGAGAAACAGACGGCAGCGCGTACCTGTTCAGGAACCAGCTCGGCATCACGGCCGAGGTAAACCAGCGACAGGTTTCCCCCCATACTGAAACCGACCAGTGCAATCGATTCGTAATCGTATCGATCAAGAGCGTGACTGACAACCGCATGTAAATCTTCGGTTGCGCCATTATGGGTCAATTTAGGCTGACGATTGATCTCGCCACTGCAACCGCGGAAATTCCAGGCAAGGATATCCCAGCCGCTAGCCGACAACTTACGGGCCATGCCGGCAACATAATGACGACAGGAATCACCTTCCAGCCCATGAGAAATGATTGCCAGTCGCTTATACCCAACCTGCAGCCAGTCAAGATCGAGGAAATCATGATCAACAGTTTGAATGCGTTCTCGACTGTAATCCGGCGGGTCAACATTACGAAAAAGTGATGGCCAGATTGTTTCCAGGTGACCATTAAACAGATACCAGGGACGTTTGTAGACAGGAAGTTCCATGTACAATAGAAACTATGACAAGAGTAATTCCATTAACTCTTCGAGATTCGTGACCGGCCTCTGGCAACTGAAATCCTGGCAGACGTAAGCAGTTGCGTGGTCATCGACAGGCTGCATTGCATTGGTAAATGGCGCGAGTGCTGACAAATCTGCGGCATTCTCGTTGGTTTTGTAAATGACAACGGTATTCAACAGGTTGGCCTGTTTGATCGCTGAAAGCATCTCTGTGCCTTTGGAATTATTCATACTATCGACGACCACAACCTCGCGAGTAGAGTTCAAAATCCAGTTCGAAGCCAACAATAACTGGGTATAGCCTGCCGGATAGCGGCTCACTTCAGAAGATAAAGATCTCATAAGTTGCTCTGCAGCAACTCGCCATCCGCTATCACCGGTCAACAGGAACAAGCGCCCATAGACCTCCAGGGTAATCGAAGCAGCAGCGGGGGCTGCACCATCAAAACAACTACTTGGTCTCACCAGCAGCTCTTCGCCATCAATCGGCGTATCATAAATGCGGCCACTCTGTGAATCCTGGAAAAACTCGCGCAAGGAGTCTGCGAGAAGAATTGATGACTTCAACCATTTGATATCGAAATCACAAGCATACAAGTCGAGTAATCCGCGGATAACAAAGGCATAATCTTCCGAAAAAGCTTTGATCGCTGCCGAATCCTGGCGAGAACACCTAAACAGACGAGCATGGCCCTCACACATGTGCTGCAAAATAAAGTTTGCAACGTCACTGGCTCTGGCAACATAGGCCTCATCGTCAAGAGCCTTGCCTGCACGGGCAAAAGCGGACATCGCCATGCCATTCCAGGCTGCAATTACTTTATCATCTAGGTGTGGGCGTACACGTTGACTGCGTGCATCAAAAAGGGACTTTCTTTCACGTGCATATTGTTCATGGTTGTCCGCATGTATCACAGAAAGGTACAGGATATTTTTCCCGGTCAGTTGCCCACTGACTTCATCATGATAGTTGCCACCTGTCTTGATATTGTATGCCGCAGCGAAGTTGCCTGCCTGATCACCGAGGAGCGCATCTATCTCCGCCTTCGCCCATAGGTAAAAAGTTCCTTCCTCACCCTCGGAATCGGCATCTTCAGCAGAATAAAAGCCCCCTTGTGGTGACGACATGTCACGGCACAGGTACTCCAGTGTCTCTCTCACGGTGTCTGCATAAAAGTCTTTACCTGTCGCCTGCCAGGCTTGCAGATAAGCTTCAACAATTCCGGCCTGATCATAGAGCATTTTTTCGAAATGNNAATTTTCTCGAAATGTGGCACAAGCCACTTTTCATCAGTCGAATACCTGTGGAAACCACCTCCAAGGTGATCATAAATACCACCGCAGCGCATATGCAGGAGTGTTTTCTCGACCATCGCAAGACAGCGGTCATCGCCAGAGATCTGAAAGCGATTCATCAGAAAAGATAAATCATGGGGTCGCGGGAATTTCGGAGCACGACCGAAACCCCCGAAGCGTTGATCAAAGCCATGCTTCAGGGCACGCTCTGCTTCTTCATGGACTCGGGCGTCAAGCTTTTCTTCTGCCTGCATATAGATTGTTTTTTTCTGCATCTCGGCAACGACTTCATCAGCCGCCTTAACGAGAAGACCAGGGTCTTCCTGCCATTTTGCTGTAATCAACGGTAACAGTTCCATCAAACCGGGGCGGCCATGACGACCGTGCTTGGGGATGTAGGTTGCCGCATAAAAGGGCTTGGCTTCCGGAGTCATGATAATCGTCAAGGGCCAGCCGCCGCTGCCAGTCAGGCGCTGGCAAACCTCCATATAAACCTGATCAATATCGGGGCGCTCCTCCCGGTCAACCTTGATTGAAAGGTAATCCGCATTTAAAAGAGCAGCAACCTCCTCATCTTCAAAACATTCGTGGGCCATAACATGACACCAGTGACATGTCGAGTAGCCTATCGAAAGAAAAATCAGCTTGTTCTCTTTTTGCGCTCGGGGAAATAAGGATTGGGACCACGGGTACCAATCAACTGGATTGTCGACATGCTGTTGCAGGTAAGGACTATTTTCGGAACCTAGATGACTCATGGTTAAAGTTAGTTCTCAACTTACTTTCAAAAGAAACCGAAAAACAGTGGCTTTTAAATATAAACTATTATCGCTTGCCAAACCTTCAGACTGCGATAAACATTTAAGCACGACAACGGAAACAATATAGGAGATCTCATGGTCGAATATGCTGTCGTCACCAGCAAGAGCTTTGGCGAGACACTCCTCAGTAATTGGCAGGACATGACTCGGTTTTTTAGTGATATGCCTTTTTACTGGTATCTCGTCGCTGCAGCCTCCCTGATCTTGTTCATCAAGGCATTGTCAGGTAAAAAAATCTAGGCTGAGGACAACAGTCTCCCGGAACTCCGCCAAAGTGACATGTGGCCTTCAAGCAACTCAAGGTCTCTATATCCACTTAACTTGAGTGCAATCCTCGCTATCTGGGCACGAGGGCCATGCTCACAAACCAGAACAACTTTACTGGACTTGTCATCAACAGCATCACCGGCAACAGCCTTGAGACCTGGTAACGGTGCATGAATTGCCCCCGGGATATGTCCCGACTTGAACTCAAAAGCACTGCGCACATCCAGTACAACGGGTTGACGGCCGTCAGCAATGAGAGCTTCAAGGTCTTCAGGAGCCATTGTGCCCTTCTCCACTAAAATCTTCTGGTAATTCCAAGCTAACCCTCGATATCGCTCCGGCTCTTAACTCGCGGAGTAAAACCTCCGACGCCCGTTGTTGATCAATCTCACCGCCTGCCACAAGGCAGCCTCTTTTTCTGCCAACCGCCTCAATGACCTCTTCGGCAGTAGCAGGCAACTCGGCTAACTTGAAACGTGTCGCAAGCTGCTGAGGATAACGCCGCAACAGGAAATCAGCCGCAAACCTGGCGACATCCACATAATCCATGGCACCGTCTCCGATCGCACCGCTGGCAGCGAGCCGATAACCACAAAGGGGGTTACGAATATCAGGCCACAGCATACCTGGAGTGTCCGCCAGATGAATCCCATTGCGTAAATCAATCTGCTGCGGACAGGTTGTAATCGCCGGCTTGTCACCGACACGGGCAATTTTCTTCCCTGCAAGGGTATTAATCAGGGTTGATTTACCCACATTCGGGATACCTACGACCATTGCCCGCAGGGTTTTACCTGCAACCCCTCGATTAGGAACAAGCTTACGACAGAGCTTTGTAATCTGATTAACAGTCGCGCGCCTGGGAGCCTCAATAGGCAGAGCCTTAACGCCCTGCATACGATCGAAATGCCTGACCCAGAGTTCCGTAACATCAGGGTCAGCCAGATCACTCTTGTTCAGCACCTTTATACAGGGCTTGCGGCCACGCAATTTCTCCAGAACAGGATTGGAGCTCGAAACGGGCAGTCGTGCATCAAGAACTTCGATGACAACATCGATCTTGGGCATATGTTCGGCAATCTGCCTTTTGGCCTTCGCCATATGCCCCGGGTACCACTCAATAGCCATACAACAACACTCTCAAATAAAATCACTTCATAAACGCATTAATAAGACTTCCTGAATACGGTCTTGTGGCATTTCGGGCAAGGTGGGATGCGTGTTGTCTTGGTCATATGCATCTCGGCTTCACACCCTTTACAGGTCAAGGTTCCAGGGCTGGTAATTTCACCGGTCTTGTATTCAAGGTGTTTTTCCGAACGTTCTGCCAATTCGGTCAAAGTTTCCGCCGCCGAGGTTAAGATCCGAGAAAAAGCACTCTGCGCACCTGCAGCCAGTCTTTGTGGCTCAACGGCCTTTTTAACGGCCTCACTTGCCTTGTCGGCATTCTCCTTGAGATCGCGCCGCACATATTCACCGAGCCTGTCAGTCTGTTCCTTGGAAAAATCACCGGCAGCAGACAACTCTTCCTTGGCTTTTTTAAGTGCTTCATCAAAAGTTTTTCTACTCTCTTCAAGCAAATCTGCAGTCCGGGCCGCTAATTTTTCGTAGAGTCCAACTTCTTCATGTTCATTTTTAGGATCTTTCTGGTCTGTCATAGCCGCTCTCCTGTACTGTCATAAGTTATATTTATAAGAGTACCATAAACCTACTGAATTTATTTGCAGGAATATGGTTTTCAGGTAACAATTCAGTGATGTTATCCATAATGTATATTCAGATAAACAATTGAAGAAATAGCCAGAAAGTGTAAAAATGTTGCTGACTTTTTTCTATGAGCCCTGATTCTGGAGGAGATTATGCAGAGTAAATATATCATGACAGCTTTCGGCAAAGACCGCCCGGGGATCGTCGCTGATGTCACCGAACTGCTTTACGAAAATGGTTGCAATCTCGAAGATACAAGCATGACAATGCTCTCAGATGAGTTCACTATCAACTTGCTGTTTTCCAGCAACAAGGCAGACATTCTGACAACCCTGAACGCAGAGTGCAAAAAGCTCGAACAGGAAAAGAGTATTTATGCGTTTATTCGTCCACTGACATCCAGCCGGGCAACAACTGAAACAAAACTACCGCTATGTACAATTCACGTTGAAGGCCTTGATCAGGCAGGGATTGTCTACAATATCAGCAAGTATCTCTCGGATAACAATCTGAACATCGTTGACCTCAAGTCATCCGTCAAAGCCACCCCGGAAAGCGGTACAGCTCTATATTTAATGGACATACACATCCAATTGCCCCAGGGGATATCGATCAACGCAATCGAGAGCGACCTGAACTATGTCGCGGAAGAGATCAATGTCGAGATCACGGTCTCGCCATAACGACCACGAGTGACAAGAATATGTTATCCAGCAAAGCTGTCTCTTGGGGCAGCTTTAGTTTTTGTAGACAACTCAAGGCAAAATTTAAAAAACTTGTTAGAATGCAAAAACGACATCAACCAGTGGCCTTGAAATTTCTGGTGAGGTGATGCCATGCATAAGGACAATGTCCTCAATGTGCTGCAGCAGTCAGATGAAAAGCGTGCCCGTTTTCTGAAGGCCTGGAAACATGGAGTTGAATTCCTCGGTACTGAATTCTTTGGGCCGGGCACTCCCGAAACCGCTACAAGCAAAGAAGACCTCAAACCCATCCCAGACATTGTTGAAGCAGTCTTTTCCCAGGAGAGCGAGGGAGAAGAACAGTTTCTGGCTGCAATGGTGAGTTTTTTCGATCCGGCCTGGGGGGAAGAACTGGCACAGAAGATAGAATGTCATAAATCACTCAGCGGGCTGACGCTGGACCTTGATCATGAATGTACCGAGATTGTCTGCGAACTATTGAGGAACTATGAAGGCTGGCAAATCGACTGATTACAGCATGTTACGGACTTTATAAAAGCCATCTCTGCATCTTCTGTAAAAAAACACAAAAAATACGCAAAAATAAGCCCTTACGGTAGTGCATCAAACTGAAAATCCGCTATACTATCTCTAAGCAACGTTGCCTGGAACATTAACCCTTCGCAAGGAGGTCGCCTATCGAAAACAAGCCTGATCATTGTGTAAGTTGTATGATATGCCGGCGACGTTAAAGCCGGAAATACCCGTGATGAGGGTAAGAATGATAGGTAAATTGAAGGCCTGCGCAACAAGCGGCAGGCCTTTCACTTTGTAATGGCTTAAAAATCTAAGCACCTCGTTGTTCAATCAGTTCATCACAAAGAGCGTGATAAAGCTCTTCGCCAGCGACAAAAGACTTTATTAAAACCCCCATACCACCTTTCATTTTATGGATAAAATTAGGTGGTACTTTTTTTGCCCAACGAACCTCACCGAGCAGAGCAATCAACCCCTCGGGATGTTTAATCTCTACCCTGATTGTAACACCGGGTTTAACAACAACTGCTGAGCGAATGAACAGACCATGGTGAGTGATGTCGTCGGTAAAACCGAACTTTTCAACCTTGTCGACGCCAAAATTCAGAGAAAAGCGCTTACGATGCCGCTTTTTATTGCGATCTTCCGCCATAGCCCCCTCTTAAATGAAAATTAAACTGCCAAGAATTTCTCCCGTCTTTCCTTGAGAATCATTGCATGCCTGACCTCTTCACCGGCCAACCAGCCAAAGGCTTCCTTGCCGTCATCCGTTTGTGCCATTTCGGCGGCCTTCTGAAAGTATTCGGCAAACTTTTCTTCAGCCTCTATCGCCATCTCCAGGGCCTGTATATCTGCTGTGTCGGTCTGCAATACAGCCTCCAAACGCTCAGCATCAGGAAAGATCTTATCATCCGCAAAACGGCTCAGATATGGCAGGAATTCCTCCTCATGTTCTGCAAATGCGCCATCTTCGTATTTTGATTCCAGCTGGTTTAGGCGCTTGAGGTGCTCAACTTCATCCTGGGCCAACCAGGTAAAAAGCTCCTTCAGCGTTGGGTCTTCGGCCCGTTCTGACATTGTCGAATAGAACCGATGGCCGTTTTTCTCGACCTCTTTAGCCGCTCTGATCACTTCAAAACCACTGAAGTATTTGATACCACTCATAAAAANNTTTAAGGCCTTCCTTGAGCAGTTTACTCGCAGGGTCCTCAACCGGCTGTTCCTGTTGAGTTTCACCATTTTGTGGGCTCTGCTCTGTCTTGGGGGAACCAAATAGTTTGTCTATCTGCTTGCCCAGTTCCTTGCCGATTGCCTTGGTCGCCTGCTTCTGGACCCCTTTCGGGTCAAGCCCGAAACTGGGCGAGGTATAGTTGCCGGTAACCAGTAGCGGGACTTGGCTCCAGCCTTGGTCATCGGTCAGGTATTGTGTGACCTTGCCTTTTGAATCCAGTCTCCCTGCGACCTTCGGACTCAGACGGGTGTCCATGGCGAGGTTTAAAGAACCATCCAGACCAATCGTTCCCTGTGGGAAAAGCTTAATCTCGTCACTTATAATGCTGCTGTCGATTTTAACCTTGCCATTCTCTATCTTGATATCGCCCTTGAAGTTCTCAAAATGAATTTCATCAACATTTGACAACTGTAAAAAAGATGCAAAACCCTTGACCAAACCGGGGCTGACAACACGACCGTCGCTGACTAAAACATCTCCCCGCCCAGTGAGTTTCTTGTTCATTGTTTCCCACTGTGTGCCACGACCCTTTATACTCAGGTCAAGATTCATCGCACCAAGCAATGCTCCGACAGCTTTGGGGACAAAAGCCGTAAGCAGTGGCTCAGCCTGAATCGATTTGATACCAAGGTCGGCACTGTATGCAAGACCTTTGATGCCTAAGTCGACCCGCGCAGTATTCGCAAAAGAACCGCCAGCAATATTGCCATCGAGCTGACTGATCGTCAGGACGTTATCCTGCAACTTGTAACGAGCGATAAAGTTGTCGATGGAAAGACCCTTATACACGGTTTTACCAATACTGATTGAGCCGCTGGCTTGCACCGGGATATCGAATGGGCCAACCTCTTCTCCCTTGGTGACAGGTGCTCCTTTGGGGGCAGGGGGTGCCTTGCTTGCCGCTGCACCGGCACCGCCACCTGCACCAAGTAAAGGATCAAGCTGGAACTGCTGCGACGAAACATCGGCCTTGACGACAATTGTTTTACCGAACAGGTTGCTGGCTCTCAGGTCAATGCGTGCCCTGTTCTCACCCAGCCTCATCTCCAACCCCTCGGAAACAAGCCCTTTGTCAACCAGGTTAAATTTGCCAAAAATTGCCGGACGCTGTCCGCCGCCGGTCACCTGGATGTTGTCTAGCGACACAGTCGCACTCTTGATCAAACTTTGCGGGTCAGCATCAGCGGCGCCCGCAAGTTTTGCGTTCAAGGTGACCCGACCGGACGGTTTTAATTCTTTCACACCTTCCACCAATGCAGCGGGGACGCTCTGCAGGGCCTCCTTGAGATCCAACGCCGGAACAACCAGTGTGAGAGCCAGCTGTGGTGTTTCAAAGACCTTGTTCACCGTCCCGGCGACTTCAGCCAGCAGGCCGTTGAAATCGACTTTTGAAGAGCGTAGCTCGAGGTTGCCGCCTTTAAGGTCAAAACCAAGGTCATAATCAAGAGTGACTGTGGCATTCTTCAGCGGAGCTTCAGGGATGGCGTCGAGTACAACACTCAACCCGCTGCCGCTGATCTGGCCTACAGAAGAGACTTTGTCGATACCACCGGATAGCGTGGTATCAAGAGACAGCGTAAGCCCCTCCAGTTCCCCCGGTACAGCCTCCTTGAAATATGGGCTAAAAGACACCACATCCATGCCTTCAAGCTTGACCTTGAGATCAACGCTTGGCCCGGCAAGACTGATGTTGCCATCCGCAGCCAAAGGAGTCGAATCAATTTTACAAAAGACACTGACAGGAATGCTTCCAGTCAACGTTATTCCTTTCGCAGCAACCTGAAGGCCCTTGATTTCGGTGCGGAAAGGTTGCTTGGGCGAAACCATATGGTCCGTAAATACCATGGAGCCATCCGATAGATTTACTGTCGACACAAGCAAGCTGATAGGCGTTGAGCTATTGGAGCTGTCAGCTGCAGGCTTTTTTGCTGCAGCTTCTCCGCCGACAATATCGTCAAAACTGAAGCGGCCATCTGAGAAACGTGTCACCTGGATCATCGGTTTTTCTATTGTCACCTCGTCAACGACGACTTTCATGGCCAGCAATGGCAGCAGTTGGTATTTCAGGCGAACAAGGTCAGTACTGACAAACAACTCTTTGCCGTCGGCCTCGTATACCTTGAGGTTCTGTAACTCGATCCCGGAAAAAATACTAACGCTGATATCTCCGAGCTCGATTTTACGCTGCAGACTCTCTTCAGCAATGGGCAAAACAGTTTGCTTGACCCTCTCCGGGGTAATAACAATCTTGGCTAGGACAACCAGTACGATCAACAGGACTATGACTATGCCTGCAATGATGGCTGCGACTTTTACAAACTTGTTCATGGCTCACCTCGGGAGATAACGTTCGTTGAGTTGCTTATACTTTATCATTTCAAAGGATCTTTGATACCGTTGACGGCCAGCACCTCACGCCATTGTTCTTTGGTAACGGGTTGCACCGAAAGCCGGTTCCCCTTGCGCAGAACGTCCATTCCCGAGAGAATCGGATGTCGTCGCAGATCATCACGATTCAGCGGATTCGGCAGGTGGGCGATATACTGCACATCAACCATGTACCAGATCGGCTTCATATCACTCGCCTTGGGGTCAAAATGTTTCTCACGTGGGTCAAGCGCTGTATGGTCAGGATAGCCTTCCCTGACCACCCTGGCCAAACCAACGATTGCCGGGTCTTTGCAGTTGCTGTGGTAAAAGAGCACGCCGTCCCCAGCCTTGATGGAGTCCCGCAGGAAGTTGCGCGCTTGGTAATTACGCACCCCATCCCAGTGATCCGTGCTGTCAGGACATTTTTTCAGGTCATCGAGTGAAAAACAATCCGGCTCAGATTTCATCAACCAGTAATTCATTGTGAACCTCGGAGGTTTGGGCTTGGGGCAAGGGGTTGACAAATGAAAAATAGCCAGTCCCGAGCAACCACCTCGTTTTATTTATAAAATTGACCTCTGTCAAAGTGAGTCTCTTCGGAAGGCAGTATTATCACCTCAACATATAAGCAAGCTTTTAGCAAGTATAACAAATCACTGCTAAAAATGAGGCAGACAAATACAAAAAAGCTGTTAGAGTTTTACACTTAGCAAAGGAACCAGGCTCTAACCAAAACACTCAACGGAGGAAAATCATGTCCATGTTCTGTTACCAATGTGAACAAGCTGCCAAGGGAACCGGCTGTACCGCGATCGGTGTCTGTGGCAAACAGCCCGATGTCGCGGCATTGCAAGACCTGCTGGTCTATACCTTAAAAGGCATCGCTTTCTGGGCTGATAAGGCCCGTGCCAATGGCACCAAGGATCAGGAGATCGATCGTTTCATGATTGACGGTCTCTTTACCACGGTCACCAATGTCGATTTTGACGCTGAAGCGGTCTCCAAGTTCGTTGCCGAAGGCGTGCGCCTGCGTGACAAAGCCAAGCAGCTCGCCGGTGCTTTTGATGGCGCCATTCCTGCCGCCGCCCAGGATTGGGAGCTGCCCGCATCGATTGACGAGCAGGTCAAGCTGGGCCAGCTGCATGGCGTCAAGGACTACACAGTCGACCCTGACGTTCACTCGGTGCGCGAGATCACCATGTACGGCATCAAGGGCTATGCTGCTTACGCTGACCACGCCAAGATCCTCGGCAAAGAATCCGAGGAAATCTACGCTTACACCCACAAAGCCCTGGCGGCACAGCTTGACGATTCTCTCGACCTGATGGCCAACGTCGGTCTGGCCATGGAAGCAGGTAAGATTAATTACCTGACCATGGAGCTGCTCAACCAGGCCCATGTCGAAGCCTATGGCCACCCGGAGCCGACGCCGGTTCAGCTTGGCACCAAGGCCGGCAAGGCGATCCTGGTTTCCGGTCACGACCTGAAGTTCCTCGAAGAGCTGCTCAAGCAGACCGAGGGCACCGGGATCAACGTCTACACCCACGGCGAGATGCTGCCGGCCCACGGCTACCCGGGCCTGAAGAAGTACGCCCACCTGGCCGGCAACTTCGGCGGCGCCTGGCAGGACCAGCACAAGGAGTTCCAGGACTTCCCCGGTGCGATCATCTTCAACACCAACTGCATCCAGAAGCCG
>JABAHR010007661.1_pt1 | contig 17080 bp, 16 predicted proteins | sample 7062101 | NCBI WGS metagenome assembly JABAHR01 (sample SAMN14534553, study PRJNA622989) | marine sediment metagenome | biome: marine biome [ENVO:00000428]; feature: marine pelagic biome [ENVO:01000023]; material: deep marine sediment [ENVO:00002113] | place: India: Gulf of Kutch | collected... | reverse complement strand
TTCTATGTCCACCAAGGTCGCCCGGTCTCCTATCTCTCGCGATCGGCGGCGCCGGATGACAAGTTCCGGATTGCCGGCGAGTTGCTGCCGCGCGGCGATGTCACCTTACGCTGGGTATTCGATTACGAAGGACCGGGTCGCAATGGCGCCGGGAGCTTGCGCATCTTCGCCAATGGCGAGCAGGTGGGAGAAGGGCATATCGATCGCACGATCTCCTCGCCCGTTCCCTTCGCCGAGACATTCGACACCGGGCGCGATACGGGGGCGCAGGTCAGCCCGGATTATCCGCGCGACAATGGGCTGGTCGGCGATTTGCGCCGGCTGACGGTTTCACTGCAAGATTGAAGGGCGAAAAACGGCAATGTTCGACAGATTGATACCTTATGTGCGGATCATGCTGGGGCTGGTCTATGCCATCAACGGGCTGAACTGGTTCTTCAAGATCATCACCCCCTATCCCAGCATCTCGGATTTCGTCGACTTCATGCCGCCGCCCGACATCGTCGGCGCCCTGATCGAACAGGGCCTGATGTTCCACGCGGCCAAGGCGATCGAGCTGATGGCGGGCATATTGTTGCTGGCCAATCGCGCTGTTCCGCTGACGCTGGTGGTGTCGATGGCGGTCACCGTGCCGGTGTTCATGGTCGATGTATGGAAGCCGGAGCTGCGGCTGCGCTCGACCCTGATGGGCACCGGCTCGATGGTGATGAACACCGTCCTGCTGATGGCCTATTATCAGTATTTCCGGCCGATGCTGAACTGGCGCGCGGCACCGACTTCGCAACCAGCTGTCGAAGCCGTGGCGCAGCCGGATGGCGTGGCGGCGGCGGTGGGCGGAATCAGCCAGCTGCTGCTGCGCCCGCTACTTGTGCTTGGCGCCTTGCTGGGAACCGCGCAGGTAATCTGGCTGGCAGTGATGATCGCGCAGTATGTTGCCGATCCCAAGGCCATTTACGAGGTGCGCGAAATGGTCCCCCGCGTCGCCGAAGGCGACGTGGATTCGTCCGCCTGAGCGATTGCATTGTTAGTCAATATAGTGTTACGATCCGGGAAATTCGGATAATTCCCCGGAGTTCAAGACGTGACCTATCTGCGCAACTGCTGGTACGCGGCCTGCTGGCCGAGCGAGCTCGATGGCACCAGGCCGCTTGCGCGCAAGCTGCTTGGCGAAGACATCATTATCTTCCGCACCGAGGATGGGGAACTGGTTGCCCTGCATGACCGCTGCCCGCATCGCTTCGCCCCGCTGTCCATGGGCGAGGTGATGGGGGAGGCGATCCAGTGCCCCTATCACGGCCTGCAGTTCGGCGCGGATGGCGCCTGCGTCCACAACCCGCATTACAAGGCCCTGCCCAAGTCGGCGCAGGTCAAGACCTGGCCGCTGCTCGAACGCTACGGCATGATCTGGATCTGGATGGGCGACGAGCCTGCCGATGAAGATGCGCTGCCCAAGGATTTCGCCTTTTTCGACGATCCCAGGTTCCAGGCCGTGCGCGGCTATCTGCAGGTCGCCGGCGGCTACCAGCTGATCGTCGACAACCTGCTTGACCTGACCCATGCGCCTTACCTGCATCCGGCATTCGCCATCCCCGGCATGGATACGGAGGAGCGGCTCAAGCGCACGACGACGGAGCTGGTGCGCGAAGAGCGGCGGATCATTGCCAGGCGCTGGCGCAAGGCCTGCCCGCCGAACGGGCCGACGCGCGATTTCTTTGGCTTCGACGAGGAATTGATGGATTCGCGCAGCCACATGCACTGGCTGCCGCCGTCATTGATCTTCTTCGATGCCGGTGCCGCGCGGCTGAACGAGGCCGAGGAACTGGGCCTGTGCCTGCCGGCCATGCACGCGATCACGCCGGAGACGGAGCGCACCAGCCATTACTTCTTCGCCCAGGCGCGCAATGTCCTGCTCGATGACGACGAGGCGGACCGCACCCTGTTCGGCATCCTCCACAATGCCTTCCATAACGAGGACGAACCGATGATCGCCGCGCAACAGGCGCGGATGGGCGAGGTTTCCGATGTGATGGAACTCGATCCGGTGCTGCTCAAATCCGACAGCGCCCCGGTGGCCGCGCGCCGCGCCTTGCAGGCGCTGATCGACGCCGAGCAGGTCGGTTAGCAGGCCATGGCGGAGGAACGGGAAGGGCAGCCGAAGCCCGGCGACAGGCGCCAGGTCGATATCGACTCTGCCGCCACGCCCGAAGGCGAGGTCCCCGATATCGAAAAGGACGATGCTCCGCCGCCGCCTTCAGGCGGCTTCTCCGCTTCGCGCGCCATTCCGCTCACCGTGGGTGCCTGCTTCTTCATGGAGGGGCTGGACTCCACCATCATCGCAACGTCCCTGCCGCAGATCGCCGATGCATTGGGGACCAGCGCCAACGAGATCGGCATCTCGCTCACCGCCTACCTCGTCAGCGTGTCGATGTGGATGGCGGCATCGGGCTGGCTCGCGGATCGTTTCGAGGCCCGCCGCGTGTTCGTTGCGGCGATCGTCGTCTTCGTCGTCGGTTCGATCGTCTGCGGACTCAGCGCCGGGCTGGCGCAGCTCGTGGTCGGGCGTTTCCTGCAAGGCATGGGCGGGGCGCTGATGACGCCTGTCGGCAGGCTGATCCTCGCCCGCAGCTTTCCGCGCGACGAGCTGGTGCGGGCGATGAGCTACATGATCATTCCCGGCCTGCTGGGGCCGATGCTGGGGCCGGTGGTGGGCGGCTGGATCACCGCCTATGCCGACTGGCGCTGGATCTTCTTCATCAACGTGCCGCTCGGCATTGTCGGCGTCATGCTGGCACTGAGCCACCTGCGGCGAATAGCGGCGCCCGGCTCGACCCGCTTTGACGGCATTGGCTTTGTCATGGTGGCGGTGACGCTGGTGGCGTTGCAGGCCGGACTGGAGATCCTTGCCGCAGAAAGCGCGCTGGGTACGCGGTCGATCGTGGCGCTGGGGATCGGCGCGCTCGGCCTTGCCGCCTATGCCCGTCATTGCCGGCGCGAGAATCCGATCCTCGATCTGCGCCTGTTCCGCTTCCGCGCCTTTGCCGTAGCGGTGCTGGGCGGCTCTTTCAGCCGCATGGTGCTGGGCGCCTGCATGTTCCTGTTCCCGCTCTACATCCAGTACGCCATGGGCGGCACGGTGGTGGTGGCGGGCTACCTCATGGGTGTGCTCGCCTTCGGCCAGATCGCCCTCAGGCTGGGGCTCGATCCGCTGCTCAAGAGCCTCGGCATCAAGAAACTGCTGATCGCCAACAGCGTGGCGATGGGCGGCCTGCTGGCGGTGCTGCTGGCCTTCGGGCCGGGCGACAGCTTCTGGCTGCTGGGCGCATTCATGTTCGTCTTCGGCCTCATTCACTCGATCCAGCTGTCGACCCTTGCCGGCCTCAATTTCTCCGGCCTGCCGGAGGAGGTGCTGGGCCGCGCGACATCGATCGGCGCGGTGGTGCAGCGCCTCGCCATGGCCTTCGGCATTTCGCTGACGGCGATCATGCTGGGCGTGGCCAAGGGCGAGGCGGAAGTGCCTGTGCGCGGCGATTTCATCCTGCCGACGCTGGTCCTGTCAGGTGTGATGGCGCTCTCGCTGCTCAGTTTCATGGCGCTGCGGCAGGGCGATGGCGACGATTTGATGAAGAAGAAGGGTTGAGACCCTATTCGGTCATGTCCTGCGCCAGGCGAAAACCGAGGCTGCCCGAGCGGAACGTGTCACCGGCTGCGCTGCGCGCAGTGGGACGCTGGCCGCGCCGCGAGCTGGAATAGTCGCCGCCGCGCACCATGTGGCTGAAGCAGTTCTCGGTCACCTGTGGCGAGCCGTCCGTCGGCGCGCCTTCATAGCCGGACGTGCGGCAATCCGCCGTCATCTCCCAGACATTGCCGGCCATGTCGTAAAGACCCCATGGGTTGGCCGGGAAACTGCCGACAGGTGAGGTAAATTCCCACTGGTCGCGCCCGCCCTTGCCACGAATATTGGCCTGGTCGGGGCTGGGCTCATCACCCCAGTAGAACGGCGTGGAGGTGCCGGCGCGCGCGGCATATTCCCATTCGGCCTCGCTCGGCAGGCGATAGCGGCCACCGGTTTCGGCGTTGAGCCAGTCGATATAGGCAAGCATCTCCGCGCGGGTGATATTGACCGCCGGCATGTCTGCGCGCCCGAGCCCGTCATCCTGCGGCAGGTCGCGGCCCGTGGCGTGGGCGAAGGCATCATACTGCGCGAATGTGACCGGCGTGGCGGCGAGGCGGAAGGCGGCCAGCGTGACCTCGTGCTGCGGCTTGCCCTGCTGGACATCGGCCTCTTGCGGAGCGCCCATGGTGAAACTGCCCGCCGGAATCGCGATCATCTCCGGCATTGGCGGCGGTTCGGCCCGCTGGCAGCCGGCCAGCGCGAGCATCAGCAGGGGAAGGGGCACGGGAAGGGGCAGGACGCGCTTCATTGTCCATGCTCCAGCCATTCATGCGCGGCGTAATACTCGGCGAAGGCGGCGTCGTCTTGCGGATCGAGTTCGGCGGCGACAGCCTGCATGGTCGGATTGCTGCGGGTGCCGGAACGGTATTCGGCCAGCGCCAGCTGCAGGTAAGCGGCCTCCTGCCCGGCCAGCACCGGCATGGCCTCGAACTCGCCGATCCCGGTCTCCCCGTGGCACCACGTGCATTCGGCGATGCTGCGTTGGTAGATCGGCAGGTCGGTGCGTGCGCGCGGCGGGCGATCGTGCATCGTGCCGGAAAGGAACGCGGCGACGTCGCGCATGTCCTGGTCGGAAAGGCCGGCGGCAAACGGTGCCATGACCGCGCTTTCCCGCTCGCCCTCGCGATAGGCGCGCAAGGCGAAGAAGAGGTAGCTCTGCCGCTGATGCAGCAGACGCGGTGCGGGCGGGTCGACCTGCGGGGAATTGGCGATGTGGCAGGTGAGGCAGACCTGTGCCAGCTCCTCTCCGCGTTCGGCATCGGGAGGCGGGGAGCGCCAGCTGGGATAGGCAGTGTGCTCAGCGCCTTGCTGCGAGGCGCCCGGCTGGGCGAGCAGCGCCAGCGATCCCGCGGCCAGGGCCACAGCCAATGGCAGCCAGCGCCTCATGGATTGTCCTCCGCATCCTCGCCCATGAAATGCGACAATGAATAGAGGACCGCCGCGCCGAGCATTATCGCTAGCGGTGCGGCAAGCAGCGACAGGCGCACCGCGTCCTCGCCTTCGCCGGCGAAGGGTCCGTCATTGAGCAGGCCGATCAGCATCGGCCCCACGCTCTGCCCGACGAGGTTGAAAATCAACAGGTAGAGTGCCGTGCCGGTCGCCCGCATGCGCGTTGTAAACAGCGCCAGTACGAGCGCGAACAGGGCAGGGGTGACGGCGGCCATCAGGATCGTTTCCAGCGCCAGTCCGACATGCCACCACAATTCGCGGTCGGACAGCAGCAGCAGCGCCTGCGAAGGGGCCATCAGCAGGCAGAAACCGGCCGGTGCCCAGGCCAGCCAGCGGCGATCGAAGCGCATCAGCCAGGTCACCAGCAGACCGCCGGCAATGGTGGCGATGACGCCGATCAGCCCTTTGTAGGTGCCGAGCAGGATGCCGGTTGCCTCGGCATCGAGCCCGTGCACGCGCAGCATGAAGCTGGGCAGCCAGGCGAGCAGGGCGGAGTAGTTGATGCTGACCATCGTCCCACCGGCGCAGACGAGCCAGAAGGCGGGGGATTTGAAAGCCGCGCGCAAGGCCTCGCCCATCGCCAGTTTCGGTGCGTCGGACGCCGTCTTGGAGCGCGCCGGTTCGCGCACAACCACCATCGTCAGCACCACCACCGCCAGGCCGATAGCCCCCATCATCGGGAACGCAGGGCGCCAGCCATGCGCCGCCGCAAGCCAGCCGATAAGCGGGTAGAACAGCATGATCGCCAGCGGTCCGCCGGCGGAAAAGACCGCCATGGCAAAAACCCGGCTGCGGCCCCGAAAAATGTCGGCGATGAGGGCGGAGGTGGGCGCCATGTTGCTCGCCTCTCCCACCCCCAGCGCCATGCGCGCGACGAGCAGATGGCCGAAATTGCGGGCAAAGCCGGTGGCAATTGTCACCAGGCTCCAGAAGGCGAGCCCGATGGCGATGATGTTGCGCCTGCCTGTCCTGTCGGCAATCCATGCGATCGGCACGCCCATCAGCGAGTAGACGATGACGAAGGCCGGCCCCATGAGAAAGCCGAGCGCGGTATCCGAAAGCTGGATGTCCTGCTGGATCTGCGGNNACATGTTGCGGTCCACCGTGTTCAGCCCGACGATGCCCGAAAGGATGATCAGCGAGACAAAGGCGCGGATACTCGGACGCTCGGCAGCGCCGGTACCGGTTGTTCCATCCCCTGTCGCGCTCGCTGCCATTTGCGACCCTTCTCCCTGTGCGGACAATGTGGTAGCAAATAGTGTTAGTCAATCTGCTTGTGCATGATTATGCATTGACCTCGCGACCTGCGAGCCGATCATGGACGGTATGGGGAATTGGAAATGAGCATCTTTCTGCGCAACTGCTGGTATGCGGCGGCCTTTTCGCACGAAGTGACGCGTGAGCCGCTGTCGCGAACCATGCTGGATACGCCGATCGTCCTCTATCGCAAGGAAGACGGCACACCGGTGGCGCTGCACGATCGCTGTCCGCACCGCTTTGCGCCCTTGTCCGAGGGGCAGGTCGTCGGTGACGAGTTGCAATGCGGCTATCACGGCTTGCGCTTCGATTGCTCCGGCGCCTGCAGCGCCAATCCGCATAACGAGGGCAAGGCCCTGCGTGCGGCGGATGTCGAGGCCTATCACCTCTATGAACGGTATGGTTTTGTCTGGCTGTGGCCGGGCGATGCCGAGCTGGCGGATCCCTCGCTGATCCCGCACTTCCATTTCCTCGAGGATGACAGCAAATGGCGCGTGCTGACCGGCGTGCTGCATGTGAAGGGCAATTACCAGCTGGTCACCGACAATTTGCTCGACCTGACTCACGCGCCCTTCCTGCATCCGGGTTTCAAGATGCCGGGCACGAGTATTGCGCAGCAGCTGGCCAATACCGAAAGCCGGGTGGAAAAGCTCGAACGGGGCGTGCTCGCCTATCGCCTTCGTACCGGCCTGCCGCCCAACCAGGCGACCATCGACATGTTCGATTTTCCCATCGAACCGTGCGAGACCCGCACCCATATGACCTGGTATCCCCCCGCTCTGATCGATTTCGACAATGGCACCCATTACCCCGACAAGCCGGAGATCGAGGGTTTCTCCTTCCCGCAGGCCCATTGCATCACGCCGGAGACCGAGACCAGCTGCCACTATTTCTTTGCCGCTGCGCGCAACCTTCTGCGCGACGAGGAGGAGATCGACCGCACGCTGATGGGCGTGCTGGACGAGGCTTTCCGTACGCAGGACGAGCCGATGATCGAGGCGGTTCAGCAGCGCATGGGGCCGACTGGCGACATTGACGGGTTGAATCCCGTGCTGCTCAAGACCGACGCCGCGCCGGTGTTGGCGCGCCGCATGCTCAAGGAAATGATCGCTGCGGAAAATGCCGAGCGCGAGGCCCGCAAGCAGGCAGCCGAATAGGTTTGGTCGGGAGGGATTCCAGGTGAATTTGCGCAAAATCGTCGGCCCGTTGGCGGCTCTGGCGGCGATCCTGCCGCTTGCCTCCTGTGGCAATGGTTCGGGTGAAACCTATGCTGGTACCCTGCTCGACCCCCCGGCGGCGGGGGAATGGTCCCGGCCTGGCCGCGACATGGGCGACAGTTACTTCTCGCCGCTGGATGGAATCAATGCCGGCAATGTCGATCGCCTCGGCCTGGCCTTCGAATTCACCGAATTCCTCCAGCGCGGGCGCACCGAGTACGCGCTCGAATCGACGCCGGTCATGGCAGACGGCAGGCTGTTCTTTTCCGGCCCCTGGGGCGAAGCCTATGCGGTCGATGCACGCACTGGCGAGCTTGTGTGGATGCAAGACACGCAGGCCGACGGGCAATACGCCCGCAACGCCTGCTGCGGGGTGGTCAATCGCGGCGTGGCCCTGGCTGACGGCAAGGTCTTTGTCGGCGCTCTCGACGGACGGCTGTTCGCGCTCGCCATGGATAGCGGCGAGACGGTGTGGGAAGTCGATACTTTCATCGATGACCACTGGAACTATTCGCTCACCGGCGCGCCGCAGATCGCCGGCGACGTGGTGATCATCGGGCAAGGCGGCGCGGACATGGGTGCGCGCGGCTATGTCTCGGCCTATGATATCGCAACGGGCGAGCTGGCATGGCGCTTCTGGGCGGTGCCCGGCGATCCGGCCGCCGGTCCCGACGAGACGCCGGAAGTGGCCATGGCGCGCGAGACCTGGCCCGAGGATACGCGCTGGGAATTGGGGCTGGGCGGCAATCCGTGGAACGGTCTTGCCTATGACCCGGAGACCAACACCGCCTTCCTCGGCATGGGCAATGGCGGTCCGCATCCGGCCTGGCTGCGCTCGACCAGTGGGGAATGGACCGACCAGCTGTTCCTCTCCTCCATCGTCGCGGTCGATGCCGATACCGGCAGCATGAAGTGGTATTACCAGACCACGCCGGGCGACAGCTGGGACTTCACGGCCACCGCGCCGATGGTGCTCGCCACGCTGGAGATCGACGGCGAGGAGCGCGATGTGCTGATGCAGGCGCCCAAGAACGGCGTGTTCTACGTGCTTGATCGCAACACGGGCGAATTGCTCCGCGCCGATCCCTACACGAGGATCAACTGGACCACCGGTATCGACCTTGAAAGCGGCCGCCCGGCGATCAATCCCGAAGCCGATTACCGCGACGGGGCGCGACTGGTCTGGCCGAGCGGGGCGGGCGGACACGGCTGGCAGCCGATGGCCTTCAGCCCGCGCACCAGGCTCGTCTACGTCCCGGTTTACGATACCGGCATGGACCAGCACGCCGCCGGTCCGGCACGTTTCATTCCCGGCAATATCAACCAGGCCAGCCTTGGCGCGTTCCCGCCATTTTCGGAGGAACGGCTAGCCGGGCGCGAGCAAGGCAGCTTCGAAGGTCGGCTGAAGGCGTGGGACCCGCAGACGGGCGAAGCGCGGTGGACCAGCGAACCGCTGGCCTTCCTCAATGGCGGAACCATGGTGGCCGGCGACCTTGTGTTCCAGGGTACGGCCTCGGGCTATCTCGACGTTTACGATGCAGCCAATGGCGACAAACTGCACTCGGTTTTCCTCGGCACGGTGATTCTCGGTTCGCCGATGACCTATGAACTCGACGGCGAGCAATATCTTGCTGTGCTGGCCGGCGCCGGCGGGCCGCAGGGCGCCTTCTTCGGCCCCGGCGTGATCGCGGCGGAGCGGCAGAACTACCAGCGACTGGTGGTGCTCAAGCTCGATGGCGGGGAAATCCCGCTACCGCCCGAATATCCGAAAGAAGATCCGGTTCCAATGCCGGAGCGCATTCCCGCCAGCGCGGCCACGCTGGCGCTGGGGCAGGAACTGTTCCTCGACCGTTGCAGCCGCTGCCATGTCATGGGCGGCGCACGCGCAGTCTATCCCAACCTCTGGCGCATGCAGCCCGGCACGATTGCCGCCTTTGATGCGATCGTGCGCGATGGCGCGCTCGCCATCGGTGGCATGAGCGCTTTCGGCGACCAGCTGTCGGACAGCGAGATCGCGGCCATTCGCGCCTTCATCGTCAATGACATGCGCGCGCGTATGCTCGACGAACACCATGCGCAGGAAGCACCGGTCAGCCGCAGCACGCATTGAGGCGGAAGGTCTGCAGGTAGAGCGCGCCTTGCTGCGCGCAACGACTGCTATCGGATAGTGAGCGGGCTCCCCTCAGACCCGCGCCCAGCCGCCGTCGCAGACGATGGTCTGGCCGGTGACCATGGCCGAGCCCTCGCTGGCGAGGAAGGAGACGAGGCCGGTCACATCCTTCGGCGTGGCATAGCGCTTCACTGACTGGTTCTGCGCCATCATGGTCATGAAATCCTCGAAGCCGCTTTCGTCGCCATCTGCGAAATCGCGCGCATAGGCGAGGCGCAACTGCTCGGTGGCGACCGGGCCGGGGGCAATGGCGTTGACCGTCACCCCGTCCGGACCAAACTCGGATGAGAGCGCACGGGCAAGCCCGATCGCACCTGACTTGCTGGCAATATATTGCGCCATCATCGGCGGGGCGAGGAAGGTCGAATTGCTCGCGACATTGATGATCCTGCCCCAGCCGCGCTCCCGCATCCCCGGGGCGAAGGCCTTGCAGGCAAGGAACATGCCGTCAAGGTTTAGCGCCATGATCGAGCGCCAGAAGTCGTAGGTCATGTCGGCAAAGGCGCAGTTGTCATAGCGCCCGGCATTGTTGATCAGCACGTCGGCGCGTCCAAAGCGCTCCTCCACAGCCCTGGCCATGGCATCGACTGCCTCGGGATCGGTCATGTCGCAGGTGAAGCTTTCGGCCTCGCCGCCGGCCTCGCGAATGGCGGAAACCGTCTCCGCGCCATCCTTGATATCGACCACGGCGACGGCGAATCCGTCGGCGGCCAGTGACTTTGCGAAAGCTGCGCCAAGCCCGCCTGCCGATCCGGTGACGACTGCTACCTTGCTATCCGAGCTCATTGTGATTCTCCTTGAGGATCGGCGACCAGGGCCTTGATCTCGAGAAACTCCTCGAAGCCCCAGACGCCATATTGCTTGCCATTTCCCGATTGCCTCAGGCCGCCGAAGGGGGCGGCGTTGGTCCAGCCGGGCGAGTTGATCCGTACATAGCCAGCGCGCAATTGCCCGGCCACGCGGCGGGCGCTTTCGTAGCTGCCGCCCTCGACATAGGCGGCAAGGCCGAAGCGGCTATTGTTGGCGATGCGCACAGCCTCGTCCTCGTCCGTGTAGGTGAGGATGCACAGCACCGGGCCGAACNNGCGCGATGGCGGCATCGGGATCGACCGGGCCGAAGATGGTCGGCGGCAGGTAGTAACCCTGCGCCAGCCCCTCGGGCCGTTCCGCCCCGCCGGTCAGCAGCGGCGTGCCGGCGGCGATGGCCTCGGCGATCTTGCCGCGCGCGCTGTCGAACTGCATGCGGTTGGAGAGCGGGCCGAAGGTCGTTGCCGGATCGTCCGGCGGGCCGACCACCATGGCTTGCGCCGCTTCGACCGCCAATCTCGCCGCTTCCTCGAACCGGTCCTCCGGCACCAGCAGGCGCGTCGGCGCGGCGCAAACCTGCCCGGCGTTCATCATGCAGCCGGCGACGGCCGCCGGGACCAGCCGCTCGAAATCGCAATCGGGGAGCAGGATGTTGGCCGACTTGCCGCCAAGTTCCTGGTGTACGCGCTTGATCGTCGGCGCTGCGGCAGCGGCCACGGCTCCGCCGCCGGGAACCGATCCGGTAAAGCTAATCATGTCGACTTGTGGATGCTCGCACAGACGCCTGCCGCAATCGTGGCCCGCACCATTGACGAGGTTGAACACGCCGGGTGGAATATCCGCGCCGGCTATGGCCTCGGCCAGCAGGTGTCCGCACAAGGGCGCGCGTTCGCTCGGCTTGACCACCACGGTGCAGCCCGCTGCAATGGCGGGCACGGCCTTGCACAGCATCTGGCTGACCGGCGCGTTCCAGCTGGTGATGGCAACGACAACGCCCACGGGCTCGCGCAGCAGTTCGACCATGGGATCGGGACTGGAAGAGAAGTCGTAATCGGAGAGGATCTCGAGATTATAGGCGAAATGGGCGAGGCTGAGCATCGACTGGCCATTGGCCAGGGCGCTCGTCAGCCCGACCTCTTGCACGAGGTGCGCGGCCATGTCGTCGGCGATGTCGGCAAAGGCGTCGCGCATGCGGGTGAGCACGGCAATGCGCTCGCTCACGCTCGTCCGCGACCATGCGGGAAAGGCCGCTGCGGCAGCCTCGACGGCGCGCTCGGCATCGGCCTCATTGCCCAGAACGGCCTCGCCAACCGGCACTTCCGTGGCCGGATTCATGACGGTGATGCGCTCGCTGCCGAGGGGCGCAACCCATTCACCACCGATGTAGAAGCGATCTGCCTGCACGGTTTTTCTCCTCCTGCAGGGATGGAACAATTGAAATCGTATTACAATCGGGTATTCCAATTTTCAGGGAGTGAAAATGGCCGATTTCGCGGATTTCATTATCGTCGGGGCGGGTTCGGCTGGCTGCGTGCTGGCCAATCGCCTGTCCGCTGATCCTGCCAACAGGGTCGTGCTGATCGAGGCCGGAGGCAAAGACCGGCATCGCTACATGAAGATGCCCTTCACCTTCATGCAGCTGCAATTCGTCGAGCGTCTGAGCTGGAACTACTGGAGCGAACCTGAAGAGGCGCTGGGCGGGCGCAGGCTGTGGTTGCCGCGCGGCAAATGCCTGGGCGGGACCAGCTCGATCAACGGGATGGTCTATTCACGCGGCCATCCCGGCGACTACGACGAATGGGAACAGCTGGGCGCGACGGGTTGGGGCTGGCGCGATGTGTTGCCCTATTTCCGCCGTTCAGAGGCCAACTGGCGCGGGAAGAGCGAATGGCATGGCGACGACGGTCCGATGACGGTTTCGCCGATCGATGCTTCGGGGCCGATCTTCGATGCCACCATGCAGGCCGCTCGCAATCGCGGCTGGAAGGTGATCGACGACCAGCACGGTGCGGAGACCGGCGAGGGTTTTGCCCCGCCGGAAGTGACCGTCCACAAGGGGAAGCGGGCGAGCACCGCCACGCAATATCTCCATCCGGTTGGCGACAGGCCGAACCTGACGGTCATTACCGGCGCGCTGGTAACGCGCGTGGTGGTCGAGAATGGCCGCGCGGTCGGCGTCGAACTGGCTGAGGGCGGGGCGACACGCATCATCCGGGTCGAGCGCGAGGTGGTGCTTGCGGCAGGCGCCTACGGTTCGCCCAAGATACTCCTGCATTCCGGCATCGGACCGGCGGACGAGCTGCTTACGCACGGGATCGAAGTGGTGCAGGACCTGCCCGGCGTCGGCCGCAACCTGCAGGAGCACCCGCTGACCGGCGTCGGCAATGCGCTCACCCGGCCGATCGGTTACGAGAGCAATCTGCGCTGGGACCGGCTGGCGCTGACGGTAGGCAAGCACTTCCTGGGCGTGGATGACAAATCGGCCCAGTTGCCGGTGACCAGCTTCGGCTTCGTGCGCACCGAGGAGGGGCTCGAGCGCCCCGATATCAAGGCCAATGTCTATCCCACGCGGATCGACGGGCGCCCGTGGTTCCCGCTGCTGCGCAAGGGCATGGGCCATGCGATGACGATCTTCGCCGTGCTGCTGCGACCCTACAGCCGCGGCTCGATGACATTGCGCAGCGCCAACCCCGCCGAGGCCCCGGCGATCCGCATCAACATGTTCGAGGACGAACGCGACCTTGCGACCATGCGCCGCACGGTCAGGCTGATGCGCGAATTTCTCGCTACCGAGCCCCTCTCCGAAATGCTTGGTGATGAGCTGATGCCGGGCAAGGGCGTGCAAAGCGAGATGCCGAGATCGACCGTTACAATCGCGAGCGCTGCGTGCTGGCGCACCATGCCTCGTCCACCTGCGCCATGGGCGTGGGCGAGGATGCCGTGGTCGATGCGGAACTGCGGGTAAGGGGCGTGGCAGGCCTGCGGGTTGCCGATGCCTCGGTGATGCCGCGCGTGGTTGGCGGCAACACCAATGCGCCGGTGATCATGATCGGGGAAAAGGCCTCGGACATTATTCTCGGCAAGGCACCATTGGCGGATCCGGCTGGCTGATCGATTGACCCACCGGGAACAAGCGTATACTAAATCGACTAACAATTTTTCGGATCAATCTCCCAAGGATGAATGAATGAAGCGCAGCGACAACAAGATTCTTGTCTCCCACGCGGGCCGGCTCTCGCCGGAGGACCCCGAGTTTCGCGCCATGGAACAGCGCAAGTCGCGCGGCGAGGAGATACCCGACGAGGTTTACCAGCCTGCACTGGAGGCGGCGATCCGCGAGATGGTGCAGCGCCAGGTCGATGTCGGCGTGGACGTCATCTCCGACGGCGAGGCCGGGCGGTTCAACACCTTTGCCAAATACGGCAAGAGGATCGACGGCATCATCTACCGTGAGTGCCGTCCGGGCGAGGTTGGCGCCGCCGTCTTCGATAGCCGCGAGAGGCGCGAGTTCCCGCAATATTACGAGGAGGCGGACAGGGCCCGCTTCAAGGATGGCGCGCCGACCAACAACGCCATGCGCATGGTCGCGGTCGATGCGCTCAATCCCAAGGATATCGATATCGTGCAGGGCGAGATCGCCCGCTTCCGCAAGGTGCTCGACGATCTCGATCTGGGTGACCGCGACGCCTTCATGCCGATGATGAGCCCGGGCTGGCTGCACCATTTCATCTGGGACGAGCATTACCAGGACGAAGAAGAGTTCCTCATGGCGCTCGCCGAGGTGCTGCGCCCCGAATATGAGGCGATTGCCGAGGCCGGGCTGATCCTGCAGCTCGACGGGCCGGACCTGCCCGACAAATGGGCGACGCTGGTGCCTGACATCACGCTGGAGGAATATCGCCGCAAGGCGAAGATGCGTGTCGATGCGACCAACCATGCGCTGCGCAACATACCGCAAGAGCAGGTGCGCTATCACCTGTGCTGGGGCAGCTGGAACGGGCCGCATATCGACGACATTCCCTTCCGCGACGTCGTCGACCTGATGCTCGAGATCAACGCCCAGGCCTATAGTTTCGAGGCTGGCAACGTGCGCCACGAACACGAGTGGAAGATGTGGCGCGACGTGGAACTGCCGGCTGGCAAGATCCTCATTCCCGGCGTCGTCAGCCACCGCACCTACACGATCGAACATCCCGAGGTGGTGGCAGACCGGCTGGAGAACTTCGCCAGCTGCGTTGGCCGCGAGAACGTCATCGCCGGCACCGATTGCGGCATGGGCGGCGGCCGCATGCCGCACGAGATCGGCTGGGCCAAGATCGAGGCAATGGTCGAGGGATCGGCCCTTGCCAGCACGCACCTGTGGGGGGAACAGGTGCCGGCCTGATCATGGCTTCCTGATCGCTGCGCGCTCAAGTGCTCCAGAGCGCAAGGCGATCAAAAAAGGGGCGGCCCCATCGGGGCCGCCCCTTTCATTTTGTTCTGGCCTGGCCAGCGCCGGATCAGAAGTTCTGGCGAACCGTGATCGCGAGCTCACGCGGACGAGCCACTGCAGCCTTGTTCGAACCGGCACCGGCGGTGCGCAGGTCGAACTGGGTGTAATAGTAGTACTCGTCGGTCAGGTTGCGACCTTCGAGCGAGATCGAGAGGTCCTCGTCCTCGTTCATCCAGGTGATACGCGCATTCAGCAGCGTCTCGCTCGGCAGGAACGCCCGGTCGCGGACCAGGGGATCCCGCAGGCGGGTAGCACCCACGTAGATCTGACCGGTATGCTCGACATCGAAGCGCGGCGTCAGCGTGCCGGAGCCGCCGAGGTCGATCTCGTACTGCGCACCAAAGTTGAACTTGAACTTCGGCGTGCCGCCCGGAGGATCGTCGCGTTCGATACCGCCCAGGTTGGTCGGGCCAAACTCTGCCGTCGGCAGCAGGCTGGTGAACCTGGAGTCGATGTAGGACAGCGAGGCGTCGATGTTGAAGCCGTCCGCCGGCTCCGCGAAAAGCTCGACCTCGATACCTTCGTATCGTGCGTCACCGCCATTGATGCGTCCGGCGCAAGGCGTAGCCGAGCCGGGAGGCGCGTCGTCAGCAACCGGGCATTCGGAAACGCCGAGCTGGATGTCGGTGTAGTCCGAGATGAAGCCGGTGACATTCAGCCGCAGGCGATCGTCCAGCAGGTCGGTCCTGATACCGAGTTCATAGGAGACCAGTTCTTCCGGTCCGAAGCCGATCGCCTGGAAGGCGTTGAACGGACGCGGGTTGGTGCCGCCACCCTTGAAGCCGGTCGCGATGCTGGCATAGATCATGACCTCGGGCGAGAAGCGATAATCGAGCGCCACACGGTAGTCGATGTTGTCGCCATCGTAGATCGCAGCATTGCCGCTCAGGGCCCCCGGTGAACCGATTCCGGTTGCCGCACCAATGGGATCGAGGAACGGATTGACCGTGCCGTCCCGGTTAAGCCGGAAATAGGTATAGGATTTCGATTCCTCGGTGTAGCGGACGCCAGCATTGAGATTCAGGCTGGGCATGATTTCCCAGGCGACGTTGGCAAATGCCGCCTTGCTGTCGGCATCTGTCACGTCCGGCTGCTGGAACAGCAGCGGGAAGATCGGGACGTAGCGAATGTCCTGGTAGGAGAAATAGGTGGTACTCTGTTCGAAGTAGTAGCCACCCAGGACAATCGTCACCGTATCGACGGGCTGCAGGCTGATCCGCAGTTCCTCGCTCCAGTGCCAGTGCGTCAGGTCGTTGTTGCCGACGCCGAGATAGGTCGGTGCCAGGTCAGCATCGGTATCGAAGGTCGCGTGAAATTCGCCATAACCGAAGATGTTGTCGATCGCGATCCAGTCGTTCACGCCCCAGTGGAGGTTGGCGGACATGTTCCAGCCGTCATATGTCGTCTGGTTGTCACCGATATACTCCCCGAGCGGTGCGCCGTTTGCACCGGGAATGAAGAACGGGATGGTGTTGTCCGGCGGATCGAGGAAGAACAGGGGTGCAGCCTCGAAGTTCCCTGGCGGAGCATAGAACAGCGCATAGTTACAGAACGGTCCGCAGATGAAACGATCATCATAAGGGATGCCGCCGTTGTTGGTGTTCGGCGAATTGACCGGCGCGACCGCGGCGAGCACCTCGGCCGGGTTGCCGCGACGATCACGCGTATAGTCGCCCGACAGGGTGAAATGGATGTCCTGGTCGGGTGATTCCCAACGCAGTACGCCGCGTACCGCCTGGTAGTTCACGTCGCCCATCTCGTCGACTTTACAGTTGCTGCTGGTGGCCAGCNNGATCAATAGGGTTAAGCGCCGAACCCGGAGGATTGACGCAGCCGAAATCGAGCACGTCGACGTAGCCGTCCTGGCTCTTGTAGACGCCCGAAATGCGGCCTGCGAGATTCTCGGTCAGCGCGAAATCGGCGCTGGCGCGCAGGCCGATGCGATTGCGGCTGCCGTAGGTTGCTTCGACGAACCCGGAATTGTCGCCTCGGGGTGCGCGCGTATAGAGCTTCAC
>JABAHR010000494.1_pt1 | contig 17122 bp, 16 predicted proteins | sample 7062101 | NCBI WGS metagenome assembly JABAHR01 (sample SAMN14534553, study PRJNA622989) | marine sediment metagenome | biome: marine biome [ENVO:00000428]; feature: marine pelagic biome [ENVO:01000023]; material: deep marine sediment [ENVO:00002113] | place: India: Gulf of Kutch | collected... | reverse complement strand
CCGTGCTTGTCCTCGCGATTTCAAGCACAGTACCGGCCTGGGCCGCTGACCGGCTGGACCCCAACGACCCGGACGATGCGCTCACGATTGGCCGCAAAGTCAGCTGCTCGACTCGCGACGGCGAGGCGATCACCTTCTGGTGGCACGGCAAAGCTTTCTCGCGGCGTCAGGGTGAGCGCGACCGGCTGCTGTTTCTCGTCGAGGGCATGAATATCCGCGCCTGCACATCGATCGATGACCCCGACCGCGGTGCGGGCTACAAGCTCGTCTCGCGAGAAATTTTACTCTACAAGGATCCGGCCACGGGCGAGGTATTGTCGAGCTGGGAGAATCCGTGGACCGGCCAGACCGTGGAGGTCCTGCACGTGGCGAACGATCCCGTGAATTTCACCTCCTTCACGATCGGCCGCGATGGCAAGCCGGCGACCTGGAATGGCGACATTCATGGCGACCACTGGTGGACGAACAGGACGATCCCGCTGTTCTATCCGAACCCGCTGGCGAGTGACTACCAGAAAGAGATCGGCGGCACCTATCACGCCACAGAGATGTTCAACTTCATGGGTGATGTCGATTCGTTACTCGACTCCGAGACGACGACAGCCGACGTCCAGGTCGGTTGGGCGCGCATGTCGGACTGGCTGCCGTGGATGATGATGGAAGGTCGCGAAGGCATCATCTACATGCACACAGCAGGCATCAAGCTCGATGCCTGGGACGACCTGTCAGCGACGATGAAGGACGAGATCGCCAAGCACTATCCCGACTACACCTCACCGCCGCCGCTCGATGACGCTCGCCGCAACGAGACGAGCTGGATATATTACAAGCGGGTCCAGGAAGGCGAACGGGAGGCACCCGAGCGCAAGTAAGTTACTGTCTCTCGCAGCGCGGCCGTCGATTAGCGACCCGCAACATCCGGACGTCACCCTGTCGCGGGTCGTCTCGGCAATGGCGGCGAGGCGGTGCCATGCACGCAGCACTTTGCCAGGCCATCCAACAGCAGACAGACCAGGAGTCACGATGAGCGCGTTCATGATTATCCAGGCAAACATTACCGATCCCGAGCGCTTCGCGGAGTATGCGAAACGCGCTCCGACGCTGATCGATAAATACGGCGGCCGTTACCGCTCGATACGCGGCGAGGTTGAACAGCTCGAGGGCAATCCGGACAATCGTAAGATCGTGGTATCGGAGTGGCCATCGATGAAGAAAGCACGCGAATTCTGGCACTCGGCCGAATACGCAGACCTGAAAGCACTGCGCCAAGGTGCCGCCGAAGTCGATGTCTATCTCGTTGCAGTCACCGGTGACTGAGGCATGGTAGAACTCGAACGTTACACCGCAATGGCCCTGCAAACCCGTTGTGATGCCGTCAATCAGCTGAGCCGGGAAGAGGCGCGAAGCGCAATGCTTGCAGCGATCGCGAGGGTCGACGGACAGATTCGCGCGTCGAAGCTGATGACGGGACCGGACCTCAGGCTGGTCGTTTTACCCGAGTACTTCATGACGTCCTATCCGCTCGGCGAGACGATTGATGCCTGGGCCGACAAAGCGGCCATCGCTGCCGACGGACCCGAATACGAAGCGCTTGGCGCCGTCGCCGAGAAGCACGGCATTTATCTGGCGGGTAATGCTTACGAATCGGATGTCCATTTCCCCGGCTACTATTTCCAGGCCTGCTTCGTTATTGATCCATCGGGCAACGTCATCCTGCGCTACCGGCGCTTGATTTCGATGTTCGCGGCAACCCCTCACGATGTTTGGGACCGCTACCTCGAAATCTATGGCAGCGACTCGATCTTCCCGGTCGCCGTGACCGAGATAGGCCGCCTCGCCTGCTGCGCCTCCGAAGAGATCCTGTTTCCAGAGATATGCCGGGCGCATGCACTTCGCGGTGCGGAGATAATCCTGCATCCGAGTAGTGAAGTCTCGAGCCGCGACCTGACGCCGAAAGAGATCGCGAGGCGGGCGCGTGCGATCGAAAATCTCGTCTACGTCGTCTCGGCAAACACGGCAGGCATCTTCGGCGAAGACATCCCGGCACAATCCGCCGACGGCGGTTCCAAGATAGTCGACTATTACGGCAATGTGCTCGCGAGCGCCGCCAACGGCGAGACGATGGCGGCAAACGCCCGGATCGAGCTGGCTGCGCTGCGCGCCCATCGTCAGCGCCCGGGCATGCCGAACTATCTGGCCCGTCAGCGACTCGAGGTCGTGGCATCGGTTTATTCGGAACGCACGATCTATCCCGCCAATTCGCTGACGGCTTTAGCTGCCGCGGGGGAAGTACCGGGACGCGAGCACTTCATTGATCTGCAGCGCGCCACGATCAGAAGACTGCTTGATGAAGGCATCCTCTAGATGCGGATGTCGTCGTAGTCAGGATCGATCCCGTCGAATGACTGCCAGTCGCGCGATACGCATGACTCGTCGATGAGCGTGCGCTGCGCAAGCCGCCCGTCGCGAAACCACTGCCAGACGCGTGCCCGGCTCTGCCCGTCGTCGCTCAGCTGAATCATTTCATACAGGTAGAGTCCCGCCTCGTTCTTGCGCGTCCAGTGCAGCATCATCGTGCGGCTGTGCTCATCCAGATCGACAGCCGCCGCCCAGCCATCGATCATCGACGAAAAAACGAGTCGTTCGCCATCGACTTCGGCCGGAAAATCCCGGTCCTCCCGCCGCCCGTCGGCCCAGCGATAGAGATTGGTCTGGTGGTAGTCGTCTTGCCTGATCCGGCAGATCAGGCGGGACTTGTGTTCGTCAATCTTGTCCCCGGCAGCGTCGTAGTGCCGGTACCAACCTTCCCAGACTCCCTCGTTGCGGGCCAGGTAGGGCATCGATTCCCGGAGCGACATCTGGCCTTGATCAGTCGAGCCCGAGCGAACCCGGATTGACCCGATGTTCGGGATCGACGATATCTTTGACCGCACTGACCAGTCGCCAGGACTCCGGGCGCAGGCCCTCGCGGTAGGGATAGGCTTTCCCGATCTGCATGTGGATCCCGCCAAGCTGGCAAAACAGGTCGATCAATTCCTCGCGGAGCTTCGCCGTCGCCCGGGCTGCCGGCGGGTTGGCGTCGAATCTTTGCATGCGTTTCAAGACAGAGTCCTCGACCGTGGCCTCGTGCAATTCATTGAGTGCATCCGGTGTGAAGACCACGGGTTCGACGACGAAACCGTTGGTCGCGACCGTCGCGAGCAGGAAACCCACGCCGATGCCGTGCTCGTCGAAGGCATCGGCATGCCGGTCGAACAGCGCCTTGACGGCGGCGATCGTCGCGCCGGCCTTGGAGTGCGGAACGAGCGTATGCACGGGCATCCATCGCTCGCCGTTTGGCCCCACCATGTTGTTGAGCGGCGTGAACGGGTTCGCGCGCAGCACTTTAGGGATGCTGTTCTCGATTTCCTTGGCAGCATGAGCTTGGCAAATCCGGCGTATTTCCTCGGCAGATGCGGCAGCCGCCGACTCGAATCGTTCCTCAACGAGCACGTGCAGGGAGTACTGAACCTCCTTGAGGAATCTTCGCCCGGCCAGTGCGATTTTCGCGCCTTCTTTTACCTTATCGACAACCGATGCACCGGCCTTTATGACGCCGGCAAGCTTTTTGGCATCGCTGAGCAGACTTTCGCGCTCCATGCGCACGGCCTGCAGATAGGGGTCGAAGGCAAAACATTCGGTGGCGAGATCGGCGCGCGCTATGTCGCTCATCGCGGCACACAGCGGCTCGTAAGCCGCGAAATCGAATGACAGATACTCGCGGTGTTCACAGACCGGCACGAGCCGCAGCGTCGCCGTCGCCTTGAGACCGAGCGCGCCCGTGTCCGCCGTGAACAGTCCCGTCAGATCCGGTCCGTAATGACGGAAAAATGGTGAGCCATGCTTTTGTGCGTTGGCACCTGTGGTGACAACAGTGCCATCGGCAAGGACCACGTCGAGACCGAGCAGAGAATCCGCCGCCGTGCCATAGCGCGCCGAGCCCCAGAAAATACAATTCTGCGACACGCCGCCGCCGACGGTTGCATGAATACCGGAGAGCGTGCCCCAGAAAGGCGTCCGTAGCCCGGTCCCGTCGAGCGCTGCGTGCAACGCTTGCCACGTACAACCGCACTCGACCGTCACGTACATGTCCTCCCGGTTGATCTCGAGGATCCGATTCATGCGTTGCATATCGACGATGACGCTGCCCTGTTCGCGGGGCACGTAGCCGCTCGTGTAGGACATGCCGCCACCCCGAGCGATGACGGCGTGACCGGCGCCCGTTACCGCAGCCACGACGCGAGCCAGGTCGTCTGTGCTGTTTGGCCTCGCGACTGCCAGGGCGGGCAACGCTTTCGTGTACACGTCCTGCGCATAAAGCGAGCAGCTGTAGGCATCGAGGAGCACGTTCTCCTTGCCGAGCAAGGAAACGAGTTCCGCGACGACGGGCGTCGTATCGGGATCGGCAACTGCCATCAGTGACTCCGTTTTGGCCCGGGCATCGGCACCGGTAACAATGTATTATTTATATATCATTATATCAGCTTAAGGGGGCTCTCCCGCCATGACCAATAACACCCGCGTGCTTCTGCGCCGTCAATGCCAGGGAATACCCGAAACTGATGATTTTGAGGTCACCAGGGGCCCGATGCCAGAAGCGGGTGCGCAACAGTTACTTTGCGAAACAATTTACCTGTCGCTCGATCCGTATCTGCGCGGCAAGATCAGCGGCCGGCATCTCTCGGGGGCGATCCGTCCCGGCGACCTCATGGCCGGCGAAGCGATCAGCCGCGTTCTGGCCTCGAATGCCGAGGGCTTTGCGCCGGGCGACATCGTCGCCGCGCACACCGGCTGGCAAGCCTTCAGTGCTGTTGACGCCGCGGCGGTGCGCCGTATCGATCCCGCCGTCGGACCGCTATCGGCTTTCCTCGGCGTCCTCGGTATGCCGGGGCTGACGGCGTACGCGGGCCTGCTGCGCCTCGGCGAACCCAGCGCGGGCGACATCGTCGTCGTCTCGGCGGCGTCCGGCGCTGTTGGCTCGCTTGTCGGGCAGATCGCGAGGATCAAAGGCTGTTCGGCGATCGGTATTGCCGGGGCAGCCGAGAAGTGTGCCTGGGTGACCGACGTCGCCGGGTTCGATGCCTGCGTGAGCTACAAGACCGAGGACCTGCGTGAGGGACTCGATCGCGCCTGCCCGGACGGTATCGACGTGTATTTCGACAATGTCGGTGGCGACACGCTGCAAGCCGTGATGGAGCGACTGCGACTGGGTGCGCGCGTCGTTCTGTGCGGGCTCATGGCCCAGTACAACTCCGACGAGATGCCGCCGGGGCCGAATCCGGCATTTATCATCAAGGCCCGGGCCACCGTTCGCGGCATGGTGGTCTACGATCATGAGGACCTGCGCGATCAGTTTATCAGCGACGTGAGCGGCTGGCTCCGCGACGGTCAGATTCGATTTCTCGAGGACCGAACAGAAGGACTCGAAAATGCGCCGGAGGCATTTTGCCGGCTCATGCGTGGATTAAACGTCGGCAAAGCGCTCGTGGTCGTCGCCCCGGAGTAGATCGCGATGCCGAAATCGCCGCTGCGTCGTGTGACGCCCGATTAGCCGGTTCGTCGCTCGTCGCAGAGCGTGCGCTGAAACAGCTTGCCGTCTCGAAACCAGTGCCATGTGCGCGCCCGGTAATCGGGGTCGGGCGCAAGCACGATCATCTCCGTGAAAGAAACGCCGGGTTCATCCTTCCGATCGAGCGTAAGCATGATGATGTCCCCAGGCGTCGTCCACCCGTAACCGCTAAACCGTTCGGTATCCCACCACATTCTGTCGCCGCGCAATTCGCCGCCAAATTCGAACTCCGCGATTCGCCCGTCGTCCCACGCATAGCGATTTTTCTGCACGTAAGCGTAAGGCCCCTCATCGGGGAAATGGCACTCGACCCGGCTCGCATACTTATCCGTCACGTTGCCCGCAAGATCGACGAAACGATAGACCCCCTCCCAGGTGCCCTCGTGCCGCAGCATCGCAGGCATTAATCGTTCGAGTTCGGCGCGATTACCCATCCTGAGTTCCCGAGCACATTTGAGCCGCAGTGGCCGCCATCACTGCATGCCGCCAGGCGAGGGCCACGTGACGTCCGGCGTCGCCTGATCGATGTCGGCAGCAATCATCCAGCGCCCTTGGCGCTTCTTGTAGACGAGTAGCGAGCGGCCGGCGTCCTTGTAGGTAGCGCCGGTCTCCTTGTTGACCGCGTGCAGCCAATACTTGCTGATGATGTAGGCAATTTCGCCGTGTACCTCGACGAGCTCATAGTCGAGTTCGAATTCGGTATCGGCCTTGCCGATTCGCGGGGCAAAGTAATCGCGCACAGCCTCCTTGCCGTAAAGCGCAGGCTGGCCGTGCAGCGCCACGACGACGTCATCCACATACAGGGTCATCAAACCCTCGAGATCACCTGCCTTGTAGTACTCCGCCCAGAGGCTTCCCTCGGCACGCACCGGGCTTTCCTGGTCATCGCCCGGCGACTCGCTGCACGAAGCTGATACGCCGACGCAGAAGCAAACAAACAGCGCGGTTCGAGCAATATTCATGGCAAGCACCTCCTTCGATCGATCGTACCGCATTGGCCCTGCAGCACAAAAATGTTGGCGTTGATCAACCGGGCCCGGCTCGATTGCGCCGTGCCGGATGAGGCGCTACGGTTAGCTCCAGTTTCCCGATATGCCGAGACCGTATTGAGCGTCATTTGCGTCGAGTCCCGCAGCTTCGCCTTCTCCTCGCCGATCGTGATCGCGGGCGCCGGTGCCTGCGGGCTGAGTGCAGCATTGGCAGCACAGGAGGCGGGGGCCGAACCGCTCGTGATCGAACGCGACCCACGCCCGTCGGGATCGACCGGGATGTCTTACGGCGCAATCTGCGCAGCCGGTTCGCGGCTGCAGCGCGCGGCCGGGATTCACGACTCGGCAGAGGCCCTGTACGAGGATATCCTCGCTATCACTCAGGAGCAGACCGACCCGGCGCTCGCGCGGATAATCGCGGACAACGCCGCCCCTGCCATCGACTGGCTTGTTGACGAGATCGGTGTCGCGCTGACAATCGAGGAAAGCTGGACCGGGCTCGGTCACCGGCTGCCGCGCTTGCACGCGCCCGCAGATCGCTCCGGGCAAACCCTGATCGGGATGTTGGCAGCGGCCTGCGCAAAGCGCGGCATCGACATCCTGACCTCGGGGCGCGTGGCCGATCTGTATGCAACTGCCGATGGTTGCGTGCTCGGCATGCGAATCGAGCGCCCGGACGGCGCGATCGAGGAAGCCGGCTGCGAGGCATTGATCATTGCGACCTCGGGTTTCGGCGCCAATCGAAAAATGGTCGCCGAGTTTATGCCGGAGCTTCGCGGTGCCCGCTATCACGGCCACGAGGGCAACACCGGCGACGGTATCCTCTGGGGACAGGCACTCGGCGGCGCGAGTGCCGACATGGGTTCCTACCAGGCTCTCGGTTCGCTCGCCGAGCCCCAAGCCCTGGTGCTTCCCCACACGCTTTTGATCGGCGGCGGTGTGCAGGTCAATGCCGAGGGTAGACGATTCGAAAACGAACTCGAAGACATCTCCGGTCAGGCATTGACGATACTCGAGCAGTCCGGGGGTGTCTGCTGGATGATCTACGATCAGCGCTGTCACGAGGCCGCTCTAGAGCGCTTTTCAGAATATCGGGATGCGGTCGCGATCAACACGCCGCAGATGGCGAGCTCCTGGCGAGAGCTGGCGGCTCTCGCGAACATCGATTCCGAGGCGCTCGAGAGCACGATGCAAACCGTCGCCGCCTGCTGCCGCGGGCATGTCGAGGATCCGCTCGGCCGCCGCTTCGACCCGGAGTCCGAATTAGTGCCGCCCTATTTCGCTGTTCGCGTCACTGGCGCCTTATTTCATACCCAGGGGGGACTTTGCGTTGACGCCTCAGCCCGCGTGCTGCGCGCTGACGGCACCGCAATGCCCAACCTGTATGCCGGCGGTGGCGCCGCGCGCTCCGTGTCTGGGCCCGGCGGTTGGGGATATCTGCCCGGCATGGGCCTGTGCACCGCACTAACACTGGGTCGGCTCGCAGGATACGCCGCTGCGAAACAGGTCCTGGTGGGAGCTCAGACGTGAGGTCTTCCCCGAGTATGGATCGCATTGCCGACTTCGTGCTCGGCAGCGACGACTCATCGCTGCCCGAAGGAACTGCAGCGGCAGCCAAACGGGTTTTGCTCGACTCGGTCGGCGTCGGCATCGCCGGCAGTGCACTCGAGGCGAGCCGCGCATTGCTTGCCGTGGCCCGGTCGTGGGGTGCCGATGAGGAGGCAAGCGTCCTCGGCAGCGGGGAAAAACTGCCGGCTCCTTCGGCCGCCTTCGTCAACAGTTTTCAGGTGCATTGCCAGGAGTTCGATTGCCTGCACGAGAAGGCGACCGTGCACGCGATGGCCGTCGTGCTCGGGGCCTTGCTTGCCGTTGGCGAGCCGCGTGCTTACTCGGGCCGACAACTGATACTGGGCACCGCTATNNTTCGACCGCAATACTTTCAAAAACGCGATGGGTCTCGCCTACAGCCAGCTTTGCGGCACGATGCAGGCCCACGTCGAGGGCTCGATCGCCCTGCCCTTGCAGGTGGCCGCGTCCGCGCGCTCGGCAGTCACGAGCATCCAGCTCGCGAAAGCCGGTTTTGCGGGTCCCCACGATATCTTCGACGGTCCCTTCGGCTATTTCGCCCTGTACGAGCCAAACGCCGAGCCGGAGGGCGTCTTCGAGCAACTCGGCAAGATCTGGCGAGTGAACGAAATGTCGATCAAACCGTTTCCGACCGGTCGCGCGGCGCACGGCACGCTCGATGCGCTGAACCGCCTGATCCGCGAAAAGCCCTTCGGACTCGAAGACCTCGAGAGGCTCGAGGCCCACGTGCCGCCGCTGGTCAAGCGTCTCGTGGACCGACCGGCCCGCTCCGGGATGTCGGTCAACTATGCGCGGCTGTGCCTCGCGTACCTCGTCCCGGTGATGCTCCGCGAAGGCCGCCTCGACACAGCCAGTTTCAGCGAGGCACTTTTGAACGACCGCGAGATACTAACCCGGGCCAGCGACGTCTTGATCGTTGATGACGGCAACCCGGATCCCAACGCCTTGGCCCCGCAGCGGATACTGGTGACGCTGCGCGACGGATCGCACCACGAAGTCGCGGTGACGCACACCCTGGGCAGCCCGGACAACCCGCTCAGCCCTGCGCAGCAGCAGGAAAAATTCGATCACTGTCTGGACGTGGCGGGTATCGACCGGGCACAGCGCGCCCGGCTCTGTGACTGCCTGGAAGATCTCGAGGCACTGGCATCAGTAGCCGACATGATCCGACTGACCGCCTCCCCGACAGCGTGTTGATTCGCAGCGTCGCCGGGAGAGCCGATCACCTCAATGCATTTCCTCGCCGCCGCTCACGTTGATGGCCTCGCCGGTGATGAACTCTGCCTGAGCCGAACACAGATAGGCGCAGGTCTTCGCGATGTCATCGGTCAGGCCGGGTCGCCCGAGCGGAATCCGCGACTTCATGCCCTCGAGGTACTCATCGAGCGACATTCCAAACGTCTTTGAAAAGTACTCGTTCTGCCACTGTCCCAAACCGGTCGTAATGTGGTTCGGACAGATGGCATTGACCGTGATGCCGTGCGGTCCGAGTTCTATTGCGGCAACCCGGGTCAGGCCGACCATGCCGTGCTTGGACGAGCAGTAGCTCGCCGCATGCGGAAATCCGGATTTAGCCGCCTGGCTGGCGATATTGATGATCCTGCCACCCCGCTCCTGTTCGATCATGCTGCGTGCGGCATATTTCGTCGCGAGGAAAGCGCCACGCAGATTGACACCGAGGACCGCGTCCCAGGACTCGGCGGTCATTTCGGTAATGGGCGTCATCAAGTAGCCGATGCCGGCGTTGTTGACGAGGATATCGAGCCCGCCGAATTCGCTTTTCGCCGTCTTGCACAGCGCGATGACCGCATTCTCGTCGAGCACGTCGCAGACTGCGGCAACCGCCGCGCCGCCCGCCTCACAGATGCTGGAGACCACCGATTCGAGACCGGCCGACGTACCGATGGCGGACTCCGGTAGTGCGTCGCCTTTGCCTTGGCCGATGTCGCTAACGACCACCCGGCAGCCCTCTGCCGCGAGCCGGCGTGCGATTGCAGCGCCGATGCCTGCCTCCCGTCCGGCGCCCGTGATGCAGGCTACCTTGCCGCGCAGATCCTCGTACATCGAGTCGACCACCCGCGCTCAGACCGCCTCGGTCATCAGGAAACACGGCGCATCGGCAAACGCCTGGAATTCGCTCGCGACCCGCTGCATGGTCTCTGACGCGACCTCCGCTCCGAAGGTATCCATGTCGTTGACATCGATGACCTCGACGTACTGATAAGGCGGTGAGTCGTCACTCATCAGCAGGCCTGATACGCGATGCACAGTGAAACTGTCGATGGACTCGAGCCCGTTGACGGTCGGCAGATCCATGCTACGCGCCCATGCCTCGTAGTCCTCGACGGTGACCCCGGGTTTCAGATTGAAAAGGACGACAATGCGCGACATGGCCCGCTCCTAGAAAGTTAGCTTGCTTGTACCGAAATAGGCCGCAACGACGACGAAAGCATAGATCAGTAGCACGGCGGTATAGACGGGCGCGATGGCTCTCGAGTAACGCTCGTTACGCTCGGGTGTTGCGCCCTCGCCGACGATTTCCCCGAATGCGGCGACAGCCGGCTTGAACATGACGTCGAGCACGATGCCGGCAACGAAGATGCAGCCGATCATCGCGATCTTGATCATCAGCCAGAAAGGCGTCGTGTCGGCAAGCAACAGGAAGATCAGGTAAGCAAGCACGGCCAGGACCATGATGACGTGCATGATGAAGTTGAATTTCAGGGCCCGCTGTTCTTTAGCGCTATGCGGGTTCAGGAATCCTGACCATAGCACGGCCACCCAGACGGCGCTGACCGCCCAGACGAGCAGCATCACGGCTGATGGCACATCCAGCATGCGGAGATTGACGGCGAGCTGCAATCCGGTCGGGACGATCAGGACGACAGCGGTGCGCGGCAGTCGATCCAGTACCATCCCGAGTTGCATCAGCGTCGCCCGCGTCTCGACGCTCAAGGCATCCCGTTCCGACATTTTCGCGGCGAGAAAGACACCGATATCGGTGCCCAGCCAGAACACGAACAAAAGCAAGTGAATGAACACCAGCGTCGAATGCGCTTCCATGTCTCCCCTTCCCGGCTACCTTCAATCCCGGTTCTTGTTGTCGATATTCTGGCCGGCCTCGATGACGGCTTGAATCAGCGCAAAGCTTTCCTGGTCCCAGGACGCGTCCGTCTGGGCATCCGGGCGAAAGGCATCGAGTGCATCCGCATCGATGACGCCCTGCTCTGCGAGAAGCTTCTCGAGTACCAGCACGCGCTCCCGCAGCGCCCAATGTTCCGTCACCAGCCGCATGAGCATGGCGAGCAGTCGATCCGTCTCGGGGTTTTCGAAAAAGGCCGCTCTGCCGCCTTTGACTTTTCTGTCGACCGGGTCCGTCATCGTCTGCAAGGTTCTCCGTCAGCCCGGCTTACGGGCGCCGAAGCCGTACCACTGGATGTCGTCCGACAGCCTGCCGGTGTCTTCGTCGAATTGCGCTTCGCCCGATATCGCATCGATGAACTGCTGCTCTTCGACATAGGTGTAACGCGGCATGACCGCCTCGAAAAACTGCTCACCGGCAAATCCTCCGTCGATGCAGAGCTGCCGATAATCCTGGTCGCGAAAGTTCTTATAAAATGGTTCGTTGTTGTAGTAACTGTCCCAATCCAGGTAGAACGAATCGTAGGGCTCGAGCACCGCGTTCGGCGGCAGCTCCATGTTGATGAGCACGCCGCCCGGGCGCAGCACGCGGAACGCCTCGCGCATGAACCGCTGGATGTGCTTCTTCGGCATCTCGTGCAGAAACATGGACGAGAAGACGACATCGACGCTTTCGTCATCGAAGCCGAGAGCATCCGAACTGCGCTGCCGGAAATGCACGGTGACACCGAGCGACTGGGCTCGCGCGTGCCCGTACTGCAGGCAGGGTGCGGCGACATCGAGACCGTAGACGTCGGCTTGTGGGAAGGTCTGTTTCCACGGCAAGGTGTTGTGTCCGATCGTGCAGCCGGCATCGACGATCACCTTCGGCTGCAGGTCCGGAAACTTGATACGAACGAAATTCGCCATCGACCAGCCGATATCGCTGTGCTCCTTACCCATGGCACCGAAGGCAAACACGTTGAAGCCGTTATCGTAGACGGCTCCGGGTAGCAGGCTGGAGGGCCTGCCGTGCGCATCGTAATTGCCCGGCATCAGGTGGACATCCACGGCGTCATAGTAATCGGGCGCCTCGAGCGTATCGTCGTACTCGACCGAACCCTGTGCCGCCTTATTGTCTGCAGCAAATTCATCAGCCTGGCGCGTCAGCTCATCAGCGTTCGCATTGATCGAGTCGATCACCGAGTTCCACACGAGCTCCTGTGCCGTGCAGCGCAAGCTGCTGTATAGACGAAACAGGTCGCGCGAACGCATCAGCTTGTGGACTGCGACGCCGTCTTCGGGTAATGCCTCACCACGCGCCTGGATCGCTTCGGCAACACCTGTTTCGTAATCGGCGCGCATCTCGTTCGCCATGTTATTCAGGATATAAGCCCGCAATGACCAGACCGAACGTTCGCGTCCGCGGTTATCAATGCTCTTGGTGATGTTCAGGCCATGGGGCAGCGTCGTGTTCATGGATCAATCCTTCGTAGTTTCATCTCGGCCGGCATTGGACGGGACCGGCTGGTCATCATAGCGAATCCCTCAGCGTCGGTCAGCGTCCCCGGGGGAAGCCGCGACTAAGATCATAATATATTGTTTCTATTGTTTTTTTCGATAACCGTGTCGAGTCAAAGACAGGCCTTTTCGGTGAATCCCTCTAATGTTATATTAGTATATCTTTATGCGGAATACAGTTCCGCGAGAACAGGGGGTAACCATGAACCACTCGAACTCGAAGCGTGGCACGGCAGCGCTGCTCGCAGTCATCAGTGCTTGCTTGCTTCCGGCGGCCGTAAACGCTCAGGATGATGAAGATAGCCTGCTCGAGGAAATCATCACCACGGCCGAGCGCCGGGAAGCATCCGTGCAGGAAGTGCCGGTCGCGGTCAGCGCGTTTAGCGAGGCAGCAATCGAAAAGCTGCAGATTAACGAGACGCTGGACCTGGTCAATGTCGTGCCGAACCTGTTCGGCGGCAACAATACGGGCCTTGGCACGGCCAACATGTACTACCTGCGTGCCCAGGGTAACGACGAATCCATCGCCACTTTCGACCCGCCAGTCGGTACCTACGTCGACGACGTTTACATTACGCGCCAGAACGCGAATAACTTCGCGTTTTTCGACGTCGAACGCATCGAGGTGTTGCGCGGGCCGCAGGGCACGCTGTTCGGCCGCAACACGACCGGCGGTGCCGTTAACATCATCATGAAAAAACCCGCCGAGGAAATGGGTGGCTACATCGAAGCGGGCTTTGGCAGCTATGACGAAGTACTCTTGCGCGCCTCTGTCGACGCGCCGTTTTCCGACACCTTCATGACCAAGTTCTCGGCATACTGGAACGAGGACGACGGCTGGCTGGACAATTCGGTCGACGGCAAGACATACAACGACAAGAGCAATTACGGTGTCCGCGCCGCGTTCCGCTTCATACCGAATGACGACCTGACGTGGGACCTGTCGATCGAGAACGTCGTATCCGATGAGGCCAACGTGCTGGGTCAGCCAATCAGCGGTGACCGCATCTCGACCTCGATCCTGCCTGGGGGCTTGCCCGACGGACTGGGCGTACAAAAAGCAAGTTACGGCAATGAGACCGATTCGCTCAACATCACCTCCAACCTGGCGTGGGCGCTCGGTGCCGGCACCGCGAGTTTTATCGTCGGCTACCGGGACCTCGAGCAGGATTTCCTGTTGAACTTTCCGGGCTTTGGCAATGATGACTTCTTCTGGATCGACAACAACGGCGAGCACGAGATGCTGACCGTCGAACTCAAGTGGAATGCACAGCTCATGGATGGCCGGCTCGACCTCGTCACGGGCGCGTTCTTCCTCGACGAGGACAACAAGACCGACTTCGCCGATTACATCGACTTCTTCTTCCTCGGATTGCCGGTCGGCTCTTTTTTCCAGCTTGCGGACCGCGTCATGAGCAATTCGACCGAGAGCTGGGCTGCATACATCCAGGGCGATATCGCTGTTGGTGAAAAAGGCACGTTGACCCTCGGTGCGCGGTATACCGACGAGCAGAAGGACATCGGCTATGTTGACAATACGGGCAATGACTTTCTGACGACAGCCAACATGATCGCGGCCGGCGTACCCGTCAAGCAGAGCGAGTCCAATATCACGCCGAGGATCGCATATGCGCACCAGTTCTCTGACGACGTCATGGGCTATGTCTCGGCAACGAACGGCTTCAAGTCAGGCGGCTGGAATGCTCGCGAAGGCAACCCGGCCAATGTATTGCCATTCGGCCCCGAAGAGATCTGGTCCTACGAAGCCGGTGTCCGCGCCGACTGGGCGGGCGGGCGCTTGCGTACGAATCTCACGGTCTTCCAGACCGACCTCGAAGACCTGCAGACGACATCCGCAACACCGAGCGGCAGTTTCCTCACGACCAACGCGGGCGGCCTCGACGTCACCGGCGTCGAACTCGATCTGACGGCCCTGCCCACCGACAACTGGGAGATTTTCCTGTCGCTGGGTCTGCAGGATCCGAAATACGTCGACCTGCCGGAGGGATGCACGGTACCCAATACGGACTTCGCCGCCTTTGATGCAAACTGTAATGTCGCCGATCCCAAGCGTTCGCCGGAAGAGACGGCGACCCTGTCGACGTCGTTCGAAATCCCGATCGGCAAGCTGACGCTGCGCCCGACAATCTCGGCCCGGTACATCGGCAAGAACGTGGTCGGCACGCGTCAACTCGGTGAAAACGGCAGCGAGACGCTGTTGAACGCGACCGTTGCGCTGATGGACAATAATGGCCGGTGGATGGCCACGGTGGAGTGCAAGAACTGCTCGGACGAGCGCTATGTCACGTCATACCTGTTCGGCCCATACTGGACCCCACCGCGGACCTATCAGGCGCGACTGCGGTATAACTTCGGCGCACGTTGACAAGACATCACCGTTTGCAAATCGTGAGGCACCGGCCAGGGCTGATTCCAGCCCTGGCCGTTCTCGTTTTTCACTCGGCGGTGCTCGGCGCCGAGAATGTTCAGCCCGCCGAAACGCTGTTTCTCGAACGCTTCGAGTCGTTCCGGCAACTCGGCTATGACCCCCTGACCGTTCCTGTCGAGTGGTTCCGGCCTATCGAAAGCATCGCCGGCGCGGGCGGGAACCCGTCCGTGGATCCCGCTGCCGCGGCGGCCAGTGAGCGCAGCGTGTCGGGCAGTGCACTCATTGCCGCAGCCGCTTACGCGGAACAGGCCGAAGCGATCGCTCTGCTCGTCTGGCACGACGGCGCGCTGCAGTACGAGCGCTACTGGCACGGCATGGGGCGCGACAGTTACTTCAATCCGCAGTCAATGTCGAAGACCGTGCTCGGCATGATGATCGGCATTGCGATCCGTGACGGTCATATCGCTTCGGTCGATGACCGCGCGGACCGGTATCTCCCCGAGTGGCTAAGCGACCCGCGAGGCGAGATCACCCTGCGACAGTTGCTGCAGATGTCGAGCGGGCTCGCGCAGATTTCGACCAGTTACGAGGTCACGCTCGACAACCCCGCCGTCTACCATCACTTCGGCACCGACTTCGTCGGCCCGATTCTCGCGTTGGAGCTCGCCGATGTCCCGGGCACGAAGTGGGATTACAACAACAACGAGACCAACCTGCTCGGCGTTATCCTCGAGCGCGCGAGTGGCCGACGTTACAGCGACTATCTCTCCGATGCCCTGTGGCAACCGGCGGGCCTGGCGGATGCCAAACTCTACATGGACCGCCCGGGCGGAACCCCGATGTTTTCATGCTGCATTCTGTCGCGCCCGATCGACTGGCTCAAGCTCGGCATCCTGTTCCTGAACAAGGGCAGCCGCGAGGACAAACAGATCGTCCCCGCGGAGTGGATCGAGGCCATGTCGAGACCGGCGCCAACGACCGAGCGCTATGGCTACCAGGTCTGGCTCGGTGATGACGTGGTGGCGTCCGAGCCGCCAGCCGAACCGCAAGCTGTACAGGGCTATGCCAGCGAGCCTTACGACGATCCCGACATCGTCACGCTCCGGGGCTTTGGCTACCAGCGCGTCTGGATCATGCCGTCGAAAAGACTGATCGTGATGAAGGCAGGCCGAAGCTGGCCCGCCGCCTGGGACAACGCGGTCATTCCCAACACGATTTACCGCGGCACACCCTGAGGTTTCGTCACCCGTCCGAAGAGCGGCACATGACCCCCGATGAGAGCAAAGACCGGCGCTTGCCGTACACCGAGGGGCCGATGCCGTCACTGGTGCTCCTGGGCATCGCGAGCGGACTGTCACCTTTCGGCATGGCCATCGTCGTCCCGGCCATGAACAGCATCGCAAGCCGTTTCGATGCCGATTTCACGAGCCTGCAATACGTCATTTCAGCCTATATCCTCGGCCTTGCCGTGGCGCAGCCGCTTTGCGGTTTCGTCAGTGACAGCTGGGGCCGACGTCCCGTGATGCTCGCAGGGTTCACCGTTTTCGTCGTGAGTAGCACTGTCTGCGCGTTCGCCGATTCGCTCCCGACACTGGTCATCGCCCGATTTTTTCAGGCCATGGGCGTCAGTGTGGGTACGGTAGCCACTCGGGCTATCCTGCGCGACACGCGCCACGGCGATGACATCGCCATCGCCATGTCATATATCGCGGTCGCGATGGGCCTCGCGCCCGTTATTGCGCCGGCCGCTGGCGGCTACCTCGATACCTACACCGGTTACCCGGCGATCTTCCTCGTATCTGCCGCGATCGGCTGCATCGTGCTCTTCGGCATGGCCTGGCGTTTGCCGGAAACGCTACCGCCCGGATCACCGCCGCCGCACTGGCGGCAGTGGCTCAACGGCTATCG
>JABAHR010002408.1_pt1 | contig 17130 bp, 13 predicted proteins | sample 7062101 | NCBI WGS metagenome assembly JABAHR01 (sample SAMN14534553, study PRJNA622989) | marine sediment metagenome | biome: marine biome [ENVO:00000428]; feature: marine pelagic biome [ENVO:01000023]; material: deep marine sediment [ENVO:00002113] | place: India: Gulf of Kutch | collected... | reverse complement strand
GCTTCAAAGGCCTGCGGATCATTGCGGGCAAGCAAGGCCCAGGCATCGAAATCGAATGGCGGGCGGGTGGAGGGCTCTGGCATGCGGTGCTCCCGTGACCCGTGCGGCGGGTCCTTGTTGTTCTGTATGAAGTCTCGAGACTAGCACAGGCTGTGCAAAAAATCGACGGAATTTTGACTCTTTGAGAAAATAATACTTAATTTTCAGTAAACTACGTACATTAGGCCTGTGGATAACCCGGTGGAAAAGCCGGTGACAGGGTGTGTGCCGGCCGGGGATGGCGCAGTCAGTGCGCGGGCACGGTACGCTCGCTCGCCCAGTGGCGCAGGCGCGCGATCTGTTCCGCCATGACCTGCGACAGCGGCCGGGTCTGTTCGATTTCCGTGCGGATGTGGTCGGTGTCGAGCGCGGTTTGCTGTTCGCGGGCCAGGTAGGTGGCCGCGACGATGGCCTGCTCGATCTCGGCCCCGGAAAAGCCCGCGCTGACGGCGGCCAGTGTCTCGAGGTCGAAATCGATCGGCCGGTGCTCGCGCCTGCGCAGGTGGATGGCGAAGATCTCCGCACGCGTGGCGACGTCCGGCAGGTCGACGAAGAAGATTTCATCGAGCCGTCCCTTGCGGATCAGCTCCGGCGGCAGGTCCTCGATGACGTTGGCCGTGGCCACGATGAACACCGGCGCCTTGCGTTCCGCCATCCAGGTGAGCAGGTTGCCGAGGATACGGCGCGACGTGCCGTTGTCGTTGTCTCCGGAGGCAATCGCCTTTTCGATTTCGTCGATCCACAGCACGCAGGGCGCCATGGCCTCGGCGGCCTTCAGTGCCTCGCGCAGGTTGCGCTCGGTCTCCCCGAAGAACTTGTTGTACAGCGTTCCGAAATCCAGCCGCAACAGCGGCAGCGACCACAGGCCGGCCACCGCCTTGGCCGCCAGGCTCTTGCCGCCACCCTGCACGCCGACCAGCAGGATGCCGCGCGGTACATCCTGCGCAGCGGCGGGATCCAGGAAGGCGCCGCGGCGGCGCTCCAGCCAGTGCTTGAGGTTGTGCAGGCCGCCGACCGCGGCGAAGTCGGTGGTGTCGAACTCGCAGGAGATGGCGCCGTTGGTTTCCAGCAAGCGGTAGCGTGCCCGGGTGACACGCTCCAGGTCGTCGCTGCGAATTGCACCGTCATCGTGGATGATGCTGCGAATGATGCGCTGTGCATCGCTGGCGGTCAGCCCGCGCAGCTGATCGGTGACCAGGTCCAGTGTCTTGCGGTCCGTGCGCACCTGCTTGCCCGGGTTGGCGCTGGCCCAGTGCCCGGCTGCCTCGTGGACCATGGCCTGCAGCCGATCGCGGTCGGGCAGCGACAGGCTGAAGGCCGCGCTGTGCGCAGCCAGCTCCGGCGGCAGCTCCAGTTCATGGCTGACGAACACCAGGGTATGGCCGAGTCGCTGGTGGTCCAGCGCGATTTCCTTCAGCAGCCGGACGTTGAAGGCGTCATCGAGGTAGGGGTGGAAATCGAGCAGCAGGTAGATGGTCGGTGTATTGGTGGCCTTGATCTGGCCCAGCGCCTGCTGCGGCTCGCTGGCGTGGCGCTGCGGGGCGAGATCCAGGTCGATGCGCTGCAGGCCGGTGGTGGCAGACCAGGACATGACCGGCATGGCCATCCCCGGCGCCAGGCTGGCAAACAGCTGGATGACGCGCCTCTCGTCGTGCGTTTCGACCGTGATCAGCGGTATGCGCGAGCGCAGCAGCAGTTCCAGGTCATGCAGTTCATTCATGCGGATATTCCACGCTTTGCCGGTCCTGTCGAAACAGTATCGTCCGTACCCGCTGCTGCATTGAGCGGCCGCTATTCATCGTCACGCATTGCCGTGACGGACACTATGTTGCCCGAGGCATCGCACTCGATGTGCAGTTCGATCGGCCGGCAGCACACCGGGCAGTCCTCGATGCAGTGCTGGCTGCCGTCCTCCGGCACCAGGACGGTTGCAAACGCTTCACCACAGTAGGGGCAGTCAAGCCGTCTCTGCATGATGGTCCGTTTCCGGCAACCAGTATTGCAGCAGCTCGTTGAGATAGCGCTGCCCCCGCTCCGATGCACGCAGGATATCGCCGTCGCGCTCCAGCAGGCCGGCGGCAAGCGCGTTGCCGGCGGCGTCTTCCAGGCATGCCGGCGACAGTCCGGTGGCTGCCGTGAACGACGTCATGCTGAAGCCGTCATCCAGCCGCAGGGCGTTCATGACATATTCCAGCACCACGTCCTGTTCCGCCAGGACCCTGCTGGACGAGGTGCGGGAGCCTGCCTGCAGGTACTGTTGCGGGTGGCGGACTTTTACCCGCCGGGTAACCTGCTGCGCCGCGGCATCGGTAATCTTGCCATGCGCCCCGGCGCCGATGCCGAGGTAGTCGCCGAACTGCCAGTAGTTGAGGTTGTGCCGGCAGCGTCGCCCGCTGCTGGCCCAGGCGGATACCTCGTAGCGCGCAAAACCACGTCGTTCCAGCAGCGGGCGGCCGGCACGCTGCATGTCCCACAGTACCGTATCGTCGGGCAGCTGCGGCGGGTGGTGGTGGAACCAGGTGTTGGGCTCGATGGTCAGCTCGTACCAGGACAGGTGTGCCGGTTCCAGGTCGATCGCGGTGCGCAGGTCGTCGACGGCCTGCTGGCGGGACTGGCCGGGCAGGCCAAACATGAGATCGAGGTTGATGTTGGCAAAGCCCGCTGCATGTGCGGCCTCGGTGGCGCGGATCGCGTCGCGCGCGCCATGTATGCGCCCGAGCCTTTCCAGCATGTCGTCACGGAAACTCTGTACGCCAATCGACAGGCGGTTGATGCCTGCCGCGCGGAAGTCCCGGAAACGCTCGCGGTCAACCGTGCCGGGGTTGGCCTCCAGGGTGATCTCCGCGCCCGGCTGCAGCACGACACGCGCCCGGACCCCGCTCAGCAGGTCACCGACCGCGTCCGGTTCGAGCAGGCTGGGTGTGCCGCCGCCGATGAATACCGTCTCCACCGGGCGCCCCCAGACTGCCGGCAGATCCTGTTCGAGGTCGGCCAGTAATGCATCGACATATGCATGCTGCGGGATAGCGCCGCCTGCCTCGTGCGAGTTGAAATCACAATACGGGCACTTGCGCACGCACCAGGGTATGTGGATGTACAGGGAAAGCGGGGGTAGTGCGGTGAAGCTGAACATACGGCCCCACTGTATGCGCTTTGCCGGCTGCCTGCAAAGCATTTACCGCATCAGGCGATGATATTCCCGCTGCCTATGCCGCATTGGCCGCCTTGATGAAGGCGGCCGGCTTGCCGAAGTAGTAGCCCTGCGCGTAGTCGACCCCGATACGACGCAGCAACTCCGCGGTCTTGGCATCCTCGACATATTCCGCGATGGTCTGCTTGCCGCTGGCATGCGCGACGTCGTTGATCGAACGCGCCATGGCCAGGTCTACCGGGTCACGTGCGATGTTGCGGATGAACTCGCCGTCAATCTTCACGTAGTCTACCGGCAGGTTTTTCAGGTAGGCGAAGGAGGACAGGCCGCGCCCGAAGTCATCCAGTGCAAAGCGGCACCCGATACCCTTCATGCGCTCGATAAATCCGCGGGCACGGGAAAGTTCCGAGATCGCGGCGGTTTCTGTCACTTCGAAGCACAGCTTGCCGTGCGGCAGTCCGGCCTGGCTGACCTGCTGGTAGATGTAATCGAGCAGGTCCTGGTTGCTCAGCGACTGACCGGAGAGGTTTACCGAGCAGGTGGCCAGCGAGTCCAGCGTGCCGGAATTTTCCTTCAGCCATGCCAGCACCGTACCCACCACCCAGCGATCGATGCGTGTGACCAGGTTGTAGCGTTCCGCGGCCGGCAGGAATGCGCCCGGCGATATGGTCTGTCCTGATGCATCATGCATGCGCAGCAGGATTTCAAAGTGTCTGGCATTCCCGCTTTGCTGCTGCAGTGGAATGATCGGCTGGCGCACCAGGGAGAACATCTCGCGTTCCAGTGCCATGTGCAGCTGGCTGACGATTTCCATTTCCCGGTTCAGACGGCTGAACTCGTCGTCGTCCGGGTCGTGGATATGGATCTGGTCGCGTCCCGCGCTCTTGGCGCTGTAACAGGCAGCATCTGCTGCAGATATCAGGTCGCGCGGAGTCCTGCCGTCACCGCGGATCTCGACCAGGCCGATGCTCGCACCGATACGGAACACATGGTCCTCCCATGCAATCTGGATGTCCGCGATCTGCTCGCGGATCTTGTTGGCGGTCCTGCGTGCATTGATGATGTCGCAGTTGCGCAGCAGCACACCGAATTCGTCACCGCCCAGGCGTGCCACTCGTTCACTGCTGCGCACGCAGCCGGTGATGACTTCTGCAACCTGCCTGAGCAGCTTGTCGCCCACCAGGTGCCCGCAGGTATCATTGACGACCTTGAAGCGGTCGAGGTCGATGTAGCACAGGACGTGTGAACTGTTCTCCCAGTTTGCCTCGTCCTCGGCATCCCGGACGAAGCCCTCCAGCTTGTGGTCGAACTCGCGACGGTTCAGCAGGCCGGTCAGGCTGTCATGCCGGGCCTGGTAGGACAGTTGCTCGGACATCAGATGGGTCTCGGTCACATCGAGCAGCTGCGCGATAACCTGCCGGCTGCCATCCTGCTCGTTATGCAGTGCGGCGGCCGACAGCAGGCACCAGATTTCCTTGCCGTCGCGGTGCAGATAGCGCTGCCGCAGCTCGAAGCGGCTGCCATCTTCGTCGTGAAGTGTATCCAGGTGCTGCAGGAGCTTGTGCCGCTCGTCCGCTACCAGCAGTTCCGGAAATCTCATGGCGGCAAGATCGCTCTCCTGGTAACCCAGGATCCCGGCAAAGGTGGTGTTGACCTGGATGATGTGTCCGGCCGCGTCGAGCAGCGCCATGCCGATCGGGGCATTGCCGAAGGCGCTGCGGAAGCGCTGCTCGCTTGCCAGCTGCGCGGTGATCTTTTCGCGCAGCTGCATGTTCATCCGTTCGGTCTGGGTACGCGCCTCGCTCAGCTGCCGGGTACGCCGTGCCACCTCTTCTTCCAGGCGTTCGATGAGTACCGCAAGTCTCGTGTTGAGCTGACGGACTTCGTGAGGACCGTTGTCCACGCCGATGAAATCATCCTGCGTTTCCATGGCGTGTTCGACGGCCCGGGTCAGCTCCTGGACGGGTGCGCTCACCCGGCTGGTCGTCCAGAACCACAGTAGTATGACCAGTGCCCCGAAGGCCGCTGCTGCGCCTATGCGCATGCGCAGGGTACGGTAGGCACTGATATCCAGCTTGTTTTTGAACAGCTGTGTGCGGATGGATGATCTGTGCAGCAGCCCATCCATCCCGGCTACCAGCTCGGCGGACCAGACGTCCGACTGCTGTAGCAGGGCTGCAAACTGCTGCTCCCGGTACTCGCCGTCGAGTGTGCCGGCGACCTCGAGCAGCGATGCAATACCCGCAACGCTGCTGCGCATGTTGCCGATTTCCTTATCCAGGCCTGACAGCAGCGGCTGCTGGGTCAGGTCGGTCAGCGCCTGTTGCAGCAGGCGCGCATTGTCGATGGCACCGGCAAGCAGGTAGGTCTCGCCGGTCCCGAGGATGAGATCCACGGAGATGAGGAACTGGGATATGTTGGCCGCCGTATGCTCCAGCTGCGAGCGGGTAATCCGGTTGCTTGCATGCTCGGCCTCGAGGCGCGAGTGCGCATCGTGTTGCCGTACGACTGCGTATTCGACCAGGAACCCGCCTGCAAGACAGAGCAGGATCAACAGGGTAATGTAGCTGCGAATGCGCATGTGCGGCCCGTTCCCGCGGTTACCGAGCGGTGGTCCCGAGTGCGCGGCTGAGCAGGCCAAGCTCGGACGCCACCAGTTCCGCCGCACCGGAGCAGCTTTCGGTTGACGGGATCGGCCGGTCAACAAACTTTTCGAACGCGACACCTGCCTCGACACTGGGCCACGGCGCCAGCGGTTCGACCCCGAGGATCATCCCGCCTTCGCTGAAGGCCCAGAAAAACCGCCCGCCCTGCCCGGCGGTCGACCAGCTGGCATCGATCACCGTGCCCAGCTGTTCGCCATCGCTACCCAGTACCCGGAAGGCCGAGACCGTGTCACGGCGTATCGCAGAGCGTCCGCCCGCCAGCGCCTTGTCCAGTTCGTGCAGGGTGGTTGCAGGATAGGCATGTGGCACGGGTTCCAGCACGGTCGCACTCGGGAAGCGTTCCCTTGCAACCTGCCAGGCCTGGACCCGGGAGACCGTGTCGGGCCAGGCACTTTCGGTCACCGCGATGGTCTTCGCGGCAGAACGCACGATGGCAAGCGCAAGTTCCTCCTCGCCCTCCCGCACCTTTACACCACCGGGGCGCAGGGTATTGCCGTCCGGCATGAGCAGTTCGAGCAGAGCATCCAGATTGCGTCCCGCAATCTGCTCGACGAAGGCATTGTCTTTCAGGGTGGTACAGCTCGGCGCCCGGCAGCGCTGGAAACGGAAGTCGCGCACGCGCATGTCCGGGGAAAGCGACCAGACCAGCTCAACCAGTCCCCAGCGACTGGGTTCCGTGCGTGCATGGATAAAGCCCAGCGGCCGGTTCTCGCGCATGACCACGTACAGGGTATGCTTGCCCAGTTCATTGAAGTGCAGCGTGAAGGGCAGACGCTGTGCGATTCCATCGCGTACCTCGGGGCCGATGGTGCGCACGATGGACTGGTGGGAATCGGCATCCGGGTACATGTCGGCTATCGCGCCGGTCGGATCGCGCAGCGCGCAGAAGGCCTCGGCCAGCGCAGCGGCCGGCATCACCAGCGCTGCAGCCAGCAGCCATATTCGCAGGTACGTGCCGGGACTCCGGGTTCGGTTGCCAGGGTGTTTTCGTATCATCGTTTATCTCCCCGTCAAAGACGGTATCGGGCCTGCAGCTGGAACTTGCTCTCATCATGCATATCGCTTAACTCGTCGACCGGCTCGATCCACTGGGAGGACAGTGACCAGTGCCGGTCCGGCTCCCACGCGATCCCGAGTGCGACGCTGCTGGCTTCATCGCGGCCGGACACGGTGTCCACTTCCCTGTAGCGCAGCTGCAACCATCCATGCAGGGTTTCCATCGGGTTGCGCAGCGAAAGTTCGGCCAGTGCGTTGAAGGTGTCGATATCTTCATCCTCTCCCCCGGAGACCTCGAACAGCATCTCCAGCAGTCCGCGATACCAGGCTGCGTCCAGGCCCAGCCTGGTGCGCGCGGTGGTGCCGTCCGCACCCAGGATTTCACCGCGCAGGAAAGACACCCCGACAATCAGGTTGCGGTCACTGCGCGAGCCGACACGGCCGGCCACGATATAGGGGTCCTGACTGCTGCGGATGTCGTTGCCCGATCCCCTGGATACGGCGAGTTCGTATTCCACGTGTTCGAGTACGCCGTTGACGGTTGCCCCCCAGTCCGCCTTGATGCCGCGGTCACTGAAGGTGTACTGGCGCAGGGTGCCGTTGGTATCGATGTTCTGTTCCAGCCCGAACGGCACCTCGAAGTGACCGATCCGGATATTGAAGCGGCCGTGTGCCAGTGCCGTGTAGTTGAAATTGGTAATGCGCCAGACCAGTTCCCAGTCGTCACCGTCGTCGAAGAAGTAGGGCGGGTAGCTGTTGTTGTCCAGCCATACCAGGTAGGGCTGGAATACCAGGGTGCCGATATCGCCGCCGGGACCGGTGAACACCTTGTGCACGTCCAGCCCCACTACGTACTGGCCGGACCATGCGTCGGTATCATTCATATAGGTGCCGCGCGCGGACAGGTCGATCGTCCAGCGCAGGTTGTCGAACGTGTCGGTGCTGTGCTGCGCCGAGACGTCGGTCGCCTGCGCGCCTGCCGTGGGGGTTGCCAGGCAGCAAACGGCCAGCGCCAGGCAGGCCAGGTAGTGGCGGCTGCCGGCGACAAGATGAGCGACAGTGTGAATCACTGCTCCATTGGCCTCGTTGCCCTGCTTCGATAGTCGGTTAGCGGCGGGCCATGAATTTGCTTAAATCAAGGACTTACGAGGATTTTTGTTTTCAGTCGCAGGCGCGTGCACGGTCGCGCCCGGGCCGGCCGGGAGCAGGCCCGGTTGGGCAGGAATATTACATATATAACAGTAGGTTATGTAAGATCCGCGGGGCGCCCGCCGCGCACGGGGCGGATATCAGGCCGTCAGTGCGGCGACCAGCTTGCGCAGCGCCTGGCCGCGGTGGCTGAGCGCATTCTTCACCTCCGGTGCCAGCTCCGCCGAGGCGCAGTCGTGGGTCGGTACATAGAACACCGGGTCGTAGCCGAAGCCGTGTTCGCCGCGCGGCGCGGACAGGATGCGGCCTTCCCAGGTGCCCTGGCAGATCAGCGGGGTCGGATCGGCAGCGTGGCGCAGGTAGACCATCAGGCACTGAAAGCGCGCCGTGCGCTGTGCCTCCGGCAGGTCGCCGAGTTCCGCCAGCAGCTTCTGCAGGTTGTCCTCGTCGCTGGCGCCCGGGCCGGCAAAGCGTGCCGAGTAGATGCCGGGTGCGCCGTGCAGGGCATCCACCTCCAGCCCGGAGTCGTCGGCAACGGCCGGCAGGCCGGTATGGCTGGCGGCATTGCGCGCCTTGAGAATGGCGTTCTCGACAAAGGTCAGCCCGGTTTCCTCGGCGTCCTGGACACCGAAGTCGCTCTGCGGGCGCACCCGGATATCCAGCCCGGCCAGCAGCTGGTTGATCTCGCGCACCTTGCCGGGGTTGCTGCTGGCGAGGACGATGTCAGACATGGCAGGCAACAAACGGCGGGAAAGCGGGCCTGACCCCGTTCATTCCGCCAGCGACGCCTGCTGCCCGGCGAGCAGTTCCGTGATGCCCTTTTTCGCCAGTGTCAGCATGGCATTGAGTTCGTCCTGGCTGAACGCGTGGCCTTCCGCGGTGCCCTGCACCTCGATGAAGTCGCCGGCGTCGTTCATCACCACGTTCATGTCGGTCTCCGCATTGCAGTCTTCCGGGTAGTCCAGGTCCAGTACCGGGGTGCCCTGGTAGACGCCGACCGATACCGAGGCAACGCGGCCGGTCAGCGGGTTGCTGTCGAGCGCCTTGCTGTCCAGCAGCGAGCGGATGGCGTCCGCGAGCGCGACGTAGCCGCCGGTGATGCTGGCCGTGCGGGTCCCGCCATCGGCCTGGATGACATCACAGTCCACGGTAATGGAACGCTCGCCCAGCGCCTTCAGGTCCACCACGGCGCGCAGCGAGCGTCCGATCAGGCGCTGGATTTCCATGGTGCGGCCGCCCTGCTTGCCGCGCGCCGCCTCGCGCCCCATGCGGCTGGTGGTGGAGCGCGGCAGCATGCCGTACTCGGCGGTGACCCAGCCCTGGCCCTTGCCGCGCAGAAAGCCGGGCACACGGTCTTCCACCGTGGCGTTGCACAGCACGCGGGTATCCCCGAATTCCACCAGCACCGAGCCCTCGGCATGCTTGGTGTAGTTGCGGGTGATGCGCACGTGGCGCATTTCGTCGGGGGCTCGTTTGCTGGGGCGCATGTTGAATCCTGGGCTGGTCAAGGAGTCGCGCAGTATAGCGCGTTCCGGGAGCACGTTATATGAACGGGCAGGGCCCGGTATTTTCCCATTTTCCGGGGAATCGCTTACCATTGGCCGCCTGTTCTCAACACCGGGAGCCGCCATGGTCCGCAGCATGACCGCCTTTGCACGCCGCGAAGCCGAGTTCGACTCGGGCAGCCTGGCGTGGGAGCTGCGCTCGCTCAATCATCGTTACCTGGAGGTCAGTGTACGTCTGCCGGACGAGCTGCGTGCACTGGAGTCGGCGGTGCGTGAACGTGTCAATGCGCGCCTGGGCCGCGGCAAGGTCGAATGCAGCTGCCGTTACCGGTCCGAGGCTGCTGCAGATACACCGGTAGAGATCAACGACAACAACCTGGAGCGGTTGCTGGCTGCCTGCCAGCGCGTCGATGAGCGCCTGTCCGGTGCTGCGCCGCTGAATGCCATCGAGGTGCTGCGCTGGCCGGGGGTGGTTCGGGAGGCGCAGACCGATACCGCACCGCTGCAGGCCGCGGCCATGGAACTGCTCGACAGTACGCTCGATGAGCTGGTTACCGGCCGCGAACGCGAGGGGGCAAAGATTGCCGGCCTGTTGCAGCAACGCTGTGACGCGATGGCCGAACAGGTGGTGCACGTGCGCGGCCTGATGCCGGAGATACGCGCCGGCCTGCGCACCAGGATGGAGACACGGCTGGCCGAGGTGGCCGTGGAGGCGGATCCGGGACGGCTGGAGCAGGAGCTGGTGCTGCAGCTGCAGAAGGTCGACGTTGACGAGGAACTCGACCGGCTGGACAGCCATATCGCGGAGGTGCTCAGGGTGCTGACCGGCAAGGGCCCCATCGGGCGCCGGCTCGATTTCCTGATGCAGGAGCTGAACCGCGAGGCAAACACGCTCGGGTCCAAGTCGGTTGCGGTGGATACCACCAATGTCTCGGTTGAGCTCAAGGTACTGATCGAGCAGATGCGCGAGCAGGTCCAGAACATCGAATAGCCGTGTCATCGCGAGCGCAGCAAGGCAATCTCGTGATCATGGTGCTGTTGTATCGAGATTGCTGCGTCGCTACGCTCCTCGCAATGACGGGCAAGGTGAAAATTCCTGGCACATGACATCAACCAGCACGACAACCAGCGGTACGCTGTTCATCATTTCCGCACCATCGGGTGCCGGCAAGTCGAGCCTGGTGAAGGCGCTGCTGGAGGCGGCCGGTGACGGCCTGGCGCTGTCCGTGTCGCACACCACGCGCGCAGCGCGCCCCGGCGAGGTCGACGGTGTCGACTATCACTTCACCGATGTCGAACATTTCAGTGCGATGGCCGAGGACGGCGAATTTCTCGAACATGCACGGGTGTTCGACAATCATTACGGGACCTCGCGCCGGGCGGTGGAGCAGCAGCTGGGTGCCGGGCAGGATGTCATCCTGGAGATCGACTGGCAGGGCGCGCGCAATGTCCGCGCCTGCATGCCGGATACGGTCGGCATCTTCATCCTGCCACCGTCACTGGCCGAACTGGAGCGCCGCTTGACCGGGCGCGGCCAGGACGATGCCGCTGTGATCGCGCGACGCATGCGCGACGCCGTCAGCGAGATGACCCATTACGATGAATACCATTACCTGATTATCAACGATGTTTTCGAACAGGCCCGTGACCAGCTGGCGGCCATCATCCAGGCGCGGCGGTTGCGCCTGGACGTCCAGCAGCAGCGCCACGCAGCGCTGCTGGCCGAGTTGCTGGCGCCGGCCGGCTGATTCGGGTAGACTCCCCTGCCCACTCGGGATATCGTTTCCTGACGACCGGAGAGTTTCATGGCACGTGTAACGGTAGAAGATTGTCTGGACAAGGTGGATAACCGCTTCCAGCTGGTGTTGCTGGCGACCAAGCGCGCACGGCAGCTGGCCAACGGCGTCATGCCGCTGGTGCCCTGGGAGAACGACAAGCCGACAATCGTGGCACTGCGTGAAATCGCCGACGGCCTGATCACCCGGGACCTGCTGGACGAGCCGCAGCACCCGTCGATCGAAGAGGAAATCGATGCCGAGGACCTCGCCATCCTGACCGAATCTGCCGAGGCTGCCGAAGACAGCGCGCAAGGCACTGCCGAACCGGACGCGGCCGCCACCCCCGAGCCTCCTGCGGACGAGTCCTGACCGCCGTTTTCGGCCGTCCGCGGCCGTTATCACCAGCATTCCCGCCATTGTCGCCTGCCGTGTACCGGCCAGCGCCTGTTGGGGTTATATTTGGAGCCTGACTCAAAAACCGCGCGAGCCGCAGCGCCTGCGTCGCGACCGCGGGTTATCATGAGACCGGTTGTCCACTATCGATGGTAATAACAGGCAAGTCCCGACAGGATGGCATCACGCGCGGAAACAGTGAACCACGACAAATCACGATTCCTGATCAGTGATTTGTGCCGGATGCTCGATTCCTACCTGGAAGACGAGCAGATCCGGGAGGTATACCGGGCCTACCTGTTCGGTGCCGAGGCCCACGAGGGGCAGCACCGCCTGTCCGGCGAACCGTATATCTACCATCCCATCGCCGCGGCCCGCATCCTTGCCGAACTGAAACTCGACCACAAGTCCATCATCGCCGCCATCCTGCATGACGTGATCGAGGATACACCGACCGCGAAGGAACAGATCGCCACCGAGTTCGGCGCCGACGTGGCCGAACTGGTGGACGGGGTCAGCAAGCTCACCCACCTTGAATTCGAAAGTTCGGCCGAGGCGCAGGCCGAGAACTTCCGCAAGATGATTCTCGCCATGGTGCGGGATATCCGCGTCATCCTGGTGAAGCTGGCCGACCGGCTGCACAACATGCGCACGCTGGGTGTCATGCGGCCGGACAAGCGCCGTCGTATCGCGCGCGAGACGCTGGACATCTATGCGCCGATCGCCAACCGGCTGGGCATCAATGCGCTGCGCGTGGAACTCGAGGACCTCGGCTTTGCGGCGCTCTATCCGTTGCGCTACCGGGTGCTGGAAAAGGCAGTGCGCGAGGCGCGCGGCCATCGCAAGGAAGTGCTCGTCAAGATAGAGAAGGCGATCAAGCGGCGCATGCGCCAGGAGCGCCTCGAGGGCCGCATCCTGAGCCGCGAGAAACACCTCTACAGCCTCTACAAGAAGATCCGTGACAAGACACTGTCATTCGAAGAGACCTATGACGTGTATGCATTCCGCATCATCGTCGACAAGGTCGATACCTGTTACCGCGCGCTGGGCGTGGTGCATAACCTGTACAAGCCGGTGCCGGGCAAGTTCAAGGACTACATCGCCATTCCCAAGGCCAACGGTTACCAGTCCCTGCACACCATACTGTTCGGACCCTACGGCATCCCCATCGAGGTGCAGATCCGTACCGAGGAGATGGACAAGGTCGCCGAGTCGGGCGTGGCGGCGCACTGGATCTACAAATCCGGCGAGGAAAATCTCGACCAGATGCATGCCGGTGCCCGCGAGTGGCTGCGTGAACTGCTGGAGATGCAGAAGCATGCCGGCAACTCGCTCGAGTTCCTGGAAAGCGTCAAGCTGGACCTGTTCCCGGATGCGGTCTACGTGTTCACCCCGACCGGCGAGATCATGAAGCTGCCGCACGGGGCCACGGTGGTGGATTTTGCCTACGCGGTGCACACCGATATCGGCAACACCTGTATTGCCGCCAGGGTCGACCGCCAGGACGTGCCGTTGCGGACCACGCTGCGCAACGGGCAGACCGTGGAGATCATAACGGCCGATGGCGCGCGCCCCAGCCCGGCATGGCTGAGCTTCGTGGTCTCTGCCAAGGCACGTTCCAACATCCGCCACCACCAGAAAAACCTCAAGCGCGAGGAGGCCATCAGCCTGGGGCAGCGCATGCTGGATCGCGCGCTCGGCGTGTTCGGGTCTTCCGCCACGGAGATTTCCGGGGAGCGCCTGCGTAACCTGCTCAAGGAATACCATCTCGAGACGCCGGATGACCTGCTGGTCGACATCGGCCTTGGCCGGCGGCCCACGGTGCTGGTGGCACGTGCACTGCTGCCCGCGGAAGAGAGCGGCATCACCGAGCGCGGCGAGGCGACTTCAATGCCGCCGCTCGTTATTCGCGGCGCAGAGGGGATGGTGACGCGCTTCTCCAAGTGCTGCCGCCCGATCCCCGGTGACCCGGTCGTGGGCGTCATTACCAGCGGCCGCGGCATGATGATCCACACGCAGAACTGCCGCAATATCACGGATGGTAAATACTCGGCCGACAACTGCCTGGAAGTGCAGTGGGAGCCGGGCATCAAGGGTGAATTCCCGGTTAACATAGCCGTCGACGTGGCCGACCGGCGCGGTGTGCTGGCCAGCGTGGCGAAGGTGATCGGTGATGCGGATTCCAATATCGAGAACGTCGGTATCGAGGAGCGCGACGGCCTGACCAATACGCTCAGGTTCCGCATCACGGTGCGCAACCGCCAGCACCTGGCGAGCGTAATGCGCCGCCTGCGCAACATCCCGTCCGTGATACGTATTACCCGCACGCGCAACTGATTGTTTAATATGCATGCGAAGAACAGTCTCGCGCAGAGACGCAGTGACACAGGGAAAACAAAAAACATCCGCCACAGGGGCCACAGAGCTAAAACTGCACCGTCATGCCCGCGCAGGCGGGAATCCAGCTATATAACAGGGCAGTGTCTTTATGTTATGGATATTTCTAGCCCGGCTGGCTCTGAATGCCTTGCAGCGACTGCCTCGCGCAGAGACGCCGGGAACGAAAGATCGCAGAGGAAGATAAAAACTGCCACAGGGAAAACAGAGGGTACAGAGAGAAATTCATATGTTCCGTGGCGCAAATGACGCCTGCAGGAGCGGATTCGTCCGCGATCCTTTTTCAGAACCTGGACATGAGGCAGATGCGCTGAGCCGGAAACCGCGCTCAACGTACAGACAAAGAAGGCATTGTTAATTACACAAGGAAGCTACCATGACCCGCACCATCATCAGCACCGACCAGGCCCCGCAGGCCATCGGCACCTACTCGCAGGCCGTGCGTTGCGGCAATACCGTTTACCTGTCCGGGCAGATCCCGCTGGACCCGGCCAGCATGGAACTGGTCGATGGCGACATGGCGGCGCAGATACGGCGCGTGTTCGACAACCTCGCGGCCGTGGCCGGGGCCGCCGGCGGCTCGCTGGCCGACATTGCCAAGCTGAACGTGTTCCTGCCCGACCTCGGCCACTTCGCGCTGGTCAACGAGATCATGGCGGAGTATTTCAGCGAACCGTATCCCGCGCGCGCCGCCGTCGGGGTCGCCGCGCTGCCGAAGGGTGCGCAGGTGGAGATGGACGCGGTCATGGAGCTGGACGATTTCGATCCGGATGAGTATCTGGATCAATAATTAAAAAATCCTCGCGCAGAGACGCAGAGGGCGCAAAGATTCGCAAAGAAAAACATTCGCCACAGAGAACACAGAGGACACAGAGAAAAAACTATCCTCGTCATTCCCGCGCAGGCGGGAATCCAGCGGGATAATGAGGTTTGGCGGGAAGCCCTTTGCACAGGGTGAAAGTAGAAAATGAAACAACAGCCAGGCCAGGACTCCCCCTTGCGGAAATGATGACAGAAGTGGCTTTCGAGATATCATCAAGGATGTCCTCTGTGTTCTCTGTGGCTTATTTAGTCTTGCTCTGCGTCTCTGCGCGAGGCAATAGAACAAATTGACCTCCGTCCCTGAAACGACCGACCAGCTCGACTCCCTGCCGGTAACGGTACTGAAGGGCGTCGGGCCGCGCGTGGCGGGAAAGCTCATGCGCCTCAATATCCGCACGGTGCAGGACGTGCTGTTCCACCTGCCGCTGCGCTACGAGGACCGCACGCGCATTACACCGATGGGTGCCGTGCGTCCCGGCGTGCAGGCGGTGGTGCAGGGCGAGATCGAACTGGCCGAGGTGAAGTTCGGCCGGCGCCGTTCACTGCTGGTGCGTATCAGTGACGGTACCGGCGCCCTGACGCTGCGTTTCTTCCATTTCAGCCGCGCACAGCAGGCCGGTTTCGCGCGTGGCAGGCACATACGCTGTTTCGGCGAGGTGCGCGGCGGCCCGGCGACACCGGAAATGGTGCACCCGGAATACCAGCTGGTTGCCGAGGGTGCGCAACTGGACGGCGCGGCGCACCTGACGCCGATCTACCCGGCGACCGAAGGTGTACACCAGCTGACGCTGCGCGCCATCACCGGGCACGCGCTGCAGTACCTTGAACGCGAGGGTAACCACGCCCTGACAGACTGGTTGCCGCCGCAGCTTGCCAGTCGCTTCAGGCTGACTTCGCTGCCGGCCGCGCTGCGCTACGTGCACCGCCCACCGCCGGATGCCGACCTGGAGCTGCTGGCCGGCGGCCGGCACCCGGCACAGCAGCGCCTGGCGTTCGAGGAGCTGCTGGCCCATCACCTGAGCCTGAAACGCCTGCGCCAGCGTGCCGAGCAGGTGGCCGCCCCGGCGCTGGGCGGCGGCCGGCAGCTGGCTGAACAGTTGCTGGAACGGCTGCCTTTTACACTGACCGGTGCACAGCTGCGCGTGATCGCTGAAATCCGCGCCGACCTGGCACGCAGTCATCCCATGGCACGGCTGGTGCAGGGTGACGTCGGTTCCGGCAAGACCGTGGTGGCGGCCTGTGCGGCACTGGAGGCGGTCGGGGCCGGTTACCAGGTGGCGCTGATGGCACCGACCGAGCTGCTCGCTGAACAGCACTTCCGCAGTTTCGGCGCATGGCTGGCGCCACTCGGTGTCGAGGTCGTCTGGCATACCGGCCGCCTGAAGGGCAAGGCGCGCGCGGCCACGCTGGAGGCGATCGGCAGCGGCAGCGCGGCTGTGGCCGTCGGCACCCACGCGCTGTTCCAGGAGGAGGTGGAGTTCGCGCGACTGGGGCTGGTGATCATCGACGAGCAGCACCGCTTCGGCGTACACCAGCGGCTGGCGCTGCGCGACAAGGGACGCGCCGGTGAGCAGCGTCCGCACCAGCTGGTCATGACCGCCACACCGATTCCGCGCACGCTGGCCATGACCGTGTATGCCGACCTGGACACCTCCGTCATCGATGAACTGCCCGCCGGGCGGCAACCGGTGAAGACCGTCGCCATCAGCCAGGACCGGCGCGACGAGGTGATGCGCTCGGTCGAGAAGGCCTGTGCCGGCGGGCAGCAGGCATACTGGGTGTGCACGCTGATCGAGGAATCCGAGGCGCTGCAGTGCCAGGCTGCCGAGAATACCGCGCAGTTGCTGGCCGGGGCGCTGCCCGCGTTGCGCGTGGCGCTGGTACACGGTCGCCTGAAGGCGCCGGAAAAGGAAGCGATCATGCACGCCTTCAAGGGCGGCGAGATCGACCTGCTGGTGGCAACCACGGTGATCGAGGTGGGCGTGGATGTACCCAATGCCAGCCTGATGATCATCGAGAATCCCGAGCGCCTGGGCCTGGCGCAGCTGCACCAGTTGCGCGGGCGTGTCGGTCGCGGCAGCCGGCAAAGCAGTTGTGTGCTGCTTTACCAGGCACCGTTATCGGGAAACGCGCGCGAGCGCCTCGCGGTACTGCGCGAGACCGGCGACGGATTCGAGATCGCACGGCGCGACATGGAGTTGCGTGGCCCCGGCGAGGTGCTGGGTACGCGCCAG
>JABAHR010007648.1_pt2 | contig 17185 bp, 23 predicted proteins | sample 7062101 | NCBI WGS metagenome assembly JABAHR01 (sample SAMN14534553, study PRJNA622989) | marine sediment metagenome | biome: marine biome [ENVO:00000428]; feature: marine pelagic biome [ENVO:01000023]; material: deep marine sediment [ENVO:00002113] | place: India: Gulf of Kutch | collected... | reverse complement strand
CGAGTGTGTATATAGGTTTTTTGCCTTTTCGATTGGAGGCACTTGTCAAGGAAACGGTCAGTGTAATCCACCTCCCCCAACACCCCCGGGTCTAATAGGAATAGGAGATACAACATCTGTACCTGCATTCTCTCAATGGGGACTTTTGTCAATGGCAGGCATTTTAGGCCTTGCAGGCTTTATTCTATTACACAGAAGAAAGGCCTCTGCATAGCAAGAGAGATCTTGGATCTATGCATAATTCTCTGTTAGAAACAGGTACAAACGAGGTTTTTGTTATTTCACTTTAAATTCTTATTAAATTTGGTCGTCACAAACTTGCTGTTCTTAACATCATAGTGCCGGTTGCAAGTTGGGCAAAATTTCCAGCTTTTCAATGCTTTTACCTTAGATTCATGTAACTCGCCCTTGCACTTTCGGCAGATATCCATATTAAATAGTGTGATTTGTGTTACTGAGGGCTGTTTTGCCATGGCATGAGAATATAGAGATAATAGACAGAGGTCAATTGCAACAAAAACTACATAGTTTGCTTATTGTAGTCTGCGGCTTGCCTCAGTTATTGTCTTAAATATTTTTACAACTGATGCGTTCGGCATTGGACCAGTGTTCATTTTGATTAACTTTTGCTCAATTACTTTCTCCCGGTTGGGGTCGTATACGGCCATGTCGTTTTTCCTCTTAAGCTCCCCAATTTCAAACACCACTTCTGCCCTCTGATTAATAAGCTCCAACAATTGCTTATCGATTACATCAATCTTAGATCTGAGCTCGGCAAGCTCTGCCTGTGGGTCTGCATGCGAGACACTTGTGCCCATAAAAATTACAAAAAGTAGTATTACGCCTAGTAACCTAGATAGATTTTTCATACGTGCTCTCCTTATTCTAGCCCCGGGAACAAGCCCAGGTGCGTGTCGCTTATTGTCTGTCTGAACTCAACCAGGGGTCTGTACTCGGGGTCGTTGTAGAACGCCTCAGCATGATCCATGTCGGGAAACTGTATAATCACGATCTCTCCAGGAAGAAAGTTCCCCTCTTTAGCTTTTGAAGTAGGGGCTATGGACAACGCTTTGCCGCCATGCCTTAGAACAATTGGATAAGCCTTCTCTACATACCCCACGTGGAACTGCTCTTGGTCTCTAACATCTGCAAATGCTACTAAATATGCGCTCATGTTGATCTCTCCCTTAGTTTCAATTGAATAATTGATTTAGCATAATAATTATGGTTGATTTTACAATATACTATTTGGTGGTAGGAGAACAATCATTAATATAAATCGATTCTATGCATTAGTTCTGATAATAACTCTTAGTTTTAACCTTAACCTAAGCGCACTAGAGACGGGCGAAGAAAAGTCTAGTATAAAACTGGTTTTACAAATCACGATTGATGGACTTAGAGGCGATATGATTGAACGCTTTAAGAATAAATATAGTGATGGAGGTTTTAATTACCTTCTAAATCATGGCGCAGTTTTTACTAACGCCCACTACCAGCACGCTAAAACTGAGACCATAGTAGGTCATACAACGCTTGCCACATGCACCTATCCATCTGAGCATGGGATGATAGGAAACGTATGGTTTGATAGTGATAACCAAGAGCTCTCATACAATATAGAAGATGCAGATCATACGATAATACCCGAGCAGAAAAAAATCATACAGAAAACAAGAAGTTGATCCCTCCCAAAAAATAGCTAGGCCACAAGGCTGAATCCTCTGCGGGACAGCGGGTTAAATGATAAATTCCGAGAAATTCGAGCTGATGCTGGATCGCCGTTTCAGTATTATGTTCTTGTTGGTACCAAACATCCAATTGGTGGCAGGGATCCTGAAGATGCGAGAAAGGTGAGAAAAAGACCATGCAATCCGATAGGAGCTGCGCGCGTACCACCTGTGTCTGATAACTGTTACACACAAGTACCAGGAGATCTGCGCAACACATCAATGGAAACATATATGGTTTCTTTTGGTTCTGGAACTGAGCAGTTCTCGAGCGACAGTTGCTTGGATTGTCATGGTGCTACTGCTTCGGACTTCAGCTTCATTTGGCTAGATGCTATGATGAATATTGTTCCTATAAAGCCGGATTAGACCGATATTCGCTTTGCTCTAGGGGAAGATATAGTATTTAGTACAAATGAGATTTTGGGAAACTCTAGTACAAGGTACCAATTCAAGCGGAATAGGATTCACAAATAGTTTAGATAAACCCATAAACCCGTCTCTTGCTCAACAGCTCACTCTATTTGGATCGGCTCAAGCAATTGCCTCGATCTTCTATGCAGATATTCCTTTGGTTAATGGACCGTCAGAAATCATGACACCCACACAAGAAGCACTTATATGGTTTGAGCAGGAAAATGCCACAGGCGATGTAATCAGAATTCAGCCAAGCCAGCTTTCTACAAATGTGGATTTTGCAAACGAGATATCAGCGATAATTAATTTCTCAAACATGCAGTGGTCTGCACCGCAATTTCAGTGATTACCAAAAGTTGATAATAATATTTAGTATAGATCATTGGTGGCTGTAGATAGCTTGTTATAAGTGATACGGAGGATAATCATGAAAAAGTTATTAATTATATTCTTGGTATTGCCTTTGTTATCATTAACTCAAACAAGTTGCGAGAACAACTCAAACGCTCAGCAGGAGATAGTCGGAAAAGAGCTTCTTGCTGTGGATTTCCTACAAAATATTTCCTCTAGAAGAGTCGGTGGACCGATATCTGATAGTGAATACTTACTTGTGCTTAATCTCTCAGCAAATACATCATATATGTCAGATTTGCCTTTAAGATCAATAGGGAGTATGAATACTGAGAAGTTCTATGAAAATTTTGACATTAACTTCCCTGAGGAATTCCCTAATGCAATGATATCCATAAACGAAGTCGGAACGCCCTCATCGATTGCCTTTGAGATGAAAAACCCTAATTAGAATCCTGAAACAGTTGTACTTGAAGTAGTAGCTTCAACACTTGATGTTATTTCAGACGCCGGGAATCAGGCTATTAACATGATTAACATCGACGAACTCATATCCCCGTTGGTCAAAGCTCACTATTCATAGATGATGCTACAAATACATGCGCTGGCGTTGTCTTTGGGACTTGCAGTAACGACAGTGAGAGTACGAACCCAGACTGCAATACATTTGGATGCTGTGCTACTGCCGAAGATTGTATGGGTGAACCAGAAAGCGTAACATGTGACATACCGGAACCAGGCTCATGCTCTGTGACCGGCCAGGGGTGTTTTGATAATATTTGCTGCACAACAGGGCTTGACTGTGAGAGTGAAGCTTTACCATAGCTTTTTTCTTTCAGGAGGGAGCTTAATAATATATAGGCTTCTTTTTTTTATTCATCTCTGAATAAATTTAACGGTGTATTTTGTATTGATTTCATTTACAATAAATATACCAATCCAATGGAGGTTAATATGGTAGGAATAAGATATATTTTAGTGCTCTCTGCGTTTCTTTTGAGTTCGGTATTCATTTTACAAGCCCTGGCTCAGGAGAAAGATGATACGCAAACTGAGGATGCGCCGAATACAGCGTTGGACCCTGAAGCAGCTGAAATTCTAAAGGAGATGTCTGACACACTCGCTTCCGCTAAAGAGTTTAGGTTTGATGTAGATATAACTAACGACAGTGTGATCGATACAGGGCAGCCAATACAAATTGGCGGTACAATGATAGGAGCTGTTAAAAGACCTAAGCAAGTGTATGCAAAATACAGTGGGGATTTTAATACTCGCGAAGTTTGGTACAGTGGAGATAAGATTACTCTTTTTGTGCCCGACAAAGGTTACTATGGGGTACTTAAAACACCGAACAATATTGATGCAACGATGGATTTTTTAATGGACAACTATGACTTTTCATTACCCCTTGCAGATATTGTAAGCGCTGACCCATACACCTCTGTTATGGAAACCACAACAGGAGGGTTCATCGTTGGGGACAGCATGGTAGGGGGAAAAGAATGCACCCATCTTGCTTTCACAGCCAAATATGTTGATTGGCAGATATGGATCTCTAATGACGACCCGGCGCTTCCCTGCAAGATTGTAATTAACTACAAGGAAATCGAGGGAGTGCCACAGTACCAGGCTTTATTCTCAAACTGGAACCTAAACCCGGATCTTTCAAAATCTACCTTTGAACCAAATATTCCTGAGGATGCAGTAAAGATTGATTTTATAAACTTTAAGAAAGATAAGGGGGAGGAGAAATGAGAATCTTCACAACAGACAAAATAAACTATGTTTTAATGATAAGTGCAGTAGCTCTTCTTTCATTAATGCTGCTTGAGACATATGATGCATTCTCCCGCGGAAGAGGCGGAGGAGGAAGAAGAGGCGGAGGGGGCCACAGCATGAACCATGGTGGTGGTGGCGGTGGCGGATTTGGAAATGGAGGCAGAGGAAGTGTCAAGTATTCCGGCCGCTCCGGCGGAAGCCATAGAACGGGTGGACAAAGACCCAGCACTAACGTAGCATCCAGACCTTCAACAGGCGGAAACTATCAGAATAGACCTGCTCAACGCCCTGGCAATGAAGTCGGCAACAGACCGAATCAAGGAAATAGACCAGGGGACGGAAATAGACCGAACCAAGGCAATAGACCCGGTGACGGCAACTTTAACAATAACAATATCAATATCAATGTGGACAACCACTATAATCATAAATACTACGGCGGATACTGGAACTCATGGGGTGGATATTACTCTGGATGGGCTTTTGCAAGCGGACTTTTAATTGGAGCTGTTATAGCGAGTATCCCTGACAACTCAGCCCCCGTTATTATCGAGGGCGACACATTTTACTATTCTGACGGCGTGTACTATGCGCCTGAGAATGATCAGTATGTAGTGGTTCCACCACCCGAAGGAGCAGTTGTAGCACAGCTTCCGTCCTCCTGCACATCGATTTATGCAAATAACGTCGAATACTTCGACTGCGGAGGAGCATACTATCAAGGCTCATCTGGCGGCTACAAGGTTGTAACCCCGCCAATTGGCGCAATGGTAAACAGTTTGCCTGACGGTGCTCAGAAAACTGATGTTAACGGGCAGACATATTTTCTATTTGGAGGCGGCTACTATCAACCGTTTTATAGCGGAAACTCGGTTGTATATAGAATTGTAGCTCCACCGGCATAAAAACTATTTAGGAGGAAATTATGAAGAAGATATTTTCATTATTTGTAGCATGTTTAATTATGGTTGCTTTCTCTGCTCAGACATTTGCTGAGACAGAAGTAGATGTTGAGGCAGAAAAGGGGCCTAAGGGTATAAAAGTTGCAGGCGTAGTTGAAATGACTGCCACAGTTCAGGCTTTAAATGTGAATGAGCGTCTAGTTGTACTCGCTGATGATGACGGCAATGTACAGGTAGTAGAAGCTGGTCCTGAGGTTAAAAACTTTGATCAGATAGCACTTGGTGATCAGGTTAAGATTGAGTTTTATGAGTCTATTGCTCTGTTTCTTGGTTCGCCAAATGATAAACCAGGTGCTACCGAGACACAGATGCTCCACACTGCGGCAAAAGGCGATAAACCTGGAATGATCGCAGTGGATGTAATAGACGTAATTGCAACAGTGGTAGAAATAGATAAAGAGAATATGAAAGTAAAATTAAAAGGCGCTGATGGTAACGTTGTTACAGTTAAAGTGAACCCTGAGATGGGCAACTTGGAGAACATCAAAGTTGGAGACAAAATCCACGCACGTTACACTGAAGCAATGGCAGTCTCAGTAACGACACCAGAATAAAAACAAAAGGGGATCTGTGCAAAGCATTAGGTTCCCTAACTACCTACCCGGAGGTTGAAAAACATGCTTGAGCCAATAGAAGGACTGCCAGAGAACGCACTTGGATTCACTGCCAAAGGTGATGTGACTGCAGAGGACTATGAGACTGTTCTTATTCCAGCGGTGGAAGAAAAGCTGAAAACGCACGAAAAAATACGCCTACTATATCATCTGGGAGAGGACTTCAAACGTTTTGAGGCTGGAGCAATGTGGGATGATGCAAAGGTGGGGCTTGCACATATCACTGAGTGGGAAAAGATCGCAATTGTCACGGATGTGAACTGGATCCAGCAGGCTGGCAAGATATTTGGGTTTGCAATAGACACAATGGAAGTCCCTGGTGATGTAAAAGTGTTCCACAACAACGAGCTTGAGCAGGCCGTCCAGTGGATAGGTGAAGAATGGTAGGAAAAAACCTATAGATATTCGTCTAATAATTAGAGACAATGTCATTATCGTGAACAAGGTCTCGACTCTTCTAATATTATTACTTCTCATGATGGCCGCCTGCGGCAGTGATGGTAAGAATGAATGCACATAGATAGAAAATGAAAGTAATTTCTTGCTTATTTTCCAGGGGTGCCCGAATGACGGCCTAAAAGAAGTATGCGACTCTTTTGAATGAACCTTTGTCCCTCAGTTTGGAGGCAACCCTGCCCCACCTGAAATATTTTTGGTAATTAACCCAAGGGAAGACTGCACCCGGATAGACCGATGCGTGAATTTGGACTGTGTTGTGGATGCAGGAGAAATTTTGCTATCTACTCTCGAATTCCTGCCAGGTAATGTAGCTGTGGGAGCAGCAAATATAAACGGCACAGGCCCATATGACTTCACTTGCGACATAATCCTCCCATAGACCTGTAAATAAACTGGAAATCTGTTAAGATTACTGCCTTATGAGCGAAACATGCACGTTTGAAAACATAAGAGATTTCACACTTTCACATAAACTAGAATCGCAAACGCTTGTATTTGGCGAAGATAGTTACACTTTTGGCGACCTGGAGCTTATGTCGCGCCATATTTCGACCTGGTTCACTGCGATGCAGCTGCAGGGAGAGCCTGTCGCGTTTATGCTGCCAAACGGTTTTGAAGCAGTTGCTGTGTATCTTGCATGTTTTAAAACAGGCGCTGTAGCAATGCCTCTTAGCAGAAACTTGAGCCCTGGGGAGCTCAGAAATATACTGGCTGAATCAGAGGCAAAGTGTCTGATTATCGAGCTTGAGAAGTTGAGTCTGATTGAAGAGATAGACCTAAAAGAAACCTTTGTACAAACTGTATATATAAACGGTGTCGTTCCAAGAGAGGGGTACAACAATTTCTACACACTGCTTGGTCCTGCAGGGCAATATGAAAAACCTGTAGTTAATGAGAACGACCCTGCCCTTCTTCTCTACGGCCCAACACCAGAGGGCGGATACAAAGGCACAACACACACCTTCTCTTCCATGCAGGCAATATTCGAATCCACATCAGCCGCTTTGGACGATGTAAAGGAAAACGACATCATGCTCGTATTGGACCCTCAGATAAACATAAGCGGGTTTATTGAGACATTCACAGGGCTGTACTATGGCGCAAAAATCATATTGCATGAGAAGTATAAAGTTGAGGAGACAATCCCAGCACTTGTAAATGAACGCGTTACTCTTATGATCACGCACGTTGGGGTATACGAGAGGCTACTTGAGTCTATGATGACAACAAAAGATACTTTTGGGTCAGTAAGGGGTGTCTATACTGGTGGGAAATCCATATCGCCCGAGCTGCAGAAAAAATTCTATGACCACACGGGCCATGTGATTAATCTTGGCTACGGAATGACAGAGGCCATATGGCTAACAATAAACAAAGAGCTCAATACTGCTCAGAGTTCAATCGGAAAACCTCTTCCGGGAGTAAATATTAGGATTATCGGTACGGATGGAAAAAATGTTTCAGAGGGTGAAGTTGGTGAGATATGTGTAGCAGGTAGTATGGTAACTCCCGGGTATTGGAAGAACCAAGAATTGACCGCTCAGCGCCTCCAGCACGGCTGGTTCATCACAGGCGATCTTGGCTACTTCGAGCCAAACGGCAACATCGTAATAGTTCAGAATTGATTTTCGATTAATCCCTAGCCGATATTAAGTCCTTAAACCTTGAGGCTGCGTTTATTAATTCCTCTAACTGTGAGTCAAGCTCATCAATGCCAGGCACCGCATCAAACCCAAGTGTTTCAGCCAAGTTTTAACAACATTGATCGTGCCGTTTAGAGAGTCTGGAGAGTTGTCGTTTATGATATTAAACGCATCAACCACAGCGCCAAATTCTTCTACAAAATTGGTTATATTAGTCTCACTTTTGCCATTAAAGCGCTCAAAACGGCTAAATCAGCTTTCATTTTCTCAAAATTCAGCCCCATTTTCGCAAATATAACAATTTGTTATCCTACCGCCATCTCCATACAAAGCGCATCACAATTTGTGATAATATAACAATTTGTTGTTTTTTTCACCCAAAAAAGGTCTTACAAAAGTACTACAAGTATGTATTCCAACTTCCCACCATAACTGAAGAAATATCACAATTTGTTATATTCTATAAAGTAGTTGACAGTAGTGGTATAATAACTAGATGCAAAAACTGTGCACAAAATGTAATTTCATCGGCAAAGGTAAACACGGCCTAATGTCTGGGAACAGATATGTGGGAATACTGGAAATAATTGTTGCGATTGTAATACTTGTTAAAGGCAGAGAATGGCTTCAGTCTTTCGCCTATGCAACAGTAGTCGCAGCGATTGTGGCCATAGCGGGCCTGATAAACATTATCGACTCGTTCTCAGACGGCAGATTATGCTCAAACTGCGGCAAAGATAACCTAATTCCACTAGACTCCCTGCAAGCTGAAGAGATAATCAGAGAGAAAAATCTGAGTGTGCCAAAAAAATAACAAAATTTGAGAAAAATACTGAACTAGAATTTACTTTAAGTTCATAAACTGCAAATTAACAATTATTTAGCAAATAAATACAGATAGTTAGGAATCAGAGTTAAATAAGAATCTAGTTAGATCTGTTAAGGTTTCGTAGTTAATAATATTGACAATAATATGCAAAAGCTATGCACACAGTGTCTATATATAGGCGAAGAAGAGTCTAGAATCTATGGAGATTATACCACTGACTCCATACTATGGGGTGCCGCGTTCTTTTTTGCCCTCATGGGAGCATTTGAGACTTTCCTCTGGTTCCCGGCAACAATAATCTTCTTTGTAGCCCTGCTTTACACCCTTAGCGGATACACATTCAAGGCCTGTGTGTGCTCAAAGTGTCATAGCAACTCAATGATCCCAATAAAATCTGACAAAGCACAGCAAATTATCGCCCAAAACAGCCTTAAATCGCCCGATTATATAAATGTTAAAGATGAGCGCACCATCTGGGGTATGGCTTTTAGGTCTTTTTTCTTACTTCTGACACTTGTCTTAGTGCTCTACATGCTTTACAAGCACTTTAGCTAGCAAATAAGTCTCTCTTCCCAAAATCATAAAGTTTAGATAGACTTAGTTCAATAAACGTTTTTAAAGTTCTAAAACCCTGGCCGTCCTAGAATTACTGGCCGGGGTTTTTTTCCCCGAATCCATACTCTCCTTGTCGGACAATCAACCCAATATCGCGCCCTTCCTCAACTTTTCACGATTAAGATCAATATTCATATTTCAGTCTATAGATAACCATTTGTTGATTTTGAAAATCCCTGGTGCTAGTGTGAAATTAGCGCGGTGGTAGGCAAAAAAACCTTTAGGAGGGAAATACATGAGATATTTTCTATCGTTAATTGTATTTGGCTTAGTATTATCTTTATATGCAGTTACTGTCTACTCACAAACAGCTGATGAAATGACTCCTGCTGAGGAAACAATTTGTGTTATTTACGAAGGCGCAGAAAAAGGCTTGTGTAATGCATATTGCGAGGCTATGGACTGTGACAGCGGCGAACCGCAAGCTTCTGACAAGGCTTGCAACAGGGTTCTAGATAACTTCTTCAAAGCTACTGGTGAAGAATTGCCACCTTGCGAACTGCCTCAATTATGTTCTGACGAGGTGCTAGAGAATTGCGACGTCGCAGAAACAGTCATATGTAACGGTAAATTACAATGCAACAGACAGTACAATGCATTAAATAATTCTTGTAGAACGCTTGGATGCGATACACCCGTTCCATAACCAAAATAAGATTTAAAAGTATAGGGAGCTTCGGCTCCCTTTTTTATTTAATGCTTCTTTCCTGGTTCTTCCATGCCAGTTGCAAAGATCTTATCATCAATTACATATGGATCTGTATCACACTGGAGAATTTGCAAGATTGTGCTGAACTCAGATATATCATGTCCTTTCCACTGGTGTTTTGAGCCATCCTCATACTTCAGCCTGATATGTCCGGTGCTGGATTCAGTATTCCACTCAGCTTCATATTGAACAACTTTCTTTGCAGCCATAGGCTCACCTCCGATAGATCTATTAACACCTATTATTATGAATAGAATATAAGGAAAATGCTATTATTGGGAATTATTTAAGCAGATGGTTAACTATACTGCAACATCGCTAGATTGTAATGGCTGTGGAAGTTCAGCTCTTATTACTAATCGTGCTGCAAAAGCAATTATCGCCCGGCCAAACATAATAGTAATAGGCGTAATCGTGCACTCTTCTATTTTTAGAAAAATAAAAGTAAACGCCCAAAACCCTGCCACAAATAAAAGAACTATTACATTTACTAACATCTATCCATCCTTTTTAAACTTAACTCTGTTAATCAGATAAACACCCACAAAAACAATAAGTATCCCGCCTACTTGTATCATAGTGATTTTCTCTCCCAAAAGCAAAAATCCTCCCACTATGCCTACAATTGGGATCAGATAAAAAGTCATAGAGGAGAAAAACGGCCCAGCTCTGCCTAAAAGCCAGTAATAAACTACAAACCCGCTTGCAAAGCTGAACACACCCATTATTAATTCAGCTGTAATGTTCTCTAAATTTAACTTTGTGCTCATGGGATCACCGAATATGAATGCAATCACCCAAAGTATTACCGTTGCAAATCCGGTGTAGTATGTGCTTGAGGCAAGAGGGTCAGTGCCAGATGAAAGCTTTGAGGCTATTATCCAGTTGATGGCAAATACAGCGAATCCTGAAATGATAAGAAGTGCACCAATTAATGTTGCGCTTCCGCCAAGAATATTTTTTACTCCGACAACAGTTATGAGCCCAACCACACCAACTAGTAGTCCAACAACTCCAAGCACGCTAAAGCGTTCAGTTCGCAGTAAGAACACAGTTATTATGAATGTTACCAAGGGCGATACCGTTACGAGAACTGTGGCGAGCCCAGCAGTTATGTACACCTCTCCAATTGCAACAGTGACCCAAAGAAAAACTATTCCAAGCATTGCAAAAACAAGCCATGCAAACCAGTGCTTAGCGTGTCCTGCCAAATCACGCTTTAATATCAGAGATATAAATAGAAGCGCCACAAATCCAATAGTACATCTTCCTGCTTGCACCACGAGTGGACCCATCGTCTCCTCAGTATATTTAATCAGAACAAACGCAGATCCCCAGGCGATCGACACATAACAAAGTGCTAAGATATTGCGTATCAATCCTTTTTCTCCTTAAGCTTTTCACGGTTTATGAGATATAGCCCAACTATAACTACTCCAATACCTATAATCTGAGTTAGGTTTGTTCTCTCACCAAGTGACACAACAGCAAATAGCATCCCAAAAATTGGCATAAGATAAAAAGTGGTTGAAGCAAAAAATGGCACAGCATGGTTGATAAGATAGTAAAACCCTACAAAACCGCTTGCAGTAGGAATAAGGCCAACAACTATCTCTACAGCTATATTATCGAATCCCCACTTCATCTGCATTGGGTCTTCAACTATAAAAGCAAGCGGAATCAATATAGCGGCACCCAAAGCCATATAATAAGTAGTAGCTATAATAGGATCCCCTTTCTTCACTAGCCTAGGCGCAAGTACACCATTTACTGCAAACAGCATAAAACCTCCGACAACAAGAAGAACTCCCAAAAGAACAGTTCCGCCGCCTAGAATGTTTTCAATTCCAATTACGAAGACCAAACCTACTACGCCTAATACCAGACCCAAAACATTCGATGCAGTGATCTTCTCATACCTCAGTATCAGTGCTGTAATAATAAATGTTGTAAGCGGGGCAACCAAGACCAGAACCGATGCAAGCCCGGCTGATATGTACTTAAGCCCGTATGCATCAGCAAGCCACAATTGCACTATACCAAGTAGTGCAAACATAAGGTATCCGACCCAGTTTTTAAAACCGGACCTTAAATCTTTTCTTAATAAGAGTGATAAAATCAAAAGTGCCAAGAAAGCAACAAGCGCACATGCAGCCATTTCTGTTACGGGCCCGATTGTGCGTAAGTTGTATTTTAAAAGAGTGAACGCTCCGCCCCATGCTGCCGCAAGGAATATCAAGATGAAAAAGTTAGCAATCACATTCCCTATGTTCCCTTAAATTGTATCTCTTTACAAGTTGTATGTAGTTTTTCTTGCTATTTTATACAGTTAAAATTATCTCATTAATATAAAGGAGGGGGTTATGAAATAGTTATTAGGGTTAATCGTGGTTGTTTTTATATTTGCAATAGCTGGAGCATCCCAGGCGGCCACCCTATATACAGCGCCTTTAGAGATGGATTTTGTTGATAATCAGGATCTCTCACTTGTGTGCACAGCAGCAATGTTAGCCAGTGGTCAAGAACTATCACAATCGATATTATCAACATAGACGGCGAGTCTATCGCAAATGTGAGCGATACTGTAAAACCTGGGGCAAGACTTGGAGTAACCCAAGGAAGCGACAATGGAAACTCAACAACTTTACACTGCAAAATTGATGTGAACGGGGGCAAATCATCCGTCAGAGCTTCCGCCTGCATATTCCAAGTTGGCGTAGGACGCATTACTGCACTTCCAGCTTTTTAAATATTTGATGAGATGAAGTTTTATTGATTTGTAAGTATTTTTATCAGATCGTTGTATACGGGGGTTATGCGCTTTATCTCATCCCCGCCAAGATGGGCTTCATATATAAATCCAGCATCATGCCGGATGGTTAAAACTATAAAGGTTTTTACAACTGTTCCGTAGTCGCTTGATGATTCAACGTTGGGATTTAATTTGACGCTCACAATGTCTGATATGTGAAGCTTCTTTGTTACATCTACCTTTTCTTTCTTCCCATCACTAGATCCCTTAAAACCCCCGACCGATTCCTGCTGTACAACTCCAAGCAGAGTAAGCTGCTCTCCTGCTCTCTTAATTGTCACGTAACTGCCTGGATCAAAACCAAGTCCAGATATATGCTTTGCTCTCAAATCCATTTTCAAATTCCTTATGTTATAATTTTATATACCACCTTACCCTTATTTTACAGGATATAGGCTATATGTGCTAACATTAAATTTTCTTGGAATTAAATGAGTGACTACTGCTTAGTTTCGGTAGGAATGGAAGGATCTTGGGCATCTGAGATGCTCTGTTTCTCTTCCACAAGGCTCTCTTGAATAAATGCAACCAAAGTAGCTGGCTCTATACCAAGACTAGCTAAACTATGCTTACCACCTTCAACAGACACAAAAACATTTCTAACACCTACGTCCTCTAGCTCATCATGAAGCGCTTTGCTCTGCGCCCATGGAACTATGCAGTCCTGCTCCCCGTGCGCTATAAATACTGGCGGATCTGACTTATCAACATAAGCGCAAGGATCAGCTGTCCTAACTTTTTTAAGATCACAACTGTCTATGTTGTACCTCTTGTCATCTGTCGCAGGACAGTCGAGCAGCTCAAGTATGGGGCTTGAGTACTGAGGCTCATCACACATGCCTGATTTTACAGCGCTGTTTTTCTGCACAGCCAGACTACTCATATTGTAGGCTCCGTTGAAAAGTATTGCCCCTCTCACATCCGTTGATGGTCCAGAATTCTGATCTCCACTCAGCTCCTCCACATCATCAGCAAAAGCGGACATCGCAGCAAGGTGAGCACCAGCAGATTCTCCTGCAAGGATTATTTTGTTCGGATCAACGCCAAGCTTTGCAGAGTTTAGCTTCACCCATCTAATGGCCGCATTTACATCGTAGACAATCTCGGGCCAAGGGGCCTGTGTGTCATTTGCTAATCTGTAGTTGATAGATATAAGGTTGTACTTTCCTAGCCCTGCCACTCTGTAGGCAAGAGGGTCAATCTTGCTCTTGTCACCTGCAATCCAAGCGCCGCCGTGGATCCAGATAAGCGTCGGCTTTTTGGAATCGTTCTCTTCTTCATAAGCATAAAAGTCCAATTTATGCCTTTCATGGCCTTCTGCGACATAGGCATATTCTACTGGCTCTTTTAATCTGGAGTTGGAAACAACATCCTCGGTTGCAACAGACTCAAAACTCTTACTGGAATCTTCAATTAATTCACAACCAGTAATCATTAGAGAAATTACAAATAGTGAAACTGCTGTATAAATAGTTTTGGAAATTCGTATCCTCATTCTAAAAACTCACACCATCCTCAAAGAGGGCAAATAGAATTCAACTTCGCCTAGGCCAATACTATACCCTGAAAATGGGCCTGAGGTATAGTCATAGGCCCATATTAGTATTAGATTTCAGCTGATTTCTAGAGATTGTCTTCGATAAATCTAAGCATTGCATCAACATCGAGCATAAGTTCCATGACATCATGCCCAGCATTTGGAACAATCATAGTCTCAATAAGTACTCCGGCATCATCAAGAGCATCACTCAATTCCACAGTCTGCTGATAAGGAACAACACAGTCATCACGCCCGTGGGCAAGATAGCTTGGAGGATCACTACTATCAACTTGCAGCACAGGACTTGCCGAATCTAGAATCTGTTGTGAGCAATTATCAAGTGGGTCAAAAATGTTTGCTGATGGCGGACAATCAAAAAGAAGAAGTAGAGCAGGAAATGAAACCAAATCTTCAAGTTCGCAGGTTGCATCATTAATAAGCTCTAGTCCATCGTTTGCGATCGTATTAAAGTTATATGCTCCAAAAATTAAAAATGCTAAAGCAACATCAGCGCTGGTAGCAGGCACCAAATTATGAGGCCCTTGCAACTCTTCTACATCTGGTCCTGTTGCAACAGCAGCTGCAATATGAGCACCGGCAGAACCTCCTACAATTATAAGTTTTTCAGGATCAACTCCTAACATCTCAGCATTTTGCTTTATCCAGCGAATTGATGCATTTGCATCATGTGCTTGTGCGGGCCATGGATCCTCACTTGCTAAGCGGTACCCGACAGAAATTAAGTTAAAACCACCCATTTCTGCTGCAGTAAATAATATTGGATCAACATCTTCTTTACTTCCAAATAACCATGCCCCTCCATGAAAAAATACAATTGCTGGTCTTGCAGCAAGTTCCATTCTAGTGGAAGCTTCTATAACCTCAGAAAATGAGATTCCGTAATAATCAAGAAACTGTCTTTGGTTTCCATTGCCTATATAATCAAAACTCTGGGCAACCTCTGCCAATATTCCTGGNNGTTGGGGCAGCTGTTGGAGCTGGGGTTGGGCTCGGGGTCGGACTAGGCGTCGGCTGTGGGTTTCCATTTCTTCCATTCCCATTACCATCACTACCGCCACATCCACCTGCTATACCAAAAGATACTACGACCAATATAAGTAATGCAAAAACACTAGTTATGGATATACCAATACTTCTTTCTTGTGACTTCATTTTCCCTTCTTCGAAAAGTCTATTAATCTATTTAGAACTATTTATATACAATTATAGCTATTATTTATTACACAAACCAAATATTTTTTTAAACTTTTTTAAATAAAAAAACACTCGTGTGGGTGCTTCAAGTGCTGCTTTGACTTTAAAATATGGCTAGTTTAGAACTTAAAGTTGATTATGACCATGTTAAGCTCAGGGTTAAAGTAAAACAAATATTATTAATGAATATTCTCTAAGATTTTACTTTCATATGGTTATTGAATAATTAAAGCAAGTTAGGCGTCATGTTTTATCAATAATTTATCTAAGTTAATATAGAATATAGATAACTTAATATAGAAAATTCATAATGATAAACTGATTCTAGAATGTACTTTAATTATTCAAGCGGCGTATCATCCCTATTTGCCCACTCCGCCATCGAGCCGTCATAAACTTTCACAGACTCATATCCCATTAGCTCCAGCGCAAATGCTGTGAACGTTGCTCTTACAGCTGCCTGGCAATGGGTTACAATATTTTTACTGTTATCAATTCCCGCTTGATCAAATAGAGACTTTATTTCCGATGCAGACTTAAACTTTCTTACACCTTCAGCATCTGCAGAATTCTGCAGAAGCTGCTTCCACTCCAAGTGTACAGCGCCCGGCACATGACCAGTTCGCTCATTTCCATGCGCAGCGTTTCCATGATATTCATCACTCGACCTCACATCAACAACCTGACACTCTGGCCTATTACACTCGCTAATCAGCTCATCAATTGTGATTAGAACATCGGGGTTGGATATCAAGCTAACAGGATTCTTAATTTCGCTAGGTTTTACAGTATCTAAACTTATTGGCAAGCCAGAGGATACCCAGTTTTGCCAACCGCCGTTTAGTATCTTTACATTATTAAACCCGTAGTACCTTAGCACCCACCAAAGCCTTGTCGCAAAAATGCTTCCCCACTCATCATAGGCCACTACGGTTGAATCTGCTCCGATGCCTAGATCCTCTAGAAGTTTCTGAACCTCTTCCACACCTGCTACTATAACAGTCTGCTCCCCGTCTTGGTCTAGAGATTTTATATAAGAATGACCGGGTCTACACACCGCCTCAGGTATATGGGCCCTGGTATAAGAATAATACTCCCATGGACAGTCAACTATTACTAAGTCCTCACGCTCTTTATTCTCATAAAGCCATTGAGGGCTTACTATCATATCAGAATTAACATACCCCATGATTCCTCCGCCAAATTGTATTATTTTCTATTATAGCGAAAGCCCCAGGTTTCAGCAATCAATAACCTACGCAGATGGAATTTTTTGATTAAGTAATATTAAGGTGAGGTTGTCATTCTCCTTAAAAATCATGAACTATTTTAATGCGACGCTCTAAATATTTCAACCTTAATTAAGTACTTATAAATAAGTGATTAGTTTATACGATTGGGTCTTTCCAAACTATATTTATCTGCTAGAATTAGAGTGGGCTTTACTTAAAGCACCACGGAGTTAAGAGAAGATAGGGTGGTAGGGAGATGATATTACTTACTGGTCTGG
>JABAHR010025288.1_pt1 | contig 17205 bp, 20 predicted proteins | sample 7062101 | NCBI WGS metagenome assembly JABAHR01 (sample SAMN14534553, study PRJNA622989) | marine sediment metagenome | biome: marine biome [ENVO:00000428]; feature: marine pelagic biome [ENVO:01000023]; material: deep marine sediment [ENVO:00002113] | place: India: Gulf of Kutch | collected... | reverse complement strand
GCGCCCTCCAGGCGTTACCTGGCGCCCTGCCTGATGGAGCCCGGACTTTCCTCCGGCACGCGGGGTGCCGGCGATTGCCTGGCCGACTCTCACTTTCTGTCCCCCAATTCTGGACCCAGTTATGGGGGTCGGGAATCATACTCTCCAGACGTCAGGATTGCTCGTCTTTGATTGCCAGCATGCGTTGGTAAACCTCGTTGCGCGGGACGCCCGTAAGCCGTGCAGCAATGGCGGCCGCCTGCTTGCCCGGGAGCGCAGCCATGAGCTCGCGCAGCAGCGCTTCGCTCAATCCCGGGTCGCCTTCGTCGCTACTTCCCGGCGCACCTGCCACACCGATGACGAACTCCCCTTTCAGCGGAATCTCACCCGCATCGATCATCCGCGCCAGCTCGTCGAGCGTTGCCATGGCACATTGCTCGTGCAGCTTGGTGAGTTCACGGCCGATCGACGCGAGCCGATCGCCGCCGAAGGTGGCCACGAGATCGTCGATCGTATCGGCGACGCGGTGTACCGACTCGAAGAACACCAGTGTTCGGGATTCCCTGAGTAACGATTCAAGCTTCGCAAGCCGGGCGCCTCTCTTTGCGGGCAGGAAACCCTCGAACGCGAACCGGTCCGTAGGCAGACCCATAGCCGACAGCGCTGCAACCGGTGCAGACGGCCCCGGGACGGGCGAAACGGCAATACCGGCATCATGTGCGGCGCGGACCAGTCGATAGCCGGGATCGCTGACCAGCGGCGTCCCGGCGTCGGACACGAGGGCCACCGATTTGCCGCTTTCCAGTGCTGAAATCAGCCCTGGAACGGCTTTCTCTTCGTTGTGTTCGTGAAGGGCCTTGCAGGTTTTGCCAATGCCGAAATGCGATAGCAATCGAGCGGTGACGCGCGTATCCTCCGCCGCGACCAGGTCTGCTTGCTCCAGCACTTCCCTGGCGCGTGGCGACAGGTCGCCGAGATTGCCAATCGGCGTCGCTACGACGAATAATGTGCCCTTACTCAAGTCTTCGCTCCCGGCTTCTGGATTTTTGACGTGATCGCAACTGACAACCGACATCCTGCACGGCGCGCTGGTCCGCAGGCAAGCAGCAGACCGGCGTGGATTCGGAATATGCAACGCTTCGCGATGGCCACGGTCGTGGCCATTGCCGTCGCCGGCTGTGCCGCGCCGGGCGGCGTATCCGGCGGCAGCCAGGCCGAGCGCCGCGCAGAAACCCTCGCTCAGTCTGGACAGCACAGTGACGCGGCCGGCGCCTATATCGGCCTGGCGGCGAGCACCAGCGGCGTGGAACGCGATCGACTGACGCTGCTTGCTGTCGAGCAATGGCTGTTTGCCGGCGACGGTCGCAGGGCGCGCAATGCGCTGAGCCAGGTCCCGACGCCGGAGAGCGGCGAACTCCTGTGGCTCTGGAGCGCCGACGCCGCGGCATTGTCACTGTGGGAAGGCCGCCCCGACCGGGCGCTGGCATTGCTCGAACCGCTGTCGCGGCAGGCTTTGCCCGCCAGCCACCGTGCGCGCGTCGAGGCGCTGCGCGCCGACGCCTGGTTCCAGAAAGGTGAGCCGCTGCGCGCCGTCGACCTGTATGTGCAGCGAGAGAACTGGCTGGACAGCCCGCGCGCAATCGAGGCAGGCAGAAACAGGCTGTGGGCGGGCTTACAGCTCGTCGATGTCGACGCTTTGCGGCAGGCAGCGACCGTCACCTACGACCCGATCGCGCGCGGCTGGCTGTCGCTGGCGATCCTCGCCAATTCGACCGGTCAGCAGGGGATAGGCTGGGGCAATGGCATTGTCCGCTGGCAGGAAACCTATGTCGGTCATCCGGCGACCAGCGTCCTCAGCGACCTGACTTTGCCGGAAGACAGTCTGCTGAACTATCCGCGCCAGGTTGCGCTGCTCTTGCCCCTGTCAGGCAGCGGCGAGGCTGCGGGCAATGCGATCAAGAATGGCTTCCTCGGCGCCTATTTTGCCGCGGTCGGAGGCGTCGACCATCAGCAACAGCTGCGTATATACGACGTCACCGACGGCGGCACCAGCGCCGCCTACCAGCAAGCAGTGCTCGACGGGGCGGAATTCGTCGTCGGCCCTCTGCTGCGGCGCAACGTCACCGAACTGGCCGGCGAACTGCTGTTGCCGGTGCCGGTACTGAGCCTTAACTACCTGCCGAACAACGTGCCGGCGCCAACCGGCTTCTACCAGTTCGCCCTGGCTCCGGAAGACGAGGCGGCCGCGGTCGCGCAGCGGGCGATCGGCGATGAGGGCCTGAGCGCCGTCGCGCTCGTCCCCGCCAATGACTGGGGTCGTCGGGTACTGGGCAGCTTTGCGACGGAGCTCGAAGAGCTCGGTGGCACGTTGCTCGATGTCCAGAACTACGAGCCGAATGCGCAGGACTTCTCCTTCGAGATCGAAAACCTGATGGGACTCAGCCAGAGCGTGCAGCGTTATCAGCGTCTGCGTGCCAACATCGGTGGACCGTTACAGTTCGATCCTCGACGCCGGCAGGACATCGACTTCGTCTTCCTCGGCGCCGATTCGCGCGCCGGCCGCCTGCTCAAGTCCCAGCTCAAGTTTCACTATTCGGGTGATCTGCCCGTTTATTCCACTTCCTTTATCTACTCGATGGACGGACGATCGGATGCGGATCTCGACGACGTGCGGTTTGCAGATGCGCCATGGGTCATTTCGCCACCAGCCTGGATCACCGACTACCCTGCTCTTTACGGGCAATACTGGCCATCCGAGCGGCGCCTGGCGCGGCTGCATGCTATGGGTTACGACGCGTATCACCTGGTTGGCGCACTCTTCAATGCGCGGGAGACGGGTATCGAGGAGATCGTCGGCGCAACAGGCCGCTTGTTCATGACGGCGGACGGCCGCATACACCGCAAGCTGGCGTGGGCGCAATTCGAGCAAGGGCGGCCGGTGCCCTTACCGGCAAGCAACGAATTCCAGGAATTGCTGAACGATCCCGAAGCAGTTGAGGAAGCGAATTTCGAATGGCCGGAGCCGTCACCCGACGACTAGAGCACGCCTCGGCAAGCGCGCCGAACAACGCGCGCTTGCCTACCTGCAACGCCGCGGCCTGCGGCTGGTCGCGCGCAATTTCCGCTGTCGCCTTGGCGAAATTGACCTGATCATGCGCGACGACGATTGCCTCGTTTTTGTCGAGGTCCGCTTCCGGACCTCGACATCGTTCACGCCGCCGGCACTGACGGTGGACGCATTCAAACAAGCGAGGATCGAGCAAACGGCGCAGTCATACCTCGCGGCACACCCGCGACACGCCGATGACCCGGCACGATTCGACGTGATTGCAATCGAGAGCGCCGATGGCGCCGTCGGCACGATACAATGGATACGCGACGCGTTTCGCTGCTGAGGTCCCAACGGACGCTTAATCGACGGATACTATGCCTATGGATGCAGAGTCACGAGTGACGGCGCACTTCGCCGAAAGCCTGGAGATCAAGGAAGCCTCGGCCGCCGTCCTGACCGAACAGATCGCCGAAGCAGGACTCCTGATGGGGCGCTGCCTGCAGAATGAGGGCAAGGTTCTCAGCTGCGGTAACGGCGGCTCGGCCGGCGACGCGCAGCATTTCTCATCCGAACTCCTGAATCGCTTCGAGCGGGAGAGGCCAGGATTGCCAGGCATTGCGCTGACGACGGACTCCTCTACGCTGACGTCGATCGCAAACGACTATGCGTATGACGATATCTTCGCGAAACAGGTCCGCGCGCTGGGACGCGAGGGCGACATCCTGCTGGCCATCTCGACGTCCGGGAACTCGGCGAACGTCAATCGTGCCATCGAGGCCGCCCATGAAAGACAGATGCAGGTCGTGGCATTGAGCGGCAAGGATGGCGGACCGATGGCGGGCTTGCTCGCCGCGGGAGACATCGAAATCCGCGTGCCCGCCGAGCGCACCGCGCGAATCCAGGAAGTGCACCTGGTCGCGATTCATTGCCTTTGCGATCTGATCGACGAATACCTTTTCGGCAGCTGAGGCGGCGATTTGCCGCGCTCCGCGCATCGCCGCTATTTTCGCACCTTTGGATCAGCGCCTGGTCGTTGCGTACGTCACCTGCGCTGAATGATTTGTGCTTTACTGCAGGTAACCAGGTGGCAAGCAGCCACCGCAACAGGCTCAGGAAAGGACGAATCGATGGCAACTTACAAGCTGACCTATTTCGACTTCGACGGCGGACGTGGCGAACCCGTGCGGATTGCCCTGCATGCTGCCGGCATAGCATTCGAGGACGAACGCTGGACGTATCCGGAGTTTCAGGAAAAGCGCAGCGGTACCCGGTTCAATGCCGTGCCGGTACTGGAGATAGACGGCGTTGCCGTCACCCAGTCGAATGCGATGTGTCGGTATGTCGGCGGACTGGCGGGTCTGTACCCGAAGGACCCCATGCAGGCCCTGTATTGCGACGAGGCGATGGACGCGTGTGAGGACCTGACCCACATCATCGTCCGCACTTTCGGTCTCGAAGGCGAAGAGCTCGAGAAAGCCCGCGCACAGCTGGTCGAAGGCTGGTTGACGACTTTTCTACGCGGACTCGGAGAACTGCTCGAGCGCGGCGGCGGTGAATACTTTGCCGACCAACGCCTGACGGTCGCCGACCTCAAGGTATTCCCCATGACTCGCTGGTTGACGTCGGGCGCACTTGACCACGTGCCGACGGATATCGTTGACAGCGTCGCGCCGAATCTCGCGGCACATTGTGCGCGCATCGAGGCTGAACCAGTCGTCGCCGCTTACTATCAGTCCAGGACGACGTAACGGACTATCGTTCCTCGATGCGGCGATCGGAATTCACGATCACCCGGTGCATGCATCGATAGGCAGGCAGGTAGTCCGCCACCGCGAAGTGCTGAGTGCAGCGGTTATCCCACATGGCCACAGAATTGTTCTGCCAGCGAAAGCGTACCTGGAAACCCGGGTTATCGATGTGGGCGAACAGGTATTGCAGCAGGCGATCGCTCTCGCTTTTCAACATGCCGACGATGTGCTGCGTGAACGATCGGTTGACGAACAGCATTCGCCGTCCGCTGACCGGATGCTCAGGTGCGATCGGGTGGACGGCGGCGCCCCCCTTCGCGAGCCCGTCGACCATGGCGGCGACGTCCTGCGCCGCGCCGAGAAAATCATTGCGAAACGCGCCCATGTCATGCACGGCGCAGAGTCGCGTAGTCAGCTGCTGCAGTTCCAGCGGCAGCGCCTCGAAGGCGGCGTACATGCTTGACCAGAGCGTATCGCCGCCGACTGCCGGGACCTGTTTTGCGTACAGTATGGAAAGAAACGGCGGCGCTTGTTGAAAAGTCAGGTCGGTGTGCCAGTCGTCGGTGTCGGGCGGCCGGTCGCCATCGTTCTCGAGCAGCACGACCTGGTCATAACCAGCCACGTGCGGGTATACGGGATGTCGTTCCGCCAGGGCGCCGAATGTCCTGGCAAACCTCAGTTGCGCCTCGGGCGTAAACGCCTGGTCGCGGAAAAACAGGACCTGGTGTTCGATGATGGCCTGGTAAATGGCGTCCAGCACGGCGGTATCGAGATCGCCAGCCAGCTGAATGTCGTGCACTTCGGCGCCGATCATTGCGGTCAGGGGTTCGATTATCAGTGGACCGCGCATCGTCACAGCCGGATGCGCAACATTTACTTGACGACTTTCAGGTGCGAGCGATCGCTCTTGGCCTTGTCCTTTTCAGGATCCTCGGGCGGTTCCGGTCTTTCATTGGACCCGTGAGAAAAGATCATTCCCTGCCCCGTTTCCTTGGCGTATATGCCCATCACGGACGCAACCGGCACCCAGACATCGAAAGGCACGCCGGAAAACCTCGCCCTGAAACTGACGCCGGCATTGGTTAGTTTCAAATTGTGGGCTGCAGAATGACTTATGTTAAGGATTATCTTGCCATCCTTGATGTGCTCGGTCGGCACCGTGACCCCGTCGACGCCCGCGTCAACCACAATATGCGGCGTATGGCCGTTGTCCCCCATCCACTCGTGCATCGCACGGATAAGATACGGACGCTTGGATTTGCTGAGGTCGTTCATAACAGTCAGCAGGATAGCAAAATGGCTCGGTTTTTTTGCGCGGCGAGTCTCTTTCTTCTGCGGCGCGCGGCCCCGCAGCTGGCTATAGGCGCATCTCTTGTTCCAGCTCCGTCAGGCTTTCCTGGAAGGACCGCCGTTCGAAGACCCGCTTCATATAAGCCTCGATCGGCGCCGCCTGCGATCCCAACTCGATGCCATAAACAGGCAGGCGCCAAAGAATCGGCGCGATACTGCAATCGACCAGGGAGAATTCGTCACTCAGGAAGTACTGTTTGGCCGCGAACAATTCGACACTGGCAAGGATGCTTTCACGCAGCATCTTTTTCGACTTCGTCGCGAGCTTGCGATCACCGTCCATGTCGAATTGCTCCGCCAGCTGATACCAGTCCGTTTCGATCCGGAACAGGGCCAGGCGAAACTGAGCGCGGGTGACGGGGTCCACGGGCATCAGTGGTGGATGCGGAAACCGCTCATCCAGGTATTCGATGATCACGCGGGAGTCATAAAGAACCAGGTCGCGATCGACCAGCGTGGGCACCGTGTGATACGGGTTGAGGTCCATCAGGTCCTCGGGCAGGTCCGGGCCGTCGACGCTGACGATCTCGATATTGATGTTCTTCTCGGCCAGAACCAGCCGCGTTCGATGGCTGTGGATGCAGGTCGGCTTCGAGAAAAGCGTCATCACGGATCGGCGATTGGCGATTACTGCCATGTTGATGTCCCCCTGGGAAAGCGGTTTTTCAGTTTCTTGTTATTAAGTCTCTGGCGGACCAAGCGCTCCGTCGCTCAGGTCACGTCCTTCCAGATCTGTTTCTTCAGCATCGACGCGATAATCCAGAAGAAAGTCAGGAAGATCAGCACCCAGACGCCAAGAACGCGACGCGTCGAGCGGATCGGTTCACTGATGTACTCCATGAAATTCGCAGTATCGCGGGCGAAATCGTCAAATTCTTCTGTCGACATCGTCCCGGCCGTGGCCCGTTCGAATCGGTCGAAAATCGGGTTTCCGTTCTCATCAGCCTCGAACACCGCCGTCTGGAACCCCTGCAGCTCCCACAGAACGTGCGGCATGCTCGTGCCCGCGAGGACGCGATTATCCACGCCCGTCGGGCTGTCAGGATCGAGATAGAAGCCCCTCAGGAAGTTGTAGATGTAATCCGTGCCGCGTGCGCGAGCCATCAATGACAGATCCGGCGGCGCCTGGCCGAACCAGCGAGCCGCGTCCGCCTGCGGCATGTTCGCCTCGATGGTCTCGAAGGTCTTTTCGGCATTGAACATCAGGTTCTCGACCAGCTGCTCTTCGCTAAGATCGAGACCTCGGCCGAGGGTATTGAAACGCACGTATTTCGCCGAGTGACAGCCCGCGCAATAGTTCATGAAATTACGCGCGCCGCGCCGCAGCGAGTCGATGTTATCCGGATCGTTGTTCGCCGGTTCAAGTTCAATGTCAGTTGCCGCATTGACGCCAACCGTCAGCAGCAGCGCGACCAGCGCCGAGAGGAGTCTTATCGAATTAGCCATGATAGACGACCCTCTCCGGAACAGGCTTCGTCTTGTCGATTGTCGTGTAGTACGGCATGAAGATGAAGAATGAGAAATACAGGATCGAGAAAATTCGCGCCATCATGACGTAGACGCCTTCTGCGGGCTGCAGACCGAGCCAGCCCAGCGTGATGAAACTGACGACGAAGATGCTCAACGCGCTCTTGTAGATCCAGCCGCGGTAGCGAATCGACTTCACCCGCGCCCGGTCCAGCCACGGCAGGAAGACTGGCAACACCACCGCGATAGCGAACAGGATGAATCCCCAGAACTTGTCCGGCACCGCTCGCAAAATGGCGTAATACGGCGTGTAGTACCAGACCGGCGCAATGTGCTCGGGCGTCGCCATCGTGTTCGCCGGTTCGAAATTGGCGTGTTCGAGGAAGTAGCCACCCATGTCCGGCGCAAAAAACACGACCGCAGAGAAGATCATCAGGAACACGGTGATTCCGACCAGGTCCTTGGTCGTGTGGTAAGGGTGAAAGGCGATGCCGTCCAGCGGCACGCCGTCCGGCCCTTTGTTCTCCTTGATTTCGATGCCATCGGGGTTGTTCGAGCCGACGTGATGCAGCGCCACGATGTGCAGAAAGACCAGCGCGATGAGGCACAGCGGCAGCAGCACGACATGAAATGCGAAGAAACGATTGAGCGTAATATCCGAAATCGCGTAATCGCCGCGGATCCATTCGACCAGCGCGTCACCGACAAACGGGATCGCGCCGAACAGCGAAATGATCACCTGCGCGCCCCAGTAGGACATCTGCCCCCAGGGCAACAGGTAGCCGGCGAAGGCCTCGGCCATCAGGACGAAAAAGATCAGCATGCCGATCAGCCAGATCAGCTCGCGCGGCTTCTTGTAGGAGCCGTAAAGCATCGCCCGGAACATGTGCAGGTAGACGACGATGAAGAAGAACGATGCGCCGGTCGAATGCATGTAGCGGATCAGCCAGCCCCACTCGACGTCACGCATGATGTATTCGACCGAAGCGAATGCATCCGTCGCCGACGGCTTGTAATTCATCGTCAGGAATATGCCGGTCAGGATCTGGATGACCAGCACGACCATGGCGAGCACGCCGAAGATGTACCACCAGTTGAAATTCTTCGACGCGTAGTACTCGGTGACGTGATACTTCATCGTTTCCGTCCACGGGAAACGATCGTCGACCCACTTCATGAAGGCGCCGGTACGCGTGCCGACCTCGGATTCTATACGCGCCATTATGCTGCCCCCGCTTCTGCGCCGATCATGATGACGTCCTCGCGGATGAACCGATAGGGCGGCACCCGCAGGTTGGTCGGCGCCGGCACACCTTTGTAGACGCGACCGGACAGGTCGAATCGGGACCCGTGACAGGGGCAGAAGAAACCGCCGTGCCAGTCATTGGCGGGCCCGACCTGGAACTCGGCAAGCGGTGCGCAGCCGAGGTGCGTGCAGCTGCCCTCGACAACCAGGAACTCCGGCTTGATGGAGCGGTATTCATTGACGGCGAACTCGGGCTGCTGCTCGGGGTTCGCGGAATCCGGATCGTCGAGATAGTCCGTCACCTGCGAAAGCCTGGACAGCATTTCCTCGTCACGCCGCAGAACGAATACGAGGCGCCCGCGCCACATGACACGGATCATCTCTCCCGGCTCCATCGAGCCGACCGCCACCTCCACGGGGGCGCCGAGCGCCTGCGCGCGGGCGCTGGGTTTCAGCGACGATAGAAAAGGGATCGAAGCCGCCACGACACCGGCGCCGCCGGTGACCAGTGTGGCAACGGTCAGGAAATGACGCCTGTTGCGATCAATCTGATCAACGTCATCAGTCATGTAGCACTCCTATACGCCCATCGCTCGCCACTACGTGTTTATCGCCCGAAAAAGCCGAATGAATTTCAAAATATTGGTGGGGAGCGGTTGCCGGACTCAACGCATGATTTCCGTTTCAGCCGCCGTTTTGATTAACTCAAACTCTTCCTGCAACGATTCGACACGACTCTCAAGCGGACGGTTTATCGCNNCTGGGTGCGGAATCAGTCGCGCATTATACACAGGGCCATTGAAAATTGGCTAGATTTCAAGGCGCATTACGCGCCCGAATCGGTGCAATTACTTACTCGGCAAAGGCGGCCTAGCGGACGTGTCAAAAATCAAACCTGTTTTGATCTTCCTGCTCCAGTCGGTGATCGTCGGGCTGGCTGCCGCGTTCGTAGTGGTCCTGCTACGACCGCAGCTGTTGCCGGCCATCAGCATTGGCGGTCAGGGGTCCGGCGGGCAACCGGCCAGTTACGCGGACGCGGTTGATATCGCCGCGCCGTCAGTGGCCAATGTCTACACCCGGCGACTTGTTTCGGGCGGCAGCAACGCGGGCCCGAGTGGCCGCTTTCGCGTCAATACCGGGGTAGGCTCCGCTGTCATCATTGACGCCGAGGGATACCTGGTCACCAACTACCACGTCGTTGCGCTGGCGAGTGACATCCGCCTGCAGCTGGCGGACGGGCGGATCGCCAATCCGCAGGTCATCGGGGTCGACGAGGAGACCGACCTCGCCCTTCTGAAAGTCGATCTGGGCCCCTTGCCGGCGATTCCGCTCGGCCGTTCCGACCAGATCCGCATCGGCGACGTCGTCCTCGCTATCGGTAATCCCTACGGGCTGTCGAAATCCGTGACCCAGGGGATCGTGAGCGCGACCGGCCGGGTCACGCAGACGGTGGCAACGTTCGAGAACTTTATCCAGACCGATGCCGCCATTAACGAGGGGAATTCCGGCGGAGCACTGATCAATACAGCGGGTCAGCTGGTCGGCATCAATACTGCCGTACTGTCGCAGGACGTCAGCACGGAAGGCATCGGCTTCGCCATCCCGGTCGACCTGGTACGTGGCGTGGTCGAGGAAATCAAGCAGAACGGGCGCGTCATCCGCGGCTACGTCGGCATCGTGCCCGAGGAGCTGAGCCGGGTTGAAGCCACGTCGCTCGGCATCAACCCGGATATCGGCATCGTGCTGACCGGCGTCACGGCGGGCAGTCCCGCGGAAGCCGTCGGGCTGCGCCGCGGCGATGTCATCCTGGCCATTAACGGCGAGCAGATCCGCTCCCGCCAGCAGGCGCTGCTGATCGTTGCACGCCTGAACCCGGGCGACCTCATCGAACTGGAGGGGATGCGCGATGGGCAGCGCTTCCGAACAACGGTTACCGCCAGCGAAAGGCGGCCCCGGGAGCTGCGAACACCGGGACAGTAACGTGCGTCAGGCAGCGACCCGGCGGATGTCGGCGCCCAGCTGACGCAGCTTTTCCTCGATTCGCTCGTAGCCACGGTCGACGTGATAGACACGGTCGACCAGCGTTTCGCCGTCGGCCGCGAGGCCGGCAAGCACGAGCCCGGCCGATGCCCTGAGGTCAGTCGCCATGACAGGCGCCGCCGTCAGACGTTCCACGCCACGGCAGACCGCGGTGTGCCCTTCGAGATGGATATCCGCGCCCATCCGCTGCAGCTCCAGCACATGCTGGAAACGATTCTCGAATATGGTCTCGGTGATGGTGCCGACACCCTCTGCCATCGCGTTCAACGCGCAAAACTGCGCCTGCATGTCGGTAGGGAATCCGGGATACGGTGAGGTACGGATGTCGACACCGCGCGGACGCCTGCCCCGCATGTCGATTTCTATCCAGTCGCTGCCGAAGTCCAGATGCGCGCCGCTTTCCTGCAATTTGGCCGTGACGGCTTCAAGGTGTGCAGCAGCGACCCTGTTGAGGCGGATCTTGCCACCGGTTATCGCCGCGCCAACGAGATAGGTGCCCGCCTCGATGCGATCCGGGATCACCGTGTGCTCTGCGCCGCGCAGGCTGGAAACCCCGTCGACGCGGATCGTGCTTGTGCCGGCGCCACTGATCCGGGCGCCCATTGCATTCAGGAAATCCGCGAGGTCGATCACCTCCGGTTCGCGGGCGGCATTCTCCAGCAAGGTTTCGCCCTCTGCGAGCGCTGCCGCCATCATCAGGTTCTCTGTCCCTGTAACCGTCACGGTATCGAAAACGATATGGGCGCCGCGCAAGCGTTTTGCGCGCGCGCGAATATAGCCATTTTCGACGAAGACCTCCGCGCCCATCGCCTGCAGCCCTTGAACGTGCAGGTTCACCGGTCGGGCGCCAATGGCGCAGCCGCCGGGAAGAGAGACCTCCGCCTCTCCGAAACGCGCCACGAGCGGGCCGAGCACAAGGATCGAGGCCCGCATCGTCTTGACCAGTTCGTACGGGGCGCGTCGCTCCGTGACAGCCGACGCGTCGATCTCCACGTCGAGCTTTTCGTCGAAGGTTGCCTCGACACCCATGCTCTGTAGCAGGGTTATCGTCGTTGCAACGTCCTTCAGCTGCGGCACATTGCGAATGGTGACGGGCTCGGCTGCCAGCAAAGTGCCGGCAAGTATCGGCAACGCGGCATTTTTCGCTCCCGACACGTCGACCCTGCCGGACAGCGGTCCGCCTCCTTTTATGAGCAGCTTGTCCAAGGATCAGTCGCCGTTGGCGGCCTGGAGGGCGGTCCATTCAGCCGGCGTATGGGCGCGAATCGACATCGCGTGTATCTCGTTGCCCATCAGGCTGCCGAGGCACTGATAGACGAGCTGATGCCGCGCGATCGGCCGTTTACCCTCGAAAGCGGCCGAGATGACGAGCGCCGCGTAGTGGGTATTGTCCTCGCTGTATACCTCGACAGTGGCTCCCTCGAGCCCATTTTCGATGAGGGTCTTGATTTCTTGGGGATCCATCTCTAAAAAGTGCTGCCTTTTGTACAAAACGGCGCGCAGTGTAACAAAACGGGTGGCGACGCCGTTGTGTATCATGCAACCTAGCGACAAAAAATAATATGCGGCCGGAATCCGGTAGCGACGCTGGCTATTGTAACTCGGCGTTGCGGGGCGAATGCGGCGAAACCGGTCATATCTGTACTCTCTATGCTTGGCAATATTGCGAATGTTGTCGTCGGTCTCACCCTCCTGATCTGGGGAGCCGACAGGTTTGTTCACGGCGCCGCCGCCTTGGCCAGGAACCTTGGCGTGGCGCCGTTGATGATCGGCCTGACGATCGTCGCTTTCGCCACTTCCGCTCCAGAGATCCTCGTATCCGTCATTGCCGCACTGCGCGGCGAACCTGACCTCGCCGTCGGTAACGCGATCGGCTCCAATATTGCCAATATCGGCCTCGTGCTCGGGATGGTCGCGCTGATTCGGCCAATCGAACTCAAGTCAGCCACCCTGCGACGGGAGATGCCTGCGCTGCTTGCCGTGTCGCTGCTCACCGTTGCCCTGTTCCTCGACTCGGCGCTGAATCGAGTCGACGGCTTCGTCCTGCTGACGGGTCTCGTCATCGTGGTTATCTGGCTCGTGCGCCTGGGACTGCGGTCCTCGGCCACTGACCCCCTGCAGGCTGATTTCGAGGCCGAGATCCCGAAGGACATGAAGACCTGGGTCGCATTGACCTGGCTCATCATCGGACTTGCGTCGCTGCTGTTCGGCGCTGAACTGCTGGTTGACGGCGCGATCGCCATCGCACGCCGGATCGGCGTCTCAGAGGTGGTTATCGGGATCACGCTGGTTGCGCTGGCGACGAGTCTGCCCGAACTGGCCGTGTCCGCGGTCGGCGCGATCAGAGGCGAATACGGGCTGGCCATCGGCAATATCGTCGGTTCCAACATCTTCAATCTACTCGCCGTTATCGGCGTCGCCGCTGCGATTCAACCGGCAGTTTTGCCGCCGACGGTACTGTCGTTGCACATCTTCGTCATGGTCGCGTTCACGCTGGTACTGTTCGCGATGACCTACGAATATGATGGCCGCGGCGCGATCAGCCGTTTCGAGGGGCTGATGCTGGTCGCGGCCTACCTGGCATTCACTGCCTATGTTGTTCAGCAAAACGTTAGAATTGGCATCTGACAGCGACCCAGGCCGGAGGCTCGAGCCTTGACACAACCCTCTACCAATGCGCTCGTCGCGCTCGCTGCGCGGGTGCTCAATATCGAGTCGCGCGCCATCACCGACCTGGTGCCGCGGCTGGACGAGAATTTCGCCGCAGCCTGCAAGCTCTGCCTGGCAACGGAGGGACGTGTGGTCGTTACCGGCATGGGCAAATCGGGCCATATCGGCGGCAAGATCGCAGCGACCCTGGCAAGCACCGGCACGCCATCGTTTTTCATGCATCCGGCCGAGGCCAGTCACGGCGACCTCGGCATGATCACGGCGCAGGACACGTTGCTGGCAGTGTCTTACTCGGGGGAAACCGACGAGGTGGTCACGATTCTGCCCCTGGTCAAGCGCATGGGCGCAAGACTGATCTCCATGACCGGGAAACCGGGCTCGACGCTGGCGAGCGCGGCCGACGTGCACCTCGATGTCAGCATCAGGGAAGAAGCCTGCCCGCTCAATCTCGCGCCAACTGCCAGCACGACGGCAACGCTGGCGATGGGCGATGCGCTGGCTGTGGCCCTGCTGGAGAGCCGGGGTTTTACGGCCGAGGACTTTGCGCTCTCACATCCGAGCGGCAGTCTCGGCAAAAAGTTGTTGCTGCGCGTTGCGGACGTCATGCACGAAGGGGACGACATCCCCGCGGTCGGTCCGGACGTCAAGATCACCGACGGCCTGCTGGAAATGTCGCAGAAAGGTCTCGGCATGACCGCGATCGTCGACGAGGACAGGCGGATCAGGGGCGTGTTCACCGATGGCGACCTTCGTCGGGCACTCGATGGCGAAATCGATGTCCAAAAGACCCGCATGGAGGCGGTCATGCACGAGGGATGTATCACGGTTGGCCCGGACATGATGGCTGCCGAGGCCGTGCACGTTCTCGAGGAAAACAAGATCACCTCCCTGCTGGTCGCTGACGAGGACGGTCGGCTGGTGGGCGCGCTCAACATTCACGACTTGTTTCGCGCAGGCGTCATGTAACGGAATTCATTATGGGTAACAATCCGACCGACGTTCGTTTTCCAGGCAATTTGAAACTGGTCGCCTTCGATGTTGATGGTGTCTTCACTGACGGGCGTTTTTACCTGTCGGACGACGGCATAGAAAGCAAGGCGTTTTGTACGCAGGACGGCTACGGCATCCGCCAGCTGCTGGATGCGGGTATCGAGGTTGCCGTCATCAGCGGCCGGAAGTCCGTCGCCGTCGAGCGGCGGATGGCGGAGCTGGGCGTCAAGTACGTGAAGCAGGGAGCCCGCGACAAGGTCGCCGCATTCGACATGATCGTCGCGGAGCTCGGCATCGATGCCGCAGAGACCGCGTATGTGGGCGACGATATTCCCGATCTCGAGTTGCTTGCCCGTGCCGGATTTGCTGTCGCGGTGGCGAATGCGGTCCCCGCAGTGAAAGCAGCGGCAAACGCGGTCACGACGGCGAGCGGCGGCGGCGGCGCCGTGCGGGAGGTCTGTGAGCAGGTGCTCGTGGCGGTCGGAGCCCGGGCTTGAGCATACGCTCCATCGTAGCGATTGCACTGTTAACGGCTGCCGCGCTCGGCAGCTGGTACCTGTCGCGCATGTATGCCGACGCGGAGGTGGTGCAGACGGTCAGCGATACGGGCACGGATGGTTTCTACCTGCGGACGGCCCGCATACTCGGCACTGACGAATCGGGACAACTGCTATACGAGATCGAGGCGGAATTCGCTGAGCAGCAGGAAAACAGGGACATCGAACTCCAGAACGTGCGCATACGTTACTCGACGGGCGCCGAGGTACCGTGGACGATCAATGCCGACCTCGCGACGATCACCGAAGACCAGCAGCTACTCCGCCTGAGTGGCCACGTCACCGCGTTCAGTAACGAGGGATTCGGCGGACAAGTCACGGAAATTCGCGCGCCCGTGCTCGATATCGACCCGCAGACCTACCGCGCGGAAACCGACGGCCGCGTTCAGTTGCGGATTGGTTCACGGAGTCTGACCGGCACCGGCATGCTAGCATTGCTGCAGGAAAATCGGCTCGAGCTCAGGTCGAACGTCAGCGGAAAATTCATACCCTAGGCATGCAGTCAGAACGATTCATTCTTCGCCTCAGCCATGCAGCAAGTATCGTTGCCACCGGCGTGTTGTTCGCCGGCACGACCTTTGCGCAAACCGACGACCTCCGGCTCCCGGTCTCTCTCGATGCCGATTCGACAGCCTACGACGGCAAGAGCTCGATGGTCATGTTCCGCGGCCTTCGCCTGACGCAGGGCCGGCTGGGTATCTCCGCCGACGAAGGCTACGCCAGCAAGATGGATTTCGAGGACAGCACCTGGCACTTCGAGGGCAATGTCGTCATCGACGTCGAGAACGGACGCATAGAAAGCGACGTCGCGGACATGGAATTCAGCGCCTACCAGCTCAATACGGCGACGATCGTTGGCTCGCCGGCGACCTTTGAAATGCAGCGCCCGGGGAGCGAAGACAGGACTTACGCCGAGGCAGGCAAGCTCGTCTATGACTTCGACGCCGGCGTCATCGAATTCTCGGAAGAGGCGACGATAACGGAGGGCGGCAACCAGATTTCGTCCAGTTATCTCGTGTACAACATTCGCGAGCAGCGCATCAATGCATCGTCGGCGGGTGAAGGCGACCCGAAGGTCCGCATCACCTATACGCCCGGCCCGCTCGAGGAGCTGGCAGAGGGCGCCGTCGACGAGGAATCGGAGACGGACGAGGAATCCTCGGCTGACGACGATCCGCCCGAAGAGGACAGCGGATGAGCATTCTGAGCGTTCAGGATATTTCCAAACGCTACAAATTCCGTGAAGTCGTCAAAGGGATATCGCTGGAAATTACCAGCGGTGAAGTCGTCGGTCTGCTCGGCCCGAACGGCGCCGGCAAAACGACGGCGTTTTACATGATCGTCGGGCTGGTGCCCTGCGACCGTGGCCGCATCCTGCTCGACGGGCTGGACCTGACTGCACAGCCCATGCACAAACGCGCCGGTCTTGGCCTCGGCTACCTGCCGCAGGAAGCCTCGATTTTTCGCAAGCTGACGGTCGAGCAGAACATCCTCGCCATCCTCGAGAACCGCGACGACCTCGACCGTGCCGGGCGCGAGCAGCAGCTGGATCAGCTGCTCGACGAGCTGCACGTCGGGCACGTGCGAACGAGTCTCGGTATCAGTCTCTCGGGCGGTGAACGGCGTCGCGTGGAAATTGCGAGAGCGCTGGCCGCCAATCCGCAGTTCGTCCTCCTGGATGAACCTTTTGCCGGTGTAGACCCGATATCGGTATTGGATATTCAGCGAATAATCAGACACTTATCGGATAGAGACATTGGCGTGCTGATCACTGACCATAATGTGCGGGAAACCCTCGGAATCTGCTCCCGAGCCTATATACTGAGCGACGGAAGCCTAATCGCTTCGGGCTCTCCGGAAGAAATTCTGGAGAACCAGCACGTTCGCGAAGTGTATCTCGGACAGGAGTTCAGACTCTGAGCAAGAATGCGAAGTGCAAGCAATAAATTCGGTTGAAAGGACGAAACCGGATGCGCAAGTACCGTAACACATGACCGGCAAGCCATGCTGAAGCCCTCTCTCCAGCTCAAGGTCGGCCAGACGCTGACCATGACGCCGCAATTGCAGCAGGCCATCCGGCTGTTGCAGCTGCCGGTGCTCGATCTC
>JABAHR010000292.1_pt1 | contig 17218 bp, 15 predicted proteins | sample 7062101 | NCBI WGS metagenome assembly JABAHR01 (sample SAMN14534553, study PRJNA622989) | marine sediment metagenome | biome: marine biome [ENVO:00000428]; feature: marine pelagic biome [ENVO:01000023]; material: deep marine sediment [ENVO:00002113] | place: India: Gulf of Kutch | collected... | reverse complement strand
CATCGAGAGCCAGTTCAAGGAATACTTCTACGACTGGCCCGGCCGCAAGCCGGAGCTCATGGTCGGCAAATACGACGAGAACGAGCAGTCGCTCCTGCCATGGGTCGGCGAATTGTCGCCGGTCGAGGTGGCAGGCATCGTCGCACGGCGGCTGGACAAGGCTTTCCGCGGGCTCAAGTTGACTGAGCGTGCCGACAAGCTCCTCGACGAGCGGGCGCCCGCGATCCGTGTCGAGGGCGCAACACGCATGCCCTACTTCTGCTCCGGCTGTCCGCACAACACGTCGACCAAGCTGCCCGAAGGCTCGCAGGCGCTCGCCGGCATCGGTTGTCATTTCATGGCGAGCTGGATGGAACGGGACACCGAAGGTCTGATCCAGATGGGTGGCGAAGGTGTCAACTGGATCACGCGCTCGAAGTTCAACGGCAACCGGCACATCTTCCAGAATCTCGGCGATGGCACGTTCTACCATTCCGGCTCGCTTGCGATTCGGCAGGCGGTCGCGGCCGGCACGAACATCACGTTCAAGATCCTCTACAACGACGCGGTCGCGATGACCGGCGGTCAGCCCGTCGACGGCCCGCTCAGCGTCGCCGGCATCGCGAACTCGGTTCGCGCCGAGGGCATCGAGCGCATCGCGGTGGTCTCGGACGAACCGGAGCAATTCGTGGCGAGCGATTTTCCGCGGGGCACGACGTTTTCGCACCGCCGCGACCTCGACGCGATCCAGCGTGAGCTGCGCGACATTCCCGGCGTCACAGTGCTGATCTACGCGCAGACCTGCGCCACGGAAAAGCGCCGCCGGCGAAAGCGCGGCCAGATGCCGGATCCGCACAGGTTCGTCGCGATCAACGACCTCGTCTGCGAGGGCTGCGGCGACTGCTCCGTCGAATCCAATTGCCTGTCGGTGGTGCCGAAGGAGACACCCTTCGGACGCAAGCGGCAGATCGATCAGAACAGCTGCAACAAGGACTACTCCTGCATCAACGGCTTCTGTCCGAGTTTCGTCACGGTGGACGGTGGCGAACGGCAGCGACCCGCGACGCTGTCGGGGGTTGCGCGGCTGGAGACGGCAGCGACCGGCCTGCCGGACCCCGACATAGCAGACATCAACCACTGCTTTGACCTGCTGGTGACAGGCGTCGGCGGCACTGGCGTCGTCACCGTCGGCCAGTTGATCACGATGGCCGCGCATCTCGAGGGCAAAGGTGCAAGCGTGCTCGACTTCATGGGTTTTGCGCAGAAGTTCGGGCCGGTCCTCAGCTACATCCGCATTGCGAGGCAGCCGTCGGATATCAACCAGGTACGTATCGAGCAGGCGCGGGCCGACGCGCTCATCGGCTGCGACCTGGTCGTCAGCTCGTCACCCAGGGCCTCGAAGGCCTACCGGCCGGGGCACACGCGCGCGATACTGAATACGGCCGAGATTTCTACAGGTGACTTCGTGCGGGATCGCGATGCCAGCCTGCGCGCCGCGGACCGCGTCGACGCAATTCGTAACGTCGTCGGCAATTCGAACCTCGCCCTGCTGGACGCGAACAAGATGACGCAGCGCCTGCTGGGCGACACGATCTACGCCAACGTGCTGATGCTCGGTGCGGCCTGGCAGCAGGGACTCGTCCCGGTCTCGCACGCTGCGATGATGCGGGCGATCGAACTGAATGGCATCGAGGTCGAGAAGAACAAGCACGCCTTCACCTGGGGCCGGGTTGCCGCCGACAATCCGGAGCACGTCGAGGACCTCGCGGTAACACAGGAACTGGCAGCGCCCGAGACGCTCGAGCGCATCGTCCAGCCGCGCGCCGCGTTCCTCGTCGATTACCAGGATGAAGCTCTGTCCCACCGCTATACGAGCCTCGTGCACAAGGCGAGCGACGCCGAAGCCGGCGTGGGTGGCGACGGCCGTTTCGCGAAGGCCGTGGCGAGAAGCTATTTCAAATTGTTGAGCTACAAGGACGAATACGAAGTCGCTCGGCTGCATACGCAAACGGGCTTCCTCGAGTCGGTGAAGCGTGACTTCGGCGACAAGGCGCGCGTGCGCTTCCACCTCGCGCCGCCGATACTGAATGCCGCAACCGACGCACGCGGCCGGCCGCGCAAGCGCGAGTTCGGCGCGTGGATGATCCCGGTGTTGCGCCTGCTCGCGTCGCTGCGCGGCCTGCGCGGCACCCGCTTCGATCCCTTCGGCATGACGGCCGAACGCCGCATGGAACGCTCACTGATCATCGAGTTCGAAAGCCGGGTGGAGCAGCTGCTGGGCGCGCTGGGCACGGCCAACCTGGATCTGGCGACGGAGATCGTGAGCCTGTACATGGACATCCGGGGCTTCGGACCGGTCAAGGAGCAGGCCGTCGAGGACGTCCGCACTCGCGTCGCCAACAAGATCAATATGCTCGCCACGATGGATCAGCGGGCCGCGTGAAACCTAGGTACGAGTTCGCCGCGCGCCCGGAAACGGGCGCCACGATGCCGGTCGCGGACGGAATCCACTGGCTGCGGATGCCCCTGCCTTTCGACCTCGATCACATCAACCTCTGGTTACTCGAGGACGATGGCGGCTGGGCGATCGTCGACACGGGCATCGCCAGCAGCACCAGCAAGGATATCTGGCGCAGTACCTTCGCCGGCACCATGCGTGGACTCCCGGCCACCCACATTATCGCAACGCACCTGCATCCCGATCACATCGGCTGCGCCGGCTGGCTTACTCGACAGTTCGACGTCGACCTGTGGATGACTCGCGAAGAGTACATGCTCGGGCGTGTGCTCGTCGCCGACACGGGAAAGCCGGCGCCCGAGGAAGGCGTCCGCTTTTACGCGGCCGCCGGATTCTCCGAGGAGGCCCTGCAGGAATATCGCGAACGCTTCGGCTTCTTCGGCCGCCTGGTATCGCGACTGCCCGAGTCCTATGTCCGCCTTCACGAAAATGACTGTCTGGCTCTTGGCGATCACCTGTGGCAGGTACTTGTCGGCCGCGGCCATTCGCCCGAGCATGCCTGCCTGTATTGCGAGGACCGGAACCTGCTGATCTCGGGCGACCAGGTGTTGCCGACGATCTCGGCCAACGTCAGCGTCTGGCCGACCGAACCAGCGGCAAATCCGTTGAAGCACTGGCTCGAATCGCTTACAGCGCTACGCAGGCAGATTTCGGCGGATGTCCTGGTGCTGCCGGCTCACGGCAAGCCGTTCCGCGGCGCGCACGAGCGCATCGATGCCATCGTCGCGGAACACCGGCGTCGGCTCGAAATGCTCGTCGAGCACCTGGCCGAACCTTGCCGCCCGGTGGATGCGTTCAGCGTATTGTTCGGTCGCCGTGTACCCGACGGACACCGCATGATGGCAACCGGTGAAGCGATCGCCCATCTGAATTACCTGCTGGCCACCGGCGACGCGGTCATGGAATCGGACGCTCACGGCGTCCACTGGTACCGGCAAGCATGAAAGCCGGCTATCCGATTCGCTCATCTGGACGGACAATAGCTTACTCGCGATTTGCACATTACCGTTGGGCCGTTTCTGCAGCAGAACGGGCGACCAGCATTAACCCCCACAGTGCCCAGGTCGCGATTATTGGCAGTACAATCCAGTAAGACGTGTCATCAATATTCCACCCCGACGCATCGCGCGCGTCCACCGCAGCCGCAAGAACAACAATGGGCCAGTAAACGGTAATTCCAAGTGCAGCGCCAAAGGCAGCTCTCCACCATGGGCGCCCAAGCCAATGGCCGATCAGCCCGGCAGCGAGCAACGGTATGTAAATGACGAGGTCGGCGAACGCGAAGCCGTACCAAAACGCTGCGCCAACTTCGGTAATTTGTCGGGCGGATTCCTGGGTGCCCATACGAACACCCAACTCGTAGTCGAAAGCGGGAATTGCCTGCGCATAGACGAGGTACGTCAGAAGGAGCCACCCGGGAGCCTGGAGCCACCAGCGTTCTACCACCTGACTCACCGCATCTGCTCCTCTCGCTTGGCGAACATCAAAACGATACTTGATCGATTTCAGCCGCGGCTATAGGCGAATACCGAATCGCTGCAACAGACAGACATACCGCACTTCCGCTTCAAGGCAGTTCGCTGTCTTCCAGGTCGGCGCATCCATCGCCGCTCAGATGCATCCATCCTCGACTGCTCAGGATATCCCGATTCGCCCGGACCTGTTCTGCCCATATTTCCCGTAATCGGTCCTCGGCGACGTTCTGCTCACCAGTAAAAGGGTTACTCTTCATCAGTGCGCGAAGAGAGTCGGGATCCGGTGCGAATTCGTCCAGTTCGATTATCGTCACCGGGCGAAAGGAGTCGATGGAACCGAGCCAAACATATCCATCGGTATAATCAACAAAGCGAAGCCCGGCATGGCCGTATGCATAGTAGTCTGTGGACGCGAACCGCATCTCGGAGAGTGGAGGTTCCAGGACGTCGAAGCCGATGGGTCGTCCGACTCGGGATGCTGCGCAATCGATTCGTCCGGCAAATGGCAAGCAATAAGAAGGTTCAGCCGGGCTGCCACACCAGATCGGTTTGTGCAGTGCGATGAGAAACACCTGTTCACCCAGTCTGCGCCTAAGGATATTGCCCATCCTGTCCATATACGCCATGGCCGCACCCGTCAGGCTAAGTTCGGCTTGGTAGTAACGGGTAAAGGCATGGTGCATCCCTGTGTACACAACGACGGATCGATCGCCTTGCGCTATGTGCCGAACGACCCGATCAGCCATGAAGGAGTCATACGTTTCTCCCCTTGGCAGTAAAGAGCTGCGCCAATCCGGAGGCGGTCCCAATGCGACAATACTGATACGCTGACCTGAATCGCGGTTCGCCAACCAGGCACTGCGCAAAACATCACGGTACTCCTTGTACGGCCAATTCGCCGCGCGCAGGACCGCGTTTGCTCGAGCGGTGCTCCACTCTGGCGCCGTGATCAGCCCGTCGATTGCGGCCTGCTGCGACGCGGGAAACACCTCTACAGCAAGGTCAATGTTGGCCTCGACAAGAGCGGGCACCAGTGCCGCCACAAAAGAAGCATCCTGCTTCAGCCAATGCGCTTCACCAAGAAGCGTAATCTTGTGCGATGCTGCCTGCGAGATGACGTAGTCTTCTGGCGACCGTCCGTGGCCCTCGAGGTAGGCTGCGATCTCGACAGGCGTGTCGGCGCAGGCACAGGAAGTGACGAGCATCTGCAACGCCAAGGCCACGCGTTCTGCGCGATATGTCCCTTTCTCGATTACCCGCATCGGCCCATCCGACGATTATTGGCGAATCAGGAATCCGGGGGGGTTCCTGCCGGCATCAGACGTGCTGCATGAGCACGGGAAGGCGCGCTTCATGAATCAGGAACTCGGTCGTTCCGCCCAGCACCTTCTCGTACCAGCGCTGCCGGCTGTAAGCTCCGGAAACGATCAGGTCGGCCTTCGCTTTCGCGCAGGCGTCCATGAGTTCGGTCTCGATGTGACGGCCGCGCGTCCTTACGTGCTGCGCCTTGATACCCCAATGCTTGAGATACGCTTTGAGCTGCGCGGCCTTCGGCCCGGGCCGGTCCTCGGGCCCGCAGGTCACGATCGTGATCTGCTTAGCAAGCTGCAACATCGGTATCGAGGCCTTGACCGTTCGTGCCACGCGCGGCCCCTGGTCCCATGCGATACACACTCGCTCACCGAGCCTGATGCGGCCGGCTTGCGGCAGTAGCAGAACCGGACAGGAACCGCGCATCAAGGCCGTGTCGACGAACACGCGTGCCACTCCGTTCGGGCGTCTTGGCCGCGATACCACGATGAGGTCGGCAATCGGCCCGACGATACCCATGACCTTGTCGGGCGACCCCACGCGCTCCACCCACAAGGCGCCCGGCGCGGCGCGGGCATGACGCATGAGCTCGTAGCCGTGTTCCTCGGCTATCTTCCTGTAAAGCGTTTCGGCGGCGGCCGGCGCCTCGGGGGTGCTCTTCTTGCGCCAGGCGGCGGCCGCAAACTCGGACGACACGGTCAGGTCGGATTCCTGGTGCGGCCGTATATGGCAACCACTTACGCTCGCGTTCAGTCTCTTCCCGAGCTCGAACGCCGTGTTCAGGGCTCGTGCACACTCGGGGCGGTCGGCAACCGGTACCAGGATGACTCTCATCGACCTTCTCCTTGTGGTTGAGCAATGAGCATGGCACCTCCTTTTTCGGTGGACAAGCGGGCTTTATACGTACGCACGCACCGGGCACGGCCTGCAGGAGCGGCCAGGGGGCGCGATCGCTCGTGGTTCGAGAACCGCTCTTACGTCAGAACAGCATCGAGGTCCCGGCAGAGATCGCTCGCGTCCTCCAGCCCGACCGAAAGCCGCATGACGCCGTCGCCGGCAAACTCCCGGAAGCCCTCGAGCTGCTCCCCTTCCAGCCTGTAACTCGACTCCATGATCTGGTCGGTGCCAATCCAGTAGACGAGGCTGCGATGGTGGCCGAGACTCACGGCATAATGGATAACGCGCAGTTCGTCGATCATCTTCCTCGCGATCGCCGGGCCGTCCTCGACCTGGAACGACAGCATCCCTGAGAAGCCGGACATCTGCCGGAGCGCGATGTCGTGCTGCGGATGCGATTTCAGCCCGGGGTAATTGACCCGCTTGACGGCTGGGTGCGCCTCCAGGAACTCGGCCACCCGCATGGCATTCGCCGAGTGCGACTGCATGCGGATGGGCAGGGTCGCAATGCCGCGCATGATCAGCCAGGCATTGAACGGGCTGATGACGCCACCATAGTGCACCAGCGCTTCCTCGTTCAGCTCCATCATCACGTCGCCTGGACCCAGCAGGGCACCGCCGAGCGCATCGCCGTGGCCGCCGATGTATTTCGTCAGCGAGTGAACGACGAAATCCGCACCGAGTTCGACGGGTCGCGTCACGGTCGGTGACGCAAACGTCGAATCGACCGCAAGGCGGACGCCATGGGCCCGGCAGACTGCCGCGATCGCCTCGATATCCGCCAGGCGGATGATCGGGTTGATGGGCGTCTCGATGAAGATGAGCTTCGTGTTGTTGTGTATCGCGGCTTCGACACGGCTGACGTCGCTGGTGTCGATCGGCGTGACCTCGATGCCGAAGCGCGGCAAAGTGTGGCGCACGAGCTCGGCGCTGCCCGCGTACTGCACGTCGCTGACGATCAGGTGATCGCCAGGCGACAGGTAACCGAGCAGCAATGCGGACGTGGCCGCCATGCCGGAGGCGAACGCGAGGCAGGACTCGGCGCCCTCGAGCACGCGCAGCTTTTCCTGCAGCTGATTGACCGTCGGATTGCCCCAGCGTGTGTAGATATAGGGCATGTCGTGCTCGTCGAAATCCTTGATCGAGAAGGCTTCGGCGTCCCGGGTCTTGAAGGTCGTCGACATGACGATATTGGGCGATGAGGCGCCGGTAACCTCGTCCGGTTCTTCCCCGGCGTGCACAGCCAGCGTTTGTGGGCCAACGTCTCTCGGCAGATTGCTCACGATGTCTCTCCTGCTGCGTGAGCGCCCGATTCTACGTGAGCCGGATTCGCGGCGTAATGGCTGCGTGCTATGCTCGGCGCCAGCGACGCACGGGACCTGAGCTGCAGTGGCGATTCGTTCACTTTGTATCACCGAGGGCGGCGACCGGCCGACGATCGAGACTTTCATCGGCATGCATCGGGCCGGCATCGAGATCACGGTGACCTGCCCGCCCGACCATCCGAATCGCCAGCTGCTCTCGGATGCGGGCGTGCCGACGATGCCGCTGCAGCTGAGGCACAATTTCAACAACACCGATATCGCGGCGCTGCGCGAGGAACTCGTCCGTGGTCGGTACCACATCCTGCACACGTTCAACAGCAAGGCGGTGACGAACGGCCTGCGCGCGTGCAAAGGGCTGCCGGTGAAGGTCGTGTGCTATCGCGGCATCGTCGGCAACCTGAGTTTCCTNNTGCGTGTGCGAGGCCATCCGGCAGTGGTTCCTGCATATGCAGCCGGCATTTCTGCGCATGCCCGCGGAACGCCCAGTGACTATCTACAAAGGCCACAAGCTGGAATGGTACTCGGCAGAGCCTGCGGACCTCGGGCAGTTCGGTATCGCGGAAGATGCCTTCGTCATCGGCTGCACCGCGGCCTACCGCCCCCGCAAGGGCATCGAGTACCTCGTCGATGCGCTCGGCAGGCTGCCCCCGGACATCCCCGCGCATCTCCTCTTGATCGGTCGCATGGACGACCGCAGGCTCACGAAGAAGATCAACGCGAGCGGTGTCGCGGAGCGGATCCACCGCATTGGCCACCGCAGCGACGCACCCGCGGTGACGGCGGCCTGTGACGTCTTCTCGCTACCGTCGACAAAACGAGAGGGACTGGCCCGGGCGATCATCGAGGCAATGGCCTACCGCGTGCCGCCGGTCGTCACCGATTGCGGTGGCAGCCCGGAACTGGTCGTCGACGGCGAGTGCGGTTTCGTGGTGCCGATCAGGAATGCGCGCGCGCTGGCGGGTGCTTTCGAGAGGCTCTACCGCGACCCGGAGCTGCGGCAACGCATGGGCGAGGCTGCGCGGGAGCGTATCCGCACGCAGTTCCGCAACGAGGACACGGTGCGGAAGACGATCGCCCTTTACGAGGAGCTCGTCCCCGATCCCGATTGACCGGGTCGCGGTTCGAGAACCGCTCCTACAATTCGACCATGAGCTTCCCGGTGTTGCCACCCGTGAACAGCAGGTTGATGCCCTCGATCGCGCTCTCGAGGCCCTCGAGCTTGTGCGCCCGATACCTGAGCTTGCCGGCGGCAAGGTACTCGGCAAGCTTCTGCATCATCGCCGGCACCTGGTCCCAGTGATCCGGCATCGTGAAGCCCGTGATCGTGAGGCGCTTCCTGATGATGTTGAGCCAGTTCGGCCCCGGCGACGGCGTCGCCGTGTTGTAGTCGGCGATCATGCCGCAGACGACGATGCGGCCGTGCGCGTTCATGCGGTGGAACACGATATGTTGCACCGGTCCACCGGTATTCTCGAAGTAGAGGTCGACACCATTGGGTGTCGCGTCTTTCAAGTGCTTATCGAGATCATCGGACTTGTAATTGATCGCCGCGTCCAATCCGAGCTCTTGCTCGAGCCAGCGACACTTCTCATCGCTGCCCGCCGTACCGACGACGGTGAGGCCCTCGGCCTTACCGAGTTGGCCGACTATCGAACCGACCGAGCCCGCGGCTCCGGACACGACCATCGTCTCGCCGGCCCTTGGCTTGCCGATTTCCATCAGTCCCTGCCAGGCGGTGAGTCCCGGCAGCGACAGCACGCAAAGCACCGCCTCTGCGGAGATACCCGCCGGCACCTTGTTCAGCCCCAGGCCATTACTGACGGCGTACTCGGTCCAGCCGATCATGCCGACCACACGATCGCCGACGGCGAAGCCGTCGTGCTTCGACTCGACGACCTCAGCGACGCCGCTCGAACGCATGATCTCGCCGAGTTCGACCGGCGGGATGTAACTGCCGCGGTCCTCGCTCATCCAGCCGCGCATCGCGGGGTCGAGCGACATGTGCGTCTGCTTCAGGAGTAACTGACCGGAGTCCAGTTCCGGTGTCTCGAGCGTGACTACCTCGAAGACGTCGGGCGTGATGGTCAGGTGCGGGCGTTTGACGAGTTTGACGGCTTTGTATTGCATGGCGGGTCGATCGCTCCCTGAGTATTTTGATCGCCCATGGTAACCGCAATCGATGCCGTTGTAGGAGCGGGCCTGGGCCCGCGATCGGTCGCGGTTCGAGAACCGCTCCTACAATCGCAGCGCACCGTCGACCTCGATGCAGCGGCCGTTAACGTAGTCGTTCTCGAGGATGAACTGCACGGTGTGCGCGATCTCGTCGGGTTCACCGAGACGTTTCGCCGGGATCGGCTTGGTCATTTTCTCGAGCGCTGCGGGCTTCATCGACATCACGAGATCCGTGCTGATGAACCCGGGCGCGATGGATGCCGAACGGATGCCGAAACGCGCGAATTCCTTGGCCCAAACTACCGACATCGCCTGCACGCCGGCCTTGGCGGCCGAGTAGTTCGCCTGGCCCATGTTGCCCGAGCGCGATATCGACGAGATGTTGATGATGCAGCCCTTCTGCCCCGACTCGATCATCTTCGCCGCCGCCTCGCGACCGCACAGGAACACGGCGGTCAAGTTGACATCGATCACCGCCTGCCACTGATCGAGCGTCATCTTCGAGACCCGCTGGCCGTCCCTGTACTTGAGCGTCAGCGCATCGCGGATGATGCCCGCATTGTTGACGAGGCCGTGGATCGCGCCAAAGTCCTCGACGATCGTGTCGAACAGCGCCTCGACTTCGGGTTCTTTCGCCACGTTGGCGATATACCCCCGTGCTTTCGGCGATCCGGCCGTCTGGCACTCTTCCGCCGTCGCCTTGAGCGCCGCCTCATCCAGGTCGACGATCGCCAGTCGGCAGCCGGCAGAGGCCAGCCGTTTCGCCATGGCCGCACCGAGCCCGCGGGCGCCTCCCGTAATCACAATTGTCTTCCCTGCGAGATCCATCGAGTTCTCCTGTGCAATTCATCCGAGCGGCAGCGCAGCAGCCGCATTGTGCGTTGCGGCAGCATTATTGTGCGCTGCACAATACCAGAAAACATCGGGAAACGCCTATACCGGTGTCATTGCCTGCCAAAGGCAAATAGCCGATGATCGAAACAGGCCCCAGGGGATACCGCCATGAGCAAGCACCGCAACGCCGGCGGCGGCAGGGACGCGCTCCCGTTCGTCGCTCCGTGCCGAAAACTCTCGCTTTTTGCCCCGTTTCGCTGGATCCGCCTCGGCGTAGCCGACCTGGTCCAGGCGCCACAACAAAGCATGGTCTACGGCCTGGCCGTCGCCGTGCTGATCGGCGCGGTGTCTCTCGTCGCGTGGTTCCGCGGCAGCCAGTGGATTATGTTCGGTATGCTCGGCGGCTTCGTGTTCCTGGCGCCACTGACCTGCGTCGGCCTCTATGCCATCAGCGCACAGCTCGAACGCGGCCAGGAGCCGGTCCTCGCGCGCAGCCTGCGCGCCGCGTTCAGGCGCCACATCGGCAACGAGGCCGTGTTCGCGCTCGTGCTGCTGGTGATCTTCCTGGTGTGGTCCAGGGCGGCCGTCATCGTCACGGCGGTCATGTACCCGACGGACGGAAACCCGACAACGGCGGAGCTGGTCAGTTTTCTCGCGTTCGGCAGTGGCGTCGGCGCGATCTTCGCCGCGGTCACGTTCTCGGCCAGTGCATTCTCGCTGCCGATGATCATGCATCGCGACGTGGACAGCGTCACGGCGGTAGTCACCTCCGTCAACGCGGTGCTCAGGAACAAGGGCGCGATGATCGTGTGGCTCGCGATCATCATCGTCGGGCTGGCGCTCGGCGTCGTCACGGCTTTCGTGGGCCTGATCGTGATCATTCCCGTCATCGGCTACGCGACCTGGCACGCCTACGAGGAAACGATCAACGCCAGCGCGTTTCCTCGACACCACGAGGGCATCACGGCGACGCCGCGCCCGAACTCGAGTGCCGCGATGGAACACGATCCCGTTATCTGATCGTCCGCGCGCTCAGCCGCCGTATAGTTGCAGTGCGCAGTAGGCTGCGCCGAGCAGCCCGGGCTGCTCGTGCAGGATGAGCTGCGTCGGCACGCGCTCCATTAGCGAGCGGTGCCGGCCCTTGTTTTCGAAGCCTGAGCGGAACCGGCTGTTCTTGAGGAGGTCCGGGTAGCGTTTCGATATACCGCCTGCGATGAAGATGCCATCTTCCGCGCCAAGCGTCAGCGCGAGATCGCCCGCGACCTGGCCGAATACCTCGAAGAACATCTGCACGGCCTCCGCCGCGAGCGAGTCCGTATTGTCGATCGCCGCCTTGAAGATCTCGGCGGGCGCCAGGTGCGCCCGCTTTTCGCCGTGGATGCGCATCAGCGCCCGGTAGATATTCTCGAGTCCCGGCCCGGATACCAGGCGCTCGCTCGATACCCGGTCGAAGCGTTCGCGCAGCGCGCTGAGGATGTCGATCTGCACCTGGGTCTCGGGTGCGAAGCCGCCGTGACCGGCCTCGCCCGCGATCGGAAACAGGATGTCGCCGTGCTTGCGCAGCCCGACCGCGCCCAGCCCCGTGCCCGGCCCGATAACGCCCACCATGTAGTGTTCGGAATCGAGCGGCCCGGGCTCCGGCAGGCCGATCGGCATGCAGTCATCGGTGGTCAGGAACGGCACGGAATAGGCGATCGCCTCGAAGTCGTTCAAGAGGCGTACGCCCTCGATCGAGAACTCTGCACCAAGCTCGTCGGCCGCGATCTCCCAGTGGTTGTTGGTGAAGCGCACGCGCTTGTCGATGATCGGGCCGGCCGCGGCCAGGCAGATCACGCGGGGAGATTCCGCGCCGACGGATTCCAGGTAGTGCTTGATGGCAACGTCGGCCGACTCGTAATCGTCGCATTGCAATGTGCGGACCTGCGAGAACGCGGGTCTCTCGGCATCGGCGAGCGCGAAACGCGCGTTCGTACCGCCGATGTCGCCGATCAGCAGGCAGTCATTGTCCTTATTCTTACTGCGCCGGGTGGAATTCATCGAATGCTTCTCGACCCCGTTTTATCCGCGACCTACTATACAGGGAATCGTTTGACTGGCTAGCGAGGCGCACCGATGGCCATGAAATCACCGGACGGCCTGTTACACGCACTGTTGCTCGACGGTAACGGCGGAGCCACTTCCGTCGAACCGGCCGATATCGAAAAATGGCGGCCCGAAGATGGTTTGCTCTGGCTGCACCTCGACGTCGCCGAGAAACTGCCTGTGAGGTGGATGCGCGCTACCCTCGGGCTCGAGCGTGTGGTGGTCGAAGCGCTCAGCGCGGAAGAGACCCGGCCCCGGACGCTCAACATTGGCAAGGGCCTGCTCGCCGTGTTGCGCGGTGTGAACATGAACCCCGGGGAAGACCCGGAAGACATGGTGTCCATCCGCCTGTGGATCGAGCGCAACCGCATCGTCAGCACGCGGCGCAGGAAGCTGTTGTCGGTTCAGGACCTCAGGGAGCAGCTGCAGCAAGGCACGGGGCCGAAGTCCGCCGGCGAGTTCCTTGCCAGCCTCATCGGACGCCTGGCCGACCGCATCGGCGGTTTTTTCGATACGATCGAGGAAAGCCTGTCATCCATCGAAGAAACCGGGGCTGCCGAAGCCGTGCAGACACGGCGGCACGCGCTCGCCGTGCTGCGCCGCCAGATCGCCTCGGTGCGGCGTTTCGTCGCGCCGCAGCGGGATGCGCTCGACCGGCTGTACCGTAACCCCGGCACGCTGCTCTCGGACGCCGAGGCCAACAGTCTGCGCGAGGAGGCCGACCGCGTCACGCGCTACCTCGAGGATCTCGACCTCGCGCGCGAACGCGCAGTCGTGTTGCAGGAAGAGCTGCTGAATGAACTGGCGCAATTGCAGAACACGCGGATGTACGTATTGTCGGTCGTCGCCGCCATCTTCCTGCCGCTCACCTTCGTTACAGGGCTGCTCGGCATGAACGTCGGCGGCTTGCCTGGCGTCGAGTCACCGCGGGGATTCCTGGTCGCGCTCGTCGTGATGGTGGCGACGAGCGCTGCGATGCTCATCTATTTTCGCTTCCGCAAGTGGTTGTGAGACTCGCGGCCGCTGCCGCGAGATCCGCGATCGCCCGGAAATTTCCGTCGCGCAATAGTCCCGGCGGCGCGATCCACGAACCGCCAATGCAGGCGACGTTCGGCAACGCCAGGTAGTCTGTTGCATTATCCGGCCCGATACCGCCTGTCGGCATGAAACTCACTTCCGGGATCGGCGCGCCGATGGCATTGATGAACGCCGCGCCACCGGACAGTTCTGCCGGAAAGAACTTCTGCAGCGTGTAGCCGAGATCCAGCAGCCCGAGCATCTCCGACGCGGTCACCGCTCCCGGTAAGAAGGGTATTTTCGCATCGGCGGCGGCCTCGAGCAGCGCATCGCTGCAACCGGGACTGACCGCGAACGACGCGCCAGCCGATTTCACTGCCGAGACGTGCGATGCGTGGCGCACGCTGCCGGCGCCGACCAGCATGCCGGGTACTTCGCTCGCAATGCGTTCGATCGCGTCAAGCCCCGCGTCCGTTCGCAACGTCACCTCGATCGCCGCGAGACCGTTCTCGAGCAAGGTCTTCGCGAGCGGCACGGCGTCTTCCGCGCTGTCGATCACCACGACCGGCACGACGCGCTGCGCGGCGAGCAGGTCGGCGGCGTTCATGCGTCCGCCACCGTGAAGATGCCGGCGCCCTGCTCGGCGCCCTGGCTGTGCTCGCGGAAGACGGCGAACAGTTCCCTGCCCATGCCGACCTGCCGGTTCACGACGTCGGCTTCCAACCCGGGCCGTGAATCGATCCCCGGTGCTTCGACCCGCAGATCACCACCGCTCGAATCGATCGTGACGACATCGCCGTCGCGGATTTTGCCGATGAGGCCGCCCGCAGACGACTCCGGCGTCACCTGGATGGCCGCCAGCACCTTGCCCGATGCGCCCGACATCCGGCCGTCGGTCAGCAGCGCCACCTTGAAGCCGCGGTTCTGCAGCACGCCGAGGTACGGCGTGAGCTTGTGCAGTTCCGGCATGCCGTTGGCGCGCGGTCCCTGGCCGGGCAGCACGGCGACGAAGTCCGTTTCCAGCTCGCCGTCGTTGAACGCCCGCGTGAACGCCGCCTGCGACGTGAACACGCGCGCCGGCGCCTTGATCGAACGATGCTCCGGAGCGACGGCCGAAACCTTCACGATCGCCCGACCGACGTTGCCTGCGACCAGGCGCAGCCCGCCTTCCGCATCGAACGGTTCGCTCACCGGGCGCACGATCTCTGCATCGAGACTCTGCAAAGGCGCAGCACGCCATTCGAGGTTGCCGTTGTCGAGGAACGGCTCGCGGCAGAAATTCCGGAGACCGGGACCGAGGATCGTCTGCACGTCTTCGTGCAGCAGGCCCGCATCCAGCAGCTGGCCGATGACGAAGCCGAGGCCGCCGGCCGCGTGGAAATGGTTCACGTCCGCCATGCCGTTCGGGTACACGCGCGCGAGCAGCGGCACGGCGCGCGACAGCTCCGAGAAATCCTCCCAGTCGATCACGATGCCGGCCGCCTTTGCGATCGCGACGAGGTGGATCGTGTGGTTCGTCGAGCCGCCCGTTGCCAGCAGGCCGACGATCGCGTTGACGATCGCCTTTTCGTCGACGATCTCGCCGAGCGGGACGTGGTCGTCGCCGAGGGCGGTCCGTTGCAGGATGTTGTTCACCGCTTCGCGCGTCAGGGCCTCGCGCAGCTCGGTGCCCGGGTTCACGAACGAGCCGCCCGGCAACTGCAGGCCCATGAACTCCATGAGCATCTGGTTGCTGTTCGCCGTGCCGTAGAACGTGCAGGTTCCGGGCGCGTGGTAGGCGGCCGACTCCGCCGCCAGCAGCTCGTCGCGGCCGATGCGGCCTGCCGCGTACTCCTCACGGATCTGCGCTTTCTCCTTGTTCGAAAGGCCCGACACCATAGGGCCGGCGGGCGCGAACGTAATGGGCAGATGGCCGAAAGACAGGGCGCCGATCAGCAGTCCCGGCACGATCTTGTCGCAGATGCCGAGCAGGATCGCGGCATCGAACATGTTGTGCGACAGCGCGACGGCCGTCGACAACGCAATCACGTCGCGGCTGAACAGCGACAGGTCCATGCCGTCCTGCCCCTGGGTGACGCCGTCGCACATCGCGGGCACGCCGCCCGCGAACTGGGCGATGGCTCCCTGCTTCGCGGCCGCGTCCTTGATCACCGCGGGGTAGCTTTCGAAGGGCTGGTGCGCGCTCAGCATCTCGTTGTAAGCGGAGACGATGCCGATGTTCGGCACGGTATTGCCCGACAGCGCCTTCTTCTCGATATTGCTGCCGGCCGCCATCGCGTGCGCCAGGTTGCTGCACGACACCGAACCGCGCGATGGGCCGCCGTCGGTGGCACTTCGAATGCGCGCGAGGTAGCCATTGCGCGATGCCTTGCTGCGCTGCTGGATGCGCTCGGTGACGCGCTGGATCGTTGAATTCATGTCGGGTTGCCTCGAGTGTCAGGGTGCCCAGTAAACGTGCACCGGCGCACGTTTCTGGCGGAGCAAGTGGGAGACGGGATGGCCGTTCGCGGCCTGTTTCGTGGTCTCGTAGACCTCGCGCTTCCTGTCACCGAACATCAGCAACAGGATTTCGTCGCTGCGCGACAGCGCGGACAGGGTCAGGCTAACCCTCGGATGGCGGCTCGCCGCCGTGTTCACGGGGATACAGAGCTCGCTCGAATCCACGTCGAGTCCCTCTTCCAGGTTGTCGGCATCCGGAAACAGCGACGCGAAATGCCCGTCCTCGCCCATGCCGAGCAACGCGCACGCGAACGGAAACGGCGCCTGCCGCAGCTCGTCGTTCAGCTCGCTGCAGCGGTCCTCGATCGTTACGCCGGGCCTGTAGACAGGCAGCAGTTTCGCAGCCTGCGCCTCCCCGCTCAGCAGGGTCTCTCGCACCAGCTTTTCGTTGCTGTCCTCGTGGTCGGCCGGCACCCAGCGTTCGTCGCTAAGGATCACGTGCACGTCGGGCCACGCGAGCGGCGTCCTTGCGAGTTCCGCAAAGACGCCGGCGGGGCTCGTGCCGCCGCTGACGACAACCGACGCCTCGCCCTGTGCATCCAGGCGCCGCCCGAGCGCCTCCGCGATACGTTCAGCGGCAGCGATCGCGGCCGCCTCGCGACTATCGAACAGGTTGTCCATCTGTATCGTCACATGCAGTCCTCACACGTCCGGGTGCCATGCGCGCCCGTCTCGGTCCAGCAGCAAAGAAGACGCCGCGGGACCCCACGATCCCGCAACGTAGGTTTCCACTTTCTGTTTCGACGCCGCCCAGGTCTCGATGATGGTGTCGATCCAGTGCCACGCCGCCTCGACTTCGTCACGACGCATGAACAATGCGGGATTGCCGCGCAACACCTCCATGAGCAGGCGCTCGTAAGCATCGGGATAGCGCACGCCAAAGGTCTCTTCGAAACTCAGGTCGAGGGACACGGGACGCAGATCGAAGCCGCCCGGGCCGGGTTCCTTGGCCATGACCGAGAGCTTCACGCCCTCNNTTCGGCGCGACGTTGTATTTCTGCTCGGGGAAGATGGAGTGCGGTACCTCCTGGAACTGCACGACGATCTCGGAGTGCTTGCCCTTGAGCCGCTTGCCCGTGCGCACGTAGAACGGCACGTTCGACCAGCGC
>JABAHR010027956.1_pt2 | contig 17230 bp, 13 predicted proteins | sample 7062101 | NCBI WGS metagenome assembly JABAHR01 (sample SAMN14534553, study PRJNA622989) | marine sediment metagenome | biome: marine biome [ENVO:00000428]; feature: marine pelagic biome [ENVO:01000023]; material: deep marine sediment [ENVO:00002113] | place: India: Gulf of Kutch | collected... | reverse complement strand
GGGCCCGGCAAGCGGAGCGCTGGTCCTACAAATCGCCCAGGGCCTGGCAAGCGGAGCGCTGGTCCTACAAATCGCCCAGGGCCTCCCCGAAGACCTCGAGGGTCTGGTCGATGTCCCCGTCCCCGTGCGCCAGCGAGAGGAAGCCGGTCTCGTAGGGACTGGGCGCCACGTAGACGCCACGCTCGAGGCAGGACCAGAAGAATCTCCGGAAGGCGTCAAAGTCACCCTGCTGGACGGAGTCGACATTCACGATTTCGGCGTCGCCGAAGAAGAGACACCACATCGAGCCCACCCGGTTGAGGCGGTAGGGGAGCCCCTTTTCCGCGAGCAGGCTGCGCAGGCCGGCTTCGAAGCGCTGGCCGGTCTCCTCGAGGCGCCGGTAGCCGTCGTGCTTTTCGAGCTCCTTCAATTGGGCGAGGCCGGCCGCCATCGCGACCGGATTGCCGCTGAGGGTGCCGGCTTGGTAGACCGGGCCGTCCGGGGCGAGGTGATCCATGATCTCGGCCCGTCCGCCGAAGGCGCCGACCGGGAGGCCGCCTCCGATCACCTTGCCCATGCAGGAGAGGTCCGGGGTGATGCCGGTCAGTTCCTGCACGCCCCCTTTGGCCAGCCGAAAGCCGGTCATGACCTCATCGAAGATCAGGAGGGCGCCGTGCCTGGCGGTGAGCTCGCGCAGGAGTTCGAGGTAGCCGGGCCGCGGAAGCACGAATCCGGCGTTGGCCGCATAGGGTTCAAGAATCACGGCGGCCACCTCGTCGCCAAACCGGGCGAAGGCTTCCTCGGCTTTCTCGGGGAGATTGAAGGGAATGGTGATGGTCTCGGCCGCAAAGGACCTCGGGATGCCGGCCGAGTCCGGTTCCCCGTGGGTGAGGGCGCCGGAGCCGGCTGCCACCAGGAGGGAATCGACGTGACCGTGGTAGTGGCCCTCGAACTTGATGATCTTGTCCCGGCCGGTGAATCCGCGCGCGAGGCGGATCGCCGACATGGTGGCCTCGGTGCCGGAATTGACCATGCGGACCTTCTCGACGGAGGGCACCCACTCGACGATGAGCTTCGCCATCTCGACCTCGAAGGGATTCGGGATGCCGAAGGAGAGTCCGTCCTTGGCGACCTCGTGCACGGTATTGGTGAGGACGGTGGGGGCGTGCCCGAGGATGGCCGGACCNNGATGAGACTCTTGCCGTCGACGTCCTCGAGGCGGCAGCCCCTGGCCCGGCGCACGAAAAACGGCTCGCCGTCGACGTTGCGGAAGGCCCGGACGGGGGAGTTGACGCCGCCGGGAATGACGCTCCTGGCGGCCTCGAAGAGCTTTGCGGAGATCGGTCCGTTCACGCCGGCGAAGATTGGCGCCCGGGCAGCGCCCGTCGACTCGGATTCTCGCCTTTTTTGTGAATCGACGCCCCGCCTTCCGGGTCTCACCGAAAAGGGCTTTTCATCGAAGTTCCTGCCATTACATTGTAGTCACCATGAAAGCGAAGCCCACCGCAGCCTTCCTGGCCCCGGCTTGCGCCCTCCTCCTCTCCGCATCCGCTGGTGCGGAGATCCGCAAGGCCAAGGACTCCCTCCTCAACAGCGACCCGGAGGTGGTCTACGTCGAGGAGTTCACCGACAAGAAGATCGAACTGCTGGCGGTGAAGCCCGGGACCGTCTACGCCACCCGGAAAGGCGGCCGGAAACTCGGGGTGCTCAAGGTCGATACCAAGGCGACCCTCCTGGGCATCACCGAAAAGGCCTACAAGATTCGCGGAACCGCCGTGCACGGCGGGGTCTCGGGGTGGGTCTCCCCCAAGGCCCTCGGTTCCAAGGACAAGGACTTCGTGGAGAACTTCAAGAAGGTCTTCGAGCGCACCAGGACAGTCCGCGAGCTGATCGAAAACCATGAGGTCGCGATCGGGATGTCCACCGAGGAGGTGTCAGCCTCCCTCGGCCGTCCCACCAAGACCAAGGTCCGGCAGACCGCCAAAGGAAGAACCGGCAAATGGGAGTTCATCCACTACGAGGAACAGGATCACTACACCTACGTTCGTGACCCCCTCACCGGAGGCGTCTTCCGGCAGTTCTCCCACACCACCAGGGAGGAAATCGGCAAGATCGTGGTCGAGTTCGAAAACGAGGTGGTCACCGCCATCGAGGAAAGCGAAGACAACGAGGGCGGCGGAAAGGTGAAAATCATCAATCCACCCCTCGTCCTCGGCTGGTAGCCGGGTTTCCCGAAGTCGGCTCCCGATTGCGCGGAATCGTCAAATTCGCCTTCCCCTCCCAATCTACCTTGCATAGCAAGATACCGTGTGATAAGCGGGAGTTCGACGGCAGCGATGGAGGACTTTTTTGACAACTGGACGGTTCAGGTGCGCAAGGGGGTGCTTGAGTTGTGCATCATGTCGGCCCTGGGGAGTGGTGAGCGTTATGGTTACGAACTGGTGAAGAGCCTGGTGGCGGTTCCCGGGGTGCAGGTGGCGGAGGGGTCGATTTACCCTCTCCTGACGCGGTTGAAGCGGCAGGGGTTCGTGAAGACGCGGCTGGTGGAATCGTCGGAGGGGCCGGCCCGCAAGTATTACTCGCTGACGCCGGCGGGCCGGAAGCAGGCCCGGGCGATGCGCACGTATTTTGGATCCCTCGTGGAGGGAATGGGAACCCTGAACAACGGAGTGAAGTGAGATGGCCATGAAGACCTGGACCAATTCGGCGGAGGAGCGCCTGGAGTCGTATTTGCGCGACCGCGCCCTGCGGGAAGAACTTGCTGCTGAAGAGGCGGCCGAAATCGTGGAGGACTGGCGGTTGCACGTCTACGAGGAGGCGGAGCGGCAGCCGGGATCGGTGGTGGACCTTCAGATGGTGGAGACGGTGCTGGCGGGGCTGGGCGGGGCCGGGGATCCCCTTTCGGAGCGGCTTCCGGTCGCGCCTTCCCGACCGGTCGGGAAGGGGCCGGCCCGGCCGTCGGGAGGGGGATTCTGGTTGTGGGGCTTCGGGGTGGTTCTGCCGGCCTTGGTGCTGCTCTTCGAAGGGCTGGCGCGTTTCTGCGAGAGCGTCTTCTTCGATCCCATTCCGACCTGGATGCACTTCGTGGTCCTGGCTGCGGTTCCGGCGGGCAATGCCTGGCTGCTGAGGAGGTCCGGGCGGGGGGAAGCCCACCGTTTGATGCCGGTGCTGGCTGGGTTCCTGGTGATGGTGAGCGCCTTTTACGCCTTCCTCTTTGTTCCCCTCGTTCCACCCTCCCTGCTGGCCCTGATCGTTTACGGACTGGGCCTGCTCTCACTCACGCCGATCCTGGCGTGGGCTTCCACCTGGGTGGTATCCCGGAAGGTGCGCCATGGCTTCGGGGGGGAGTTGAACTGGACGCGGGGCTGGCGGATCGGGGCGCTGGCAGCGGTCCTGATCCTGGCCGGGCTGGAAGCGGGGCCGTTCGTGACGCGCATCGGGATCTCGCGGGCCATGAGCGACGATCCGCGCCGGGCCGAAGCGGGTCTGGAGCAGCTGCGCGCCTTTCATGTGCAGTCCACTCTCCTGCGGGCCTGCTACGAGGGCAATCGAGGGACCACCATGGCCACCGACATCTCGGGCTGGCTCCTCCGGGGCTGGCAGATTCCGCTGACCATGTTCGGGAGCGGGGTGATTGTGCGGCACGACAGCCAGGTGGCCCGCGACCTGTTTTACCAGGTGACCGGCATTCCCNNNATGGGTTTCGCGCGGGGCGGCCTGGGACGAACTCGAGTTTGATTCCCACCTGGGCGGCGATCAGGTGGCGGTGCGGTTGCGTGGACTGACCATGAGCCAGTCGCGGATCGACGCCCACCTCGACCGGGCCTCGAATCTCGGCTACCTCGAGTGGACCTCGGAATTCACCAATCGCAGCGCCGTGCAGCGGGAGGCGAGATTCCAGGTCATGTTGCCGGAGGACGGGGTGATTTCGCGGGTGACCTTGTGGGTGAACGGGGAACCGCGGGAGGCCGCCTTCGCGAGCAAGGGGCGGGTCAAGGCCGCCTACCAGGAAGTGGCGGTGCAACAGCGGCGCGACCCGGTCCTGGTGACGGCCTGCGGACCGGGACGGGCGATGGTGCAGTGCTTCCCGGTGCCCGAGAATGGAGGGGTCATGAAGATCCGCCTGGGGATGACGGCCCCGCTCCGGGACGGGCGCTTCGCCATGCCGGTCATCCTCGAGCGGAATTTCGGGATGGAGCCGGGCCTCGAGCACGCCGTGTGGGTGCAGAGTTCCGACCGGTTCCGGTGGAACGGTGCCGAGGCGGTTTCGGCGCCGGATGGTCCGGGCCACTCGCTGCAACGGTCCCTCGAGGCGGACCAACTCGAGGAAGACCGCTGCTACGCGCGGTTGGAAGATGCCGTTCCGGCCGAGCGGGTGTGGTGCGAGGATCAGTTCGCGGAGCCGGGCCAGCGGTACCTGGCACGAAGCTGGGAGACGGTGGATCGGCCCGGATTGCGACGATGCGTGGTGGTGCTGGACGGCTCGGTGGGATTGCGGCCGCACCGCGAGTCGCTGGCGAGCCTTCTCGAGTCGCTCCCGGTCCGGGGCAAGCTGGAGATCCTGCTGGCCACCGACCGGTGGCGGGAAATCGAGCCGGACGAGATTCGTCACCTCCCGTTTTCGGGCGGGCGCGACAACGTGCCGGCCCTGGCGGAAGCCCTGCAACGGACGCGCGGAGCCGACCATGGCGCGGTGATCTGGATCCACGGGGCCCAGCCCCTGCGCCTCGCTTCGAGCGAACGGCTCAACCAGTTGTTGGAACGCAGTGCCCGGGAGGTCTCCCTCTACTCGGTGGCAATGGAACCGGGCGGCAACCGGGTCCTGGAGGACCTCTTCAAGTTCCGCGCGGTGCGGATGGGCCCCCGCCAGGTGCACGAAAGCGGACGGCTGCTACGATGGATGACACACCTCCTCTCCGGCGGGCCGGAACGGGAGGCCCGCTGGTCGCGCCTCNNTCTCGGAAGAGGAACGGGGCCGCCCCGTATGGGACCAACTGGCCCGCTGGTGGGCCGCCGAACAGGTGCGCCGGATGCGCCGCGTCCAGGTCAACGATCCCAAACAGATCGAACTGGCCGCCAGATACCAGCTCGTTACGGCCTACTCAGGCGCGGTTGTCTTGGAAACAGCCGACCAATATAAGCGGCATGGCTTGACCCCGGTCGATGCCTCCGCGGCACCCGAGGTTCCCGCGGTGCCAGAACCGGGCGTCGCGACCTTGCTGCTGTCGGCGGGATTACTCGCCTTGTGGCACAGAAGGCGGCGGAAAGATTGACGCGTGCAGGCCGAAGCTTGCTGGGCTCTGCGCGCCGGCGGTAAAGCAGGAACACGCAACCGGCGCACGCGCCAAGAAGGGTGGATGGGGGCTCCGGGATCGGGTTGGGAGCCAGAATCAGCACTGCAGAGCGCTGCTCGACCGACTCCCCGTCATTCCGGTCCCAGTGAATCGTCACCGCCGTGGTCCCGTCCGGCCGGCGCCGAAAGGTCGGCAAGGCAGGCCCGGGGTCGCCACTCACGTAGCCGGCCGGCCCCAAATCCGAAATCCCGGGAACAAAGAAGGCCTGCAGCCGCTCGCCCCCGGTCTCCACCCGGGCCGACCCGCCCGAACGATCCAGGGTGGAGGGCCCCTGGGCCGGAGCCATCATTCCGCTCGCGGCCCAGAGGAGCCCCAACACAGTCAGCAGGCGGGCAGGTGGTAGGGACAGGTAGGTAAGGGAAAGCATCAGCGAGGCGGTGTGCGATGCTTAACTTTATTAAATTATCAGTTTAACTGAAAGAATTTTCTAAAAACAATTCTCATTTGTTTTGTAGCTAACTCAATTAAAGAAGGTTAGCGCACAATCCCGCGTTTACTGGACTGTAAAAAGTCCAGTATCTTGAGGATGTTCTCATCCTTGGCGATTTCGAGGGATTTCAAGACCTCGATTTGAGCGGCGAGATTCGCCTCTTTTTTTAGAAAAAGCGTTTTGTAGGCGGTTTTGAGGGCGCGAACTTGTTGTGGGGAGAAGTCGCGTCGCTGGAGTCCGATGAGATTGAGGCCTCTTAGTTGGGCTGGGTGGCCGTCGGCGATGGTGAAGGGGGGGACATCCTGCACGATCTTGGTGCAGCCCCCGACCATGCTGTGGGCGCCGACCCGGCAGAACTGGTGGACGCCGGCCAGGCCGGAGAGGATGACGTGGTCTTCGACCGTGACGTGGCCCCCGAGGGTGGCGGCGTTGGAGAGGATGCAGTGGCTGCCGACCACGGAATCGTGAGCGATGTGGGCGTAGGCCAGGAAGTTGTTATCGGATCCGATCACGGTGTCGGCTTCGGCGGTGGTGCCGCGGTGGACGGTGACGAACTCGCGGAAGGTATTGCGATCGCCGATGCGGGCGCGGGTGGGTTCGCCGGCGTATTTCAGGTCCTGGCTGCGGGCTCCGATCGAGGAGAAAGGGTGGAAGACGTTGTCGGCGCCGATTGCGATCGGTCCCTCGATCACCACGTGGGCGTGCAACCTGGTCCGGTTTCCGATTCGCACCTGGTCGCCGATGACGCAGTAGGGTCCGATTTCGACCCTGGTTCCCAGCTCGGCCTTGGGGGAAACGACGGCGGAGGGATGAATCACGATGGGGAGTTCTCGAGAGGAGCCTACTCGTTGTGAGGCGGGGGAAAAGTTCAATCGATTGGAAGAGGGGGCGGGGGAGCCTGTGGAGACCGGAGATTTAATGCAAATTACTTGCATTTGCTTATTCATGGCGATAGTTGGGGGCATGAGACTGTGGACGGCGGGTTTGTTGTTGGGGGTGTTGATATGCCGCCGGGCCTGGGGGCCGAGGTCAAGGTGGCGACCCTGCACCCCCTTCTCACCGACCTTGTCAAGCGGGTGGGTGGGGAAGGGGTGGAGGTGGTGGATCTGCTCGGGCCCGGGGGTGATCCCCACACGTTCGAGCCGGGGGCGCGGGAACTGCAGGCCGCGCGGGGGGCGCAGCTCTACCTGGCGAGTGGCAAGGGGCTCGAGCCCTACCTGCCGAAGCTCAAGAACATCGTCGGGGGTGAGCGGGTGGTGGAGGTCGGGGAGAAGTTGCCCACCCTGAAGGCGGAGATCCTTTGTGACCACGGGGAGCACGCCCACGTGCACGAGACCGATGATCCCCACTGGTGGCATTCGGTCGACTGCTGGAGACGGGCCGCCCGTCAGGTGCGGGATGAATTGGTGCGGATCGATCCGGATCACGCGGCCGGGTACCGGGCCAATGCGCGGCAGGTGCGGGCCGAGTTGCTCGACCTGCGGGACTGGATCACNNCCTGGCCACCGCGCACGCGGCCTTCGCCTATTTCTGCAACGAGTACCGGTGGCGGATGCTGGCAGTGCAGGGATTGAATCGCGAACAGGTGGCGGCCCCGGGGTTCATGGCGGAGGTCGGGAAGGTGATCCGGAAGGAAAAGATCCGGGCGGTCTTTCCCGAGCAGCGGTCGAATCCGAAGGCTCTCAGGACGTTGGAGGAAACGGTGGGGATCAGGGTGGGACCGCCGCTGATCGCCGACGGGGGGGACTCGATCGACGCGATGTTCCGGCACAACGTGAAGGCGATCGTGTCGGTGCTGGGCCCCCCGGCCAGGTAGGGGAGGGACATCCTGCCTCCGTGGGGTGCGCCGCCCGGGAATGGCGAGGGTTTTGCGCGGCCGGTCCTTGCGCCGCTGTCTCCCGGGGCCATGCCCTGAATCGGAACCCCCTCCGCCCTGCACCCCCGGGCCGGAATTGCATTGAGGGGCGGAAGGGGGCGCGGCAGGCTGGCTTGCGATGAACTGGCGGAGCGTCCTGGCCGCGGCGGAAACCGAGCTTTCGCCGCTCTTTGGTCTGCTGACCCTGGTCCTGGTGGGGGTGGTGGTGGTTTCGCTGGTGCTCCTGCGCTTCCGCCAGTCGCTCCTGGTGGGCTATTTCCTGTGCGGGGTTCTGATTGCGAACTCCGGAGTGCTGAAGTGGATCGGCGCTGAAGCGGATGACCTGGGCCGGCTCGCCGATCTCGGGATCGTCCTTCTCCTGTTCACGCTGGGGATCGAGTTTTCGGTGGCGGAGATGAAGCACCTGCGGCGGGTGGCCTTGGTCGGGGGTGGCTGGCAGGTCGCGCTGGTCACCGTGGTGGCCGGCGGGGTGGGGATGTGCCTTGGGCTGGGGGCGCCGGCCGCGCTGGCGGTGGGGGTGGCGGTGGCCCTGTCCTCGACCGCGGTGAGCATCAAGGCCTTCCAGGACCTGGGGATGGCGGACAGCCCGGGCGCCCGGGTGGCGCTGGGGGTGGCCATCTTCCAGGACTTGCTGGTGATCTTCTTCATGATCATCCTTCCCGCGCTGCTGGGAGCGGGGGAAGGGGGCATGGTGGCGGACCTGGGGCTGGCAGGTGGTCAAGGGGGCCTTCTTCCTGGCGGCCTGTCTCGTCCTCAGTCGATTCGGAATTCCACAATTGCTCGATGCGGTGGCCCGGACGCGGAGCCGGGAGTTGTTTACGGTCACGGTGGTGAGTCTCTGCGCCGCGGTGGCGGTCGGGGCGGTGCAGTTGAACCTGAGTGCCGCTCTCGGGGCCTTTGCGGCGGGCCTGGTGGTGAGCGAGTCGATTTACAGCCACCGGGTGCTGGCCGACATCCTTCCCTTCAAGGATCTCTTCCTGACAATCTTTTTCGTGTCGGTGGGGCTGCTGATCGACCTCGGGNNCTGGGTCGTGATAGTGGCGGCAACGCTCGGGATCCTGCTGGTGAAGTTCGGAGTGGCGCTCTTTGCAGCGCGCCGCCTGGGAGTGGGACTCCGTTCCTGCTTGCTGGCGGCGGCGGCCCTCTCCAGCACCGGGGAGTTCTCGCTGGTCCTCCTGGAGCGGATCGGTGCCTTCCCGGGAGTCCTGAGTGCGCAGGCCGAGCAGGTCCTGTTGGCCTCCACCGCGCTGGGGATGGGCCTGGTGCCGACCTTCATGCGGGCGATGGAGAAGCTGGCCCCGGTGCTGGGGAGGAAGGGGTGGTTGCGACGCAAGGACTCCTGCCTCNNGGAGGCTCTCCGTGATCACGTCATCATCTGTGGTTTCGGGCCGGTGGGGCGCAATCTCCATCACGCCCTCGACAAGTGCGGGATCCCCCTCCTGGTGCTGGAGCTGAATGCCGACACGGTGCGGGACCTGAAGCAGCGCGGGGTGAAGGCCCTTTTCGCCGATGCGCGCCAGCCGGAAGCCCTCGAGATGGCGGGGATCAGCCGGGCCCGCAGTATCGCCTTCACCTTCCCGGACGCCGAGGCCGCGGCGGCGGGCATGCGGCTGGCCCGCGAAAAGAACCCCGAAATCCTGGTCTACGCCCGTGCCAAGTTTTCGAGGGAGGCGGAGCGCCTGCACCGGGCCGGCGCGGATCACGTCTTTCACGACGAGCGCGAGAGCGGGCAGGCCATGATCAAGTCGGTGGTGAGCTGTTATGCGCCCGAGGAGGTGCTCGAAGACCTGGCCTGGTGAGGGCGGTGGGGAGGGAAAAGCGCGGGCCGGGCCTTGCTTCGCGATTGACGAAGGGCGCTCCCGCGGCGAGGGAAGCGCGTGCCCGAGTGGGAGTATCCAGATTTGCCGGTGTCGCGGCGGCGGGACGAGATCCTCGAGGCGATGAGGTCGAGCCGGGTGGTGGTGGTGGTGGGCGAAACCGGCAGCGGGAAAACGACCCAGCTGCCCAAGATGGCCCTGGAACTCCTGCAGCAGGGCCCGCCCGGCTCGGACGGGGGCAGGAACTGGAGCCGCGGGAGAATCGGGTGCACCCAGCCGCGGCGGCTGGCGGCCACCAGCGTGGCACGGCGGGTGGCGGAGGAGATGGGATCGACCGAGGGCGGATTGGTGGGCTACCAGGTGCGCTTTGCCGAGAAGGTCACCGACCAGACCGCCATCAAGTTCATGACGGACGGGATCCTCCTGGCGGAGACGCAGGGGGACCGCAGCCTCCGGCAGTATGACACCCTCATCATCGACGAGGCGCATGAGCGAAGCCTCAACATCGACTTTCTGTTAGGGTACCTGCACCGCTTGCTGGAGAAGCGCAAGGACCTGCGGGTGGTGATCAGTTCCGCCACTCTCGATGCGGGCCGGTTTTCGGAGTTCTACCGCAACGCGCCGGTGGTGCAGGTCGAAGGGCGGACCTATCCGGTGGAGGATTACTTCCTCCCGGAGCAGGAGAATGAGGACCTGCGTTATCACGTGGCACGGGCGGTGGACTGGATCTCGGAACTGGATGAGCGGGGGGATATCCTCGTTTTCCTTCCCGGTGAACGGGAGATCCGGGATTGCGCGAAGTTGCTGGAGGGCCGGGGGCTTCCGAACACGGAGGTCCTGCCGGTCTTTGCGCGGCTGAGCCTGGCGCAACAGCAGCGCGTCTTCCAGTCGAGCAGGCGCCGGCGGGTGGTGCTGGCCACCAACGTGGCGGAGACCTCCCTGACCATCCCCGGGATCGTCTACGTGGTGGACAGCGGACTGGCGCGGATCAGCCGCTTCAATCCCGGCCGGCAGGTCCAGCGGTTGCAGGTCGAGCAGGTCTCGCAGGCGAGTGCGCGGCAGCGGAGGGGACGCTGTGGGCGGGTGCGGGAAGGGGTCTGCGTGCGGCTCTATGACGAGGAGGACCTCGAGGCATCCGCCGAATTCACGGACCCGGAAATCCGCCGTTCCTCGCTGGCGGGCGTGGTTCTGCGCATGAAGGCCCTGCAGCTTGGCGACGTGCGGGAGTTTCCGTTTCTGGATCCGCCCTCGCCGCGGGCGGTCACGGAGGGATTCCGGACTCTCGAGGAGGTGGGCGCGCTCGATAGCCGCCATGGGGAATTGACGGAGGTGGGACGCAGCCTGGCGCGGCTTCCCCTCGATCCCCGCCTCGGGCGGATGTTGCTGGAAGCGCGCCGGCGCCGGGTGCTCGGGGAGGTGATGATCATCGTGGCGGGCCTGAGCGTGATGGATGTCCGGGAGCGTCCCGCCGAGCGCGAGCAGGCGGCGGACGAGGCGCATGGGTCCTTCGATGAACCGGACTCGGACTTCATGAGCCTGCTCAACATCTGGCACTCGTTGCGGGAGTTCCGGAAGGGTGGCACTGCATGGCACCGGAACCGGTTGCGGCGCTATTGCCAGAAGAAGTTCCTGAACGTGCGGCGGGTGTTGGAGTGGGACCAGGTCGTGAAGGAATTGAGCCGCCTGATGCGCGAGCAGTACGGGCGGCGTCCGCGTCCCCTGCCGGAAGACAAGCGGGAGTGGGGGCGCGCCGACGAGATTCACAAGTCGATCCTGGCGGGGATGCCGCGGCAGATCGGGATTTGGGAAAAGGAGAAGCGGTTCTATCGCGGCACCGGCAACCGCAACTTTGCGATTTTTCCCGGGTCGGGGCTCTTCGGGAAGAAACGCCCGCCGTGGGTGCTGGGGTTCGACCTGGTGGAGACCACGCGGCTCTGGGCCCGCAAGGTCGCCGCGATCGACCCGGGCTGGGTCGAGGAGGTCGCCCCGCAGTTGTGCAGGAGCCGCTTTCATTCCCCCTATTGGGAGGAACAACAGGGGGCCGTCTACGGGATCGAGACCGTCGGGTGCGGCGGGTTGACCCTGATCCCGCAGCGGCGGGTTCACTTCGGCCGGGTCGACCCGAAGGCGGCGCACGAGGTCTTCATCCGGGAGGCGGTGCTGGGCGACGGGATCCGGGCGAAGTGCGACTACAAGGACCGGTTGGCGGCGGTCCGCGCGGAGGTGGAACGGGCCGAGCACAAGTTGCGGAGGCTCGGCGGCCTGTGGTCGGACGAGGGGGCCTTCGATTTCTTCTTCGAACGCATCCCGGTCGGGATCTCGACCGCCAAGGCCTTTCACCGCTGGCGGCTGAAGGATCGGAACGAGGAGCGCCTGATGATTCGCCTGAGCGACGTGGTTTGGGAGGAGATCGAGGAGGAACTGGCGCTCTTTCCCGACGAGGTCCACCACGGAGAGTCGGCCTACCGGGTGGTTTATCGCAGCGACCCGGAAGCGCCGGATGACGGGGTGTGCCTCGAGATCCCGATCGACGAGCTGGCCCTCTTCCCGAACCACCTGGTGGGTTGGGGGGTGCCGGGCATCCTGGAGGAGCGGGTGGAATTGCTCATGCGGTCGTTGCCGAAGTGGCAGCGGCAGGCGTGCTTTCCGATTGCGGAGGCGGTGGGTGATTTCCTCGACGACTGGCGGGACTGGGAGCCGGACCGCGAGATCACGGTGGCCCTCGCGGAATTCCTCTCGGACCGCTCGGGCCAAGAGATCGGTTCTTCGAATTTCGATTCCTCACGCCTGCCCGCCGAGCTGCGCCCCAAGCTGCGCGTCTACGGGGAGGAGGGCGAGGAGCTTGCGCTCGGCGAGGATGGACGGGCCATCAAGGACCGGCTGGCAGGCGTGATGCGGCAGCGCCGCGAGGAAGAGGCCAACCTGGAGTGGGAAATGACAGGGGGCGAAGTGTGGAGTTTCGGAGAGGTGCCGGCGGTGGTCGACCCGGCCTCCTCGGGAGACCCCGCCGCGACCGGTTGCATCTACCCCGCCCTGGTCGACGAGGGCGAGACGGTCGGAATGCGGGCCTTTCTCGAGGAAGACGAGGCGGTCGAGAGTCACCGGGCCGGCTGCGTGAGATTGTTTCTGTTAGATCAGCCCGAGCAGGTGGCCTTCGTGTGGAAGAACCTGCCGCTCGGGCCGGTCACCCGGTTGTATGCGTCCCTGCTGACGGCGGACGGGGAGCTCTCGGACGACCTGCTCCGCTGTGCGGCGGAGGGCGCGATGGGAGTGCTGCCCCGGAGCGGGGAGGAGTTCGGACGGGCTGCGGGAGAAGGAAAGGGGAGGCTCTTCGAGTGTGCCGAAGCCCTCGCGAAGGCCCTCGAACTGGCGGTGGAAAGTTACCGGAGGATCTCGGACTGGATGGAGCGGCATCGCCGGGACCAGCACCTGGGTGCGGTGGTGCAGGACCTGGATGAGGAACTGGCCTGGCTCTGGCGGCCCGGGTTCGCATGGAAGGCCGGCTTCGCGCGGATGAAACGGTATGAGCGCTTCTTCTCCGGGATCGAGGAACGAATCCAGCGCCTTGAGGCTCAGCCCCTGGTGCGGGATGAAGAGAAACACGCCCGCCTGCAACCGTTGTGGACGGAGTGGATGGCGCAGTGGGTGCAACACCCGGAGGCGGTGCGCTTCTGGTCGCCCGGGTGGATGTTGGAGGAGATGCGGCTCTCCCTCTTTGCGCCCAGTCAGCCGCGCGAGATGCGGGTGAGCGAGAAGCGGATCGAGCGGGTCTTGGAGACGCTGTGAGGCGGCAGCCCGGGGAGGCGGATGTCCCCGGGCGACTACGCTAGGATCTCGCGGATGACGGAACCGTGGACGTCGGTGAGTCGGCGCCGGATGCCGTTGTGGTAGAAGGTGAGGGCTTCGTGATCGATCCCGAGCAGGTGCAGGATGGTGGCGTGGAAATCGTGGCGGGTGGTGATGTTAGAAGCGGCCTTCCACGACCACTCGTCGCTCTCGCCGTGGGCCACCCCGGGCCTGATCCCGGCGCCGGCGAACCACGAGACGAAGGTGCCTCCGTTGTGATCCCGCCCGACATCGCCCTGCGAGAAGGGCATGCGGCCGAACTCGGTGGTCCAGACGAGGAGGGTGTCCTCCAACAGTCCGCGGGCCTTGAGGTCCTGCAACAAGGCGGCGGCGGGCTGATCCATCTGGTTGGCGATGAAGGGGAGTTCCTTGGGAATGTTGCCGTGGTTGTCCCAGTTCTCGGAGCCGCCGCCGTGTCCGCTCCACACCTGCACGAAGCGCACCCCGCGCTCGATCATGCGGCGGGCCATCAGGCAACGCCGCGCGAAGTCGCGGCAGTGGTCCTGATCGACTCCGTAGAGTTTGCGGGTGGTCTCGCTCTCGCCGTCGACGTCCAGCAGTCCCGGGGCGGACAACTGGAGCCGGGCGGCCAGTTGGTAGCTTTCGATGCGGGCCTGCAACCGGCCATCGCCGGGGCGCCCGGCGGCATGGCGGGCGTTGAGCTCGGCGAGGAGGGCGAGTCCGTCGCGCCGGCTCTCGCCGGTGATGTGGGCGGCGCCGGCAGGCGGTTCGAGGTGGGTGACCGGTTCGGGAGCGGCCGCGCGCACGACGAAGCCCTGGTGGTTGGCCGGGAGGAAGCCGTTGGTGAAGGCGCTGCGTCCGTTGTAGGGATAGCCGCGCCCATCGGGCAGGGCCACGAAGGCGGGGACATTCTGGTTGATCGTGCCGAGGGCGTGGGAGATCCAGGCGCCCATGCAGGGAAAGCCGGGAAGCGGGAAACCGGTGGTCTGGAGGTAGGCGGCCGGGCCGTGCACGTTCGACTCGGAGGTCATGGCCATGAGGAAGGCCATCTCGTCGACGTGCCTGGCGAGGTGGGGAAGGGCACTGCTGACCCAGCGGCCGGATTGTCCGTGCTGCGCCCACTGAAACGGGCTCTTCATGAGGTTGCCGGGCGTGCTCACGCTGGCCTCGACCCGCACGCCTTCCCCGGGGTCGAACGGCTTGCCGTGCAGTTTCTCGAGGGAGGGCTTGTAGTCGAAGAGGTCGCATTGGCTGGCCCCGCCATTCATGAAGAGCTGGATGACCCGCTTTGCCCTGGGTGCGAACTGGGGGAAGGGCTTCGCCGGTTGTGCGAGAAGGCGATCCTCCGAGAGAAGGGACGCCAGCGCCACCCCGCCCAGGCCGGTGCCGAGGTGGCCGAGGAAGTCGCGACGGGTGGTGGAGGATGGGTGCATCACTTGGTTGGGAACCGCTGAGAATCGCTGATCGACGGGAAGGAAGCTTGCTTCCCGGGGTGGCGGATGACCGGAGGCCGGAGGGTGGAACTTCGGTCAATCGAGGAAGAGAAACTCATTGCTGTTCAGGAGGAGGTGGCAGGCGTTGGCCAGTCCGTGTTGCGAGACATGGTCGTGGAAGCTGCGAGTTTCGGATCCGGCCGGCTCGCGTTGGAGAACGATGCCGAAAGCGGCCCGGACCTGCGCCGCGGCGTCAGCTCGGGTGTTCTCGGAAACGATCCGTTCCGCGAGGCGTTCGGCCCGGCGGATGAGAAAGGCGTCGTTCAGCATGGCGAGGGCTTGCTGGGCGGTGGAAGAAGTGGCCCGGACGGGGACGGCGGAGCCACCATCGGGGCAGCCGAGGGCGTCCATGAGCGGATCCGGGACGGTCCGGAAGATGAATCGGTAGATGGCCCGCCGCCTCGTATCGGGAGAATCCTGGTCGAGGTTGGCGTAGTCGACGAATGGCGGGGCGCCGCCGGGATTGAAGGTCTTGTCGTCCTTGTGGAGGAAGTGGAGGGCCGGCGGGCCGCCCATTTTCCCGTCGAGTTCGCCGCTCAAGTGCAGGGCGGCATCGCGGACCTGTTCGGCGCGGAGGCGTTGCCGGTTCATGCGCCAGAGGAGGCGGTTGTCGGAGTCAATGCGGGCCGCTGCAAGGCTGGAGTCNNCAGAGGAGGCGGTTGTCGGAATCGAGGCGGGCTGCCACGAGGCCGGGGTCGTCCAGCACCCGCTGCCGATAGGTCCCGCTGGTCAGGATGAGGCGGTTCAGCTGCTTGAGTGATCCCTTCGCTTCGTCACGAAACCAGACCGCCAGCCAGTCGAGGAGCTCGGGATGACTCGGCTTGCCGCCCATCGCGCCGAAGTCATTCGGGGTCTCGCAGAGCCCGCGTCCGAAGTGCCAGTGCCAGACGCGGTTCACGATGCTTCGCCAGGTCAGGACATTGCGCTTGTCGGTGAGCCAGCGGGCCAGGGCGGCGCGGCGCGAGGATTCATCGAGTTCGTTCGAAATGGTCAGCTCACCCGGCAGGCCGGGGAGGCAGCGGAGGGCACCGGGGCCGACGAGTTCGCGGGGCTGCCTGAGGTCGCCGCGATGGAGGAAGTGGATCGGCCGGGGGGTCAGGGCGGGAGTGAACCCGTTCCGGGCCGGGAAGTCGTGAGTGACGGCATAGACCATCCCGGGTGCGGGCAGGGCTGCCAGATCACGATCGGTTTCGCGTTCCAGGATTCTCAGGGCGAGGGTTTCCTGTTGGGCAGGGGAGCGCTCCGTGGGAGGGATGCGGAGCAGATCGACCAGTTCGGTGGGTAGCGCGGGAACGAGTCCGCCATTTTTGCCCGGATCTTCGGACGAGGCCCAGAGGCGGAAACGCCCGATCTGGTGTCCGTCCTTGCCGGTGAACTGGAGCGAGACCGACAACGAGGTCCCCCCGTCGAAGCCGGCCGGCTCGGACAGGAGGAAGACGGCCTCGTGAGACTTGCCGTAGTGTGGGTGGATGCTCCAGTAGGTGTCCGGGTTTCCGTCGAGGGTATTGCCCACCGCGTCACCCCGGTCGGAGTGATCGGCGATGACTCCGCTGAACTCGAGGGCGGTTTCGTTCGGCGAGCCCGCCTTGTCGAGGGACCGGACGCCGGCACCAAACCCGGCGAGGTGGAAGTTGCCGTTGTCATAGCGCCCCGGACCGCCCACCGGGAGGCGCTTGTCAGGCAGCACCTCGAGCTTGAGGGCGCGGATCCCGGTCAGCCCGGTGCGGGCCTGCACCACGAAGGTGTCCCGGGCCGGGCGGTCGCCACTGACGAACCAGGAGCCGTCGTCTTCGGGGGTGAACACGGTGCGGTCGGTTTCGCTGCTCTTCACCGAGGTGATCTCGATCATCTTCCAGCGGGTCGAGTGGTCGGCCACCCGCTCGGTGAGTCCGGCCACCCTGGCCTCGACCTCCGGCGAGTCGAGGGTGGCGAGGAGCTGAGGGTCCCGCCGCCTGATGGCCAGCTTGCGCTCGCGCAGGGCGCCGCGGCGGGCGTGGAGTGCCGGGTCGGCATCCACCGGGCGGTCGGCCCGATCGCATCCGGAAAAGACCGCCTGCAATGCGTAGTACTCGTGCTGGGTGACCGGATCGAACTTGTGATCGTGACAGCGAGCGCAGTGCACGGTGAGGCTTTGGAAGGTCCCCATCACGGCGCTCACCATCCCGTCTCGATCGAGGTTCTGGCTGATCTTGTGGTCGATGGTGTCCGGCCGGATCGTGATCATGAGGGTGTCGTCCCACGGTCCGGCGGCGAGGAATCCGAGCGCGGTGGTGGCATCCGGGGAATCGGGATAGAGGAAGTCGCCCGCGACCTGTTCTTCCACGAAGCGGGAGTAGGGTTTGTCCTCGTTGAAGGCGCGGATCACATAGTCGCGATACGGCCAGGCGTTGGGCCGGCGGTAGTCGTGGTCGTTTCCGTGGGTGTCGGCGTACTGTGCGACGTCCAGCCAATGCCGGGCCCAGTGTTCGCCGTAG
>JABAHR010014001.1_pt3 | contig 17274 bp, 15 predicted proteins | sample 7062101 | NCBI WGS metagenome assembly JABAHR01 (sample SAMN14534553, study PRJNA622989) | marine sediment metagenome | biome: marine biome [ENVO:00000428]; feature: marine pelagic biome [ENVO:01000023]; material: deep marine sediment [ENVO:00002113] | place: India: Gulf of Kutch | collected... | reverse complement strand
CTCCGGTGGTGTCGGAGGTGGCGGCGGTTCCGCCACGCCGTGCTCATAAGGATACTCGGCGATCAGCTTGCCGTCCGGCCCGATCCCCGCATCGAGACCCTTGGCCCTGCGCAATGCGGCGACCAAAGAAGTGAAGACGGGGACATTGGTACGGATACGCTTGTCGCCGACACGCAGGGTCTGCATCGCCTCAAAATGAAGATGGATCGACGTATACCGTTTGCCATTCATCCAGTTTGATACGCGCCCAAGCACATCGCCCCGTTTGACCTTCTGTCCTTTCTTGACCCTGATCGATGATGGCTCAAGGTGAAGGTAGAGATAGTCCGTCCCGTCGGCTCCCTTCAGCCGAACCGACGAGGTATAGCCGCGTGTGAAGGTTATGGTCCCGTCAACAACCGCGACGGATTCCCATTTGTTCCTCTCATTGGACGGCGGGCGAATGTCCTGGCCCTGATGGCCCTTTCCTCCGGCGCCTGTACACATTGGTGTTGTGCGCGACCGGCTTTCACAAAAGTTGTCGCGCTGGTTCATTGCGTCCCAGTTGGCCGGATTTGAAAAACTTCCCCCCGGACCGCAGCAGCCGCCATAGCCATAGATTTGCGAGTTCATGTAGGCGAAGCGGCCTGGATCGAGCTTGATCGGAAAGATAATGTCCTTGAGGTAGACGTACCGGTCCTTGCGCCCACGATGCGATTGTCGCTCGAGTTCGCCAGGTGGATGGTATTTGAACAGCAGGTCCACCGGCACGGGCTGGGGCTCGGGCGGCTCCGTTTCACCGCCCGCCGTATCGTCACCGGTGGATGGCGTTTCATCACCACCTGTGCCGGGCTCCGGCGTTCCTGCGTCGTCCGCCGGTAACTCACATTTGACAGGTAGGACGGATGATTCCGCGCGGCCCGATGCGTCTGCGGGGTCGATGCAGTCTGGCCGAATGACACCATCGAAAGTCTGAGCGGGCCCGGCGAAGGCAACGCGATCATCGCTATCGCGTTCCGCCTCGGCGAAAGCGGGTAAAGCTATGATGGCGGCTAGTCCCGTTAAACAGGCAGTTCGAAGAGTACGCTTCACAACACCCCCCAATCTCTCAAAAATCCGCCTCGTCGCAGAGCGCGTCCCGATTAACCAAGTATTGCCCAATCAGGGCCCCCCTTGCAACGAAGGAGCGGACACAGAGCAGAACAACATTTCGCAGCGCAAATTCGAGAATTTGTCATATTGAGCCGAACGTTCGCACCAATCTTGCCGCATTTAGGGTTGTGCAGGGGGTTCTAGTGCACCCGGATTGGGCGCCGCCGGTGGCGCGGTGGGCGCGCCAGGCGCCAGCTCACGCAGTACGGCGCGGCCCTCGTCCGTCAGCACCGATTGCGCCGCGGCGGACGACAGAACCCGTGCCGCGGCCGCGCGCACATTTTCGGGAACTGGCGTGTCGGCGGCCTCAGGCGCGAGTCCCCGAGTCCTCGGGCAGCCTGAGAAGGCCATATTGAGGAGGTCTGAAAAACTCATGGCACCTGTGTCGACCTTGGTTTTGACCTTATCCCAGTTGCCGCTCACAACAAGCGGGAACGTCGGCCATCTGGGGCGCGGTTTGACACGAAGGCGCAGCTTTTGCGTGAGCACTCTCCTTGCAACACTGACGTCGCCGCTCGAGTTGATTGCAATTGCTGATCCGTCGAGCGCGAGATCGGGCTTGCTTCTCAGAACACCCTTGCGGATTGTATATTCGCCGTCGAGCTTCGAGAACTTCGTCTCCTTCGACAAGTCCAATTTGATCGGTATCTTTGCGCCATTGAGGTAGCCCCAGACAAGCTTTGAGAGACAGCGTCCGCTTACCCATTCCTCGATATCAATCCCGCGGAACGCCCCTTTCTTCATTTTGAATTTCGCACTTCCTTCGAGCGAACTTGCCAGTGCGTTCGGGCTCGCCCCTTGGACCTTGATTTTGATGGTAGTATCCGAGGTCCCTCTTAGGTACGCCTTGTTAGTGAATTCCTTCACAACAGGCTCGGCGCCGGCGTCCGTGATGTCGAGGGCGAGCTCAATGGCTGGCTTTGGCTTGTCGGCCGCAACTGTGAGCGAGCCTTTCGCTTTTCCGCCCGAGACATCGGCATCTTCGATCTTCGCTTCCAGCAGACCCGCATCGAGTTTGGTGCGAATACGAGCGTTAGTGATGTCGAGTTCACCGTATNNCGAGGTCGGCAGCTGTGAGTGCCGTGAGGTCAATGGGATCCTTGCTCCAGGCCGGGCCGCCGCGCGGCGGGACCGGACGGGGTACCGGTTCATCACCGCCTGGAATTGGCAAATCAATGCTTCGCGCTTCCGCCGCTGCCGCTACAGGATCCGGCTGACCTGCCGCGAGCGCCTCAAGGCGACGGGCAAACTCGTCAGGATCAGCTACGATCTCAATTTCAAGCACGTCGTCCGCCTCGGCGCTTTCGGGTGTGAGGGCCCGCGCCACAGCCTCCTCCTCCGGTTCTCCGGTGAATTTCCGGATATCGAGAACCGGCATCGCAATATTGCCGGTCAGTTTTGGCCGTTCGCCCGCGAACGACAGTGTGCCATCGACACGGGCCTTACTGCCGCCGGCGTCAATGTCTGTACCATCGAGCGTGAGGTCCTTCCCGCGGGCCTTTATGGTGCCGTCGAGGGACGCAGCGAAATCCGGTGCGGACGCACCCGGCGACAGCCAACTCGCAAGCCCTTTCAACGAGCCGCTTTTCGCTTTTGCCGTGCCCGTGAACTGCGGCTCTCCCTTCAGAATAGCGTCGCCCGAAAGATCGGCCGTGAGATGGGGCCCTTTGAGCTTGAGCGCCAAACCGGTCGGCAGGCCGGCGGTCGCAATCTTGAGATCGGAGAATGCGATATCAAAATCGTTTTGTTCGTCGTTGTAGGTCAGCTGGCCGGCCCCTGTTGTCTTGCCGGTAGCAGGGTCGATCGCAAATTTACCCGTGAGATCGTCCACCACCACAGGCGATTCCGCCCCCGCCGCAGCATAAGTGACGCGCGTATTCTTGATGTCGACGGACTTGGGCCAGGGGAGTGCACCGGAACCGTCACCCGCTCCGAGGTCCAGGTTCGATTTTCCGTTTGCATCTTCGCGAATGTTGAGTTCGCCCTTGTCGACCGCGAGATCAAGCAGCTCTGGAGCAAAAGTGAACAGCGGCGACCAGTTTATGTTGCCGTGCGCGGTCACCGACTTGGCGGAGAAGAAGTCCGCGCCATCCATACCGGCCGGATTGCCGATCTTCACATCGTCAAGCTGAATACCCAACGGCGAAGAGAGTTTGAGACGCGCGGAGCCAAGCGACACACGCCGGTTCAAGGAGTCGGAAGCAGCTCTTGCGATGGGCTCGGTCAATCCGCCCTGCGTCGCCAGGACGAGCAGCATGCCGGCCGCGATGAATATTCCAATGATGAGCAGAACCAGGACGCGCAGCAAGACTCTGAGCCACGAGCGTCCGCCTTTTTCCGGGCGTCCACCCTCTGGAGCAGTATCACTCATCACAAACCTCCCTCCATGCCGGGTTCGTAGCCGGTCCACCCTTTGCGTCCGGGAGAATGGCACGGGAACGCCCCGGAGGCGAGCGTGGAGCCGTCCCTATTGCCACGGCTACCGGCCAAGACCATGACACACATCAGTCATATCATTGAAATTTGTGAGATTGAGAGCGCCTCCCGCGAGGCCGGAAACACCGGCGGAGCGCTCTTGCAAGGTCTTGGCGCCCGTGAGTACACTAAACCCGTGCTCACTGGAATGTCGGTTTTAGAGTGAGCGGGGGCGCTCAAGCCTTCCTTTTGTCAGTCTGTATCAGGGAAAGGCATCCCCATGACTGCCCGTACTTTTCTTCTCGCCCTTGGGTGTCAGGCGCTGATTGTGTTGGCCGGTCCAACATCAGGTGCGCGCGCCGGAGACAAGCTTCTCGACGTCAACTGGGACGATCCGGAACTAAAGCAGCAAATGCAAGCGCGTGCTGCGACAAGAGCCTTAAGTCCCGCAGAAGAAACTCCCCTCGAAAAACTTGAGCTGCCTGTATTCGACTTCGAAACAGCCCCGGGCGTTGTAACGAGAGGCCTGGGAGCGCAAGCCGAACCCGAGAAAACAGAGATTTATGATCCGGACAATCCGGTCTGGTACGAGATCGTCAAAGATTACGGCAACATGGCAGTATCCGTTACGGCGGACCGGCGGGTTCAACATACGTTTGGTCCGGATTTCGACATTATGGAAGATGCGGGAACGCGTGGCCTTGCGCCGTCGGCAGCGCCGGAAATTGATATCTTGGACGAAGACTCCGAAGAGGGCATGGCAGGAACCGTGGCCAAGTTCACCGTGTACAAGGCGGGGATACCCTATACGGTCACGATTGAATGCGGAGACGAAACCAAGGAGCAATGCTTGGACAAAGAGCAGATTGCCAAAGACGCTGCCGACCTGCGCTACATCGGCGGTCGCCCGAAAGAATAACCAACTTTACGAAACCAGATTTCCGCTGATCGACAGCTGGTCGCGATCCACGGGTGCGGCCCTGGCAAGATCCGGGCCCATCGCCTTGCCGTGGTCCATCAGCCGGATCGCGCCGTCGCTGGCTCCGGCAATCATGTTTGCTGTGATCTGGCAGGCACCGGCTTGTGGGCTCGCGGTCACAAGAATCCCGTAGCGCGCGCTGCGCACCAGATTCTGCGCGATCTGGCAATTGCGCATGTATTTACCCCAACCGACGACAATTCCAGCGTTTGGCGCATCTTCAATCACGTTTCCGGTAACGACGCTGTCGGCTTCAATGCCGATGCCGTCGCCGCGCTTATCGACCGGCTCATGTTCGCGCCGCTTGAGCGCGCGGATCAGATTGCCCTGCACGACCGCTAGACGGCCGCCCGCATCGAAATTGGTGACCTCGATGCCGCTGGCCGCCTGCTCGACGATGTTCGACGAAATCACGGCCCCTTGAAATCCGAATTCAGCATAGAGTGCGACCTCGCCGAGACGTGAACAGCTGTTGGCGGTCATCTGCACGTTGGACGCTGCATTCCCACGGATCGCGCTATACGCGCAATTTGAGATGCGGTTCGAAGTAACGAGCACGTTGCCAGCGCGATAGACGTTAATGCCGTTTCCGTTTTGACCTGTTCCGCCTGCCTTTGAAGCGATGTCGTCGATTCGGTTGCCCGAGACAATTGAGCCGTCTACGCCCACGGCATTGCGCCAGATCTGAATGCCGTTATTCCCGCACCGCTGAACGCGATTGTGCAAGACCGCTAAGCCAACGGCATCGAGCGAACGAATGGCGGCCAGTGAATGCTCTTCAAAGGTACTATCGGAGATCGTTCCCGAGCATTGCCTCAGAGTAAGTCCGTTGAGCAGGCTGCGGCGGATTCTGACGGCGCGCAACTCAAGATCAGTACAAGCGTCAAAGCGAACGAGAGCATCGCCCCTGTCCGGATCGAGAGCCAATGATGCGCCGTCGATCTCGACGCCCTCGATCAGAACGTCGGGTGCCTTCTCGGCGGTGACAAAAGTGGCACCCCCGGAATATTCCAAGACCGTGGTCCCATGGGCGCCGATTATCCGCGACCCCGGCCGTAGGTGAAGTCCGCTGACGCGATAGCGGCCAGGAGGAAGTACCAGCGGCTCTTTACGGTTTGCGCTCTCGTCGATCAAAGACTGGAGGTGCGCCGATTGGTCCTTGTGCGTGTTGGGAACAAGTCCTGTTGCATCAGGACCATTATCCGCCGCACCCCGCACATCAGCGCTCTTGCGTGGTCCGGCAATCGCCGCCGCGGTGACGGCTGTGAGGCCAAGCCCCGTACTGAGTAGAAGTCTGCGGTCGAACGTCATGGCGCGCGCTGGGTTTTCTTTCGGCGCCACTATGCCCCGCGAACCCTTAACGTCCGTTTAGCTTTTGGAAGGGCGGCGATCGCAGACTTGAGGATCAATTGCCCGCCCCGCAGTGCAAGGGGCCAATCGAGCGGCGTCTCCGTCCGGCACGTTGCCTCGTCCGGAATATCGACCGGAATATGAACGAAGCCGGCTGTGTGGCCGTGGGGTGTCTCGGGTCCTGCATGCCCGGCCGCGACGGCCAGCGAGTGAAAAAGCACCGCGTTGCAAAGATAGCCGCCGGCATCATCTGAAATCTGAACCGGTATCGTCTCGCGTTCCAGCGCGTCGGCAACCTCGCGAACCGGTAGCGTTGTGGCAAGCTGAGGAACACAGCCCGAAATGACGTGAGGCGTTTTCGGAAGCTGCCCCTCGCAGTCAAGGCAGGGCTGCATCGTATTCCGTCCAACCGTTTCCAGTACGAACCCCCGCGCTGCTTCAGAGACGCCGAAGTGCAGGGCGAGCGCAGGCTCATACTGTGCGAGAAGGCGGGACAGCATGTCCGGAGCCGCGCGCCACGACACGGGAAGCGAGGCTGAGACGAAGTGAAAGCCTTCAAAGTTTCTTTGGCTGAGTGCCGCAAGCCGGCGCGCAAATACGCCGGAAATGTTGCGCTCAACACCGGGAAAGGGACCGAAACCGGTCAGGAGAATGTGCGGGGTCGCATCCCTCATGCGGCAAGATTAATACCGGAGCAACGGAACTGGTACATCAAAAACAGTACATCAAGAAATGAGAACGCGGCGGACCTTGAGGCCCGCAGCAGTCAGTGTTCAACACGTTATGGTGTTTCGTACATTGCCCAGTAGGGCGCCGCGGCGTCCTCCGGCATGCGCTTCAGGAGCGGGCGCATGGTTTCGTTACCGACCATTTTGCCATTGCGGCGATAGAGCCAATCGGAGATCACCTCTTCGGTGAACTCGTAATGCTCGCCGAACGTTACGCTCTTCACAAGCTCCGGCTCGTTGTTGATCGTGCCAGAAATCTTATCGCCGTCGCGCTTCACGCCGATGACCCAGAAGTGCTCGACTTTCTTGCCGTCTTTGATCGCAACTTTGAGTGAGAAATCCGTCTCGCCAGCAGCAGGGTTCGCAAGTTTCGCCCAGAAACCATCAAGACTGGCGCGGGCCTTCTTGATTGCGGCGTTCATTTCGGGGTCTTTGCTCGAAACAACCGCGGGCTGATCAACAGACTTGGGCGCCTTGATGATCTCGGACTTATCAGGCTCGGACGATACGGCCGCAATCTTCTGCGTCTTCTTAGGCGCGTCCTTTTGCGGGGCAACGCTGGTAGGCTTGGCCGGCTCCGACGTTTGGGACGTTTCAGATTGAGTAGCGGCCGCCACAGAACGCTTTGTCGCGCTGGACCGGGCGGTCGTAGTGACCTTTGCCTTTACAGTCTTCACGGCCGCCGCTTCTTCTGCGGGTTTAGATGTCTTGGCGGCCTCGGGCGCATCGTTTGTCTCGGGCTTCGACGTCACTGCGGCAACATCCGTGGCGCCGGAAGTCTCCGCAGGTTTCGCCGTGTCCTGAGAGCTAGAAGTCTTTTTTGCCGCTTCAGCATTCACGACCGTGATAGGCGGAGCTGTGGTGGCCGACTTCGGTGCCGGATTGACGTCTTTGGCTTCAACAACAACCGGCGGCGTTTCTGCGGAGGCAGGCGCACCCACCGTTCCGCTGGTCTTGAGGGCGGTCTTGGTGCTGTCTCCGGTACCTGTGCCGGTTCTTGCGCCATCGTCCGCCGGGGATGTTTCTGCTCGCCTTGCGCCTTCAGATGGTGTGACAGCCACGATCTTCTTGGGAGCAGCTGCAGCGGAACCGGAATCATCAGCCGAAAATGCTGTGGTCGCCTCAGTCCCTACGTCGGCGGCCGACTCGCGGGCGCGATCGATATCCGAAAGCCAGCTGCCGGATTCGGGTTTGCGACTGCTGTTAGACGTGGTATCGGCCGCTTTGTCCGACACCGTCGTCATCCAAGTATCTTCGTACGCGGCGCCGACGCCCGCCTCGGCTGCGGCGCGCCCGGTGTACGTCTTCTGCATGCCATTGTAGCAACCGGCCATGCAGACCACGCCGTCTTGCAACGCGGCAGCCTTTGCCCCGCCCGGTGAGGACACGGCCGGCACCATTTCCGATTCGACTTTAGCCGCAGGACGCGGTTGCATGTCGATGATCTGCGCACGTTTGCGATTGGGGCAGCCGCCCTCGCAAATGACCACGAATTTGTCGGGGTACCCCTTGGCCAAGGGATGCGGTTTGGAATCGTAGACGGCTTTATCGGCCTCCAAGAGCGCCTTGGCGCGCTTTGTGTAATAGTCTTCCGGTGCGGGCGGAAGCTCGTCCTGCTTGGATTTCTTGGCGGCGGGCGATGCGGATGTCCCCGCCTGTGAATTATCGTCGTCGGACGCGTCGTCATCTCGCCCGCCGCGCCATTTCACCTTGGGAAAGGTCGACGTTTCGGCGTCGTCATCGGCCTTTTTGGCTTTGGATTTGGATGAGCCCCACTTCTTGCTGCCCCCGAAGCCTCGAAACTTTTTCGCCTCGGCATCGAAAACCGGAACGGCAAGGCCCAGCGGGAGCACGAGAGCCAGTGCAACGAGAAAACGCACGAAGCGAGAGAAAAGAGACATAGGGAGGTCCACAACGCGACAGGGTTTCACAAACCGGAAGCAACTGTGGCAAAGGCGGGTAAACGAAGTGTTGAGCGCGTCCAAATACCGGACATTGGCCCCGTTTAGCCCTCAGCGGCCCGGCCGACCGGTCGGCGTCTGCCCCGGCTTGGCGTTCAAAATGCGGACGCGCCAGCCACGGTCACCCTGCCGGCCACGGGCACCGGTCTTGGCAGCTAGCGGCTTGGCTGTCGCCGCCACGGCGGCCGCGCGGGCCTCGGCGAGCCGCCCTTGTAGTTTGCGAGATGCCCGAGCATCTGCACCAGCGCCTTGCGCGGGCGGTAAGACGTCGTCGGCCATGCTTGCCGACCCACGCAAATGGGGTTTTGCCCGGACGACCGGAATTGGCTCCGGCTTCGGCGTGATCCGCTTGCGCGAGAACCGCGTGCCGATATTGGGCCCCTTAGACGGGGCAGCGCTGCGTCGCACGCTTGCCTTTCGGGATCCGCTCTTGCCGGCGGCCATTGAGGAGCGTTTTTTGGACTTCCTGAAATACGCGCGCAAACACGGCTCAGTCCGTCTCAACTTTGCCAATTGGCCGGGCTTCACGCGAATGAGCCGCCCGTCTTCACACGCGTAGTACTCATCTGCAAAAGCGGTTGCCGAACCAACCGCCAAAAGTGCGGCCGCGACAAGAAGGGCTGTAACCGGTCTCATGACAATGCTCCCGCAAGGGGTTGGATCCTTGCGTCACAGTACGAGACAGGCGTTTACGAAGTGTTGACTTCTGCCGGCGCCACTCCTGCTCTTGCCCTTTGCCCTATTGAGACGGCGGCTTGAACTCCCAATAGGTCTTGCCCTCCTGCGAGACGGGCTTGGTCGTCGAAATACGCTGCTCGGGAGGCCGAACGCCGGTCTCGATCAACGCCTTGACGTCTTGCAGCAGGTCATTGTTCTCGGCATATCCGGAGTGGTTGAGCCCGAGGCTATCGGTCGACACACTGGTCACGTCGATGGTGTCGACCCCGTCAAGGATGAGCGGGCCTTCTTCTTCAGGCACGTCACCCGCGCGCGGTACACCGCCGTGGACGTTTCTTGAAATGGCAAGGGCCTTGTCATTCTTGGCAGCATAGAGCGTCATGCCTTTGGCAAGCCCTTTGATCTCTTTCGCGACATTCTCAAAAATGTGGCGATCGACGTCGGGTGCCGCGAGAATGATCTGATGGAAGACCACGCCTTCGGGTTTCGAGGCCTTGAGGTCCTTGAGCACCTGCAGCGTCGGCTGGTTCCCCATGCTGTGTGCGATAAGGCTCACCGCTTCAGCCCCCGTCTTGTTGAGCACCATGTTAATGAAATCCTTGAGGAAGGGCTGCGCCTGTCCCGAGCTCTGACTGTCATACGTGTAGTTCAGGACGCCGCCACCGGACGGCCAGCTGTAGGCGAACGGTGCACCGTCGAACTTCAAGTCATAGGCGATCTGTGCCGTGCGGTAGATGGCGTAGTCGAATGTCGTGTTGAATCCATGCACGAAGATCAGCGCGTGCTTCTTGTAGCGCTGGGATTTCGCGAGCCGTTCGGCAACAAGCGCAAGCAGCTCTTGTTCGGAGAACGCCTTGATCTCCTTCATGGTGAAATGCTCTTCCGGATTCTCGCTTTCGCCGATCTCGATGCCTATGATCGGAATGCGCAGCGTCCACGGTCGCTCAATCTGAGGAATCGTGTGCGACTTGGGAACAGTGACAAGTGCGCGGCCTAATTCGAGCCGGCGGCCACGGGCATCACCGTAGTCGAGGCGCTCGGAGTCTTCGACGCGGGCTCGGTCCGTGCCGAAGTAGACGGGAACGACATCCCACTTCGCGTCGCTGTCGCCGTTGGCCGCAGCTGGCGGTGGTGCGCCGGCTGCTTCTTCGGGGGCTTCTTCTGCAGCTTCTTCTTCCTCGCCTCCCAAACCGCGCGTTGTTGCCTCATCGTCGGGCGCAAAGTCCAGGCTCGGCGCTGGAGCTGGCGGCGGCGGCGCCATGGCGGCATCGGGCACGGGCTCAGCAGCACCCGGCTCAGCTCCTGTCATTGGCGGCTGTATGATTGAAGGCTTCGCGGCCTTTTCGCTCGCACGCGACCGTCTTTCCCTTTCCGCTCGGCGGCGCGCGGCCTTGGCCGCTTCAGCTTCGCTCGCATCCGTTGCCGGTGGCAGGGGCGCCTCGAGTCGGGCGTCCAGATCGGCCATATCGCCCTGAAGATTGAGAGCGAAAAGCATGACCAACGGCAGCACAGTCAGTATTCCCACACCGCCACGGGTCAGAACCTTGGCCGTATTCCCCATGCCGCGCGTGCCGCGCCACGTCACGACAAACACGACCACCATCAAGACAGTGAAAAGAATGAGCCCAAGCGTTATCATCGGAAAAAGTCCCTCCCACCGGCGATCCCGCCATCAATCGAAAGCCGGCCCTCAGTTTACACCGGTTCCGCGCCCGCATCAGCAAAGTATAGCGTCATGTTGCGGCATGTGGATGGATGATTTGACCCTTGCAGGGCCTGCGATTCCTGACCATGGTCAGCCGCGCTTTTGGTGCAACACCCCGTGGAAAACTCTAGCAATCTCCCGCCCATGTCCCGCCGCCGTACCTTTTCCGCCTCAGACTACGCCGACCGGATCCGGTCCGGCGACCGGGCGACGCTGGCGCGCGCCATAACCCTGGTGGAAAGCACCAAGCCTGAGCACAATGCCGAAGCCCAAGAGCTTCTGCAGGCCCTCCTGGCACATACTGGCGGTGCCGTTCGGCTCGGAATTACGGGCGTTCCGGGGGTGGGCAAATCGACCACAATCGACCAGCTCGGCATGAATCTGGTGAAGGCCGGGAACAAGGTGGCGGTATTGGCCGTCGATCCGACATCGAAGCGCACGGGCGGCTCGATCTTGGGCGACAAGACCCGGATGAGCGAGCTGGCACAATCCCCGAATGCATTTATCCGCCCTTCGCCCACCTCGGGAACGCTGGGTGGCGTCACGCGCAAGACACGCGAGACCATGACATTGCTCGAAGCGGCCGGTTTCGACGTCATCATCATCGAGACCGTCGGCGTCGGACAGAGCGAGGTCGCGGTTGCCGACATGGTGGACTTTTTCCTCGTGCTGCTGCTCGCCGGCGGCGGCGACGATCTGCAAGGCATCAAGAAAGGCATTATCGAGCTTGCAGACATGATTGCTATCAACAAGGCTGATGGCGACAACATTCCGCGCGCCAAGCGCGCAGCCAACGAGTATCAAAACGCAATCGCCATCTTCACGCCCAAGGACGCCGCGTGGCTGCCGCCCGTCGTTACCATCTCGGGGCGGGACAATCGCGGTCTCGACGCGCTGTGGAATAAGATCGAAGAGCACCGCGCCATTATGAAAGAGAGCGGGGCCTTTGCGGCGCGCCGTCAAAGCCAGGCCGTCCAGTGGATGCACGATATGCTTGAGGACAGACTGATGTCGGCCTTGAAGGCCAATCCCAAGGTCGCCGCGCGCCTGCCGGAGATCGAAAACGAGGTGCGAGAGGGGNNCCGTCGATGAAATCCTGCGCCTGATGGGTCTGTAAGTTCCTACATTCCGAGCGCTGCCTTGATCTTCTCTGCGCTGGCAGACAGCACCTCGGGTTTTTCCATATCCCCCGTATGCGGTTTCAAAGAAACGCCGTCGAAACGCGGGATGACGTGTACGTGAAGATGGAACACTGTTTGTCCGGCCGCCAGCTCGTTAAATTGGATGATAGTGACGCCATCGGCGGCGAAGGCGTCTTTTGCCGCGCGCGCAATCTTCTGTACAACCGGATAAAGCTTGGCAAGCACCGCGGGGTCAGCATCCAACAGGTTGCGTGACGCGGCCTTCGGCACAACCAAGGCGTGGCCGGTTCCCTGAGGCATGACATCCATAAAGGCAATGGCATCGTCGTCCTCATAGACCTTATGGCACGGAATCTCACCGCGCAGGATTTTGGCGAAGATGTTGTCGGTGTCGTAGGTCATAGCGCTTCTCAGGTGGAGTGCAGAGGATCGTTGCGCCCAGTTACGAGCGGCGGCCGTGCCCCGTCAAGCAAGGCCTTTCTTATACGGCCCATAATCCTCAAGTAGGCGATTGACCTCGGAAACCTCCTCGCGTTCGGCGTCAAGATAGCGCGCAACCGCTTGATGAAGCCCCGGCTCGGCAAGCCAATGCGCCGAATAGGTGGTAACCGGGCGGTAGCCCCGAGCCAGTTTGTGCTCGCCTTGGGCACCGGCTTCGGCGCGTTGAAGGCCATGCGCGATCGCAAAGTCGATGGCCTGATAATAGCAGACCTCGAAATGCAGGAACGGCACGTGTTCCGGCGCACCCCAATAGCGGCCGTAAAGACAGTCGCCGCCGATGATGTGGAGGGCGCCCGCAATATACCGCGATCCCCGTTTCACCATGATGAGCAGACAACGATCCGGCATGGCCGCACCGAGAAGCGAAAAGAAGCGCCGGTTTAGGTAGGGGCTTCCCCACTTGCGATCACCCGTATCCATGTAGAAGGCAAAGAACGTGTCCCAATGGGCTTCAGTGATGTCGCGACCCGTGATGTGCTCGATGGTAAGCCCATCCGACAACGCCGCGGCCCGCTCCCGGCGGATCATCTTGCGTTTGCGCGACGAGAGCGTCTCCAGAAAATCATCGAAACACTCATAGCCCTCATTCGTCCAGTGAAACTGTTGGCAGGTGCGCTGAAGGAGTCCTGCAGCACCAAGCCGCGTCCATTCCGCTTCGGTTAGGAACGTGATGTGCAAGGACGAGCAGTCGATCCGCCGCGCCAGTTCGATACCGGCATTGGCAAGGAGCCGCTCGCTCCTGAGTTTCAAGACCCGGCCCCGGCGGAACAAGAAGTCGGCGTCCAGGGACCGGCATAAACGGAACTGCCGCCTGTAGTTTCGGATAGTAGCGGCCGCCCGCACGGTGCAACGCACTGGCCCAGGCGTGATCGAACACGTACTCGCCCTGGCTATGCGTCTTCACATAGAGCGGCATCGCGGCGGCAACGCCGCCGGTCTCATCCTCGAGAAGCAGATGTTGCGGAATCCATCCGGCCTCGGGGCCCGTGGTCCCCGCCTCCTCAAGCGCCAAAAGGAATGCATGTGACACGAACGGATCGAAGGGATGCGAGGGGGGATTGGCGCAGCGGTCCCACGCTGCGGCCTCGATGTCCGCCATGCGCGGCACCACTCGAACGACGGCATTTTCCCGATCACCCACAGCACGCACCAGTGTCTCGAAACGTGAGCGTTCATCATAATGATCTCAGCGGGCGAGAAAACGTCCCGCCGCCAAATCGGATTCGGACCGCCCCCTAGAACCGGGGAACCGCGACAAGGTTGCCTTTCCGCGCCGTGGCCGATCCGCTATAAGGCGGCTCCAATCCACGGTCCCGGCGCCTATGGGCGCCTCAGCAACTCAAGCACCACGGTGATGGCAAAGACCCCAAAGGACGGGAAAACGCGCCCGGAAGCCCGGCTTCCCAAGGGCTTTCGCGACATCGAAGCCGCCGAGATCCGCCAGAGCCTCGACATGCTGGCGAAGATCCGCGCGGTCTACGAGCGCTATGGATTCGAGCCTTTAGACACGCCGGCCTTCGAGTACACGGACGCGCTCGGAAAGTTCTTGCCCGACAGCGACCGCCCCAACGAAGGCGTGTTCTCGCTGCAGGACGAGGACGAGCAGTGGATGTCATTGCGCTACGACCTGACGGCACCGTTGGCGCGCTACGTCGCACAGAATTTCCAGACGCTGCCGAAGCCCTTCCGCCGCTACGCGACAGGAACGGTGTATCGCAACGAGAAGCCGGGTCCGGGCCGCTTCCGCCAGTTCACACAGTTCGACGCCGACACGGTGGGTGCGGCGAGCGTCGCCGCCGATGCCGAGATGTGCATGCTGGCGGCTGATACCATGGAAGCGCTGGGCATCAAGCGTGGCGACTACGTCATCAAGGTCAACAATCGGAAAGTCCTCGACGGGATTTTGGAATCCGCGGGCGTGGATCTCTCCGATGAGCCCAAGAGGCTCGCGGTCCTGCGCTCGCTCGACAAGCTCGACAAATTCTCACGCGACGACGTCGCGTTGTTACTCGGGCCGGGACGCAAAGACGAGTCCGGCGACTTCACGAAAGGCGCGGGCCTAGAGCCCAAACAGATCAAAACGCTGCTGGATTTTGTGACGCAGCCCGTTTTGGAGCAGAGTGATAGGGGTGTCATTGCGAAACGGACGGGTTTCGAAGCCACGCAGCTCTATGAAGACGGACTGTCAGAGCTTGCCGAGCTCAACACGCTTGTCAAAGCAAACGGCTATGAGGACGATCGGATCCGCATCGATCACTCCGTCGTGCGCGGCCTCGACTATTATACCGGCCCCGTGTTCGAGGCCGAGCTTCTGTTCGAAGTGAAGAACGACGACGGGCAAACCGTCCGCTTCGGCTCGGTTGGCGGCGGCGGACGCTACGACGATCTTGTCGCGCGCTTCACCGGTCAGAGGGTGCCCGCCACAGGCTATTCCATCGGTGTTTCGAGATTGCAGGCGGCCCTCAACGCGTTGGGACGCGGCGGCGACGCGGCCGTGCACGGACCCGTCGTCGTCATCGTCATGGATAAGGCGGAACTGGCGCACTACCAGAAGCTGACACAGCGCCTGCGAGAGGCCGGGATACGTGCCGAAATGTATCTTGGCTCATCCGGCATGAAGGCGCAGATGAAATATGCCGATAAGCGCGGAGCACCGGTGGCCGTCATCCAGGGCTCGGACGAGCGCGCCAAAGGCGAGGTGACGCTCAAAGACCTGATCGAAGGTGCCAAAGCCGCGGCTGCCATTAAAGATAATAAAGAATGGAAGGCGGCGCGCCCGGCGCAAATTTCCGTTCCGGAAGTTGAGCTGGTCGAGAAGGTTCAGGACATCTTAAAGCGGCACGCTTAGGAAAGCACACAGTGGTTTGAGCCAATCCCTATGCCGCAACACGTGGCGGGGGAGCGGGAGTGATCGGAATGGCNNTCGCAGCCCTTGAAGCTCAGGCAGGCCGCGTGATGAGCACGTTCATCGCGGCCGGCTATGAAGCTGTGGCCCCTGCCATCATCCAGCCTGCGGGCATCTATCTCGATGCTATTGGCGAAGCATTGCGCGCACGCACCTATGTGTTCACCGATCCCGATGGCGACGAGCTTTGCCTGCGGCCTGATCTCACGGTACCCACCTGCCGGCTGCACCTTGAGCGCGCGGGCAACGACTCTAAGGACGAAGCTCGTTATTGCTATAACGGGTCCGCCTTCCGCTTTCAGCCGCAAGGCGCCGACAGCGCACACCCGCGCGAGTTCCGCCAGGCCGGAATCGAAACCTTCGGGGCTGCGAACGCCGATGAGGCGGACGTCGCAACCCTCGCCACCATCGTGCGCGCCCTCGAAGCAGCCGGTCTCACGGAGTATCAACTGCGTTTCGGAGACCTTGGCCTGTTCTCGGCGATGCTGAAGACGGTCGACATGCCGGAACGCTGGCGCGCGCGGCTCAAAGACCACTTCTGGCGCCCCGACACTTTCCGAAATGAACTAAAGCGGTTGACGACGGTCCCCGACGACCTGCTCACAGGCATTCCGAAGTCGCTCGCCGCCGCGCTCGATCCGAATGATCCGGCGAAAGCGGAGAAAGCCGTTGCAGCCCACCTTGAAAGCGCCGGTATCGAAGTCATCGGCGTGCGCTCTCTCGGCGAAGTGACAGCCAATCTCCTGTCACGCAGCGCAGACGCAAGGGCCGAGCCATTGTCGGCCACAGCAGCAAGCCTCATCGAAAGCTATCTCGCGGTGTCGGGATCGGCCGACGGTGCGGGAACCGCCATTAAGAACGTTGTGCGGGATGAAGGCGTTGATATTTCCGATGCGCTCCGCCGCTATCAACGCCGCCTGGATCTTATCTCCAAGACCGGGATCGATGTAAGCCGCGCCGAGTTCTCCGCCGAATTCGGCCGCGCACTCGAATACTACACGGGCTTCGTTTTCGAGATCGTCGTGCCGTCCCTTGGCGCGCAAAGCCCGGTGGCCGGCGGAGGCCGCTACGACGGATTGATGAAAGCCGTCGGCGCGCCGTCCGACGTCTCCGCCGTTGGCGGCGCAATCCACACGGAACGGCTTCTTACGGCTGTCGGTGGAGGCCGGTCATGAGCCAACGTCTCGTCTTTGCCGTTCCGTCCAAAGGCCGCCTCATGGAGCAGACGGCCGAGGCCCTGTCCAAAGCCAGCCTCGACCTGCGCAAGACCGGAGATGAGCGCGGGTACCGTGGTGAGATTGCAGGATTAGAGGCCGTCGATGTGGCCTATATTTCGTCCTCGGAGATCGCCTGGTATTTGAAAACAGGACGCGCGCACCTTGGCGTTACCGGTGAGGATCTGATCCGCGAACAGATGTCGGACGCCGACGAACGCGTTCGCTTCCTGAAACGGCTGGGCTTTGGCTTCGCCGACGTGGTCGTGGCTGTCCCCGCCAGTTGGCTCGATGTGCGCACCATGTCCGATCTTGGACAGATCACGGGACTCTTCCGGCGTGAGCACGGCCGCGCGCTCCGGGTCGCGACGAAGTACATGAACCTCACACGACGGTTTTTCGCGTCGAAGGGGATTACGGACTACCGGATTGTCGAGAGCTTGGGCGCCACCGAAGGAACGCCCGCAGCCGGTACGGCGGATCTCATTGTCGACATCACAACGACGGGCAGCACGCTTAAGGCCAATGGCCTTCGCGTTCTCGACGACGGCGTGATCCTGAAATC
>JABAHR010001468.1_pt1 | contig 17274 bp, 19 predicted proteins | sample 7062101 | NCBI WGS metagenome assembly JABAHR01 (sample SAMN14534553, study PRJNA622989) | marine sediment metagenome | biome: marine biome [ENVO:00000428]; feature: marine pelagic biome [ENVO:01000023]; material: deep marine sediment [ENVO:00002113] | place: India: Gulf of Kutch | collected... | reverse complement strand
GAAATAACAGAATTCACTTTGTTCCATTTTGTATCATCACTTTCTGGGAAATCCACTCTGCTATGAGCACCCCTGCTTTCTTCTCTTTGCAGTGCGCATTTAGCTGCAGCCTCTGCAACAACAAAAAGTGAATTTAAATCCACACTCAGGTTCCACCCCGGATTAAACATCCTTGATCCCTCTACACTAAGAACCTTTGAATCCTTAATTAATGCTTCGAGTTCTTTTAATCCTTGTTCTAATTTATCTTTAATCCTGAATACACCAAAATAGTTCTGCATTATTTCCTGTAGATTTTGATGAACAGTGTATGGATTTTTACCGCCAGTATTGCTAAACGGTGCTAAAATGTGTTTTTCATGCTGTGTAATTTGATCAAAATTCATATTTAAAGTGTTTGCATCTATTTCATTTGCATACTCTGCAGCGCCAAGTCCTGCTCTTCTTCCAAACACAAGCAAGTCAGAAAGGGAATTTCCACCGAGTCTGTTTGCTCCATGCATTCCTGCTGCTACCTCTCCCGCTGCGAATAGACCTGGTACCGTACTTTGACCAGTTTCCGGATCAACCCTTACTCCACCCATAACGTAGTGTGTAGTAGGACCGACTTCCATTGGATCTTTAGTTATATCAATATCAGCAAATTCCATAAATTGATGATACATACTTGGAAGTTTCTTTATAACATATTCTGCACCACGGTGAGATATATCTAAGTATGCTCCTCCATGCGGAGTACCTCTTCCTTCCTGAGCCTCGGTATAAATTGATCGTGCTACAACGTCTCTTGTTGAAAGCTCCATTCTCTCAGGGTCATATTTTTCCATAAATCTTTCACCCTTAGAGTTTGTAAGTATTCCCCCTTCTCCTCTTACAGCTTCTGTAACAAGTATTCCTTTTACACTCGGTGGCCATACCATCCCAGTGGGATGGAACTGAATAAATTCCATATCAATAAGTTCTGCACCTGCGTTATAAGCAAGTGCCTGACCATCACCTGTATATTCCCAGGAATTGGATGTAACCTGATATATTTTACCAATACCGCCAGTTGCAAGTATTACAGCTTTAGATTTAAAAAGTACAAATTTTCCAGTTTCTCTCCAGTAACCAAATGCGCCCACTACTTTTTCGCCATCTTTAACAAGATCGGTAATCGTGCATTCCATATAAACATCAATACCAGAGTGAATACCCTTATCCTGGAGCGTTCTTATCAGTTCAAGCCCGGTTCTGTCACCTACATGGCATAGTCTTTTCCAGGTATGTCCGCCAAAAGCGCGCTGATTAATTTTTCCTTCTTTGGTTCTATCAAAAAGCGCTCCCCATTGTTCTAATTCATGAATTCTGTCAGGCGCCTCAGTGGCATGAATCTGTGCCATGCGCCAGTTGTTTAGCATCTTTCCGCCTTTCATTGTATCTTTGAAATGCGTCTGCCAGTTATCCTCAGGTGCTACATTTGCCATAGCAGCAGCAACACCGCCTTCTGCCATTACAGTATGAGCTTTTCCCAAAAGAGATTTACATATAAGCCCTACAGATGCTCCCTGGGCGGATGCTTCAATTGCGGCTCTAAGGCCTGCTCCACCTGCACCAATTACAATTACGTCATGTTCGTGTGTTTCGTATTTATCCATTTTTATATAAACCTCATATCGTTAATAACACCTGTTGCTACAAGTCTTACATATAAATCAGTCAGACATACTCCAAAAAGACTTAGCCAGGCCCAGAGCATATGGTTTTCATTTAGCGAACTTGCTCCCTTCCAAAGAGAAAATCTGGTTGGGCAGGCAGAAAATATATTTAGTTTACCACCAATTAGGTGTCTGAATGAGTGACATGAAAGAGAATACATACTCAGCAAGAAAGCATTAATTACCAATACAACCGAACCAATGCCTACGCCGTAGCCGTCTTCAAATTTAAAACCCTTGTATGCATCGTACCAAAGAAAAATGAGTACAATAGTTGCTGCATAAAAAAAGTATCTATGCAAGTTTTGAAGTATAAGAGGAAATTTGCTTTCACCATTGTAGCTTTCCTTGCTTCTGCCTTCTACGGCACAACCTGGGGGCATCTTGGCAAATGATCTGTAATATGCCTTTCTGTAGTAGTAACAAGTAAATCTGAAAAGACCTGGTGCCCAAAGAATAAGGATTGCCGGTGAAAGTGGCCACCACTCAAGGGCTATTAACGGAGAATAGAATGGAGATAGATAGGGATCTGCTAAATAATACTGATTTTCTAAAGCCCTCCATGTTGCATAAATCACAAAAGAACCAAGTACTGCTGCAGTAATCATTGGAGCTGTCTTCCAGTTATCAGTTCTTAAAGTTACATAATTCTGAGATGCAGAACTACCCATTTTTTCCTCCAAACATTAAAGTTAACTAAAAGTTAAATGATATTTTTATATCTAGAAAAAAGAAAAAGATTTAAATATTAAAGATGTCCAAGTTCATGAATCCTGTCACAAAGCTCCTGAACATGACTTGCCGATATATGCAATTCTTCTTTTTCTTTATCAGTCAAATTAATCTCAATTATCTCTTCTATTCCACTTCTTCCAAGTTTTACAGGAAGACCAACAAATGTGCCGTCTATACCATATTCACCCTCAGCGTATACACAGCAAGGTAGGATTTTCTTTTTATCCTTCAGAATAGCTTCAGCCATTTCTACAGCCGATGCCCCTGGAGCATAGAACGCGCTTCCTGTTTTAAGAAGTTTAACGATTTCAGCGCCACCATCTCTAGTTCTTTGGATTATAGATTCTATTCTGTCTTCAGGCATAAGCTCAGTAATAGGAATACCGGCTACTGTCGTAAATCTTGCAAGTGGAACCATATCGTCTCCGTGTCCTCCTAGTACAAAAGCCTGAATATTATCTACAGATACATTGAGTTCCATAGAAATGAAAGTTTTAAATCTAGCAGAATCAAGCACTCCTGCCATTCCAAGAACCCTTTCTCTTGGAAAACCACTAATTTTGTATGATACATAAGTCATAGCATCGAGTGGGTTTGTTACTAAAATTAATATTGCATCTGGTGAATTTTTAGCTACTTCAGTTGTAACCTGGGTTACGATTTTGGTATTTGTAGCAATAAGATCATCCCTGCTCATTCCAGGCTTTCTTGGAAGTCCTGATGTAATAATCACAATGTCTGATCCTGCTGTTTCGGCGTAACCATTTGATCCAACTATATTTACATCATAATTTACTACGGGACCCATTTCCATAAGATCCAATGCCTTTCCCTGAGGCATATCCTCTACAATATCTACAAGTACTACATCTCCAAGTTCGGATTCGGCGAGTCTAAGAGCTGCTGTAGCTCCCACATTTCCCGCTCCTATTACTGATATTTTAGGTCTGCTCATTATATTCTCTCCAAAGATTTTAAAATGTAATTAAAATTATTTTATAGTGTCCATATTATCTGCAATTGCCTGTCCAAATTCTGAACATTTGAGAAGTTTTGCCCCTTCTATTTGTCTGTGCAGATCATATGTTACGGTTTTATTTAAGATTGTTTGCTCCATTGATTTTATGGTAAGATCGGCAGCTTCCGTCCATCCCATATATTCAAACATCATCACACCGGATAGAATTACAGAGCCTGGGTTTACTTTGTCCTGATCTGCATATTTTGGTGCTGTTCCGTGTGTAGCTTCAAACAGTGCGTATGGATCACCAATATTTGCTCCAGGTGCTACACCAAGGCCACCAACCTGCCCGGCTAGTGCGTCTGAAAGGTAGTCTCCATTTAAATTCGGCATAGCAAGAACATCGTATTCATTACCACGGGTAAGAATCTGCTGAAACATATTATCGGCTATTCTGTCTTTTATAACTATCTTTCCTTCAGGCTGTTTACCGTCAAAGTTGTCCCAAAGCTCATCCTCTGTAATTGTAACATCTGAAAACTCTTCTTTTGCAAGTTCATAACCCCAATCACGAAAAGCCCCTTCGGTAAATTTCATAATATTGCCTTTATGTACAAGTGTTACACTCTTACGATTATATTTGATTGCATACTGAATTGCTTTTCTAACTAGCCTTTTAGTTCCAAAAGGGCTAATGGGCTTGATACCTATTCCAGATTTTTCTCTTATTTCTACACCCATTTCGTTAACTAGGAAATTTCTAACTTTTTCAGCCTCGGGTGTGCCGCTTTCCCATTCTATTCCAGAATATACATCCTCAGTATTTTCTCTAAAAATCACGGCATCAATTCTTTCGGGATATTTAACAGGATTCGGCGTGCCCTTTAGATATTTTACAGGCCTTACGCAAGCATATAGATCTAGAAGCTGTCTCAGTGCAACATTTAAGCTTCTAATGCCTCCTCCTACCGGTGTTGTAAGAGGTCCTTTAATAGAAACCACATATTTTTTAATATCTTCTAGTGTCTGATCAGGTAGCCACTCTCCAGTTTGATCATAAGCTTTTTCACCGGCAAGTACCTCATGCCAGGTGATCTTTTTACTCCCTCCATAGGCTTTCTCTACAGCTGCATCAAAAACTATCTGAGAGGCTCTCCAAATGTCAGGCCCTGTGCCGTCTCCCTCTATAAAAGGAATAATCGTATTGTCGGGTACCTCTATTTCTCCAGTTTGTGTATTTATACCAATTGTTTGTCCTTCAGTAGACATCTATAATACTCCTTTCGCATCATTCTCTTATTTGCTCATTTTTTGGACAGTCAATATATATAAAATTTCATAAAATGCAATTAATTTGATCTTATCATTTGTCTTAAGACCGTCTGTAAGATACCGCCATTCTTTATGTAATCTATCTCAACAGGACTATCAAGTCTGCAAATTACATTAAATTGTTTTTTATTTCCTTCTTTATCAGTTGCTGTTACACTAAGCTCTTTTCTGGGTGAGAGATCTGAAATTCCCTCTATATCGAATTTTTCAAAGCCTGTGATACCAAGACTATCTGCACTTTCTCCGTCTTTAAACTGCAGAGGTAATACACCCATACCAACAAGATTGCTTCTATGAATTCTCTCAAAGCTCTCAGTTATAACTGCCTTTACTCCTAGGAGCATTGTTCCCTTGGCAGCCCAGTCCCTTGAACTTCCTGTACCATATTCCTTACCACCGATCACAATAAGTGGAGTCCCCTCACTTCTGTACTTTTCTGAAGCCTCAAACATCGTTGTGTCTTCATCCCCGGGTATGTACTTTGTAACACCACCCTCGGTTCCAGGAAGAAGTTTGTTTTTAATTCTTATATTTGCAAAAGTACCTCGCATCATAATGTCGTGGTTTCCACGTCTTGATCCAAAACTGTTGAAGTCATATGGATCAACCCCTTTGCTAATAAGAAACTTTCCGGCAGGACCGTCCTTTGGAATAGAACCTGCAGGGGAAATATGATCTGTGGTTATAGAATCTCCAAGAAGTGCATATACATGAGCTCCTTTTATATCTGTGGGATCAGTAGTATCCGGTCCAAATCCTTCAAAAAACGGTGGTTCCTGTACATATGTGGAACCATCATTCCATTCATATAGATTGCCTGAAGGACTTTCCATACTCTGCCACTTCTCATCACCCTCAAATACTATGGCATATTCCTTGTTGAAGATTTCAGGTGTTACAGATTTTTCAATTACTTCACTAACTTCCTGCTGTGTTGGCCAGATATCTTTTAAATATACTTCTTCACCAGAATCATTTGTACCGATTGGTTCTGTTGAAAGATCAATATCCACAGTACCTGCAAGTGCATAAGCTACTACGAGCGGAGGTGATGCGAGATATGATAGTTTTACAAAAGGATGAACCCTGCCCTCAAAATTCCTATTTCCACTCAGTACTGATGCACAGTTAAAATCGTTTTCTTTAATAGCATTTTCTATGGTCTCTGGAAGCGGCCCACTATTACCTATACAGGTAGTACATCCATAACCTACAAGGTTAAATCCCAGTTTATCCAGATATGTATTTAGACCGGAATCTTCTAAATATTCAGTAACTACTTTTGAGCCTGGAGCAAGACTGGTTTTTACAGTTGGACTTACTGTAAGTCCTTTTTCAACAGCCTTTTTAGCTACAAGACCGGCACCTATCATTACAGATGGGTTTGAGGTATTTGTGCAGCTTGTAATAGCTGATATTACAACCGAGCCATTTGAGAGCTCTCCACCAGTACCATTTAATTTAACATCTACCGATTTATTCAAATCTCCATTGTCACCAAGTCTTGTTTTCATTGTTTCATGATAAGCAGATTTCATATCATGAAGTGAAATTCTGTCCTGTGGTCTGCTTGGACCTGCCAGTGATGATACTACATTTGACAGATCAAGTTCGAGAGAATCTGTATAAATAGGATCAGGCATGTCATCTGTTCTAAAAAGGCTTTGAGCTTTTGTATATTTTTCTACTGTATCAATAAGTTCTTCACTTCTGCCTGTGGTTCTTAAATACCTTAGTGTCTCATCATCCACCGGGAAAAATCCCATTGTAGCGCCATATTCAGGAGCCATATTTGATATAGTGGCTCTATCTGCAAGAGACATATTTGTAAGCCCCGGTCCAAAAAATTCTACAAATTTACCTACAACTCCTTTTTCTCTTAGCATCTGTGTAATTGTAAGCACCATATCGGTTGCTGTAACACCTTCATTAAGCTGGCCGTGGAGTTTAAATCCAATAACTTCTGGCATAAGCATGTATAGTGGCTGTCCGAGCATACAGGCCTCGGCTTCAATCCCGCCTACTCCCCAGCCCATTACTGCTAGCCCGTTTATCATAGTTGTGTGTGAGTCTGTTCCTACAAGCGTATCTGGAAATACGACCATATCTCCGTCTATATCCTTGGAAGCTACTACACTTGCAAGGTATTCAAGGTTTACCTGATGTACGATACCTGTTCCCGGTGGTACAACCCTGAAATTTTCAAATGCCTGCTGAGCCCATCTTAAAAATGCATATCTTTCGCCGTTTCTTTCGTATTCTCTTTCTACGTTCTGCTGGAATGCTTCAGGGGTTGCGTAGTGATCAACCTGCACAGAGTGATCTATTACAAGATCAACCGGAACAATAGGATTTATCTTTGCAGGATCTAATCCTAGTTTATTTACTACTCCGCGCATAGCCGCTAAGTCTACTACGCACGGCACACCGGTAAAATCCTGAAGTATTACCCTTGATGGTTTATAAGGTACTTCAACCGGTTCAGAGCTTTTACCCCAGTCTGCGATTGCTTCAATATCATCAGTGTTTACTATCCTGCCATCATAGTTTCTAAGAACATTTTCTAATAGTATTTTTATTGAAAAGGGAAGTCTTGATATATCCTTTCCGGATATTTCCTGTAGTTTAGTAATTGAATAATAAACCTTCTTGCCATCTATTGTTTCTAACTCAAGCTTTGCATCTTTGGGATTAAAATTAGACATAACACCACCTTATTTAATTATTTTCGGGCTTGATATATTACCAAAATATGAGGAAATTTAAATAGATAAATTCTAAGAATAAAAAATTATTCTATAATAAAAAGATATATATACTTATTGTTAATATTTATTATTAATTATTAGCGAATTTGTTTTTATTCCAGGACAATAACTGTAATTTAAATATTTTTTCTTTTTCTTACCAATGAAGTTAATGCTAACATCATTGGAATTAGAAGTAATGCTGTATTTATTAAGTTATTAGAGGTAATTTTATTTCCAGAAGTTGCCAGAGAACAGCCATCAGAAGACTCAACACTCTCTTCGAGAATTTCAATAAATCCTGGCCCACCTGGATCAATAATTTCACCATTTACTGTTATATCATCATCGCCACGTTTACCATCAACAAACCTGAGTACTATTCTGTCTTCTAAAAATTTTGCACCTGTTTCACCGTCAAAATAAAAATTATACCAGTGCGGTGTTGGGTTATCAGGAGTTGGGCCGTATTTATAAAAAGTATTCACTTCTACTCCCTCTGGAAGATATAAAATAATGTAACTTTCCTGTCCATGTGCCAAAAGCTCAATATCAAATTCAAAAAAATCAAGTGGAAAACTTACACCTACCGGATCATTTGAAGGAGAAGGATTATTCACGCTTTTTGCATTAAATAATTTATGTTGTGGATCAGTCTCAAATGTAACATATGGATCTGGTCCAAATATATTTGCTGGTATTGATATTACATGTGCCTGCCAGCTGTCAGGAGTACCGTCATTGTTACCATCTCCACCTGGAGCGCCATCTTCAATCACATCATCAACCATATCATTATCATCATCTTCATCATCACAATCAACCATTCCGTCACAGTCATCATCTATACCATTAAAACACCATTCCACAATTCCTGGATTAATTCCAAATACCTCATCATTACAATCGCCATTACATGTGGTAAATCCATCTGCATCAAAATCAAAACCTTCATCAGTAAAGAAATTACAGTTATCATCAACGCCATTGCATATTTCAACAGCGTTAGGATTTATTGTGTCGTCTGAGTCATTACAATCTAATCCTCCACAGAGTGAATCAGAAAAACCATCCAAATCAGCATCAGGACATATAATTTTCATACCCATTATATGTAAATTAGTATGATAAACATCTAATGTACTAAGTGCTCTGGCTGAGCTTGAGATAATAAAAACTAATGATAGAACGGTATATACTGTAATATTTTCATAATTAGATAACACCCCACTTAAAGTAAAATCTTATCTATTATATTTCAAGAGGGTCAATAAGTAAATACATATATTTAGAGATAGTAGTGAGGCTATAGGAATATATACATTCTATATGCATATATCATTTTTTTACAACGTACCAGTAATTTTGAATATCATGATCTAGTTTATTAGTCTCAATAGAACCAAATCCAGCCTGTTGTAAATAATCCCTAGTTTTTTCCTCACCCCACATTGCACCAAGACCTTCTCCACCCTGCTCAAGAGAAACAGTCATACAATGCATGCATGAAATCGTATATAAAAGTGTGCCAATCGGATGTTCAACATCTTTATCTACATGGCTTGTACCGCTTATATCCTGCATTAGGTATACACCATCATTTTTAAGAGATTTATGTATTCCTATCAATACATTTAAGGGTTTTGCCTGATCGTGTATTGCGTCAAAGCTTGTTATTAAGTCATATGTTTCAGATTGAGCAGTCTGATCAAAATTAGTTAAATCTTTTATTGCAAATTCTATATTATTTAAACCCTTTTGCTTTGAATTATGCCTTGCAAATTCTATTGCTTCAGTTGAAAGATCTTTACCTGTAAATTTGCTGCCGGGATAAAGCTCTGCAAGTCTAGTCAATATAAGACCTCTTCCACATCCTATATCCAGTACACTAATTCCATTTTCCAGTTTTTCTGATAAATCCGGGACTAATGGAATAATATGTGACTCTAATGTAGATAGCACAGACTGGCCACTGTCTTCTGCCATAATCTCATGAAATCTTGGGAAACTTGAATACGGTACACCTCCACCCTTTTGAAAACATTCAATTATTTCATTTTCAACAGTTCCAAGCTCTGAAATATACTGGCTGAATACTGCAATATTATCTGCTCCAGCCGCACGGGTTAGAAATGCTGAATGTTCAGGTGGTAAATTGTATTTCTCAGTTTCCGGGTCATAGTCAATGACCTTCGATGTAATCATGGCACCTAGCCATTCTCTTACGTACCTTTCGTTAAGACCAGACTTTTCTGCAATTTCTTCTGAAGTGCTAGGGGATAAATTATTCATGACATCAAATAGTCCTGTACGGTGTCCAATAGATATCATAAGACAAAGTGCGCCATTATTTAGTGTATTAACTAAATTATCAGCAAAAGCTTCAGCTTTTTTTTCATCCATTTTTAGATCCTTAATTATTCATATGTTGAATATAAACAACAAAGCTATCCATATACTTCCATCTATCTTCTTTTTTATATATCATAACATCAATAGTCTCATCACCCTTCAGATAACCTGCTCCAAATTCACCCTTCGTGGTAAGTCTGTTACCACTCCAGTTAAATCTTTTTATAATATCTTTTTCTTGTTTATCTTTGATGTATCCAACATATACAAATTCAGATGGTAATTTCAGTTCTTCTATTGATGCTCCAAATTTGAAATGTGAATCTGAATTATCAGCGGCTTTATCGATTCTATCTAATAAATCTCCATATTTAGATCTTATATATTCCTTTTCACCATATGGAGGCAAATCTATTAAATCATCAACTTTCTTTTCGATAGTATCCATGGCATTGGATACTATCATTTCTTTATTGTTCCAAATATAATAACCTGCAGTAATAGCCAGAAACATAAATACAAAGACTAAAGAGATTATTATTATTTTCATGATCTTTGACTACTAATATTTTACTGCCATTCCTCTACAACATTTCCATCACTGTCTTTAAATGAACCAACAAGGATCATTATCATATCAATAAATGTCCAAATACCCAGTCCACCAAGTGTGACTATTTGGATAATTCCTGTTCCATTTTTACCTACATAAAATCTGTGTACTCCTAAAATACCAAAAAAGAAGCACAGCAAAAATGCTATCAATCTCTTTTTATCACTTATTTGCGCCATTGGTTTCTCATTTTACTTTAATGTATTAAATATAAGCATGACCCTAATATTTTCAATAGTTTAGGATATTAGAATCTAAAATTAATTATTTATAATTTATCTTTGGTAGTGACGATTTGTGTTAGACCGCCTATAAATATAATTGCACAACCAAAAGATTGCAGTGTTGATAATTGTTCACTATATATTAGAAAGCCTATCAATGTTGCTACCAGAGGTTCCAGATATGAGATAGTTCCGTATTCTACAGCTTTTAAATACTTAATTGCAACAATTATAAATGTAAATGCCAAAAAACCCTGGGTAAATGACATGCCAGTAAGTAAGAAAATATCTTTTGTTGTAATACTGAAACTATCTACTGTAAATATAAAGGGTACCAAAATAAATAATCCAAATAAGAACTGATAAAATGACCTGTGCATAGAGTCTATATTATTTGGAATTCTTCGGTTTAGTACTATATATAGAGCATAACAAAGACCAGCAGCGGCTCCCAATAAAACCCCTTTTGATTTTGAAAGGTCAAATGATAATTTGAATTCTAACAGACAAAGAAATCCTATAAATGCTAGAGCAATTAATATGAAGTTTAACTTTGTGGCGGGCTCCTTAATTATTAAAGAACTAATACCTACGGCAATAATTGGCCCCAGATATAAAAGGAACACAGCGCTTGAAAGCGGAATAAGATTTATAGCTTGCATATAAAAAAACATTATTAAACCTAGAAGCAGACCAGAAATAATTAGTGAAAAAGAAATATCTTTAAATTTAATTTTAGGGAACTGATTTCTAATTAACAAATATAGAGCTATAAATATTAACCCAATACCAAGCCTTGCTATAGTTATTATGAATTCATCTACATGGATATTTCTTACATATACCCCTTCACATCCTAGAATGACTGAAGCTAAGATTGAAGTGGTATATCCCAAGTTTTTATTACTGGATATTTTCACAATATTATTTAAACATATCTCAAACTGTTTATATACGTATTTTAATAAATTGTTTAAATTAATTATAACAGTAACGTTAGATATTCTTTTTAGAAGTAACGACTTGTGTTAGACCACTAATAAAAATAATTACACAACCTATAAATTGCAGAAATGTTAATTGTTCACTGTAGAGCATATAACCGATCAAAGATGCTACCAAAGGTTCTACATATGAAATAGTTCCGTATTCTATGGCTTTTAAATTTTTGATTGCAATAATTATAAATGTGATTGCAAGAAAACCCTGAAAGAATGAAATACCCGTTAACCAGATGATATCTTTTAATGAAAAACTTATATTATTAACTGTAAATATGAATGGCAGTAGAATAATGAGTCCAAATAAGAATTGATAAAATGATCTTTCCATTGAATCTACATGAGTAGATATTCTTCTGTTTATAACAATATATGATGCATAACAGAGCCCAGCGGCAAATCCTAAAACATTTCCCATTGAACCTGATAAATTAAATTTAAACTCAAGTAAAAATGTAAATCCTAAAAATGCTATGCTTAAAAGGAATATATTTAATTTGCTAATTGTTTCTTTGAACACTAATGATGTTATTGCTGTGGCTATAATAGGTCCTAGGTATAAAAGAAATACCGCATTTGAAAGAGTAGTGATATTAATTGCTTTCATATAAAAGAGCATGGTAAGACCAAGAAGTAGTCCTGTGGCAATTAAAGGAAAGCTAAATTTCTTAAGATCTATTTTAGGGAACCGTCCAGTAATCAATAGATAACAAATTAGAAATATTAATCCAATACCCAGTCTTGCTATTGTAATTATTAATTCATCAACTTGAATATTTCTTAGAAATATCCCTACTGAGCCAAGAAGTACTGTGGAGATAACAGCAGACGTATATCCTAAATTCTTATTACGAGGTAAAATCATACATCGATATTAAAACACAACTACTTATAGTTCAAAACAAATATTTATTCACTGACTATTCTGGTAATAGTAAGAGCTTCAGCATTATTCTTTTTAACCTGATTTCTTAGTGCATGTTTAATAATCCATTTTCTTTCAGTCGTAGCCCTATGAGACCATTTAGATAGAGTATCTATTCCTAGATTATAATTATCTTTAAGGATGTCATTTAAATTGTTAGCAACTGATTTTTGTACAAATCTTGATGGATCATCTTTTAGGTTTTCAAGAATTAGTAGAATAGGAATTGGGTCGTCGATAAATATTTGAAGCTTTGTTGCCCAAGGGAGTCTTGGTCTCATACCCTCACTTGATAATCTTCTTACATGAACATTCTTATCCTTCGACCATCTTTCTATAACCTTAATAGTTTTTTCAGGATATTTTTCTATAAATGGTCTAATTGCATACTCTCCGGTATTTCTTTTGGTAATTTCCTTAATGGCATCTATAGATTCTTTAAAATGATTAAGTCCATATTTTTCTACATATTAAGTAATAGGCATAACCCAGTATCCTAGAGTAAACATTCTTGTCTCTTTTTTATTTTCTGGGCCTAGAATGCCTACCAATATTTCAACAGATTCTTTGTAATTTAGGTAAAGATAATCATTTAAAAGATCTGCGATTATTCCAACTCTGTCTTTTAGTTCGAGCTCCCTAGTACTGTGGTCAACTTCTTGAATAAACCTTTTAGCATCAAACTCTGGGTATAGTGGTGTTATTTTATGAGCCAATAAAATTGCTAATTCCCTGTCATACCAGAATTTTAATTTTTTATAGGTCATGAGTACACAGCTATCAATTATTTATTAATGTATTGGTTAATAATTGGTATTAAAAGAAGATAACTATATATGCTATATAATTAATCGAATTTTTTGAATGCTAATGTTACGTTTGTTCCACCAAAACCAAATGAATTACTTATTGCAACATCGATCTTCTTCTCTCTTGTTTCAAAGGGAATATAGTCAAGGTCGCAACCTTCATCTGGATTATCCAGATTGATTGTAGGAGGAAGAATACTGTTATGTATTGCAAGTGAAGTAATTCCAGCTTCTATTCCGCCTGCTGCACCCAGTAAGTGCCCCGTCATGGATTTTGTTGAACTAACAGGAATTTTTAATGCTTTGCCATTAAAAACTGCTTTAATTGCATTTGTCTCATTAATATCATTTTGCTGAGTAGAAGTACCGTGAGCATTTATATAGTCTACATCTTCGGGATTTAATTTAGAATTCCTTAAAGCTGCTTCCATACATCTCTGAGGTCCGTCCAGTGTTGGAGAAGTAATATGATGAGCATCTCCACTCATTCCTGAACCTAAGTATTCAGCATATATTTTTGCACCTCTTTTTTTAGCATGCTCAAGTTCTTCCAAGATTACTATCCCTGATCCTTCAGCAATAATAAATCCATCTCTGTCCTTATCAAATGGCCTTGACGCCTTTTCTGGAGGGTCATTACTTGTAGAAATAGCTCTCATAGTATTAAAACCTGCAATAGTCATTGCATTTACAGGAGCTTCTGTACCACCGCAAATCATCGCATCAGCATCTCCATTTTGAATGGAGTATGCGGCGTATGCAACCCCATGAGCTCCAGCGGCGCAAGCAGTTGTAGTACAGCTGTTAGGTCCTCTTGCATTAAAAAATATTGATACATACCCTGAAGCCATATTACAGACAATATTAGGAACAAAGAATGGAGAAACCCTCATAGGACCCTTTTTTTCCATTGTCAATACTGTCTGATAGTATGTATCCATTCCACCAATACCAGAACCTATTATGGTTCCAATACGTGGAGAGAGTTCATCGTCTATTACCAGACCTGAATCATCTAATGCAATTTTTGATGCTGCACATGCAAACTGAATAAAATGATCACTTCGTCTTGCTTCTTTTGGATCCATATAATCAGTAGGGTCAAACTCCGGTACCTGACCTGCTATTTGTGTTCTTAAAATAGAGGGATCAAATTTAGCTATCCTGGTAACTCCAGAACGGCCATTACATATACCTTCCCATGTATTATCATTCCCGACTCCTAGTGGGGTAACAAGTCCTATACCTGTTACAACAACCCTTCTGTTCATTATTTTTTGCGCTCCGTAATAAAGTTTATTGCATCCTGCACCGTAACAATACTTTCTGCATCTTCATCAGAAATTTCGAGTCCAAATTCATCTTCCATAGACATTATCAGTTCTACAAGATCGAGTGAATCTGCTCCCAAATCTTCTATAAATGAAGATTCTGGTGAAATCTCGTCCTCATCTTTTCCGAGTTGAGCGGCCACCATTTTTTTCACATTATCAAGTAATTCTTGATCAACAGCCATAAGTTATTCCTCCTACAAACAAAATAATTTTAAGTATACATGCCTCCGTTAACCCTTATAACTTCACCAGTTATATAAGAAGCTTCATCTGACAATAAAAAACTAACTACACCTGATACATCTTCCGGCCTGCCAAATCTTCCAAGCGGTATTTGTCCGAGATAATATTCTTTAACCTTTTCAGACAATCCACTTGTAATATCTGTTTCTATAAATCCGGGTGTAATACTATTAACAGTAATATTACGAGATGCAAGTTCTCTTGATACTGATTTTGTAAATCCTATAATACCTGCTTTGGTTGCAGAGTAGTTAGACTGGCCTGGGTTACCCATTTCACCAACTACCGAGCTAATATTTACTATCCTTCCAGACTTCTGTTTAATCATATATTTTGCAGCAGCCTTAGTACAGTTAAAGACACCCTTTAGATTAACGTTTATAACTGCATCCCAGTCTTCTTCTTTCATACGCATTAGTAGCGTATCCCTTGTTATGCCAGCATTATTTACAAGTATATCTAGTTGTCCATGCCGTTCTATAATAGAATCTATATGTTCATTCACTTCAGCAAATGATGATACGTCAAATCCCCTTATTTCACATTTGCCACCGCTGTTTTCAATCTCATCTTTTACATTTTGAGCGGCCTGTTCATTGGAAGTATAGTTAACAACTACAAATGCTCCTTTAGAAGCTAAGTCGGTAGCAACAGATTTTCCAATTCCACGGGATGATCCGGTTATTAGAGCTACTTTTCCTTTAAAATCCATTTTCTTTTAATGCCTTAAGATCTGCAAGCTTATCGAAGTTTACTACTTTAACATCTTTTAGTGTTCTTCTGATCAAATTTGTAAGTACATTCTTTGGTCCGATTTCTATAAACTTCTTTGACTCGAGATTATCATAAATAAGCTTAATAGATTCATACCATCTTACAGGTGCCATAACCTGATTAATAAGATTTTCTCTAAGTCTTTCTGGATCTTTTATGAGAGTGGCTTCCCAGTTATTAATAAGTGGGATTTTAATGTTTGAAAAGTCTATTTTATCTAATACCTTACCAAGCTTTTCAGCTGCAGGCGCCATCATCTTACAATGAAAAGGAGCGCTTACATCGAGTGTGACTACCCTCTTTGCACCCTGCGTTTTTGCAAGTTCTTTAGCTTTTTCTACAGCTTCATTATTTCCTGATATTACNNTGTAGCAACAGCATCTTTAAAATCAAAAGCTCCCGATGCAACAAGGGCTGAATATTCTCCCAAGCTATGCCCTGCAACATAGTTTGATCTAATTCCTGTTTCATCCTCAAGCACTCTGAGGTTTGCTATACTTGCTGTTAGGATTGCCGGCTGAGCATTTACAGTGAGGTTCAGTTCATTATTCTTGTCTTCAAAGCAAAGCTCTGCCATATCAATTCCCAAGACATCGCTTGCTTCATCAAACGTTTCTTTTGCAACCTTGAATTCGTTATAAAATTCCTGACCCATTCCGACATATTGTGATCCCTGTCCAGGGAATACGTATGTAATCATATTTTCTCTCCCAAGAATAGATTATCCTTATTCTTCAATCTCTTCTTCTAATTCTTCTTTTTCTACTTTGTAAATATTTCCTTTATAAAAACCACAGCTTGGGCATGCCCTGTGAGGTGGTTTTATCTCACTACAGTTAGGACACTCAGAAGCTCCGGGACTTTTAATCTTGTAATGAATCCTACCTTTCTTTGATTTAGATGTTGATTTTTTTCTTTTTGGCAGTGCCATTATTATACTCCAGTATTAAATGTATTTTTATAGTTTTTAAGCACGGCAAATTCTGGAGCAATCCAGTCTTCTTTGCAGCTGCAATTATCCATATTTAAATCAATTCCACAATTCGTACAAAGCCCTTTACAGCTTTCATCACATAAAATTTTAACAGGAAATGAAATTGACACCATTTCACATAAATAGTCCGTTATATCTATAGTACTGCCGGTATATGATGTAACAACCGTATCGTCTTCATATTTAAACTCGTCTTTTTTATCCGGCACTAATATAAGATTAAGATCAGAATTTAATTTAAGCTCTACATCCTTAAGGCATCTTGAACAAGGAGATGTATAGTCTAAATTCAATGAACCATTTAACACAATCTGCCTATTGTCTTTATAAATATTAGCATCTATATAAACATTAGAATCAAAAACTATGTTTTCGATCGAGTTTAACGAGCTGCTTATATCGCTTAGAAATGTTGGAGGTTGTTCGGATTTATAATGTAATCCGTTTTCTCCGATTTCATTTATATCAAACTGTATATTATTCATCTTATAAAAATTTTCCTTAATATAATACAAGAAATTAGTTTTGCAAGT
>JABAHR010003922.1_pt2 | contig 17288 bp, 16 predicted proteins | sample 7062101 | NCBI WGS metagenome assembly JABAHR01 (sample SAMN14534553, study PRJNA622989) | marine sediment metagenome | biome: marine biome [ENVO:00000428]; feature: marine pelagic biome [ENVO:01000023]; material: deep marine sediment [ENVO:00002113] | place: India: Gulf of Kutch | collected... | reverse complement strand
GACCGGCATCCACTCGATGGTGGTCGCGCTCTTGCACTTTCCGCCGGATTTGCCGTTCTTGTAGATATCGACCGTGCCATGGTCGCCGTCCGCCGTATCGGAATCGCCGCACTCGTCAACGTCCACGGGCTGGCCTTCGACCGTGTTGGCGATCCACTCCGCGGGCAGGCTGTCCACGACCAGAACGTTCGGATTGCCCGAATCGTAAAAAGTGATCGTGAAGTCGTAATTAAGGGGCTCACCCGGTTTCACCGGCACCACGACATCGATCTCGAGATCGCCGTCATTGTCCGGACCGCTGGTGATTTCCTTCTCGAAAACAAAGACACCGCAGTCACCGAAGGCCAGGTTGTCCTGGAGGTCGGCAAAACTCTCGGTGATCGCGATGCGGTCGAATGGCTCCGAGGAGCTGATGCCGACAAAGGTGTTGCTGGGTACAACCATTGAACCGAGGAGAACATCACCGGGTGCATACACGGAGATCGTGGCGGTCGCGCCCGATAGAACGTCCACGTAGTCGAATCCCGCGGCGGTCACGGCCGGGCTGAAGGTGATATCCATGTCGTCCGCGAAGACATTGGATCCTGCCACGGTGCTGGAGACGCCAAGTGCCGGGGGTGCGATGGTGACGATGCCGCCAGTCGGCGACGAGGCCATGGTAAAGCCGGGCAGCAGTTCAGCCGGTGCGTAGCATCCGCCGCCCCCGCCCGCGCTGTCCAGGGGGCCCGCGCAAAAATTGATCGCGGGTGCAAGCGCGTTCTCGAAGTCCTCCAGGGGGAGGCCGGGACAGGCACCGTCGAATTCCCCCCGGGTCGTATACCAGCTCAGCGGCGGAGCGCTGATGACATCTTCGGCTGGCGCTGCCGCCGCCGCGTTCTGTGCCGGGATGGTACCGGGATCCAGACTGGTGAAAGAATCCGCGGCCATGACGGGCGCGGCCCATGTCGCGAGCAGGAACGCGACCGCCGTGACGGCAATCGGGAATGTTCTTCTCATTGACTTACCCTCCTTGTAAGCTGGCGAATGACCTGGGCAGGTGGTGGCGGTATGCTCCCTTGCGCCCTAGCCGATGCCGTATGCGGGCCATCCTTGCGCCACGGCGGGTCGCGGTCATACCATGACCGCGCTATCCATGCATGGACCATGGATGCGGCGAACTATAGCAGATGAAGCGCCAAAAGCCATACCTGCGTGGCATGTGGCCGACCGGGATTCGGTGGGTTTTGTTCCCGGGAGGCACTATCATTGGCGCCCCGCAACAGGAGAGCAAACATGAAGAGGATGATCTTGATCGCGGCGATGGTCATGGCGTGCGGCATGGCGACCGCGGGCGAAATGAGCGTGGCCGCAGCGACCGAGCAGGCCATGTGGGGCGGGCACCGCTCGGAGGCCAACGTGGCGCGGAACCGTTACCGCCACCCGGTGGGAACGCTGCAGTTCTTCGGCCTCGAGAAGGACATGACGGTGATGGAGATCTGGCCGGGCGCGGGCTGGTACACCGAGGTTTTAGCGCCCGTGATGCGCGACCACGGCAAACTCGTGGTGGCCACCTGGGATCCGGCAGTGGAAGGGCAGCCCAACTACCGGTACGAATTGCCGAAGCAGATGGCGGAGAAATTCGCGGCCAGCCCGGGCGTGTACGACCAGGTCGAGACCGTTTACTACTCGCCGCCCGAATCGGCGTCGCTGGGCGAGGCCGGGTCCGTGGACATGGTCCTGACCTTCCGCAACACACACGGCTGGGTCGGCAATGGCCAGGCCGAAATGATCTTCGCGGAATTCGCCCGCGTGCTGAAACCCGGTGGCGTGCTGGGCGTGGTTCAGCACCGCGCCGACGACGGCACCGATCCGGCCGAAACCGCGCGTAGCGGCTACGTTTCCGAGGAAGCGGTCATCGCGCTCGCCGAGGCGTCCGGGCTCAGGTTCGAGGCCCGCTCGGAGGTCAATGCCAATCCGAAAGACACGCACGAGCACCCGGAAGGCGTGTGGACCCTCCCGCCCGGCCTGAGGCTGGGCGACACGGACCGCGAGAAGTACCTCGCCATCGGGGAGAGCGACCGCATGACGCTGCGCTTCCGGAAGCCGGCGGAAGACTGATCAGGCCCTGACCACAACCGGTGCGCCCGGTACCGGACGCACCGGTGCCCACCCGGCACCCTGGGAAGGCAAGCAGGTTCAGCGAGAACTCCGGCCGGTTCCGGGCTCCGCCGTCAGGCCAGTTCCCGGACCAGCGCGGCGAGGCGCCGGATGCCGTCGTCGATGGCATCTGACCAGGGGTGGCCGAAACTGAGGCGGATGAAATTCCGGTAGCGGTTCCGGGCCGCAAACACGGTGCCCGGCATGATGGAAATATTGTCCGCCATGGCCCGGTCGAACATTTCCGCCGAGTCCACCGTGCGCGGCAGTTCAACCCACAACACCGATCCGCCGCGTGGATTCGAAATCCCGGTTTCGGCCGGAAAGTGACGCTCCACGGCCGCGGTCATGCGTTCCGCGTTCTGCTTCAGCACCGGCTTGAGGCGCTTGAGGTGGCGGTCGTAATCGCCGGTCGCCATGTGCTCGGCCAGGGTCATCTGGGTCAGCAGCCCCGACGAGCAGGACATGGCGCGCTTCAGTTTCCGGGCCGCCTCGAGCTGCCGGCCAGGCAGCAGCCAGCCGACCCGGTAGCCCGGCGCCACCGTCTTCGAGAACGAGGCGCAGGTCAGGACCAGGCCCTTGCGGGAAAAGAACTGGGCCGGCCTGGGGCGCGGTCCCTCGAACAGCAGTTCGCCGTACACGTCGTCTTCTATCAGCGGGATGTCGCGTGATTCCAGCAGGTCCACCAGTTCCCGGCGGTGCGCGTCCGTGGTGGCGCAGCCGAGGGGGTTGTAGAGCGACGATGAAAACATGCACACCCTGACGTCGTGGCTGTCCAATGCGCGTTCGAGGGACTCCAGGTTGACGCCTTCCACCGGGCAGGTCTCGATCTCCAGCGCCATCATGTCCAGGCTCTCGATGAGCTCCAGAAGGCCCATATAGGCCGGGCTCTCGACCGCCACCACGTCGCCTGCCGAGGCCACTGATTTCAGGGCCAGGGACAGGGCCTCCTGGCCGCCGTTGGTGATGATGATGTCGCCGGGATCCACCGCGCCGCCCTGGTTGAGGTAGCGGAAGGCGATCTGCCGCCGCAGGCCGGGCTCGCCGTTCATCGGGGCATAGGCCAGCGCCCGGTCCTCCGCGCGCGACATGATCCGCTTCATGGCCCGGTGCAGGGTCAGCGTGGCCGGCAGGGCCATGCCGGGATTGGCAATGCCGAGAGGCAGCACACCCGGCTGGTGGATGGCGTCGTAAACCCGCTCGATCAGTTTGCGGCAGCGCACCTCGACCGGCTTGCAGTCGCGGCACCCGACCCTGACCAGCGGATTGTGGCGCTTGGCCTGGACGTAGTACCCCGACTTGGGGCGGGCCTCGACCCGGCCGCGGCGCTCCAGCTCCAGGTAGGCCTGTCGGACCGTCGGCACGCTGACCTCCAGCTTGTCGCTCAGGCGGCGGAGGGAGGGCAGGCGGTCGCCGGGCCGGAGTGCGCCGCTGTGCACCTTCTCGTTGATGAGGTCGACGACTTGCGCATAGAGGAATTCCTCGTTGGTCCTGTCGATGGCGAGCATGGTGGGAGCCCTGAAACTGTATATGTTGCATTTATTATATTGTGTATCTGTTAAGTATACAAATTTCGCACTAAACTGGCTCCCGTCAAATCGGAAATGCGCATGGCCCGCCGCCGGGGATCGCCCGGCAGGGCGGTCCGGGGAGTCGATAATGAACAACCTCGCACTGTACGCAACGGCAGTCCTGGTCTGGGGTTCGACCTGGCTGCTGATCAATTTCCAGCTCGGCACGGTGGCGCCGGAGGTATCGGTGGTCTACCGCTACGTCATCGCGGCGCTGCTGCTGTTCGGCTGGAGTTTCGTCAAGCGCCTGCAGCTTCGCTTCAGCCTGCACGCGCACCTGCGGTTTTTCCAGCTCGGCCTGCTGCTGTTCAGCTTTAATTACATCGCGGCCTACTCGGCGCAGCAGTACATCACCTCGGCGCTCAACGCGGTGGCGTTCTCCACCATGATGTGGATGAACGTGATCAACACGCGAATGTTCTTCGGCACGCGTATCGAGCCGCGCCTGTGGCTGGGCACGGCCATCGGAATGACCGGGATCATGGTGCTCTTCTGGCCCGAGGTACAGACCGTGAGCTGGACCGACCGGACGCTGCTGGGTGCGAGCTTCGGCCTGGGCGGGGCGCTGCTCGCGTCGCTGGGCAACATGGCCTCCAAGAGCGCCCAGGAAGCCGGCCTGCCGATCGTGCAGTCCAACGCCTGGGGCATGTTTTACGGGGCCGTCATCACCGCCCTGGTGGCCTGGCACCGGGACCTGCCGTTCGATTTCGAGGCAAGTTTCTCCTACGTGAGTTCGCTGCTGTACCTGGCCGTATTCGGGTCGATCGTGGCCTTCGGGGCCTACCTGAAACTGGTCGGGCGCATCGGGCCGCACCGGGCCGGCTACGCGATGGTCATGTTCCCGGTCGTCGCCGTCATCCTGTCGGTGCTGTTCGAGGGCCTGGAACTGAGTGCCAACGTGCTGTCGGGTATCGTGCTGGTGCTGGCCGGCAACGTGCTCATCCTCGGTTTCTGGAGGCGGGGACCGGAACTGCGCCGCTGGCTGCGCGACCGGTACCATTTCTGGTTCGACCGCAAGGTTCCGATGCAATGCGGAATCGATGCCCTATAATCATTTCAGGCGCATCGGCAGAGTGCGCTGCATTGATTCGAGAGGGAGTGCACGACCGTGAACCCAACCACTGCCGCGGCGCCTCCGGGCGGCGCGGAATCCGAGGGTCATTCCGACCGCAAGGCCGAACTGCCCTTCGTCGCGCCGCACCGCGAACTCGGAACCTTCGACGCGTTCGGCTGGCTGGCACTGGGCTGGCGCGATTTCCGGACCGCGCCGCGGGTCAGCCTGGTCTATGGCTTCGGGGTATTCCTGGTGACCGTACTGATTGCCTGGTTGGCCTACCAGTTGGGCGGCTACGTCCTTTTGCTCAGCGCCCTGTCCGGCTTCGTGTTCATCGCCCCGCTGCTGGCCTTCGCCCTCTACTCCGTGAGCCGGCAGATCTGCGAGGGGCGGGAGCCGTCGCTGCGGCGCACCTTCCGGGCCATGCGCCGGCCACTGGGCAACGCCGTCGTGTTCGCCCTGATCCTGCTGGTCGTGTTCATGGTGTGGGCGCGCGCCGGCATGATGGTGTACGTGTTCTTCCCGGTGGAAGGCGCGTGGACGCTGGGCGACGTCGCGACCTTCCTCGGCGTCGGCTCGGCGGTGGGCTGCATCTTCGCCACGTTCACCTTCGCCACGGTGGCCACGTCCTTGCCGATGCTGGCGAACCGCGAAGTGGACGTGGTCACGGCCGTGGTCTCCAGCATCAACGTCGTGCTGCGCAACAAGCCCGCCATGTTCGTTTGGGCGGTAACCATCGTGCTGCTGACCCTGGTGGGATTCCTGACCGCATTCCTGGGGCTGATCGTGATCATCCCGTGGCTGGCCTACGCCACCTGGCACAGCTACCGCGCCGCGCTGGACGTGTCGGCCTGGCCCATCCTGCAGGAAGGGCATCGCTGATCAGTCAGCCGGGCAGGGCGTCCAGGATCCTGGCCATGTCCCGCTTGTATTCCCGGAGCGCCTGCAATCCCCGGTCGGTCAGTTCGTAGAGCGTCCGCGGCCGGTTGTCCCGGAATGTCTTTTCCACGGTCACGTGGCCGGCTTCCGCGAGCCTGGACATCTGCACGGAAAGATTGCCCCGGCTGAGCCCGGTCCGGTTCAGCAGCCAGGTGAAGTCCGCCCGCCGAACGACGGCCAGGTTGGCGAGCAGCCGCAGGCGTGCCGGTTCGTGCAGCAGGCGGTCCGGGTCCCTGTCAGGGAACTGGTCCTTCATGGCGAGGCGTCCGGATCGGAGGGGTAGGTGGCCAGGAAGCGGCCCATGATGGCCGCGCCCGAGATGGTGATCGCGATCCCGCCGGCCAGCATGAAAGGCCCGGGCCGCGAATCCAGTAACAGGGTCACGATGCCCGCCACGACCATGACCAGCGTATAGCCATAGAATCGCCGGCAGCCGGTAAACACGGCGAACGGAATGGCCAGCAGCCCGATCAGCAGGGCCGGCATGGCCGGGACCAGCCGCCGGAATTCAAGCGCCGTGCCGCTTTCCCACCACAGGAATACGAACGCGCCGAGCAGGGCGGTCCCGGCCATAAACATCGTCATGCCGTGCCGGAACGAACGGGTTTTGAGTTCACGTTCGCCGGAAAACTCCACGTATCCCAGGCGGGGATCCACCAGCCGGCGCCTCAGCGGAACCCACAGGCTGACCGCGAGAGCAGGAAATACGGCGCCGAGCGGCACCAGGTCCAGCCACCAGGACAGGCCGATCGTGGCCACGCTGACGCCAAAGAGCAGATCCACCAACCCGTCGTCCCAGAATGACCGGAAGGCCTTGCGTTCCAGGTTCTCGAAAAGGCTATTCATGGCAAGTTCCTTTAATAAATAGATTTGTAATAGAAATAAGTTTATAACATAAACTATAAAAAATCAATGATGAACAAGGCCCGGGGCAGTGGCTGTTCAGGTCGTTGCCGTCAATTCCGCCCGGGATCCTGATTTGCGTCATTGCGTGTACGCTTCAACAGGCGCAACATAACTCGTTGAATGAACGGGATTTGCCGGGAAGCCGCATGACGCAGGCCCAATCTTCCTGCGTCGGAAGCCCGGCAGGAGGCTGCCATGACCTACACCATGACCGAAACCATCGTCGCCGCCGTGCTCGTCATCGTCGCGTTTTCGCTGCTGGCCTGGTTCATCCGGCGTAAGCGGGCTCATACCCTGTTTCGTATGAACAGCATGCTGGAAAGGGCCGGAGTGGACCCCGAACTCATAGAAAGCGCCGATCATGCCGCGATCATCAAGGCGATCCGCCGGCGCTGCAGCCGCTGCCAGGCCGAGGACGTGTGCGATCGGTGGCTGGCCGGGCGCTACGAGGGTTCTGCGAGTTTCTGCCCGAACGAGGAAGTGATCGCTGTCCTGTCGAAGCTGTCGGTGGAAACGTCCGGCGGCAAATCCTTCCGTTCGGCCGCCTGACTCAGGATTGATGCCGGGTATTGGCGCCGCGGTCGGGTAGCCGGCTGCGGCGCAGGGCTCAGGCTTCCCGGAAAGGATTGTTGGGGTGCTGCGTCCAGTTGAGGTAGGGCTTGCCGGTGTCGACCTCCTCCATGGTGATGCAGCCCGGCACCGGGCAGACCAGGTGGCAGAGGTTGCAGCCCACGCATTCCTCCTCGATCACTGTATATAGCCGCTTTCCATCTTTGGCCCGCTCATGCGAGATGGCCTGGTGCGAGGCGTCCTCGCAGGTGATGTGGCACAGGCCGCACTCGATGCACTTGCCGGGATCGATGGATGCGACGGTCTTGTAGTTCAGGTCCAGGTACTGCCAGTCGGTCACGTTGGGGACGGCCTTGCCCCGGAATTCCTCGAGCGTGGCGTAACCGCTGTCGTCCATCCAGTTGGCCAGGCCGTCGATCATGTCGTCTACGATCTTGAAGCCGAAGCGCATGACCGCGGTGCAGACCTGCACGCTGCCGCAACCCAGCGCGATGAACTCGGCGGCGTCGCGCCAGTTGCCGATCCCGCCGATTCCCGAGATCGGCAGGCCGGCGGTTTCGGGATCGCGCGCGATCTCGGAAACCATGCTGAGCGCAATGGGCCTGACAGCCGGCCCGCAATAGCCGCCGTGCACGCCCTTGCCGCCTACGGTCGGCACCGGGGCCATCGAGTCGAGGTCAATTGAGACGATGGAGTTGATGGTGTTGATCAGCGACACCGCGTCTGCGCCACCGTTCTTCGCTGCCCGGGCGGGGTAGCGTATGTCCGAGATGTTCGGCGTGAGCTTCACGAATACCGGCAACCCGGTATGGGCCTTGCACCAGCCGGTGACTTCCTCGATGTACTCGGGCACCTGGCCGACCGCCGAGCCCATGCCGCGCTCGCTCATGCCGTGCGGGCAGCCGAAGTTGAGCTCGACGCCGTCGCAGCCGGTCTGCTCGACCTGACGCAGGATCTTTTTCCAGGCCTCCTCGTTGCACGGCACCATCAGTGACACGACCAGTGCACGGTCCGGCCAGTTATCCTTGACCGCGCGGATTTCCCGGAGGTTGACCTCCAGCGGCCGGTCGGTGATCAGCTCGATGTTGTTCAGCCCGATCATGCGCTGGCCGTTGTAATCCACCGAGCCGTAGCGCGAACACACGTTGACCACCGGCGGGCCGTCCTCGCCCAGCGTTTTCCAGACCGCGCCGCCCCAGCCCGCCTCGAAGGCGCGCTCGACGTTGTACTGCTTGTCGGTCGGCGGCGCGGAGGCCAGCCAGAACGGGTTGGGCGAACGCACGCCGGCAATGTTGCAACTCAGGTCAGCCATCGGGGGCCCCCGTCAGGAATTCATGGATGGAATGCGCGGCGAGCTTGCCGTCCTGCACCGCCACGACCGTCAGGTCCGCGCCGGCCACGCAGTCGCCGCCGGCCCAGACGCCGGCCAGGCTGGTGCGGCGTTGCGCATCCACGGCGATGCGGCCGCGTTCCAGGGCGGGTGCCTCGCTGTCGGCGAATCCCGTCGGTTCGAAGTGCTGGCCGATGGCCTTGAACACCTGGTCGGCTTCCAGGGCGAAGGTTTCCCCGGTACCCCTGAGCCGGTGTTGCGCGTCGTATTCCGTGTATTCGAACTCGACGCCGCGAACCGCTCCCCCGTCCGCCAGGATGCGCACCGGCTGCGCCCAGTTCTTGATCAGCACGCCGTTGGTCTGTGCCACTTCCTGCTCGTGGTCGGTGGCGCCCATGTCCGCTTCACCGCGCCGGTAGACCAGGGTCACGTACTCGGCGCCGAGCTTTTTCACCTGCACGGCGATGTCGATGGCCGTGTTGCCGCCGCCGATCACCACTACGCGCCGCCCGACCGGCAGGCCGGAAGGGTCTTCCTGGCGGATACGCTCGATATAGTCCACTGCATTGCTGACGCCGCTTGCATCTTCGCCGTCCAGGCCGAGTGCATTGACCGCGTTGTGACCCAGGCCCAGAAACACCGCGTCGTAAACCTCCCGGAGCGCATCCAGAGAAACATCGCGACCCAGCGCAAAGCCCTTGCGGATCTCGATGCCGCCAATGCCGAGAATGAACTCGACTTCCCGCGCCGCACGGTCACCGAGCATCTTGTAGGCGGCCAGGCCGTACTCGTTGAGCCCGCCCGGCTTGTCCCGGGCCTCGATCACGGTGACCTCGTGGCCGAGCATGGCCAGGCGGTGGGCGCAGGCCAGGCCCGCCGGGCCGGCCCCGACCACGGCCACGTGACGGCCGGTCGAACTGGCGCGCGTGAACGGTTGTATGCCCCGCTCGAACAGGCTGGCGGTGGCGTAGTCCTGCAGCCGGCCGATCTCCACCGGTTTTTCCTCGGCCGTGTTCTTGACGCAGACCGCTTCGCACAGTTCCTCGACCGGGCAGACGCTGGCGCAGGTGCCGCCCATGATGTTCTCCTCGAGGATGGTCACCGCGGCGCCGCGCACGTTGCCGGTCGAGATCCTGCGGATGAATCCCGGGATGTCGATGCACGTCGGGCAGGCCTCCGTGCAGGGGGCGTCGAAGCAGAACAGGCAGCGCGCCGCCTCCTGGATGGCCTGCATCTCGTCCAGGGGCGGCTGCAGCGCCCGGTAGTTGTCGGCGATCTGCACCGCGTCCAGGCGGCCCGCCCGGATGTCCGTTCCGTTCATTCGATGCTCCTGCCGCGCATCAGCAGCCAGTACGCCAGCCCGGCGATGCCCAGGCCCATGAACCAGGCGTAGTTGTAGAGATTCACGATAAAGCCTTCGGTGTCGATGACGCCGACCTGGGCCAGGAAACCGGGCAGGTTGGGCGCCACGCCCAGTAACAGCGCAATCACCGCCATGCGGTTGATGCCCCGGTACCGTCCGTCGGCCCGGTACAGGTCCGTCACGTCGAGGCGCGTGCGCCGGATGACGTAGTAATCGACCAGGATGATGCCGATGACCGGGCCGAGCAGGGCGGAATAGCCGATCAGCCAGGTGAAGATGTAGCCGCTGGGGTCGGCCAGCAGCTTCCACGGCATCATCACGATGCCGATCACGCCGGTGATGTAGCCCCCGCGCCTGAAGTCTATCTTCGAGGGCCACATGTTGGAGAAGTTGTTGGCCGGGCCCACCACGTTGGCGGCGGCGTTGGTGGATATGGTGGCGATGATCACGGCCAGCATGGAAAAGAACACCAGCCAGGTCGCCTCGAAGCGGCGCACCAGCACCACCGGATCCCAGATGGCCTCGCCGAAGATCACCACGGTGGCGCTGGTCACCGCCACGCCGATGAAGGCGAACAGCGTCATGGTGGTGGGCAGGCCGGATAACTGGCCCACGACCTGCGACCGCTGGTCCCGGGCGTAGCGCGTGAAATCCGATATGTTCAGGGTCAGCGTGGCCCAGAAGCCCACCATGGCCGTCAGGCTGGGCCAGAACAGCCGGAAGAACTCCTGGTTGCTGGAAAACCTCGAGCGTGCCTCCAGCATCGGGCCGAAGCCGTCGGCCCGCACGTAGGCCCAGGCCAGCAGCGCCAGGCCGCAGACCAGCAGGAAGGGCGCGGCGAGTTGCTCGAGGATCTTGATCGAGTTGATGCCTTTCCAGATCAGCCAGATGTTCATGAACCAGAACGCCATGAAGCAGGCGAACTGCACCAGGCTGACGCCGACCCAGTCCGGCATCATGGCGGGGGCTTCGGCGACACCGGGCCAGAAGATCAGCACGATGGTGTAGATGGCCGCGCCGCCGATCCAGGTCTGGATGCCGAACCAGCCGCAGGCCACGATGGCCCGCAGGAACGAGGGGATGTGCGCGCCGCGCACGCCGAAGGAGGCGCGTGCGAACACCGGGAAGGGGATGCCGTACTTCGTGCCGGCGTGCCCGGACAGCGCCATGGGCACCAGCACGATCAGGTTGCCCAGCAGCACCGTCCACATGGCCTGCTGCCAGCTCATGCCGCCGTCCACCAGGGACGCGGCGATCATGTAGGTCGGGATGTTGACCGCCATCCCGACCCACAGCGCGAAGAAACTGATCGCCTTCCAGTCGCGTTTCCCTTCCGGCACCGGGGCGATGTCGGCGTTGATCAGCCCCGGATCCGCGTTGATGGCGTCTGTTCTTATTGTGTTTTCAGACATGTATTGACTCCCCGTGTTGATTCAGTCACCGCCCTCCAGTTCAGCCAGTGCCCGGTCCATGACATCCAGCAACTGATCCACCTGCTCCGCGTTGATCGTCAGTGGCGGGGCGATGCGGATGACGTTGCCGCGCAGGCCGCCCTTGCCGAGCAGCACGCCGCGATCCTTGCAGAGATCCATGAAGCGCGCCGCTTCCTCCGCGGCGAACTCCTTGCTCTTGCGATCCTTCACCAGCTCCATGCCGAGCAGCAGTCCGCGTCCGCGCACGTCGCCGATCATGGCGTGGCGGCTCATCATGTCGGTCAGGCCGTCCACGATGCGCGCTCCCATGGCCAGGGCGTTCTCGCTGAGCTTTTCCTCGGCGATGATGTCCAGGGTGGCCCGGGCCTGGGCTGCCTGCATGGGATCGCCGCCGAAGGTGTTGAAGTACATCTTGCCTTCCAGGGCCCCGGCGAGCTCGCTCGTCATCAGCACGCCGCCGACGGCCATGCCGTTGCCGAGCCCCTTGGCCATGGTGACCATGTCGGCATCGATCCCCAGTTCCCGGGTCAGCAGGAATTCCCGCCCGCAGCGCCCGGCGCCGGTCTGCACCTCGTCGGAAATGAACTTGCCCCCGTAACGGTGGACGATTTCGGTGACTTCGCCGAAATAGGCGTCCGGCGGCGTGATGAACCCGCCCACGCCCATCACGGGCTCCACGATCATGCCGGCGATGGCCCCGTGGGTGGCGGTCTGGATGGTGGTCTCGACGTTCTTGGCGCACTCCAGGTTGCAGCTCTCCGGTTTCTGGTTGAAGGGGCAGCGGTAGCAATACGGCTCCATGGCGCTCACGGCCGAGGTGACGGGCTGCGAGCGGAAACGCCAGGTATGGTGGCCGCACTGAGCCTGGGTGGCCGCGGTGCCGCCGTGGTAGCTGTGCCGCAGGTTGATGACGATGGCCTCGCCGGTGGCCTGGCGCGCGCACATGAAGGCCAGTTCGTTGGCCTCGGAGCCGGAATTGGTGACCGCCGCGCGGTCCAGCCCCTCGGGCGCGCGCTCCACCAGGGCTTCGGCCAGTTCCACCAGGTGCCGGTTCAGGTACAGCGTGCTGGTGTGCTGGATCTCCTCGTCCTCGAGCATCTGCATCAGCTTTGCCCGGATCTTCGGGTGATTGTGGCCGGCGGATATGCACACGATGCCGCCGATGCAGTCCAGGTAGCGCCGCCCGTCGCCGTCCCAGACGTACTCGCCCCTGGCCTTGACCAGGTGCAGCGGCTTGTCGTGGTACAGCGCCAGCGGCAGGTAATTCTGCTTGCGCGAAGCCAGCAGGGCGTCGTAGTCGAATGCGGTTTCGCGGGTTTCGGTCCCGGTGTCGTCAGTCAGTTTCATGGGTCTGTCCTGGATGAATCGCGCTCACAACTCGGTCAACTGGCCATAGGTTTCCGGCCGCCGGTCGCGGAAGAACTGCCAGGTGTTGCGGACTTCTCGGATCATGTCGAAATCGAGATCGGCGACCACCATCTCGTCGTCGTCCTCGCCGGCCTGGGCCACGATCTGGCCGCGCGGATCGCAGAAATAGGAGGAGCCGTAGAACTTGCCGATCGACCAGGGCTCCTCGACGCCCACCCGGTTGATGGCGGCCACGAAGTAGCCGTTGGCCACGGCGTGCGCGGGTTGCTCGAGTTCCCAGAGGTACTGCGACAGGCCGGCCACGGTGGCGGAGGGGTTGAAGACGATCTCGGCGCCGTTCAGGCCCAGGCAGCGCGCGCCGTCGGGAAAGTGCCGGTCGTAGCAGATGTAGACGCCGACCTTGCCGTAGGCGGTGTCGAACACCGGGTAGCCGAGGTTGCCGGGCTTGAAGAAGAACTTCTCCCAGAAGCCCGCCACCTGCGGGATGTGCTTCTTGCGGTACTTGCCGAGGTAGGTGCCGTCGGCGTCGATGACCGCGGCGGTGTTGTAGTACACGCCGGTCATGTGCTCCTCGTAGATCGGCACGACGATGACCATGTTGAAGCGCCTCGCGTACTCGCACATGAGTCGCGTGGTCGGCCCGTCCGGGATGGGCTCCGCCGCGTCGTACCATTTCGCGTCCTGCGAGGGGCAGAAATACGGCCCGGTGAAGATCTCCTGGAAGCACAGCATCTGCACGCCCTGGCTGCCGGCTTCCTCGATGTAGGGGATGTGCGCTTCGATCATCGCCTCGCGGTGCGCCGCGCAGGATGCCGACGTTTCCAGCTTGTTGGCCATCTGGATGACGGCCGCCTTGACGGTTCTGGACATGGCTGTCTCGCTCTTCAGAAATGCGGGTTGAACGGCGGGCGTTTCAGGTACTTCCCGAAACCCTCGCCGACCTGGGCCTCGCCCTCGTCCACGGCCACCGTGCCGCGCAGCACCGTGGTCCGCGTCTTGCCCTGCACCTCCCAGCCCTCGTAGGCGTTGTAATCCACGTTCATGTGGTGCGTGTCGGCCGAGATGGTGTGCCGGACCTCCGGATCGAAGATCACGATGTCGGCGTCGGAGCCGACCGCGATGGTGCCCTTGCGCGGGAACAGGCCGAAGATCTTGGCAGCCATGGTGGAACTCATCTCGACGAACTTGTTGAGCGAGATGCGGCCCTTGTGCACGCCCTCGGAGTAGAGCAGCTCCACGCGGTTCTCGATGCCGGGGGCGCCATTGGGAATCTTCGAGAAGTTGTCGATGCCCATCTCCTTCTGCTCCATGCAGAACGGGCAATGGTCGGTGGCCACGTGGTGTACCAGGCCCTGGTTGATGCCGGCCCACAGGGCCTCCTGGTCCTTGGGCTTGCGCAGCGGCGGGCTCATGACCACCTTGGCGCCCTCGAAACCGTCCTTGAAGTAATAGGATTCGTCCAGCAGCAGGTACTGGATGCAGGTCTCCACGTACACCTTCTGGTTGCGCAGCGTGGCCTTGCGGACCCGCTCCAGCGCCTCCTCGCAGGTGAGGTGGACGATGTAGTTCGGGCACCCGGCCTGCCAGGCCAGGTCGATGACGCGGCCGCTGGCCTCGGCCTCGCAGATCGCGGGGCGCGACAGCACGTGGTAGCGGGGTTCCGTGTTGCCGGCTTCCAGGTTGGCCTGGATCATGTGGTCGATCATGTCGCCGTTCTCGCAGTGCGAGGTCAGCAGGCCGCCGTGTTCCCTCAGTTCCTTCATCAGTTCGAACATCTGGCGGTCGTCCACCATCAGCGCGCCCTTGTAGGCCATGAAGGTCTTGAAGGAGTTGATGCCGTGCTCGTTGATGACCCGCGGAATCTCCTTGCGGGTGTTTTCGTTGAAATCGGTCACGGCACAATGGAATGCATAGTCGCCCACAGCGTGACCATCGGCTTTTTCGTGCCAGGCCTGGATGGCGGCCTCGAGGCTGTCGCCCTGCGTCTGGATGGCGAAGTCCACGATGCTGGTGGTGCCGCCGTGCAACCCGGCCAGCGTGCCGGACTCGAAAGTGTCGCTGGCGAACGTGCCCATGAAGGGCAGTTCCATGTGGGTGTGCGCGTCGATGCCGCCGGGGAACAGATAGCAACCGGCAGCGTCGATGACCCGGTCGGCGGACCGGTCGATCCCGGCGCCGATCATGGCTACCTTTTCATCCTCGATGTAGACGTCCCCCTCGAATAGGTCGGTCGCCGTGACGACCGTCCCGTTCCTGATCAGCAAAGAACTCATCTCAATCGCTCCTGCCTGGTCGGAAGATGGCCGAATCGGCGCCCCCCAGGGCGCGGACCGGCCAACATCCAGAATGGAAGCAATGAGCGTACCCAAATACAATTGTTTTCACAATGGATTAGCGAACATTGTTAATGAACGCGGAAGGTCAGGAGGGCATCATGAATTCATTCATGCAGGCCGCGATCGCAGAGGCCAGAAAGGGCCTCGGAGAGGGCGGCATACCGATCGGCTCGGTGCTGGTACACGGTGGGGAAGTGCTGGGCAGAGGGCACAACCGAAGGGTGCAGGACGGCAGCGTCACCCTGCACGGGGAAATGGACGCCCTGGAAAATGCCGGCCGGCAGAACGGCGCGGTCTACCGGGATTGCGTGCTCTACACGACCTTGTCCCCCTGCGCCATGTGCACGGGCGCGATCCTGCTCTACGGCATTCCGCGCGTGGTCGTCGGCGAGAATCTAAACTTCATGGGCGAGGAGGCCCTGCTGCGCTCGCGGGGCGTGGACGTCCAGGTGCTCCAGGACCCCGAGTGCGTGCGCATGATGCGGGACTTCATTCGTGAAAAGCCCGGGTTGTGGAACGAGGATATTGGAACTTGACGGGAAACGGTAAACGGCTAACCGTTTACCGTTCACAGGAATACTCAGCTTTCTGTATCCAACCCCAGCCGCTTGTGCATCACCGGGCTGGTGGTGGTGTACTGGAGGTGCACCTTCCGCTCGGGGTGCAGGCGTTTCTGGATACCGAAGGCGGCCAGCGCGGCCTCGTGGAAGCCGCTGAGGATGAGCTTCTTCTTGCCCGGGTAGGTGTTGATGTCGCCGACGGCGAAGATGCCGGGTTCGCTGGTCTCGAAGGTTTCCGTGTTGACCCTTACCTGGCGTTTCTCGATGTCCAGGCCCCATTCGGCGATCGGCCCTAGGTTGGGCGACAGCCCCCAGAACACGAAGGCCTCGTCGGCCTCCAGCAGGTGCATTTCACCCTCTGAGTCAGCAACCTTCAGCCCCAGGAACTGCCCGTCGCGCTCCACGACTTCCCGCACCATGCCGTGGAATTCGCGCAACGGTGACTTGCCGACCAGCGCTTTCATGCGCGTTACCGAGGCGGGTTGCGCGCGGTACTCGACACGACGATGCACCAGCACGAGGGATTTCACCTTGTCGTGGAGTTCCAGCGTCCAGTCCAGCGCGGAATCGCCTCCGCCGAGGATGATGATGTCCTTGCCCGCCAGCCGTTCCGGCTCGGTGATGCGGTAGTGGATACACCGCTCCTGCCAGGGTTCGGCCCCCTTCGCCCGCAGCCTGCGTGGCTGGAACGGGCCAAGGCCGGCTGCCAGCACCACGACCGCGGTGTCGAACTCGGTCCCGGCCGAGGTGGTCAGGCGGAAGCGCCCGTTGTCCTGACGCTCCAGGGCGGTCACGGTCTGCTTCAAGTGAAATTGCGGTTTGAACGGCTGGATCTGCTCCAGCAGGCGATCGACCAGTTCCTGGGCCCCGATGACCGGGAAGGCGGGGATATCGTAGATCGGCTTGTCGGGATATAGCTCGGAACACTGGCCCCCGGCCTGGGGCAGCGCGTCCACCACGTGGGCCCGGATGTCGAGCAGGCCCAGTTCGAAAACCTGGAACAGGCCCGAGGGGCCGGCTCCGATGATGACGACGTCGGTGGTGATCGGCATGGGTGAACTCTCGTATCCGCGCTATTGTTCTGCTAACTTGGGATGATCCGTGTGAAATCAAGCAGCCGGAAATGAACGAGCCACGGGAAATCCGCCTGGAAGCCTCCTGGAAAAAGCGCCTGGAGCCGGAATTTTCGAAGCCCTACATGGTCACCCTGAGGGAATACCTGGTGCAGCGAAAGAGGGCCGGCGCGGTGATTTACCCTTCCGGTTCGAAGATCTTCAACGCGCTCGATTCCACGCCGTTCGGGAAGGTCCGGGTGGTCGTGCTCGGGCAGGATCCCTACCACGGGCCGGGGCAGGCCCATGGCCTGTGTTTCTCCGTCCGGCTGGGTATCCCGACGCCGCCGTCGCTGGTCAACATCTTCAAGGAAATCGAGGATGATCTCGGCATCGGGGTGCCCGAGCACGGTTACCTGCAGCACTGGGCCGACCAGGGCGTGCTGCTGCTGAACGCCGTGCTCACCGTCGAGCGGGGCAGGGCGGGAGCGCACCAGGGGCAGGGCTGGGAGCAGTTCACGGACCAGGTCATCCGCCTGCTCAACGCCGAGCGCGACGGCCTGGTATTCATGCTGTGGGGCAGTTATGCGTTGAAGAAGGGCGCCGTCATCGATCGCGATCGCCACCTGGTGCTCGCCGCGCCGCATCCTTCGCCGCTGTCGGCTCACCG
>JABAHR010000074.1_pt14 | contig 17292 bp, 15 predicted proteins | sample 7062101 | NCBI WGS metagenome assembly JABAHR01 (sample SAMN14534553, study PRJNA622989) | marine sediment metagenome | biome: marine biome [ENVO:00000428]; feature: marine pelagic biome [ENVO:01000023]; material: deep marine sediment [ENVO:00002113] | place: India: Gulf of Kutch | collected... | reverse complement strand
TTGACAGGGTTGATGGTCCCCAGGGCGTTCGATGCATATCCCACTGCGACCAGGCGCGGTTTTTTGTCCAGCGCGGCCTCCAGCGTATCCAGCTTGAGCATCCCGGTTTCCACGTCGAAATCGACCCATTCCACATTCAAGCCTCGGTCAGCGGCAATCAGCGTCCAGGGGGTGATATTCGCATCGTGGTCCAGGCGGGTGACCACGACCGTATCCCCCGGCTGGAGTTCGGCGGCGATCGAGCGGCTCAGGTGCAGGGTCAGGGTGGTCATGTTCGGGCCGAAAACGATTTCTTCTGGTCGCCCGGCACCGAGAAAATCGGCTGCCATCTGGCGTGCCTGGTCCACCATGGCATCTGATTCGACGCTGGTAGCGAACACACCGCCGTGGTTGGCGTTTGTCTCGATCAGGTATTGCTGGATACGGTCTAATGATTTTTGGGCAATCTGGGTACCTGCCGGGTTATCAAAAAAGACGGCCGGCCGGTTCAACCCGGGAAACTGGCTGCGGATGCGTTTAAGATCGAACAAAATGTCCTCCTCATCAATGGAACAGGTTAATGCGTCAAAGTAGCCTTGTGTACCCAGCGGTCCTGCCCGCCGAGATGATATTTGTATTCCTCGTCCCCGCGCATCAAGTCGAAAACGCTGAAACCATCTTCGATGGCTTCCTGGATTAACATACCAATCAGGGCGATGCCTGGTGAAAGAGAGGAGAATTTATCCGCCCAGGCCGTATTGTAAACCCACACCCGGTTGTTGTACACAAAGTTAATATATGCTGCGGCTCGATCCCTGCCGACCAACAAAAAGCGCAGGTCCAGCCACCCATTTTCTGCGGCAGTTCGCACGATGTCCTGCATCTGTGCTTCTATCTCCTTGGTCAGAAAGTCAACTTTCTCCGCTTCCTCGCGCATCATTGCGAAGAAGTCTTCCATCGCCGCTTCCAGGTCGTCGGGATTCTCCACCCGTTCAACCTGCACCGGAATAAAAAACCGCTGTGCATTGCGGATCTTGCGCATCAATTCCCGGCGGTAGCGTCCATCCAGGCTTTCTAGGTAAGTGTCAAAATCTTCAGGGAGCGAAATCCAGGGGGATGGCTGCAGTTTTTCCTGTGCATAGGAAAGGCCGGCCTTTTCAGCGGCAGCGGGTAGGGCCTCAAGGCTGGGAGACTCATCCAGCAGGTTGTACAGTTCGACCTGATCCCACTCAGGCGCATCATCCCCTGCCAGGTGCGTCAATGCTGCCATCCAGAACTCATCGGTTTGATCCGGTAAGACAAGCGCATCTAAAAAATCTGATATTTCCACGCTGCCCAGCATCACCAAAATTGTTTTCCCGGCACGATTCTTGCTTAAAAATAAAGGTAGTGCGCCGATCATTTCTCCGGCATCATTGCGGCCAACCACGATATACAGACCTTCCGCCTTTTGTTCTGCGGAATTCCACTCACCACCGCCGCGGTGCTGCCACCAGGAGAGTAAATATTCGTGGCGCAGAAAAGGAACATTGGTAATGCTCTTGGTCAATAACTCGTTCCATTCATCAGCCGTGTTGGCCCATCGTTCTTGTGAACGAATCACTTCTATGTTGATCATTCAGTCCCAGATCCTTTTTTAAAAAAATGGTTGAACACGAGTCTTGCACACCAGGATAGATTTTACCAGTTATAATGTATGATAAGGCGACAAAGAGTGTAAATCGTATGGCAAATATCGACTTAAATATCATTCCAATGCATCGCAAGGGCGGTGAAAACCTTGACAGCCTGCCTGGTCTGCATACTGCTCATCCCACGCGCAAAGCTTCAAGAAGCCGTCGCTCGGATCAATTGATCCTGATGCTTTCCTTCAGTGTTCCCGCTTTTTCAGACGACCGGTTAGCTGAACTACTTACAAGATTGGAGAGCATGTATTACCAGAAAACCGGGTCGACCACCTCCGCGATGCGGGAACTGATTGAGGACCTGAACAACCTGATCCTTAATCTCAATTTGAAGCACGCCGGAGACCGCCCGCAGGTTACCGGGAGCATTGCTGTGATTGTCATTCGCAGCGGGCATCTTTTCCTGGCGCAATCCGGCCCGGGACATATGTTCGCCCTCCTGCCGGGTAAAGTTGATTATTTGCACGATCAAAAAGTTGCCGGCCGCGGGTTGGGAATCAGCCGTAATCCATCTATCTATTATGCGCAGAAGCAGCTTTCACCCGGCAATAAAATCCTCTATTCGACCAGCCTGCCAGAATCCTGGGATGCCAACACTTTCACCCAGGCCTACACAAACCCGCTCGCTAAAACCCAGCATCGCTTTTTAGAAGATGCCGGGGACTCCCTCCAGGCGTTGATGGCAGAAGTTGTTGAGGGCCGCGGCGAGCTTAATCTGTTGAGCCCGTCTGAATTCCAGGAACGACTGCCAGCACCCGATCCAATCTCCCAAGAGCAGCCCTCTTCCCCGGTGATTGAATCGCAAGAACCGGAATCCCAGCCTCAAACCCAAACCCAACCTCCAGCGGATCAGGTGCAGCGGGATGTCCCGCGAACCACCCCGCGGGCGGAACCTTCTGGTCGAGCCAGTTTGCCCCCTCAGCCGTTCGACCAACAGCAAGACCCCCAAGCATCTCAGCCGGTTGTTGCTTCTGCACCCATGGAGGAACCTGATATTGAGCCCTGGGAAGAATCAAAGCCAGATACCTCAAGAGAAGCCCGCCGGGTTGCAGCCAATCTGGCACCGGCACTGCTGGGTGGATTAAAACGTATCCAGGGGGTTGGCCAGGGGTTGTTGCACGGGCTGAAAAACTTGTTCCAACGCCTGGTCCCTGGGGATGAGTTAATCAAAATCCCTGCCGGTACGATGGCCTTTATCGCTGTTGCAGTCCCCCTGCTGGTTGTCACGGTGGCCGCGCTGGTTTATGCTCAGGTAGGGCGCAACCAGCAGTACACCTACTACTATGACCAGGCGGAATCATTCGTGCGGACGGCATCTACCGAGACGGATCCAAACGCTCAGCGCGCTGCATGGCAAAATGCGGTCGCAATGATCGATACCGCTCAAGAATACCTGATTACCGATGAGGCGGATGCCCTCCGTGCGCAAGCCATTTCAGCCCTGGATGCGCTGGATAATATCACCCGGCTGGAACTCCAGCCCGCCATTTCTGGTTCACTGGTCAATTCCATCCGCATCCGGCAGATTGCTGCAACCTCGCGCGATGTGTATATGCTGGATATCCAATCCGACTCTGTGCTGCGCGCCTGGCTGGCAGGTACACGCTACGAAATGGACAATGATTTCCGCTGTGGGGCCGGGCAGTACGGTTCGATCATTGTGCAGGATTTGATCGATATCGCCCTCCTCCCCGAGAACCCAGACGAAGCCGTTCTGGTGGCCATGGACAAAGGTGGGAACCTGCTTTACTGCTACGAAGACAAACTGCCTGTTGCCATCACATTAATCCCGCCTGATTCTTTCTGGGGCAGACCGATCGGCATCACGATAGAAAACGAGAGGTTGTACGTGCTGGATGAACAGCTGAATATGGTCTGGTTTTATGAGTCCAATGACGACAACTACCAGTTCCGCGAAGCGCCGTTCTTCTTCTTTACTGAGGAAGTGCCCAATATGACGGATACGATTGATTTTGCCATCGACAAAGAACAGCTTTACTTGCTGTATATCAACGGGCAGACCACTACCTGCACCTACACCGGCCTGGAAGAAGCTCCCACAACCTGCACGTCACCGACCCTTTACAACGATAGCCGTCCAGGAAGGGAAAGCGGTTCCACCGTTCGGGGTGCCGTCTTTTACCAGATGCAGCACACCCAGCGCCCTGAACCTTCTCTCTACTATCTGGATCCCGATGACCAATCAATTTACCAGTTCAGCCTGAAGCTCAACCTGGTTCGGCAATACCGTCCAGATATTGACCTGGGAGACCGGTTCATTACCGCCTTTACCGTCAGCCCGACAAAAACCATCTTCATGGCATTGGAAAACGAAGTCTATCTGGCATATCTGCCGTAAGGGACATGCGTATTTATGTAGAAGTCGCCGTAAATGTCCCCGGGGTATCTGGGGTCTTTCACTATCATTTGCCAGAAAAATTCCAACAGGATGCGGTCGTGGGGCAAATCATCGAGGTTCCTTTTGGCGCCCAACAGGTCCAGGGCATTTTGCTGCGGCGGGTAGATGTTCCTGAGGTTTCTGACACGAAACCGGTTACGGCTATTCTCGACCCGCAAATCTCGCTCACATCTCATCAAATTCAACTGGCGTTCAAACTCTCCAGACAGACATTAGCCCCGTTGTCCACCTGCACTGGTCTCATGCTGCCTACCGGGATCGGCCAGCTTTCCGACACCCTCTACTCGCTGAAGACTCCTCCCGAGAATTTGAGTGACCTCCTGCCGAACGAAAAACAGATTTTGGAATTATTGGAAGAGCGCGGCCCGCTGCGCGGCCGCCAGCTGAACCGTGCCATCCCGCGCCGCAAGTGGCAGGCGACTGCCCGCGCCATGGTGCGTAAAGATTGGTTGGAAAGCGAACCCATCCTGCCCCCGCCTGGGGTCCGCCCGCGCTACATCCGTACGGCACAGCTCGCCGTGCCCCCTGAACTGGTGGCGGCCGGTTTGCAGGGACTCAGCATCCACGAGAACGTCGCCCAGCGCCGCCAAGCTGTGCTCGATTTCCTCAGCCGAGAAACCAGCCCGGTAGATATCAGCTGGGTGTACGCCGAGACGGGTGCCAACCTCAACGATCTCAAAGTTTTGCATGAAAAGGAACTGATCATCTTGCGCGAGCAGGAGCACTGGCGCGACCCGCTTGCCGGCCTGGCGTACGATCCCGCTGCCCCGCCTCCCCTGACAGCTGACCAGAGGAAAGCCTGGGAAAAGATCCACTCAGCCCTGCAGCAAACCTTCAAAGGGCAGCTCGCGCCCCCCATTTTGCTGCACGGCGTTACCGGGTCCGGCAAAACTGAGCTGTATCTGCGCGCGGTATCTGAAGCCCTGAATGCCGGCAAGCAGGCCATCGTCCTGGTGCCTGAAATTGCGCTTACACCCCAAACAGTGCGGCGCTTTATGGCCCGTTTTCCCGGCAGGGTCGGGCTGGTGCACTCTCAACTGTCTGCCGGGGAGCAGTACGATACCTGGCGGCGCGCCCGCCGTGGAAAACTGTCTGTGATCGTCGGGCCGCGCAGCGCCTTGTTCACCCCGCTTCCAGATCTCGGTTTGATCATTTTAGATGAATCCCATGAGGATTCCTATTATCAAAGCGGTCAGCCTCCCCATTACCATGCCAGAGATGCCGCCATCTCCCTGGCGGAGATCAGCGGCAGCGTGTGCCTGTTTGGTTCTGCTACCCCTGATCTGGTCAGCCTGCATCATGCTCAATCTGGACGCTGGCAGAAAATCACGCTCCCTGCCCGCATCCTGGCCCATACCGAGACCGTGCGCGCCTACGCTAAAGAGTATCACACCACATCCCGCTACCAGCCCGCTGGAGAACAGGTCTCCATGACTGACCTGCCCCCGGTGGAGTTGATCGATATGCGGGCGGAGCTTCGTTCCGGAAACCGCTCGATCTTCAGCCGTGCGCTGCAGGGAGGATTGCAGGAAGTGCTCGATCAGCAGCAGCAGGCTATCCTGTTCCTCAACCGGCGCGGGGCGGCCACTTATGTCTTCTGCCGGGACTGCGGCCATACCCTGACCTGCCCGAACTGCGGCACCAACCTGACCTATTATCTCGGTGGGTTAAAAAATGCGGCCAGTGACTTTGAGGATCAGCCTTACCGCACCGCGTCGTTAATGTGCAACCACTGCGGTTATAAACGCCAGATGCCGCGCGTCTGTCCGGAATGCCGCGGGAAGCACATCCGGCATTACGGCATGGGCACCCAGCGGGTGGAGGAACATGTCCACCAGCTGTTCCCCGAAGCCCGCACCCTGCGTTGGGACCATGACACCACCCGTAAGAAGGGCGCTCACGACCTGATCCTCAGCCATTTCACCAACCACCGCGCCGATATTCTCATCGGTACCCAGATGCTGGCCAAAGGTTTAGACCTCCCGCTGGTCACGCTGGTGGGGGTGGTGCTGGCCGATGTCGGCCTTGCTTTGCCTGATTACCGGGCAGGGGAGCGCTTGTTCCAGGTGCTTTCTCAGGTCGCCGGGAGGGCAGGCCGCAGCCCACTGGGCGGCAAGGTGATCCTGCAAACCTTTAACCCAGAAAACGAGGTGATCCGGGCGGCCGCCCGGCATGATTACGCCGGGTTTGCCAGCAGTGAGTTAATCTTCCGGGAGCAGTTGCGCTACCCGCCTTTTGCCAGGTTAGTGCGTCTGGAATACCGCCACCAGAAGGCCAACCAGGCAGAAAACGAAGCGCGGCGCATGGGCCGCTACCTGCTGCGGCAAATTAACATCCAGCAGCGCCGCGCCACCGATTTGATTGGACCTGTCCCGTGTTTCTACGCCCGGCTGGACGGTTATTACCGCTGGCAGATCATCTTGCGCGGCCCCGACCCGGCCACCATGCTGGTTGACGAAAACCTCGGGGAATGGCGTGTGGAAACCAATCCCCAGTCATTGTTATAATTGGCCCAAGTTCAACAGATTTGCATTCAATTACAATCAATCAAATCGCTAAAGAAACGTAGAAGGATGGATGAATGAAAGTAAATGGACAACCTTTCCGCACCATCTGGCTCAATCCGGATGACCCAAATACCGTACAAATTATTGACCAGCGCCATCTCCCCCACCAATTCGTGATAGAAGATTTAACCACGGTGGACCAGGCTGCGGCTGCGATAAAAGAGATGCATGTGCGCGGCGCTCCCCTCATCGGGGCTACGGCTGCCTGGGGAATGTATTTGGCCTGCCGTGCCGCTCCCCAAAACAGCTCGGATGCTTTTCAAGCATCCATTGAGTCTGCTGCCAGCCAACTGCACGCCACCCGCCCGACAGCCATCAACCTGGCCTGGGCCCTGAAACGCATGCAGCAGGTGATCAGCAGCGCAGGAAGCTATCAACGTAAAATCGAAACTGCTAGAGAGACTGCCGCAGCCATCGCCGATGAAGAAGCGGAAGCCTGCCGGATGATCGGCGAGCACGGTGTTGCTTTGCTGGAGGAGATCGTAGAGCAAAAAGATGGCCAGCCGGTCAATGTGCTCACCCACTGCAATGCGGGCTGGCTGGCCTGCGTGGATTACGGCACGGCCACCGCGCCGGTTTACGCCGCGCACGACCGCGGTATCCCTGTACATGTGTGGGTCGATGAGACCAGGCCGCGCAACCAAGGGGCGCGCCTCACGGCCTGGGAGCTCGGGCAGCATGGGGTGCCGCATACGGTGATCGTGGACAATGTTGGCGGGCACCTGATGCAGCACGGTATGGTCGATATCGTGATCGTCGGCACCGACCGCACCACCTATACGGGCGATGTCGCCAATAAGATCGGCACCTATCTGAAAGCCCTGGCGGCCAAGGATAACCAAATCCCCTTTTATGTCGCGCTCCCCTCTTCCACCATTGATTGGGAGATTCGCAATGGGTTTGAGATTCCCATCGAACAGCGCGGTTCTTCGGAAGTAAAAACCATCCAGGGGCTGCACGATGGCGAGATCAAATCCGTTCTACTGACCCCGGAGACCAGCCCGGCGGCGAACTATGCCTTCGATGTCACCCCGGCGCGCTTTGTGGACGGACTGATCACAGAACGCGGCATTTGCCCGGCAAGCGAAAGCGGGGTGCTGGAGCTCTTCCCGGAAAAGAAAATTTGATGGCGCAGCAGGAAGGGGTCATTAAATTTCAGCTGGAGCACACACCAGCCGACCCGCTCAGCTGGGAACAGCTATCCGAGTTAAACACCTGGCGGGAGTGGATGGTTGCCCGTGCCCTGATTGGGGAGATCGAGACGCCGAAAGGCAAAGTCGGGTACGGTAACATCAGCAGCCGTTTTAAGCATGGTTTTGTGATCACCGGCAGTCAGACCGGACATTTGCCACACCTGACCCCCTCGGATTACGCTTTTGTGGTCTCTTGTACTCCAGATCAAAACCGGGTTGTCTCTCAGGGACCAGTTCAACCGTCTTCTGAATCGCTCACCCACGGCGTGCTGTACCAGTTAGATTCTGCCATCCGGTGGGTGATGCACGCCCACCACTCGCCAATCTGGAAGGCGGCCAAAGAGCTTGACCTGCCGCTCACTTCCCAGGAGGTGGCCTACGGTACTCCCGAGATGGCCGCTGAAACCCGCCGTCTGTTTGCCGAGACAGATGTGTACCAGAAGCGTATCTTTGCCATGGCCGGGCACCAGGATGGAATCATCAGTTTCGGGGAAGACGCTGTCCAGGCTGCTGACGTGTTAGAACATTATCTTGAACGAACAACACAATAAAAGCGTCTGAAATATTCCAAACGCTTTTGTAAAATTTTTAGGGAGTCACAACTGTGACTCCCTTTTGCTTTTATTTACCAGCAGAATTTCAGTTCATGAAGACGATGAATGCCATTAACACCAGCATCGTCACCGAGATTGCGGTCACAGAGCCATTTACAAGAGAATCTTTCCCTTGGCTTAATCCCCGCACCCCGACTGCCAAAGCAGCGCCGGGAAAAATAAAGCCCGCGATCAAGAATATCATGTCCATCACGGTGAAATTTAACTGCGCGAAAACATAGCTTGCCAGGGTACTGTCCACCATAAACAGGAAGATCAATCCCCACAATATTGAGGGGGGAAAGAGCAAGTACAAGCCGAGTTTCGTGTGGTCATTCATCATTACATCCTTACCGCCAGGAAGTGCAGTGCTGCTCATAACGTTCTCTCCTTTAGGGGTTAGGGATAAATCGTATTTAAGACCGGTTCATACGTGCAAATGCAGCCTTCAGGGCGTGAGCATTCTTTGCGAGGAATAGAAGGCACTTGGTCTTTCTCATAAACGCCCTGAATGCTTAGCCCAAAAAGACAATCCTCCGGGGCGGCTAAACGGATATGTGCCACGCGCGGGTTAGCCCGCATACGCTCGAGCATTTGAGCTTTTTGCTCAACTTTGTATTCAAGATCAATTTTCACAGACGTTCCTCCATGGATCACTACGGGTTCCATTACTATATTTACGCCTTTTATAGGTGTTTGTCAATCCTTCTTACAATTTTATTAGGTCGACATTTGGATACCTTGCACGATGATCGTCCAATTTTTCTCCCAGAAGTTGCCTGTAAGGGTACAATACACCTATGCAAGGCTTAAGCCAACTTCAGCTTTCAAATGGTTTGGTAACCTTTCCTGTTTTCTTGCCCGACGCCACCCGCGGCGTGGTGAGGGCCGTATCGGCAGGTGACCTGGAAGCATTGGACATCCAGGCTCTGGTGATGAATACTTTCCACCTGATGCTGAAACCAGGGACATCTACCGTTGGTTCTTTGGGCGGCCTGCACCAGATGAGCGGCTGGAAGCGTCCTATCCTGACTGATTCGGGCGGATTCCAGGCGTACTCGCTCATCAGAGAGAATCCAAAACAAGGAAGCATTACCAATAAGGGTTTGTTATTCCGCCCGATGGACAGTAAGCGGAAATACCTGCTCACCCCGGAAAAAACTGTCCAGCTTCAAATCAGTTTTGGGGCGGATATCGTGATTTGCCTGGATGACTGCACTCACGTGGAAGAATCTTCCGCGGCCCAGGTAGAAGCCGTTGACCGCACGATTGCCTGGGCGGTTCGCTGCCGGGACGAATTCGACCGCCAGGTGGACGAGCGCAAACTTGAAACCGATCAGCGTCCCAAACTTTTTGCGGTTGTGCAGGGAGGAGGAGATCGAGAACAGCGCCAGCGCTGTGCGGATGCCCTGCTGGATATTGGGTTTGACGGTTACGGTTACGGCGGTTGGCCGCTGGATGCCGATTACAATTTGCTGGTAGAGATGCTTACCTACGTGCGCCAACTGATCCCGGAAGAATACCCGCTGCACGCCCTGGGTGTCGGGCACCCGGAGTCGGTGGCGGCTTGTGCCCAAATGGGCTACCAGATGTTCGACAGCGCTTTGCCCACCCGGGATGCGCGGCGCGGCCGGCTGTACACTTTCACTGGTCCGGAAGGGTTGGGGGGAGAATGGTTCCGCTTCCTGTACATTCATGATGAAAAGCACATCCGCGCTGCAGACCCGGTCTCTGAATTTTGCGACTGCGAAACCTGCACCAATTATTCGCGCGGCTATCTGCACCATCTCTTTAAGCTCCATGACCACCTTTTCTTCCGGCTGGCGACGATCCACAACTTGCGCTTTATGCGCTTGCTCGAGGACCGGATGCGGGCGGCTTATGGATGAGCAGCAGGACCGGCTGGTTGCGGAGGTGTTGAAAAGCCGCAAATATACCTTTATTGCGCCTAACCTGGTCGCCCGCATCGCAAGGGAAGAGCTGGACAAAGGGCGCAGGTATAAGGAAACGGTCAAAGCGGTCAAGAACAAACTCCACCAGGTTGGTGGGGCGTATCTGACCGCTTCTCTCGATTACGATAGCTGGTTGGGGGAATTGCAGCAGACCGAAACACCTGAAATGTTCAAAAAGGTTTGCCGGATGGTGATGGGGAAGCACACCTCCACCCGGGAGCGCTTACCATTCCTGGAAGAATTTTTTTCCCAGATATTCTCCCATCTGCCGCCCATCACATCGCTCCTGGACGTGGCCTGCGGGCTGAACCCGCTTGCGATCCCGTGGATGCCGCTGCAAGGCGGGACAAAATATTACGCCTGCGATATNNGACGGGCATGCGGAGGTATGCGATGTTGTATCCCTACCGCCCAGCACACCCGTCGATCTGGCGCTGGTGCTCAAGACCATCCCTTGCCTGGAGCAGATCGACAAGCATGCTGGGACGCGCCTGCTGGATGGGCTCAATGCCCGTTTTCTTGTTCTCTCGTTCCCGGCTAAGAGCCTGGGCGGACGCAGTAAGGGAATGGTGGAGAATTATGGAACCCGCTTTCAGGAATTGATCGCCGGTCGCAGCTGGACGGTGCTGGCCAGGCTGGAGTTCGAGACTGAACTGGTCTTTGTGGTTGAATCTTAGATTCCCAGGTGATCTTCAAAAAAATTGATCGGGGGTTGTTCCGGATGCTGGGACTTTTTAAGCCTGTTTAGCGATAGCTTTGATCTCTTCTACTGCCTTGTTGAACCCCTCATCTTCGCCCGTGACATCCACCTTCATCAATTGGGCTGGGTTAACTTTTGCCATCCAATCCGCCAAATAATTTTCCAGGAACGGTAGATCATCCAGTGTGACGATCTGCTCAAGGTCGATCATCCGGGCGCGCGCTTTCAGCCGCGCTTCCAGCAATTCGAGCGGTGCATGCAGCCACACCACCAAATCTGGTGCGGGCAGCCCGGCGCGCAGGGCTAGATACGTGCGCTGGCAAAGAGAGAATGCCCGGTCATCCAGAAACCCCTTGTGGTGAAACAGGCGTGTATAAAGTTGAAAATCCTGGTCAAGGCCTCCGTCCTGCACGCCGCTGTGTCGGGCATTGCGGATGAAGTGTTCCTGTTCCGCGCGCCGCACCATATAATCGATCTGGTTGGGTAGCGCATACCGCCTCGTATCCTGGGAAAACAGCGGTTGATACGGCCGGTCCTCATGGGACTCAAGATAAATCTGGAGCCCGTCCAACCTGCCCAGCGCTTTCGTCAGGGTGGTTTTGCCCGAGCCGTTATTGCCAACAATCGTGATCAGCTTACCCATTCATATAAACTTTCGTTTCTCTGTCAGGCGGTAATCCAGTTCCCAAAGGGCATTTTTGTTGCTGTCGAAGCGCAGCAGTTCCTGGGCTGTTTTATAGTTTACCCAGCGGAAGCTGTCGTGCTCATCAGAGAGAAGGATGTCTTGTCCTTCCGCATCCGCCCCAAAAGCATACTCCGGCACCACCAGGGTGCCTGGCCCCCACAGCATCCCGGCAGCCTGCGGTGCAGGAATGGTAGCCGTCGAGTCTAGCTGGATGAAAGTGGTTTTCAGCGACAGACCGCCCTCCTCGTTTGCCTCGCGGATGGCAGCCTGCAGCGGGGTTTCTTCATCTTCGCCTCCACCGGAGATGGCCTGCCAAAAATCACCGTAGCGTTTGGTGCAGCGGAAGAAAATGGCATATTCCATCGAGCCGACTGTCGATGTACGGTAGGGAAATACGATCACTTGAAAGGGAGCGCGGGCCATCAAGCTTTCCAAAACAAGTTGTGCAGCGACTGGTCCCAATCGCCGTACATCAGTGCCAGATAGGTCGTGTCGATGAATCCATGTATCAAGATTACGAGCCACAGGTTGAACCCGGACCAGATAAAAATCAGGCTGATCAGCACGCTGATGAACCCGCTGCTCAGCACCCCGCTTTTGCCCTGGTACCAGTGCGCCAGTCCAAAGACGATTGCCGTAATGAGCGCATTCGCACCCAGGGCGGCCGGGCTTGCTCCAAGCACTTTCACCAGTTCCGTCATCAAAAAGCCCCGGAAGAGGATTTCCTCGATAAAGGCTACCGTGACCCAGATCAATACGATCATGGTGAACAGTGATTGGAGGCTGCCGCGCACACTTTCGACCACGCTGTAATCATGGGGAATACCGGTCATCTTTTCTGCCAGCGGGTCGATTAGGATGATGCCTAGTAAGGCAATCCCAGCGCCAAGTAAAAAGCCAAGTCCGATGGTCTTCAGCCAGTTTTCCTGGGGGATAAAACCCATCCCGGCCCAGGTGGTGTGTTTCTGCCAGAGCAGCACGCCAATCGCGGCCAGGGAGAGCAGGATGCCGATCCCTGGCGCTTTTTTGATTCCAGAATAGGCCAGCACCACGGCCATCAGCAAAAGTACGAGGATGGTGGTTACACTTTCAGTCATTTTCTCCCCTTTAGCTTCTTGGTGGGAATTCAAATACGGCTTTGATGATCGGGTGCCGGCGTTTGTTGTTGTTTTCTCGCAGGGCGCGGTCATAACTGCTCAAAGGATAGCGGCCGCTGATCATCCAGCTCAAGTCTAATCCATCTCGGGCCATCATTTCAATGGCAATCTCAAATGTGGACCTCAACTGCCCGTGCCAGGGCTCGGCATGATGGTAGATGTAGCTGCTGGTGACGGTTAATTCATTATCAAAGATCGGTGACCAGTCTATCCCCTTGGTTACTCCAGGCATGCCAACTTCTACCACCTTTCCTCCGGCCTTGGTCAGGCGCAGGGCATCATCCAGTGTGCTGTCTCTGCCCACACACTCAAAAGTTATATCCACACCGCCGATCAACACCCGTTTGCCTACCGTGGGGGAGTAGAGTCTGCTGCCATTTTGCTCCATAATTTGCTTGTAGAGGTCTCCCCCGTTGAGCACCATATCAGCCCCCAAACGTTTGGCTGCTTCTACCTGGAACGGGTAGCGGGCAGTGATTAAAATCCTTGCCCTCGACCCCGCCGCTCGCAATGCGGCCAACAGCATCAGTCCTATTGCCCCGGCGCCGATAATCAGGACGGTAGACTCATCGGGGGGCATGTACTGCAGGGCAGCATGCAGTCCGACAGCGAACGGCTCGATCAGCAGAGCGTTCTCATTGCTGACATGCTCGGGAACCCGGTAGAGTTGCGATTGGTGAGCGGTAAAGGCGGGGCTCCAGCTCCCCCCGGTATCTCTGCACCCGCCTGTTCCCCATCCGGGCGCCAGGTCGCCCAAAGTAGTGTTGGTACAGCGGTTGACCTCGCCTTTCCGGCAAAATTCGCACCATTCTGCCTTTGGGAAGCCGCGCGGGGCGCACCACAGGGTTGGCTCAACCACCACCCGGTCTCCCACCTGCCAGCCTTCCACCTGAGGTCCTATTTCTGCTATTACTCCTACCTGCTCATGTCCTAGCGTAAGCGGGAAAGAGGACAGCGGTTGGTAATAGGTTGAGGTGCTTAATGTGATCGTGCCTATATCGGTGCCGCAGATGCCGGCTAGCTGGGTGTGGATTTTAACCCATTGAGGGCCAGGCAGGTCTGGCTCGGGAACCTGTTGAAGGGATGTACAGGAGAGCCCGCTCCAAGTCAAGGGCGGATAGAATTTCGCTGCGAGTAAGCCAAATACGTATCGGGGGAGGGTAAAGTTAAATTGAATAGCTTCCATATCAGTGATTAAAACACAAAATTGCCTTGCCAGTAGCGGTATCTGTGTGCGGATTTAATTTGGTGAGAAATGGTCGCTCACCGATGATCGAGTAAGCGGTGGGTATCCGTCATATCGAGATCACACTTGTGAACTTGATATTTTTTTGGGACAGCGCGGCGAGCCCTGAATCATCGCGCTCCGGAAAAACATCCTTGCACTCGACCATCAGGATATTCCTTGAAATAAAAAAGACCCGGTGCAAGATTGCACCGGGTCCTGATTGGTTTAGTTGGCTAGGCCGGTTCGGCCATTGTTTCGTTTTCGCCCCGATGGAGCACGATGGATGGGGAGTCTTCACCCATTTCGGTCTCGATCAGGATGGTATCTCCTTCCTCAAACTCACCGCTGAGCAGCGCATCCGAAAGGGCGTCTTCAATTTGGTGCTGGATTACGCGCTTCAGCGGGCGGGCGCCGTATTCACGTTCGTATCCCAGTTCAGCGAGCAGGGAGATGGCGTCCTCATTGGGCACAAGTGTGATCTCGTTCTCTTTCAGGCGCTCGGAAACTTTGGCTAGCTCGAGGGAGACGATTTCTTTAATATGCTCCTGAGACAGCGAGCGGAACACGATCACCGAGTCGACCCGGTTGATAAATTCCGGCCGGAAGACACGCTTGAGCGATTCGGTTAGTTTTTTGCGCATCTCGTTGTAAGCCAGCTTTTCTTCCATTTCTTCTTCAACCTTCAGCTGGAAGCCGAGCTTGCCCTGGTTCATGATCATGTCAGCGCCTACATTGGAGGTCATCACAATAATTGCGTTGCGGAAATCAACCTTGCGGCCGCGGGCATCGGAAAGATGTCCTTCTTCCATAATCTGGAGGAGCATGTTGTGCGCTTCTGGGTGTGCCTTCTCGACTTCATCGAAGACGACGATCGAGTATGGCCTTCGGCGTAGTGCTTCGGTCAGCTGGCCGGCATCTTCGTACCCGACATATCCGGGAGGTGCGCCCACCAAACGGCTGACGGAATGCCGCTCCATAAATTCGGACATATCCAGCTGGATCAGTGCTTCTTCACTGCCAAACAGGAAGCGGGCCAAAGCCTTGGTGAGCTCTGTCTTGCCAACACCGGTTGGTCCAAGGAAGATGAAGGATCCGATTGGGCGGCGGGGGTCTTTCATGCCGGCACGGGCACGGCGGACGGCCTTGGAGATGGCTTCAATTGCCTCTCCTTGTCCAACGATCGATTCTTTTAGTTCTTCTTCCATTTTCAGCAGCCGCTCAGATTCTTCCTGGGCGATCTGCATAACAGGTACGCCCGTCCACATGGAGATAAGTTCTGCGATATCATCCACAGTCACCAATGGGCTGTTTTCTTTGTCCCAGGCGGTGCGCAGGCGGTCCAGCTCCGCTTCCAAACGGATTTCCTGTGCCTGTAAGGCGTCAATTTCATCCTGGAGTTCTTGCTCCTGGGCATCGAACAGTTCCAGGCGGACCTGTTTTAGCTGGGTGGTAATTTCTTTGGCTTGCTTGGCTGCCGGGCTTTTGTACATCCGGACCCGGGAAGCCGATTCATCAATCAAATCGATGGCTTTATCGGGCAGGAAGCGCTCCGTCACATAGCGGGCGGAAAGCCTGGCGGCAGCTTCTAATGCCTCGTCAGTAATCCGCAGGCGATGGTGGTCCTCGTAGGCGCTTCTCACACCTTTCAAGATGTCAATGGTTTCTTCAACGGTCGGTTCTTCAACAAAAATTGGTTGGAAGCGCCGTTCCAATGCCGAGTCGGATTCGATATGCTTGCGGTATTCATCCAGGGTCGTAGCGCCAATCACTTGCAGTTCACCGCGTGAGAGGGCAGGCTTGAGAATATTTGCCGCATCCACAGATGAACCGGCGGCACCAGCGCCAACCAGCATATGCACCTCGTCAATAAACAGGATTGCTCCCGAGGCTTTCAGCTCGTCGATCACCTTTTTCAGGCGTTCTTCAAACTGGCCGCGGTACATGGTGCCCGCTACCAGGGACCCCACATCCAGCTGCAGTACCTGTTTGCCCAAAAGGGGTGCTGGCACATCGCCTTCCGTGATCCGCTGGGAGAGACCCTCTACGATGGCCGTCTTCCCGACGCCCGGTTCACCCATCAGGGCGGGGTTGTTTTTCGTGCGGCGTGCCAGAATTTGGATCACGCGCTCGATTTCCATCTGCCGGCCGATCACCGGGTCTAATTTTCCTTCTTCGGCGTGGGCGGTGAGGTCAACTGCCAGTTGGTCGATCATGGGCGTTTTTCCCTTGCGCCCTTCTGGCCTGCGGGAAGCAGGACGGCGGGTTGAAGCACGGGTAGCTGTTGATCCTTCTTGTAGTACGCGGCGGGTTTGGCGGCGGATTTGCTCGCCGTTCACGCCGGTTTTGCGCAGTACCTGCATCGCCAGGCTGTCATCCAGACGGATCAGTCCCAGCAGTAGATGCTCGGTGCTCACGTAAGTTTTGCCAAATTTTTTCGCTTCTTCAAATGCGTACTGCAGCACTTCCTGAGTACCAGGGGAAAGGTCGATCTTCCCACCTGTATGTCGTCCTGGTTCTGAAAGCCGCTCTACCAATTCCGCGAGCCGGTTGGTTTCTAATCCAAGTTCTCGCAGTACGCGAGAAGCAACACCGCCATCTTCCATAATGAGACCAAGCAGCAGGTGCTCGGTGCCAATATAGCCGTGGCGCAATCGCTCAGCTTCTTGATGTGCAAGGCTGAGTACTTTTTTCGCTCTTTGAGTTAATCTTTCCATGCCAGACAAAGTGGCCTCCTAGTTTGCGAATCAGACGATTCTACTCACTAAACTTTTACTTTTCCTAACAGTTTTCTTTGTATTCAATCAATAATTTGTCTTTGAGGTGGTCTCAACTACATATCAGGGGAATATGATAAAAATAGTCGCGTTGCGGTATTTTGATTCTACCAGAGATTAAACCCTTTGGTAGATATTTAACATATTTCTAAGAATTTTGAACTTTAGAACACAATATGCCTTTGCAGCTTATATGCCAAGGAGCTTTGATTTTGGATGATAATGCCATTTTGATCAAAGAAGGCGCACCATTAGTTGGTGCGCCCTCAAATTCTCATTCGGATTCAGCTTTACTGAGAACAACTACTCTTCAGGATTTTCTTCTTCCTCTTCCTCTTCAGCAGGTTCTTCTTCAGTCTC